>Ga0307372_10000647_pt1 | contig 61649 bp, 55 predicted proteins | sample OX1MG_FD_202533 | JGI IMG/M metagenome (GOLD analysis project Ga0307372, IMG submission 202533) | Soil microbial communities from Risofladan, Vaasa, Finland - OX-1 | ecosystem: Environmental > Terrestrial > Soil > Coastal area > Acid sulfate soil | place: Finland: Risofladan, Vaasa | collected... | reverse complement strand
GCGACGATTCGCGGCTGCGTCGAGTCCGTCAAGAAGGACGGCGTTGGGGTCGTGCTCGAAGTCGTCGCGAAGCATGGCGGCTCGTTCGTTAAGGTCAGACGTTTGTACGGGGCGAAGTAGTGGGTCGCGCTACGTCAGACGAAGGTTGAGGAGCGGCCAAAGGGACCCTGAAGATGGACTTTCAGCCGCCGTTTCACTCGACGAGTGGGCGCTGGCCAGGTGCAGTCGTCCCTCGCTGGTGAGAGGGCGCCGCGAACGCGTGACGGGCCCGACTCAGTTCGGCCCGCAGCTCTCGACGAATCGAGGCGCGTGCACGAGTTTTGGAACTCGTTCTTGATCGAACATTCTTGCGAGGGCTGGTTGTTGATTCGCGATGCTCATCAGATTCGGCGATGACGCTTCGGGCGCTAGTGACGCCTGGAGGAACAGGGTTGAGGCCGCTGCTACGAGTTTGAACACACGAGCATCCTTGCCATCAAAGGGCGGGAGGTGGTGCGCGTTTCGGAGTTCGAAGAACCACTTGTTGGTTTGATGCACGGCGTCGTACAGTTGCACGCCGTTGAGAAAGCGATTGCAGCGATCCGCGACGCTCTGTACGACCAAAAGCGCGGGACGACTGGCTTCGTTCGCGTATGACTGAGCCGTATTCTCCGAACCCGCCAGTATCACGACTGCTCGAACGTTAATTCCTTGGCGCAGAGCGGCGAAGTTAAGTCCCTGCGGGTTGACACCGTGATCGTACGCGAGCATGCCTACCGCGGTCGCACCGTCGGAGTGTCCGGCGAAGGCGACCTCGTTCGCGTCGACCAGGGAACGAACGATTGGACATGAGCCCAGCGTGCCTGTCGAAGCCCCGAGGAGTTCCTTGGCCACAAAGGCGATGTCCGCTGGCTCATTAGAAAGGTCGCCCTCGGTGTTCGCGCCACCTTGCGCCGCGACCTCCACCGGATTTTCATCAGGAAAGATAGGCGCCACGACGATAAATCCCGCTTGCGTCCACGAGTCGAGAAGAGCGCGGTAGGTGTCGGGCATCACGTCGTAACCGTGGGCGAACACGATCATGGGGTACCCGCCGGCCCGTCTGGCCGGCGGTGCGCTAGCCACTTCGTTGGGTCCGCTCGTCATTAGTGGCGTCGGATAACGGATTTCGGTAACGAGGGTTCTGCTCGCCGACAAGATGGAAGGAGGCGTCGTGGCGAAATTACTGACGCTTCGAGAGTGGTCGACGAAGGTGCAGCGCGCCAGACCAACCGAAAAGAGAGGGGACTGCTCAGCGGTGGGGGAGGGACTCGCCGTAGAGCTTGACGCAGTCTGCAAGATTGAAGTGAGGCAGAGCATCGCCCCAGCGATCGAAATCAGCGAGCGTCGTGGCTGCGCGCGTCGCGCTTGACCGCACGAACGATGAGCACGGGTCCCCTTCACGGGTGACACCGTTTAATGTTCATTACCCTGCTTGCACCTCACGTAGCTCCTCTTCGCTTCGGAGGTTAATTGCGGTCAGGGCACTACGAATCGTCACCTGTCCGGTACTAGAGAGGGACACGAGACTTTGTGGTGCACCTAGGACTCCAGCAAAGAATCCACGCGCGCGGCGAGGTCCTGGTCGCCGATCTGCTCGATTCTCGGACCGATACTCGCGACGAGGTGTGCGGCCGCCGCAGGTTCGCAGAGCAGCGCCTCGAGGAGAATTGCGAGCGCTTCGAGGCGCTCGCGAAAGTGCCACGCTGCGTATTCGGCGTCGCGTACGCATCGTTCAACGTCAGCGAAAACTGGATCGAATAGTTCGCGCGTGAAGTGCGACTCGCCAGCGTGCCCCGCCACGAAGTTGCGCAATGCCGCGAGCAATGGCATTCGTCCTAAGTCATTGAGGACTTGGGCCGCGAGCACGTTGTGCGTGCCCTCCCACGATTCAAAGACAATGGCGTCACGGTAAAGGCGGGGGAGAACGCTGAACTCTTCGATCGTGCCGTTGCCGCCGAGAACCTCGATTCCCGATCGAACCACCCGCGTGGCCTGTTGCGAGACGATCAACTTGGTCGCGTTGACAAGGAACCGGTGCACTAAGACGTCATCTGCGCTCGCGACATCTGAATCGATTCGATCCTCTAAGTCGGTCAGCGCGAGGACGAGTGCGAGGGCGCCCTCGGTCGCGGCGGCCATGTCAGCGAGGGTGAGGCGAAGTACCGAAAAATTCTCGATCGGCGTGCCAAAGGCCCTGCGTCGGTGCGCGAAATTCCGCGCCTCGAGATAGGCGCGACGCATAATGCCCACACTGCCAACCGCCGTCATCCACCGACTGGTATTGAGGACAATTCCGACGGCCGTTCGAAACCCTTCGTCGAGGGGACCGACCGGCCACGCGCGCGCGCCTTCGAAGTCGATCTCTCCGGAGGCGAGGCCCCGAGTGCCGAGTTTGTCCTTTAGACGACGGAGGTTAAAACCATTGGGGGCACCGTCAATCGTTCGTGGCACCACGAAACTTCCAAGGCCGCGGGTGCCTTCTGTGATTCCAACGCGCGCCGTCACGAAGAACTGGTCGGCGTTCGCCACCGAGCAGAACCACTTTTCACCGCTGAGCCGGTAGGTCCCGTCAGGGTGGGGCGTGGCGACGCAAGCGTTCGCTCCGACGTCACTCCCACCTTGAACTTCAGTTAGAAACTGAGCACCCCGCTGCGCTTCTCGGTAGTCTCGTTCGACGAGCGCGCCGAGGAAGAGGTCACGGACTTCAACGCTGGCGCGTCGGCGTAGGGCCCGAGCCAGCCCTATCGTGCACGTCACCGGACAGGCGTGACCCGCCTCACCCTCGCCGCAGAGAAGATAGAGCAGCGTCATCTGCTCAAAAGCGGTGCCGGGCGTCTGTGAGAGCGACACCACCCCGCTTTTCCACACGGCTTCACCGGCGGCGTGGTAGCTGGGATCGAACGAGATCTCTTCGACTCGACGTCCAAACGCGTCGAAGCGAGAGAGTTCGGGTAAGTGAAGGCGCTGCTCGTACCTCGCCGCCGAAGGTGCCACGACGTTGACCATGGCGAAAGCGAAATCGCGCGCGCTCTCTTCGAGCATTCGTAGTCGTGGCTTCGTCAAGTAGTGATCTAAGCCACGACGAAGGGTCCTATCGGCGTCGTAGGGATTGGCGGGATAGTCGTCGCGCCACGCCTCAAGATCGGCTCGCGCTGCGTCATAGGTCACGGGCCTAGTATCGCCCCCTCACTGGTAGTCCGCCAATCTCGCAGAACATCCACCAATTACGCGGAGCGAACCGCTCCTCGCGCGCCACGTTCTCGGTTCAGTGCACAAGAGTCGACCGAGTGCGAGCGTTCTTGGCTGGACGTTTTTTAGTGGGTTACTCCAGCGAAATCGTTTGGCGGCGTCTCGCTAGGCAGGAGCCGCCAGCGAAACGAAAGGAAGCCACGCCTGCGACAACGGGAAGTCCAAAGGCAGCCGTCGCGGCCAGAACGTCAGGATTGTTCTTGATGAAGATACAAAGTTATGCGGTAGGAGAGACGTGCATGGTGAGTCCATACCCGATGACGATGAGAGTGATGCGCAACGCAATGAGCCCAATGAGCCAGCCACCAATACGTCGGTGCCAATGAATGAGTCGGTCTTGGCCCACGACCCGCTCCAGCCAGGGCCGCTGGGAGATTAAAAAAGCCATGACGAGCATCGGGTAACTGCCCGTCATGCCGCAAAGTCGGCCAAGCGCGGTACGAAGTCCATCGGGTGTGACGGAATGTCCCCACGTTTCGGACGTCACCACAAGGGCAACAGCGACGGCCAAGCCGACTCCGGCGAGTCCCGCCATCGAGTCGGCAATCCTGGGACGAGGCGGCGTTGTTGTTCGACGTTCGCCCGGCGCGGCGCGCTTGGACCAAGCAAGATCGGAGGTCGATCGCTGGAGGGAGAACGGTTGCACGCGTGAAAGTAAGTGGGCCGGGATAAGAAAACCTCAAGAAGCGCCTTGAAATACTCGGAGATGACTTCGAACCCTCAACCAAGTCACCTGGTCGTGGCGCCTGGGTTAATACCCTTTCTCTGCGCGGGCGAACCGCGGTAGTTCGCCGGAGCCGTGTGGGGCACTTGTACTCCTATCGCTAAGTGCGCGCAAGTGTCCATTGAGTGAGGTCAGTAGCGAACGGCTCTCGTTGATGACCGCGGGGGTCGTGATGAATGGCCCCCTCGAGACGTCTTCATCGCTTCTTCTTCGTTTCTTTCGTGGCGCCATATACTCCGACTAATGGCGATACTCTTTTGGCTCAGCATTCTGCTGGTGTGTATCTTCGCCGAGATTCACACCCAGGCATTCGTTGCATTGTTTGTCGGTGTCGGAGCGATCGCGGCGTTTTTTCTCGCTCTAGCGAGCGTCCCCTTTGCCGTGGAAGCCGTCGTCTTCGTGGTCGTGACTGCGTTGACGCTCTTGTCGCTGCGACCAACCGTGATGCGTCGATTTGAGCACAAGTCCGTCGTTGATCTCTCGGCTCCCGCGCCGAGCAGCCTCGCGACGATGACGGGTTTCGTCGAGGAAGTGGTGGGCGACGAAGGACACCCCGGTCGAGTGAAGATAAAGGGCGAGACGTGGCGCGCAGTCACGGATTCGGGCGTACTCATTGACGCGGGGACGCAAATCGTGGTCAAGAAGGCCTACGGGACCACGCTCTGGGTGGACCAGATCTAATTCTGCTTCCGAGCGGTCACACCCCCATCGTTGGAGTTACGCTCGCGACGTCTGACATGACGCCCTTGATCGCTTGCACTGCTCCGAGTAATGCTGCGCTTTCCGCGGGAATGATGAGTTTCGTGTTCTCACTCGCCGCAAACTTCGAAAGCGTCTCCAACTGCAATATTGCGATGAGTGACGGACTGGGGTCTTGTTGGGTGATCGCCGCGTACACCGACGTTATGGCTTGAGCACGTCCTTCGGCCTCGAGAATGAGTGCTTGGCGTGTTCCCTCGGCGCGCAAGATGGCAGACTGCTGCGCGCCCTCGGCTTCTTTAATCGCGGCCTGGCGCTGACCGTCGGCCACATTCACGGCTGACTGCTGCTGCCCCTCGGACTCGAGAATTCGCGCGCGCTTTTCTTGATCGGCCTGTTTTTGCAGCGCCATGGCCTGGAGGATTTGCTCGGGTGGCGTGATTTCCAGCACTTCCACGCGATTGATGCGTACGCCCCATTTGTCAGTCGCCTCTTCCATCTGGGTTTGCAGGAGAGTGCCGATACGTTCGCGCTGAGAAAACGCTTCGTCAAGGGTGATGCTGCCGAAGACCGCGCGCACCGAAGTTCGCGCAAGATTGTCAACACTCACGAGATAGTCCGAGTTCGTGAAGAGCGCGAGTCGCACGTCGACGACTTGGCTAAAAATCGTCGCGTTCACGATCACGGCGACGTTGTCACGGGTTATGACTTGCTGGCGGTCGCCCGTCCTAGGAGTTTCGCGAACGTCCACGATGCGCATCTGCTCGATGAAGGGGAAGATAAACGTCAACCCAGGATTCTTAATGTCCTTGAACTCACCGAATCGAGTGACGACACCCTCGTAGCCCTGCTGGACGATGCGCACCGATTTCAGGACAGTCGCGATAACAAGAAGCACGATGACTCCGGCAATGATGGCCAGTACAATTCCCACGGTCATGGAACCTCCTGCAGTCGGGGCCAGCACCCAATGGCGTGACGCTGCTATCGCGGAGTGTACAGGCGAGCGGTCGCACGCGTTCCGAGGGAATTCGCGAGTCTCGTCATTCACGCTGCAGTAAGAGAAAGGCTTCGATCACTTCTGCGACGTGCAAGCTCGTGTCGCGTCGCGCCGACGCCCGACCGAAGCGATTTTCAAGGCTTACGAACGTTGACTTCGCGAATTGGTTCTGAAAGGCTCGGGCGGCTTCGGGCTCGACTTGGCCGCAGATGACGAGCAGTCTGCTGGTGTCGTTGACCAGTTGCGCGATTCTCATCGTCGCTTTTCCCTCGAGACTTCCGAAATCGAAGCGACCTTCGCCCGTTACGACCGTCGAAGCACGATTCACTCGTGAGGCCAAATTCAACTCGTGGGAAACCACGTCGAAGCCGTCAACGAGCGTGCCACCCAACGCCGCCAATGCGCCGGCAATTCCCCCGGCCGCGCCGCCGCGTTTCAAAATCTCAATGTCGAGGCCCTGCTCTTGGAGATAGCGAGCTCGCAGTTCCCTAAGACGCGCATCGATCAATGGCAGATCGGCGTCGGACACGTTCTTCTGTGGGGCGTAGTGACGAGCACCGAGAAAACTGGTCGTGACGTCGGTGGCGACTCGAGTCGGCACTGGCAGGCCACCGGCACGCTGAAGAACTTCATAACAGCCTCGGCCACCGTCGGACGTGACCGATCCTCCGCAGCCGATCAGAACTGATTCGGCCCCGAGGCGTGCGGCGTTGAGGATGAGGTGCCCGACTCCATCACTGCGTGAATCGAGAGCCTGACGAGGGGTGGGCGAGGGGAGATGTTGGTAACCCACGATGTCAGCGACTGTCATCACGGCGACGAGTCCGCGTTTTGAAGGTTGCAGCAAAAATGGTGCGACGACGTCATTGCCCAAGGGACCGGGAACGACGCTGGTGATGACTTCACCGTTGAAGGCATCGAGGAAACCCTCGCCTCCGTCCGAAAGCGCCTGCGTATCCACGTCAGCACGCACGTTCACGAAGTGGGCGTTCAATTGTCCGATGAGATCGTGCGCACTGATTGTTCCTCGGAACTTGTCGAAGGCGAGTAGAAGTCGAGGACGTGGCTCATCGTCGGGAGGTGGAGTGCTACTTACGCCAATCAATTGCACCTCGATCAGTCTCGCGCCGCCGTCTGAAGGGTAGCGCTCGTCGTTCGGTTCTGGTGGCGTGTGGTTTTGTGTTCGTTGCTCGCGGTGGCGTCTGTAACCATCGTCGGCGTGGATCCTCCTTGGATGAAATCGGTGCGTCACACGTTGCTCATTTCCTTGGTCCCATTTGATTTCGAAGTACTTATGCTTCGGGTTCCGTCCGGCCGGACGACGCAGCGATACATTGGCTAGGGCGCGACGCACCCGACGTGGTGATCGCTCGGGCGCTACGTGGCACGTAGGGGAGAAGAGTACGAAGTTACGCCGCTTGCAGGTTCAACGCTCCGCGGAGTCGCGGCTCCACCTCATTTCCCTGGGGCGCGAGGACTCATGAGCACGTGGGGTGTGCTCGTGGTCGCGTTACTGGTCGTGGGTTTTGTCATCTATTGGTCGGGTCGCTACGGCGGGCGCGCCCGTGGAGGAGTTTCACTTCGACGCGGCCCCCGGTCCCACACGACCTTGAAGGGACAGCCAAAGCGGGGCTACGCCACACGAGAAGAGGCCGAGACCCACGCTCGCTCGTTGGCCAGTCGTGACGGCACCCCCATGAGTGCGTATCAGTGCAGTGCCTGCGCCAAGTGGCACGTTGGCCACGTGAAGTAGTCGCCCACGTGCGACGCGTTGGCGAGTAGGGAGCTCAACGGCAAAGTGGCGCCGCGGGTCGCGCCCGAACACGGACGATGCGTCCAGGCGTAGACCCATGCAACGACCACATTGCTTGGTAATCTGCCGGCGTGCGGCTTAGTATTCACGGCGAGATCTGGTTCTGGCGCGGGCCGTCACCCTTTCACTTCGTCACCGTGCCCCAAGAGGAAAGTAAGGAGATTCGTGCAATCTCGCCTCTCGTCACGTATGGCTGGGGAGTGATACCAGTCGAAGCCACGATCAAGAACACGAACTGGCGCACGTCACTTTTTCCGAAGGATGATCGCTACCTGGTCCCAATAAAGGCGCTGGTGCGACGTGCGGAGGATCTCGAACTCGGTGACGAGGTGCGAATCGTTCTGACTCTCAAAGAACCTGAGTTTTGAACTGGCGTAACGAGCAATCCTGACGCCGGGCGATTTCAGCATTGCGGGCCGCGTGAATTGGGAGTTAGCCTGCGGTGACGTTCGACACAAGGGGGAATCTCAAGATGCAAAAGGTTTCGTTGGCGTTTCATTGCAAAGCGGGCCAGGGCGAGGCGTTGCTCACGGTGTTCACGGTCGCCCTCGTGGAAACTCGCGCGTTCGAGGGGTGTCGGCAAGTTGAGGCCTACGTCTCTCAAGACGATCCCGACTTGATCGTCCTCCTCGAAGACTGGGAGTCTCGAGCCCACTACGAGAAGTACCTTTCGTGGCGACTCGACAATGGGCTGATGGACGTGCTCGAACCCATCTTGGCCTCGCCGCTGGAGATGCGATATCTCGATCTGACTTCGGCCTAATCCAGTTCAACGGCCGTATGAAGGAAGTACGCCGTTCTTGAGTCCACTGACGGTGAACGTAAACGATCGCGCCACCCGTCATCGGACCCAAGTCCGTGCCGCGCACCGGTGCCTTGACGTCGAGCATCCCGGAAGGACGTAAGGGCCTGGCGAGCACGGATGTTCTTGAGTCGGCGTCGGACCTCTGGAGCAGAGCGGTTAAGAAGCGCTAGTCGTGGCGCCCACCGTGAGAGAAGCCCCTGGGCGTGCGTTGGGGAGGTCGATGCGGCGACTCGGTCTTCACGTTCAAATGACGTCGTGTACCTGACCACGGAGCGGGCGGCGCTTCGGTCAAGTCAGCGAGGCGATACGCGACGGCTTCGTAGTTGACGCGCCAACCCACGAAGTCGGGCCACGCCTCTTCGGCTGATCGCTCCATCGCGAAACTCGTCGCGTCAAGCATGACGACGGCCCGTTCGAACTCCTCAAAACTCAACTGAATCGGACCGGTAGGACTGGGGTCGGGATTGACGTGCCAACCCAAGGTCAACGCGATTCGGTTGAGTGCGGTAAAGCCCATCCGGAGGCAGAGCCGCGCCTGTGACGAGGCGGCGGTGGGTGCGAGTGCAAGTTGCATGGCGGCGGCGTCAAGCACGGCCAGGAGTCCGATGAGCCACGAGTACCAGGCTTCGGGCGATCGAAAGAACATCAAAACCGGGTAGGTCGTGTGGCTTTCGGCTAAATCTGCCGACCACTGCTCCCACGAAGCGTAGAGCTCGGGCAACGTGTCGGTGATTCCAACGTTCTGGTGGCGGGCCAATATCTCGGGCCCCCAGGCCGGCACCGCCGAGCGACTTTCGAGCATGGCGATGAGTCCCTCACGTTTGTTAAATGAAGCGTAAAGACTTGGAAGGTAGGCGATTTGCAAGGTCACGACGACCACCCAGGTCGCCCCGGCGACAATGTCGATGGCGAGGTTTTCAGGCCCGCCGGCGTGCACACCGCCCACGGTAAAAAGTGACGTCGTCGCTTGTAGGAGTGCGAGCGGAAAGTTATGCGTGGTTGCGTTCAACATCAACGCAAAGCCGAGGATGAAGCCTCCGGCCCAGGACAGTAACTGCACCACCAGGTAGACGGGACCGATGGGCGAGAGGATCGAGTCTTTACCTTCGAAGGTTCGCCCGAAACGAGAAATTGCGGCGAACGTGAGCCGTACCGCGGCGAGTATGTACAAGGAGAGACGTTCAATCCCTCGAGGCCGTCGAGGCAGAACCAAGACGAAGAGAACTCCAGCGGCAGTCAGCGCGACGATGATGGCGCCCAAAGCGAAAAGAAAAGTCCTCACGCCGGGACCGTACCGCGCTTGGTGTGGGGAAGGTCAAGATCGGATCGGTGAGCCGCTACGTGGCTCATCGTGTCAACGGCCATATTTTCATTTCCACTTCTGGCGCCAACAGAGGTAACTATTCACGCGAAGTTAGTCGAAGTTTCGTACGTTCGTCGATCCGTGATTCTGCGGGCATGAATCAGTGCGTGGCACTAAACGGAGTAAGTTGCCTGTCGTGAGACGCGGAATCCTTCGAGCACTTCTCATTGGAACAGGTTCCGTGCTCATCGTGAGTGCGAGTGCGCTGGCCGACACCACGACGACGACAAGCCCAGTTTCAACGTCGACCTCCGTCACTAAGGCGGTGCCGGTCGCCCCCTTGACGGGACTGCCCGATCCCCTACGGCTGACCCGAAATCGTGCAGCGCTGACAGTCAAGATCGACAACACGCCCGAAGCGATGCCCCAAGCTGGCGTTCAAGACGCCGACGTGGTCTACGAAGAGATCGTTGAGGGCGGCATCACGCGCTTGGCGGCAATTTTCAACTCCCGAGTACCAACGGTCGTGGGGCCGGTTCGATCGGTGCGTCGTACGGACCGTGAACTCGTGTTTCCCATTGGGGGCATTTTTGCCTTTTCTGGTGGTGCTGACTACGCGCTCCGGAGTATCGCCACCGCACCGGTGGTCCTTTACGATCAAACCAACAGCGGCGCCGCGATGTTTCGAGATCTCAAGCGCTATCCGCCGCACAACCTTTTTGCCAACGCGGTGTTGCTGATGAAGAAGAGCGCGAAGCCTCGCCCCACGCGACCTCTGTTCAACTATCTTTTGCCGGGCCAAACGCCTCCGGGGCCCAAGGTGAAGTCCTTCGTCGTGGGCTTTGAGTCTGGCTACGCGGTCACGTACCTGTGGAACCCCAAGAGTCGATCATGGAATCGTTGGCTTTTTGGGCGTCCCGACGTGACCGCCAATGGCGTGCTGCTCTCACCGAAGAATGTCGTCGTCATGAGCGTGCACTACGTAGGAGGAGCCGGGGTGATCGACTCGTACGCGCAACTCGTCGGGTCGGGACCCGTCGAGATCTTCAGCAATGGGCACCTGGAGCGAGGTACGTGGTTTCGTCATCACTTGGGACAGCGAACGACGTTCGTGAACTCCTCGGGTCACCTCCTTCGACTCGAGCCGGGGCGAACGTGGGTGGAACTGCTCGATACCTCTGAACACGTCTCGATCACGACGCGCCGCTAGGTGCGCCCCTAGGCAGCCATTTTCCGTGCAAACGTTGCCAATTACTCGATAGCCGCTCGACTTGCCTGAGACACCCAAGGCAAAAATCGTTGGGTATTTTCGACGTGCACAGCGCCTCATACGAAGACCGACGTCTCGTGCGGCAGACTCCTTCGTTGAGAGCGTCACGTTGAGACGTCAGAGCCGCTCACTACGATTAGGCACAGGACACCATGGCAGATCTGATCTTTTGCGCCTTTAGTAACCGCGATGACGCGGTTGAACTCGCGCGCCAAGTCATCGGAGTTCTTTCCACGCAAGGCCATCAAGCCGAACTCCTATTTTTGGATCGTCCCGAGCAAGCCACGGTAAAAGACACATCATTGGTCATCAGCCTTGGAGGTGACGGGACTTTCTTAAAGGCGGCGCACTTGGCGCACGCGGCGGGAGCTAGAATTCTCGCGGTCAATCTCGGGCGCCTGGGATTTCTTTTGAATGTCCCGTCAACGGAGATCGTGGCGAGCATTGGTGACGCGCTCTCGGGTGCGATGGTCTCTGATCGTTTAGCCCTTTCGATCGAGATTGAAGGCAGTGAACAACGCGAGTTCGCCCTTAATGAAGTGGTGGTCGAGCGTTCCCAGGCGGGACACATGGTACGCGTGAAGACCTTCGTGAACGATGAGGAGTACCTGAGTTACTCCGCAGACGGCGTCATGGTGGCTACGCCTACGGGCAGTACCGGCTATAACTTTTCGGCCGGTGGGCCGGTCGTTGAGCCCGCTCTTCCGGTCATGATGCTCACTCCGATCGCGCCGCACTTTACGATTGATCGCTCCATCGTGGTCGATGCGTCGGCGACTATTCGACTCGTCGTCACGGACAAGCCGGCTCTCCTCGTGGCCGACGGTCGAACGATCGCGTCCCTGTCGCCGGGTGATGGAATTGTCGTTCGCAAGAGCCCCACTCCCGTTCGTGTCGTGGCGACGCGCAGTTTCGACGTGGCCTCTCGACTTCGCCAAAGTCTGCGCGAGGGCCATGCCTGAGGTTGTACTTCGTGAGGTATTCGCTCGGGGGCTTGGTGTAATTGGCGAGGCGCGTCTGGAACTCAGTGAGGGGTTCAGCGTACTCACCGGTGAGACCGGCGCTGGGAAAACCTTGCTGCTTGGAGCGCTCGAATTGTCGCTTGGCAGGGAGACCGCTTCGTCGCGTCTCGGGCTCACCACCGAAACGCAGGCCGCCGCGGTCTTTGAGCGAAACGGAACCGAGATTGTCTTCGTCCGCGAGGCCAGCACGACGGGACGTCTGCGTTGCACGCTCAACGGCGTGCCCTCGAGCGCCGAGGGTCTTCGAACGCTGGCCGATGAGCTCATCGTCATTCATGGCCAGCACGACTCCTTGTCACTTCGAAGTCGCGCGGAAATACTTCGTCTGGTGGATACCGCGGGCAATGTTGACACGGCCGAGCTCAATGAGATCCGGGCGCGACTTCGTGACGCCCAATCACTGAGAGAACGTGGTGGCGGCGATGCCCCCACGAGATTGCGTGAATTGGAGTTCATCGAATTTCAGCTTCGTGAGCTCGAAGAAGCGGCGCTGACGACACCAGAAGAGCTCGCGATTGCGCTGGAGGAATTGGAGCGATTGAGTGCACTGCGAGACGGGCAGAGCCAACTCGTCGCGATCCTTGAAGAACTCGACGGCGAAGGTGACGGCGCCCTCCTTGGGCGTTTGGCTCGAGCCGTGGCTCATTTGCCGCGTGGCGGTGCTTACGATGAACCACGGTCCATCTTGTCGAGTGCACTCGATCAGGCCAGGGAGGCCACGCGAGAGCTCACTTCTCTGGCAGACCCTGACGCTTTCGATCCCCAGGTCATGGCCGATCTTGAAGCTCGCGTCAGCCAACTTCAATTACTAATCCGAAAGTACGGGAGCACCCTGGCGGAAGTCTTCACCTCACTCTCTGCGCTCGCCGCACGCCGTCAACTGTTGACCGACGAGGCGGAACGTGCGAGTCGCGTCGACGACGAGATTGTCCAACTCGAGTCCAGGGAGCGCGCGGCGGCGCGACGCGTGCGGCGAGATCGCGAGTTCGCCGCCACTCGCTTGAGCGAAGCCGTGCGTGCGCAATTGCCACGAGTGGCCCTCGCCAACGCGTCGTTGCGTTTCGCGATCGACGGGGACGATGGAGGCGACGCGCAGTTGCTGTTTTGCCCCAACCCGGGCCAGGTTGAAGGTCCGTTGGCGTCTCTCGCGAGTGGGGGAGAGCTCAGTCGGGTATTACTCGCGATCTCCCTTGAAACGGCGAGCAACGACGTGGTCGCGGTCTTCGATGAGATTGACTCGGGAGTCGGTGGCCAGGTCGCGCAGCAAATCGGTGAGTGCTTGAGCGAACTCGCGAAGAGTCAACAAGTGCTCGCGGTGACGCATTTGGCTTCCGTCGCGGCCCGAGCGGACCACCATTTCGTAATCGAGAAGACGGTCGTGAACGGTGTCACGAGGACCGCCGTGCGTCGTGTTGACAACGAGCAGCGCGTGGGTGAGATCGCTCGGATGCTCGCCGGGACGGTAACCGACGAGTCGCGCGCACTCGCCGTCCAACTCCTTAGTCGTGAACAGGGAATCCGGAGTTCGTGAACAACTCTTCGCTAGTATGGTGTTCCGTGGCGAGTTCGGTTGGCGAATGACAAAGTACGTCTTTGTAACGGGTGGTGTTTCGAGTTCGCTCGGTAAGGGTCTGACGGCCTCCTCGCTTGGCCGACTCTTGAAATCTCGGGGCCTCAAGGTCACGATGTGCAAACTCGATCCGTATCTCAACGTAGACCCGGGAACCATGAATCCAGGCGAGCACGGTGAGGTCTTCGTCACTGACGATGGCGGCGAGACGGACCTTGATTTGGGGCACTACGAGCGCTTTATCGACGAGTCGTTGTCCAAGATCGCCAACACTACGACCGGTTCGATTTATTCGAACGTGATCGCGAAGGAACGTCGTGGTGATTACCTTGGCAAAACCGTTCAGGTGATTCCTCACGTCACCGATGAAATCAAGGAGAGAATTCGTCGCCAGGGTTCGCTCGGTGCAGACGTAGTTATCGTCGAAATCGGGGGCACCGTTGGCGACATTGAAATTGTGCCTTTCATCGAAGCAATTCGGCAGTTTCGTCGCGACGCGGGCCGGGACAACGTCTGTTACGTGCACTTGACGCTGGTGCCCTATCTTGCGCCGTCGGGGGAGCAAAAGACCAAACCAACGCAACACTCCGTGACCGAGCTTCGATCCCGTGGTATTCAGCCCGACATCATCGTGTGTCGAAGTGATCAGCCAATCTCTGACTCGCTGAAGCGTAAGATTTCACTTCTGTGCGACGTGCCGCACGAAGCTGTGATTTCAGCGGTTGACGCTCCCAGTATCTATGACATTCCCATCACCCTTCACCACGAGGGTCTCGATCGAATCGTGTGCAACACGTTGAATATCGATCTTAACGAGCACGACATCGACTTGGCTCCTTGGGAGAGTGTCGTTCGTCGCGTTCACAACACCAGCAAACGCCTGCGTGTTGGCATTATTGGTAAGTACGTCACGATGCCCGACGCCTACCTTTCGGTGGGAGAGTCGATTCGTCACGCGGGTTTTGCCATCGGTGCCCGCGTCGAGATCGAGTGGCTCGAAGCTGAGCGTGTTCCGAACGAGATTGACGCAGATCGTCTCGGCCAGCTCGATGGCATCATTGTTCCAGGCGGATTTGGCGAACGCGGCATTGAAGGAATGATCGCGACCGCACGAATAGCGCGTGAGCATCAGATTCCCTATCTAGGCATCTGTCTCGGTATGCAAATTCAAGTCATTGAGTTCGCCCGACACTGCATGGGCTTAAGCGACGCTCACTCCACCGAGTTCACCCATAGTTCCTCGGCCCCGGTCATCGCGCTCATGGCCGAGCAGATGGACGTCACCGATTTAGGCGGCACCATGCGCCTTGGTGCATGGCCCGCCATGCTGGACGAAGGGTCGCAGGTCTCGGAACTCTACGGTGTGACCGTCGTCTCCGAAAGACACCGTCACCGCTACGAATTCAACGCTCGCTATCGAGAACAGTTCGAAAGTGCGGGACTGCGCTGTTCGGGAAACTCGCCCGACGGCCGTCTCGTGGAGTTCGTAGAACTTCCGGGGCACCCTTTTTTCGTGGGCACTCAGGCCCATCCCGAGTTCAAGTCGCGTCCGGACCGGCCACACCCGTTGTTTCTAGGTCTCATCAAGGCCGCGGCCGCACGAGCTGAGGGTCGCGAACCACATATCATCGATCCGGCCACGGTTGACGCCACGTTGTGAGTGATGATTTTCGAGTCATTTCAACCGAAGTTCTATTGAACTCGTACGTCTTTGACGTTGAACGACGAGTCATACAACACGCAGAGACGACCTTCGAGCGAGACGTCGCGACCCATCAAGGTGCGGTGGCAATTCTCGTCATCAACGAGCGAGGAGAGATTGGGCTACTTCGACAATATCGAGCTGCTTTTGATCGCTTTTCCTGGGAGATACCGGCCGGCATTTGCGACGTAGAGGGTGAGGCCGCTCTTGACGCGGCCCAGCGAGAACTCGAAGAGGAGATCGGCTGCGTCGCCAAGACGTGGACCCTACTGGGTCGATTTGCCGTTTCTCCTGGATGGACCAATCAAGTGATGACCGTCTATGAAGCGCGCGACCTCACCTTCACGAAGCGAACTCCTATCGGCCCCGAAGAGTCAGCTTCAAGCATCCGCTGGCTGAACAAGGACCAAGTCAAAGAACTGATCTTTTCCAAGGAGATCGTCGATTCGACTCTGACGATGGCGATGAACCGTGTCTTTGGCACACTCTTCGACCCGCGTTGAGGCTCAGCTGGAGGAGTATCTCCAGTGGCTCACGATTGAAAAGGGGCGCAGCCGAGCCACGATTGAGGCCTATCGACGCGACGTCACCGCCTTTGCCGTGTGGTTCCAGCCCAACGTCGATCTCGGCGCTCTTGAAACCGCGCAGTTAGAGGAGTACTTCACCTTTCTGCGCGAGACCCGAGCCGCGACCTCGGTGTCGCGTGCGGTGGCGTCAATTCGTGGTCTGCTTCGTTTTTTGGTCGACGAGGGGCAACTACGCCACGACCCGAGTGAACGTCTCGCGGCGACACGCCGCGGGCGATCCCTGCCTAAGCCCTTGAGTGAAGTCGAGATGTTCGCACTCTTAGACGCGGTGCCTCGGGACTCGCCTCGCGACCTTCGCGACGCCGCGTTATTTGAGCTGCTCTACGATACCGGCGCTCGGGTCAGTGAAGTGGTGGGGCTCACCCTGGGTGACTTGGACTTTGACGAAGAGTTGATTCTCGTGACCGGCAAGGGCTCGAAGCAGCGTCTCGTGCCGATGGGCGCGACACTTCGAAGGGAGTTGCGTCGTTATCTAGACGAAGCTCGTGATTCGTTACTCGCTCGTCATCGCCACCAGGCCGTCTTTCTCAACCTCCGCGGCGGAGCCCTCAGCCGCCAGGGGATCGACTTGATCGTTCGCAAACACGCGCTGAACGCCGGCATCGATACTCGCCGCGTCAGCGCCCACGTCTTTCGCCACAGCTGCGCCACGCACATGCTGGCCCGCGGGGCGGACATTAGAGTGGTGCAGGAACTACTCGGGCACGCCTCCATTGCCACCACTCAGCTCTACACGGCGGTGTCCGTGACGACGCTGAAGAACGAGTATCACCAAGCCCACCCTCGAGCCCACGACTAGGACTTCACGATGCAGGCACTGTTTATCCTCGTCATCATTCCCTCGATTGTCTTGCACGAAGTCAGTCACGGATACGTTGCGTACCTCTTTGGCGACCCGACCGCCAAAAATGCTCACCGCCTCACGCTCAATCCCTTACGTCATATTGACCTCTTTGGAACGATTCTCCTCCCCGTCTTATTGATTGCGGTCGGACTTCCCGCCTTTGGATACGCGAAGCCCGTTCCGGTCAATATTGGGAGGTTGCGTAAGCCGCGCCAACAGGCCCTCTGGGTCTCGCTCGCGGGACCAGCGGTGAACATCGTGTTGTCCTTCATCGGGTTTCTTCTTTGCAAACACGCGGTGCACGTGACCTTCAGCCAAAGCGAGTTCAACGTCGGCGAGGCGATTGGACTGATGAACCTAACGTTGGCGGCCTTCAACCTGCTGCCTATACCGCCCCTGGACGGCTCGGCGATTATTGAGCGATTCATACCCATGCGGTCGCTTCCGCGCTATTACCAGTGGCGCTCGCGCGCGCTGCCGTTCTTGATGATTTTCATCATTGTCGACTCGGCCTTCTTGCACGTTGGCACGAACTGGCTCGGCGACCTGCAACTGTGGTGGTTGAAACAGATCTAAATGAGGCCAATGGCGGCAGCGGCCCGGGCGTAGACCGGACCCGCCTGCTGGCTCGCCTTCGCGGCACCCTGGGCCATGCGCGCTCGCAAGGCTTCTTCGTCGGCTCGAATCTCGAGGTAGCGCTGTCGTACCGGGGCGAGCGACTCGATTAAGAGGGCCGCCAGGTCCTTTTTGAAGTCGCCGTAGCGCTCAAATCGCTGCGCGATCGCTTGAGGCGCCTCGGCGGAGAAACTCGCGTAGATCTCGAGGAGATTGGCGAGCCCGGGTTGGCGCTCCCAGTCGTAACGCATCTCGCCGTCAGTGTCGGTCACCGCCTTCATGATTTTGCGCTCAATATCTTTTGCGTCGTCGTAGAGAAAGATCGTCCCGAGAGGGCTGGAGACGGACTTTGACATCTTGCGCGTGGGCGCTTGGAGATCCATCACCCGCGCGGCCACCGCGGGCTGAACTCCTGAGGGAACCGTGAAGGTCTGGCCGTAACGGTTGTTGAATCGCTCGGCGATGTCGCGGGTGATTTCGAGGTGCTGGCGCTGGTCGTCGCCCACGGGGACGTGGGTCGCTTCGTAGAGCAAAATGTCGGCGATCATCAAGACGGGGTAGGTCAACAGGCCGACGCGATAGCCCTCGTGGCGCTCCGATTTTTCTTTGAAGGCCACCATCCGGGAGAGCTCACCGTAGGTCGCGACGCACTCGAGCAGCCAACTCAGTCGCGCGTGGTAAGGCACCTGGCTTTGGACGAACACGGTGCAGACCTCGGGGTCGAGCCCGACGGCCAACAACGTGGCGTAGAGGTTGTAAGTCTGCTCGCGGAGGCGCTCGGGAGCGATTTCTAGGGTCAGGGCGTGTAAATCCACCACGCAGTAGTACGCGTCGGGGCCTTGTGCGTCGACCCATTGACGAAGTGCTCCGAGGTAGTTGCCAAGGTGAACGTCACCCGATGGTTGCATGCCGGAGAGAATTCGCATGATTCCATCGTAGATGAGGACCTTTGCACTTCACGGAGTAGAGTCGAAGGCGTGACCTTCGTCGTGACGACGCCGTCTTTTCGTGGCCCTCTAGAACTCATGCTCCAACTGATTTCGGCCCACGAGATGGACGTGCTCGACGTTGAACTGGCTCCGATCGTGGACGCGTTCGTCGCGGCGATGCGAGACGCGGCCGGTGAATTTGCAATGGACGAGTTGTCCGAGTTTCTCCTGGTAGCGGCCATTTTACTGGAGCTGAAGAGCCATCGTCTCCTGCCGGGTCGAGACGACACCGAGCCCGACGAGGAGTTCGTCGGCTGGGAAGAGCGTGACGTCATGCTGGCGCGCCTGCTCGAACTTCGTACCTACGCAGCGCTCGCTGACGCCTTCGTCTCACTTTTCGAGCGCGCCCACCGCTCCTATCCGCGCCTTCGGGGGATCGATGAGGGCTTCCTCGTGCAACCGCCCGATCTCTTGGCGGGAGTGACCACCGCCCAGCTGGCGATGGCGTACCTGCGTGGCATTGAAGAGAAGCCGGTGCCAGTCGTGCGGCTTCATCACGTCACGGTTGACGCCGTCACCGTCGCCGAAACGGTGGTTTCCCTCGCTCAACGACTTCCGACGATGGGCACGCTTTCGTTTCGCCGTCTCGTCGAGGGACTTGAGACGCGAATCGAGGTCATCGTCCATTTTTTGGCGCTGCTCGAACTTTGCAAGTTGGGTCACGTCGAGCTCGGCCAAGGGAGCACCTTTGGCGACGTCGAGATCTCTTGGGTCCACAGTGCCCACGATTTGGAATTTGAGAGGATTGATACCTATGAGGGGTGAAAGGTCACTTGAGCAGATACTCGAGGCAATGCTGACCGTCGCACTCGAGCCAATCTCCGTCGAAGAACTCGCTGACGTGGTGGACGCTGATGCGGCCGAAGTGGAGGAGATCCTGCGATCGTTGCGTCGTGAGTTCCTTGCCGAAACCCGAGGTTTTCAACTCGTCGAATTGGCCAGCGGCTGGGTTATGCAGAGCGCTCCGGAAGTCTCCGAGTGGGTCACCAAATTCGCCAATCGAGACGTCTCACATCGTTTGAGTTCCGCCGCTCTCGAGACGTTGGCGATTGTTGCCTACCGTCAACCGATTTCGCGCGCCCAGATCACCGCGCTACGGGGCGTCAACGTTGACGGCGTCGTGCGCTTGCTCGAACAACGCGGATATCTCGAAGAGCGTGGGCGCGCCGGAGGTCCGGGGCAGCCAATTCTCTACGGTACGACCGAGCTGTTCTTGGATCGTCTCGGTCTGGCGTCGACTCGTGATCTTCCGCCAATCGAAGAGTTTATGGATCCCGTGGAAACGGCGCACGTGCTGGCGGACGAGCTCTCGTCGCGCGTCGACGCCTCTGAGGTTGGCTAAATCTTGGAGGGAGAACGCCTACAAAAGACGCTGGCGCGTGCCGGTTACGGCTCGCGCCGTGCGTGCGAGGTCCTCATCGAGGCCGGACGAGTCACGATTGACGGGCGCGTCGCGCTGCTTGGCAACCGGGTGGATCCTGAGACGCAGTTGATTTGCGTGGACGGCAAATTGGCGGCCACCACGCAACAGAAGGTGTATTTGCTGCTCAACAAACCTGACGGCGTCGTCACGACTGCTCAGGACCCCCAGGGTCGTCCCACGGTGCTCGACCTTATTGAATCTCCGGTTCGGGTCTTCCCTGTGGGCCGGCTCGACATGAACACGGAGGGCCTGTTGCTGTTGACCAATGACGGACGACTGGCGCACTTGCTTACGCATCCGAGCACGGGCGTGGCCAAAGAGTACCTCGTGCGCGTCGAGGGTGACCCCTCGCCCTCTGATTTGCGGCGTCTGCGCGAAGGCGTGGAACTTGAGGACGGACTTACCAGCCCCGCGCAGGTCTCGAGAGTCAGCGAGGGGCTACTTCGCATCGTGATTCATGAAGGACGCAATCGCCAGGTTCGGCGGATGTGCGCCGCGGTGGGGCACGAGGTGACGCGCCTGGTTCGTACGCGCATCGGCCCCCTGCACGACCCCACACTCTCTCCGGGTTCGTTTCGCCAACTTTCCCAACGCGAAGTGCGCCAATTGCATGAAGTGGTTGGGATGACTGATGAACTGGCCTCTAGTCTTTCGTCATGACTTCTCCACTTGTTCGAGCGTTGCGCGGCGCCACGACCTGCGCGATGGACAGCGTCGAGGAGATCACCGTGGTGACACAAGAGCTCCTCATCGCCATGATGGAACGCAATGAAATCGACCACGACGACGTCATAAGCGTCGTGTTCACGACCTCACCGGACTTAACCGCGACGTTTCCCGCCACGGCCGCACGAGGCATTGGGTTCGGTGACGTACCCCTCATTTGTGCCAGTGAAATCGACGTTCCTGGCGCGATGGCTCGCACCGTGCGTGTGATGATGCACGCGTACACGGCGCGAACGAGGAACGAAATGCGCCACGTTTACTTGCGTGGTGCGCAGGGTCTTCGCGATGACCTCCCTGGTTGAACGCCGAGCTCACGTCATTGGGCTCGGGTTGATCGGTTCAAGCGTGGCGCTCGCGCTGCGCAGCGCGGGCTGGAACGTTTCTGGAGAGGATCAAGACGCAGACGTGCAGTCACGAGCGCTCGAGGCCGACGTGGTGCAAAGCGTGGGACAGGGCCAAGACGTTCAACTGGTCGTGGTCGCTACGCCAGCCGGATCAGTCGCGAGCGTGGTCAACGAGGTGCTGGCTCGAGTCGCGAGCAGTGAACTTATGGTCACCGACGTGGCCGGCGTGAAGAGTGCCATCGTGGGGTCGATCGACGATCCAAGATTTCTCGGGGGGCACCCGATGGCCGGATCGGAGTTGCGGGGCTTGGCCGGCGCGCGAGCGGATCTCTTTCAAGGCTGCACGTGGGTACTGACGCCGACTCCGGCCACGACGCCCGAGGCGTACGGTCGACTGCACGGGGTGCTGCGCGAGCTCGGCGCCAACGTGGTCGCCGTTGAAGCGGAAGTCCATGATCGCTTGGTCGCGGTCGCGAGCCACGTTCCCCACCTCTTGGCCGGGGCGCTGATGAACGAGGCGTCACGCGTCGCCGAGCAAGACGCGGTGCTGCTGCAACTGGCCGCGGGGGGTTTTCGCGACATGACGCGCGTCGCGGCCGGGGATCCCTCAATTTGGCCTGACGTGCTCTTCGAGAACCGCGCCGCCGTCGTGCAGTCCTTGATCGCGCTCGAGGGTCGCGTGGCCGCTCTTCGCGTTGCCATTGACGGGGGTAATCGACATGAACTCACCGTGGCACTGGACGAAGCCGCGCGTGCACGGCGTCAATTGCCCGGCCGGGCCCTCGACGCCTCACACTTGGCGTTCCTACGCGTGGGCGTCAGTGACCAACCCGGAGTACTCGCGCTCGTGACGACCGCGGCATCGGAGATGCTCGTGAACATCTACGACATCGAGATCGCGCACGGTATCGAAGGTACGAGCGGCACGCTGCTGCTTTCCATCGACGACGCCCAAGTTCAACGCTTCGCGAGCGCGCTTCGAGACATGGGCTTTAGCGTAGGTTTTGAATGAATGACACTCAACGTGTCGAGCCAGCCGAGCACCTGCGCGGTTCGATTCGCGTCCCCGGCGACAAGAGCACCTCGCATCGCGCGCTTTTGCTGAGTGCCCTCGCGGCCGGCAAGAGCGTCATCAGTGGTCTTTCACACGGACGTGACGTGTTGGCCACACGAACGATAATCACACAACTCGGAGCGGACGTGATCGACGCCGATGGCGACGTCGTTGTCGTGGGTCCCGAGGAAGGCCTGCGGGCCAGCATCGAAGCGCTCGACTGTGAGAACTCCGGTACGACGATGCGGCTACTTTGTGGCGTCTTGGCTCACGTTCCGGGCGAGCATGGACTGATTGGCGACGCCTCACTGAGCAAGCGACCAATGGACCGGGTCGCGACACCGTTGCAGCTCATGGGCGCCACCGTTCATGGCCAGGGTGAGCGCTGCACGCCACCCCTGGTGATGGTGGGCACGTCAACACTTCGAGGAGTTGATTTTTCCGTTCCACACGCCAGCGCTCAGGTCAAGTCCGCCGTCTTGCTCGCCGGGCTCTACGCCGATGGCGAAACGATCGTGCGCGAAGACGTACGGACGCGAACCGCGACTGAGGACATGCTTCTTTTGTGCGGCGTCGATGTGCTCAGCGCGAATAGGGCCGCGGGCCGCGTGGTCACGCTTCGCCCCGGACGTCCCCAACGTCGTCACTGGCGCGTGCCGGGCGATCCTTCCCAAGCCGCCTTTTTCGCGGTCCTCGCGAGTATCCATCACGACGCGACGCTCGAAGTGCTTTCGCTCGACGCCAGTGCCGAGCGCGTAGGTTTTGTTTCGGTGCTCCAGCGAATGGGTGCGCGCGTGGAATTAGTGGAACGATCAGGAGTAACGGCGCTGCGGGGTGAGACTTCGATGCTGCACGCCACTGAGGTTCACGCTCACGAGATTCCATCGGTCGACGAGGTGCCGGTACTGAGCGTGGCGGCGGCGGCAGCCAGTGGCGTCAGCGTCTTTCGCGCGATGGGTGAACTTCGGATCAAGGAGTCTGACCGTTTCGAAGGGTCCTTGCACCTTGTGCGGGCCCTCGGTGCCAAGGCGTGGGCTGCAGGCGACGATCTTTTCATCGAGGGTCTCGGATCGGCGCAGCGATTCGACGACTTCACTTTTGACGCCGATTTGGACCATCGAATGGTGATGTCCGCCGCGGTCGCCGGTTGCGCCGGGCGCGGGGCGACGATTCTGGGTGCTGAAACCGTGGCTTCGAGCTATCCCACGTTCTTTCGTGACCTAACATTGTTGCAATGAGCGAGCTCATCGTCGCTATAGACGGTCCGGCCGGCTCTGGTAAGTCGACCGTAGCGAGGGCGCTGGCCGCGCGACTGGGGTGGTCGTTCCTCGACACTGGTGCGATGTACCGTGCGCTCACCGTGGAAGCCTTCGAGCGCGACGTTGACATTCACGACGCGTCGGCTTTAGCGGCATTGAGCATGAGTTCCCTGGTGCGCACCCTGCCTCGGGTCAGCATCAACGGGCGAGACGTCGAGGATGAAATTCGATCCGATCGCGTCAACGACGCGGTGTCGGTGGTGGCCGCGAACCCCTTGGTGCGCGCGTCGATGGTGGCGCGCCAGCGAGAGTTTGCCGAGGCGCAGCCGGTGGGGACGGTCGTGGAGGGTCGCGACATCACGACGGTCGTCTTTCCTGCGGCGACGCTCAAGGTCTTCTTGAGCGCGTCTCTCCAAGAGCGCGCGCGTCGTCGAAGCGACGAAGAAGAATCATCTCTCGCCCGTCGAGACGTGGCGGACAGCACTCGTAGCGACTCACCCTTGCGTCTGGCCGACGGCGCGATTCAGATAGACACCACGTCGCGTGGCGTCGACGATGTCGTAGAGGAGATAGCCCAGTGCCTGCAACTGAAGACCTTGTCTTAAATACGCACCGCACCGCGATCTATCGAGTGTGCCGGGGCCTCATCGCCGCGCTGGCGAAGATCTTCCTCAGGCCCTCGATTGAGGGTGCCCAGCACATTCCCCCGAGTGGTCCAGTCATCATTGCCCCGATCCATCGGTCCAACGTCGACTTTGCGGTATCGGTCTTTCTTTCTCCGCGCAAGGTCTTCTTTATGGCCAAGGACAGCCTCTTTCGGGTGCCGCTCCTCGGCCCCCTGCTTATTCGCTTAGGAGCCTTTCCCGTGCGACGCGGCAGTGCCGACCGCGAGTCCTTGACGCGCGCCGAAGAAGTGCTTCGTCGGGGCCAGGCGCTCGTCCTCTTTCCCGAGGGCACCCGCAAAGAGGGCCTCGCCGTTGAACCCCTTCAAGATGGTGCGATGTTCGTCGCCGCGCGTACGGGGGCTTGGGTAGTTCCGGTGGGGATCGGCGGGACGGAAAAGGCGATGCCCCACGGGGCGAAGTGGCCGCGTCTGGTCAAGATCCACGTCATCGTCGGCGAAGCGATCGCCCCGCCGGTAAGCGAGGGTCGTGTGAGTCGCAGCGCCATCAGCGCAAAATCAGAGGAGTTGCGAGTGGCACTCGAAAACGTGTACCGCGAGGCAATGCAGCGTTAGTTAACGCTCACGCCACCAAGTACCAAAGACCACTCGGGCGTAACGAAACCCAAAGAGCCAGTTCTTGCCCTTCTTCGTGGTTCCTGAGGCCCGGGGGTACCACACGGTCGGCACCTCACTGGCGCGCCAGCCGCGCTTCAAACAGGTGATGAGCAACTCCGCCGTTTGGTACTGCTCTTGTTCCAGGCGTTCAATAACGTCGGCGAGCATCGTGACACGAAGGGCGCGATAGCCCGTCGAGGTATCGGTCAAATTCGCCCCCGTCATGCGGTTCATGATGAAGGAGAAGAAACGAACGCCACTCTTTCGCACGACGTCTGAGGTCTTGTCGACACCCAAGACCCGACTGGCGACCACGAAATCAGCTTGGTCACTCAGCAGCGGAGCGAGAACTAAAGGAATTTCACCAGGATCATTTTGCCCGTCGGCGTCAAGGGTGACGACGAAGCGCACGTTCTTTTCGATGCAGTAGCGATACGTGACCTGAAGGGCGACGCCGTGACCCAAGTTGACTGGAAACTCCATGACGTGCACGTTGGGAAACGTCCGTGCAATAGCGGCGGTCTGGTCGTCGCCGCCGTCGACCACGACCAGGGTCGTGTAGGACGCTCCCTCGATGTCGGCGGGCAACTTCGCAAGGACGTCTCCGATGTTGCCCTCTTCTTCGTAGGCGCATATTGACACCAGAATCTCGTGAGGTTCAAAATCGCCGTAGTCGGCGTCAAATCGTTCCCGCGCCTGGTCGATGGCGAAACCACGCAGGCGGGTCAATCGGCGTTTGTCGAGTTCGGCTTTAGACATCAGATTCCTCAGAGTGACTTGGCACGCGCGAAGACTCGCGTCACCATTGGTTCGAAGTGCTCGAGGGTCTCGCTGTCGTACTCAGGATCAAAGGCCTTTTGGTCGTACTCGTCAGCGAAGCGTTCGGCCAACTGGTACCAAGGCTGCTCGCGGTGCGCGTCACGCAGATTGGGGTCCATGCCCAAGTGTTCGTAGTAGTAACGGCCCTGAAAATCTTGGTGATGGGCGACCATCGCGTACACCTCAGGGCGGACGTACGCGCGCAGAATCTCGGCGGCAATCTTTGGATGGTTGGGCACTGAAATCAATTTTCCGACGTCATGTAGCAAGGAGGCGACGATGACCTCTTCGTCAGCGCCGTCGCGCTCGGCGCGAGTGGCCGTTTGCAAAGCGTGTTGCATCTGGTCCACCGAGAATCCATCGGTGATCGCGCTTAACCCCTTGATCATTTCGAGCAACTGACGCGCCACGCGAGGTTGAGCCGAGATCGTCTCGTCGACAATCGTCATCCACTGCTCGCGCGTTGAGACGTCCATGCTGGGAAATGAAGTCACGGGGCGATTCTAGTCCGAGCGCTTTGGATGCTAACGAGTCGACGGCGTGAGTACTTGAGCCGCGGTGAAGTCGCGGTCGGCCTGGGCGTCGAAACTTGAAGTCGAAGCACTGAGGAGCGCCAAGTCCACGAGGGCCGCCAGCGCTCGCAAGAGCTCACGTAACTCGGGCGGGGGAGGAAAGTACTCGTCCTCGACGATGACCGAACGCACGTCAATCCCCTCAATCGGATCCAGGGCGGCCAGCACCTCGTTCACGATCGACTCGGGTGCGGAGGCCCCGGCGGTGACCCCGACGACCCCGGCGAGGTCATCAGGCAGTTCGTGTGCGCCGTTGACGCGCAGCACCCGTGGCGCGCCCGCGGTCTGGGCGACCTCAGTCAGGGCCACGGTATTGGAGGAATTTGCCGAACCGATGACGACTACGGCGTCGGACTTGTGGGCAATCTCGCGCAAAGCCCCTTGGCGATTCGTCGTTGCGAAACACAGGTCGCTGCGATTGGGCATCCAGATTTCGGGAAAGGTCTCAATCGCGTAGTCGCGTAAGTCTTGCCACTCGTCGAAGCTGAGGGTCGTCTGGCTCAGGAGGGCAAAGGGACCCTCGAGATGTCGAACCGCGTCAATGTCCGCACGCGATTCAATGAGGTGCGAAGCTTCGGGCGCGACGGCCATGGTTCCCAGGGCCTCTTCATGCCCTTCGTGGCCCACGTACAAAACGGTGTAACCCTTCGACGCACGAACCTTCAACTCGTGGTGAACTTTGGTCACCAGGGGGCAAACGGCGTCAATCACGGCTCCGCCGGAGAGTCGGGCACGAGCGATCACTTCCGGCGCTGATCCGTGGGCGCTCAACATCAAGGGCGCCCCCTGAGGCACGTCGCCCACGTCGTCAACGAAGACGACGCCCAATGACCGGAAGTGGTTAACGACGTACTGATTGTGGACAATCTCGTGGTAGCAGTACACCGGCGGTTCGAAGACTCGCGTCATCCAATCCAGGGCCTTGATGGCCTTTTCGACGCCCGCGCAAAAACCACGAGGCGCCGCCAGAACTACTCGGTTAACTGCCACTCATCCACTTTAGTAATTGCGCTGTTCTTTGACCCGTAGGCTGTACGGGTGTCTGGAGCCCGCATTGCCGCCATTTCGCCGGGTTCACCTGCGGCGCAGGTCGATCTCGCGGTGGGCGACGAGTTAATCAGCGTTAACGAGCAGGCGCCCACCGACATCATTGAATATCAGCAGCTTATTGACGGCGACCGGGTCACCCTCTTGATCCAGCGCGACCAAGAAGTCCTGCAACGAAAGGTCACGGTCACCAAGTCCGTCGGCGAGCCCCTTGGCATCAGCATCGATTCGGCGGTCTTTGACCGGATTCGCACTTGCGACAACCATTGCACGTTCTGTTTTATCTATCAGTTGCCCAAGGGAATGCGTCGATCGCTCTACGTGAAGGACGATGACTTTCGCCTTTCATTCCTCTACGGCAATTTCACGACGCTGACCCGCTTTACCGAGTTCGACCTCGAGCGCGTTCTCGAAGAGGGGCTTTCTCCTCTCTACGTCTCCATCCACACGACCAACCCCGAACTGCGAGCCGACATGCTGCGCAATCCACGCGGGGCGACGAGCCTTCGGTGGCTCGAAGAGTTGCTGCGCGCCGGCGTTGAGGTGCACGGCCAGGTCGTGGTCTGTCCCGGGGTGAATGACGGCGAGCAGCTTGAGTCGACCCTGCTTGACGCGCTGACGCTCTATCCCGAACTTCGCAGCCTCGCCGTGGTACCCATCGGAGTCAGCGATTTCTCGGCCGAAGCAACGATGCGCGCGCACCGCTCTGACGAAGCATCTTCGGTGATTGACCTGGTTGAGCGTTACAACCGGCTCGCCCATGCTGTCTTGGGTCGGGGCCTTTGTTACGTCTCTGATGAGTTTTATCTCGTCGCTGGTCGAACGCCGCCGCCCGTGTCCTACTACGACAGCATTGACGAGGCCGAGAATGGCATCGGCATGGTGGCGGCCTTTTGCGAGAGCTTTGTCGACGAGCGACCAATGGCCAAGCTCGGTACGGGCTTTTTCCAGTCCGTCGACGGTGCGCCCGCCCTCGATTACCGGGCGGTTCGTGGTGGCGATGAGACGATGACCCGTGGCGACACGGTCTCCATTTTCACGGGCGAATACGCCGCGCCGATACTACGAACGCTGCTCGATGAGCACGGCTTTTCAAGGGTCGAGGTGCGCCCGGTGGCCAACAAGTACTTCGGTGGCAATATCAAGGTGGCCGGGCTGCTGACCGGTACCGATCTCTCCACCGCGCTCCGCGAGGTCAGCGACAACACGATCTGTCTCGTACCTGACGTTTGCCTCTCCGAGGGGCGATTTCTCGACGGATTGAGCATTGAGGACCTGCCACGAGCAATCGTGACGGTACCCACGACGGGGTTTGACTTGCGTCGGATCTTGCGCGACGCCACGCAACAAGAGATGAGTATTTCGTGAGCAATCCCCAAGTAGTGGTGGTAGGGCGGCCCAACGTCGGAAAGTCGTCGCTTGTCAACCGATTCGCCGGACGGCGCGTCGCGGTCGTTGAGGAGCAGCGCGGCGTAACACGCGATCGCAAGGCCGTAGAAGTGGACTGGCGCGGAGTCAGCTTTGACGTCGTTGACACCGGCGGCTGGCTAGAGGCTGGCAACGACCTCGAAATCAAGGTTTCCGAGCAAGCCGAAGCGGCGCTCAAGAGTGCCGATCTGGTCTTGCTGGTGGTCGACGCCTCGACCGGCATCGTCGAAGAAGACGTGCAGGCGACACGATGGGTGCTGCGCAGCGCACGTCCGGTCGTCTTGGTGGTGAACAAAGTGGACGATGAGCGTCACGAACACACGAGTTGGGAGTTCCTCAGCTTGGGGGCGGGTGAGCCCGTCATGATTAGTGCGCTCCACGGGCGCGGCGCTGGCGACCTCCTCGATCGTGTTGTTGACGAGCTCGCGGCCAAGGCGCCCGAGATGACGAGTGAGCCCGATGAAGACGACGGCTCTCTTCGCGTGGCCCTCGTAGGTCGACCGAACGTCGGTAAGTCGACGCTCTTCAATTGCTTGATTGGGGAAGAACGTTCGGTCGTTCACGACATGCCTGGAACGACGCGCGACGCGATTGACACCGTGGTCGACACACCCAACGGTCGCATCCGCTTTATCGACACCGCCGGTATGCGACGCCGCGCCAAGACCGAAGCCGGGCTTGAAACGTACGCCGTCCTACGAAGTCTTGACGCGCTTGACCGCGCCGACATCGCGGTGCTCGTCATCGACGCGACGGTCGGTGCGACCGGTCAAGACCAGCGCCTCGCCGAGAGGATTTCGGCAGCGGGCTGTCCGGCCGTCGTGGTCTTGAACAAATGGGAGCTCGTGTCGAGCGAAGAACGCGACCAAGTCCTCGCCACGGTGGCGGACCGATTGGCTTTTTTGGGCGACGCCCCCGTGTTGAAGACCACGGCACTTTCGGGAAAGGGCGTGCACCGCCTCTGGCCCGCCCTCACCGAGATGGCCGACGATTACGCCAAGCGGGTCCCCACCGGTGTTTTGAATCGCGCCGTTCGTGACCTTCAGCTCAAGCACCCGGCCCCGGCGGGCAAGATTCGCTACGCCGTGCAGGGCGCGACCGAGCCGCCCACCTTCACGTTGTTTATCTCGGGCAAACTCGACCAGACGTACCTGCGATACGTCGAACGATCCTTACGCGAACGCTTCGAGTTGGGTTCGACCCCCATACGCGTGCGCGTGCGCGTCGAATAGTGGCGTGGTGTGAAATCTGCGATCGTCCCGTGGACGGGGAAGTCTGTGAGGTCTGCGGCGAGTCGGTGAGCGTGAGCGAGCGTGAGCCAATTCCTTGGATGTGGCGCTTCTTCATCGTGGCCACCGTCATCTATCTCATCTGGCGCATCTATCAGTTAATTTCGTGGCTGACCCACTAGGAGAGATCATGCCTATCTACGCACTCGGGAATCGAACACCCACCATTGATCCGACTGCTTTCGTCCACCCCGACGCGGTCATCATCGGTGACGTTCACGTAGGGGCCGACTCCAGCGTGTGGCCGGGCGCGGTCCTTCGCGGCGACTACGGGACGATCATCATCGGCCAAAGGACCTCCATTCAAGACGGCACAGTCGTGCACGCCGTTGCCGAATTCCCCACGGTGGTGGGAAGCGACTGCGTCATTGGTCATATCGCTCATCTGGAGGGCTGCACCATTCACGACGGTGCGCTGGTGGGGAGTGGATCGATCGTGTTGCACCACGCCCACGTGCACACGGGAGCCACCGTCGCCGCGGGCGCCGTAGTACGCAATCGCATGATCGTTCCCGAAGACGCACTGGCGGTGGGCGTTCCGGCTTCGATCAAGGAAGGGGCGAGTGACCGCGCGGCCATCGCCGCGGGCGCCGCACTCTACGTCGCCAACGGCCGGCGCTACCGCGAAGAGTTACGCACGCTTTAAGCGTTCGAAACTTCCACGAGCGACTCAAGCGCGCGAAGGGCTCGTCCTTCAAGAATGCTCGCGCTGGCCATGGCGAAGCCCTCACTGAGCGAGGTAGCGCGCTCGGCCACGCGCAGCGCGAGCGCCGCGTTCGCGCACACGACGTCGAACACCGCCCCACGGGCACCGGCGAGTACCTCGCGGACCACTTGAACGTTGTGAGCGACGTCGCCGCCGCGGATGCTCGAGGCGTCGTGGCGTAGTCCGAGTTCCGCCCCGGCGTCGAGGATTTCAGCGGATCGCGAGGTCGCCGTGATGATCGCCAGACGTGAAGGCGAGCCGAGCGAAAGCTCGTCAAGGCCGTCGTCACCGTGCACCAGAATCGCGTAACGAGTCCCGCGAGCCTGCAAGACGTCGGCCATCGACTCGATGAGGTGTTCTTGGGCGACACCGATGAGTTGACGCTTCACGAGGGCCGGATTTGCTAAGGGCCCAAGGACATTGAAGATCGTGCGAAAACCGAGTGCCTTTCGAATCGGTCCGAGATGGGCGAGCGACGGGTGAAAGGTCGGGGCGTAGCAAAACCCAATGCCCGCCTGGTCGACGCAGGCGCGGACCACGTCGGCGGAGGCGTCTAAACGAACGCCGAGGGCTTCGAGAACATCGGCGGAGCCAACCGAGGAGGAGGCGGCGCGGTTGCCGTGTTTCGCGACGCGTACTCCGCAGCCCGCCACCACCAAGCTCGCCATGGTGGAGACGTTCACGGTGTGCAATTGGTCTCCACCCGTTCCGACGATGTCGATCACGTCGTCGCTCACTTCAAAAGTGCGCGCAGCGTCAATCATCGCGTCGATGAACCCGGTCATCTCCTCGGCACGCTCACCCTTGGCCGTCAGTGCGGTGAGGAAGCTCGCCACGTGCACGTCGGCCACGGTGCCCGACAAGATCGCGGCGAGCGCGCCGCGAGCTCGGTCACGCTCAAGGTTCGTGCCGCGAACCAGTGGAGTCAAGACCTCGGACGCGAAGTTCGACGCGTCGATGGGGGAAGCTGGCAGCGTCATAGCGATACGATACTCGCGAGAAAAATAGGCTTCGCGACTACGATTAGGCGGTGGCGACGTCGTACCTAGACCAAATCGTGGCGTGGCATCGTCAGCGTGCCGCTGACGACAACCGCGAGTGGCGCGATCGTCGACGCCGAGTCGCCCAGGCGCGCGCCCCCTTTCGCCAGGCCCTGGAGCGCCCCGCGGGAGCCCCGGTGGCAGTCATTGGCGAACTCAAACGACGTTCGCCCTCAAAGGGCTGGCTCGCGGCGGATTTAGACGTCGTGACGATGGCGCGTCGCTACGTCGAAGCAGGCGTCGCGGCAATATCGATCTTGACCGACACCGAGTTCTTCTCCGGGACGCTGGGCGACCTCGAGGTGGTCTCGGACACCGTGAGGGTGCCACTGTTGCGTAAGGATTTCACCGTTAGCGAAAATGACGTGCTCGACGCTCGTGACGCCGGTGCGAGCGCCGTACTTTTGATAACGACGGCGTTGAACGACGATGAACTCGTCCGCTTCCAGGCGCTGGCCCATGAAGTCGGACTCGAAGCCCTCGTCGAAGTACACGACCACGACGAGGCGTCACGAGCGCTCGCCGCGGGCGCCACGTTGATCGGCGTGAATCAACGCGATTTAAAGACCTTCGAGGTGAACCCTTCGCACGCGGCCTCGGTCGTCGACGCGGTGCGCTCCGAGGGCGTCGTGACGGTCTGTGAGTCGGCGATAAGCACTCTCGTTGACGTACAGCGCGCGGCCGACGCCGGCTACGACGCCGTGCTGGTCGGCGAGGCTTTCGTCACCGCTGCCGATCCCGAAGCGACCGTCCGCTCATTCGCGTCGATTCGCCCACGCTCGTGAGCACCTGGCTCGCCGCGAAGTACTTGATCAAGATCTGCGGCGTCACGAACGTGCTCGACGCCCAAGCGGTCATGACCGCCGGCGCTGACGCTCTGGGCATGATTTTTGCGGAATCGCCGCGAGCCATCTCGACGGCCACGGCTACGCAAGTATCCCAAATGACGGAGGGTCAACTAACGCGCGTCGCGGTGTTCCGTGATCGAAGTGATGCCGAGATTCTCACCACCCTCGACCTGGTGGGCTTTGACGCAGTCCAACTTCATGACCACTTGAGTGGCGAGCTCGAAACGCGGCTACGTGCTCGGGGCCTAAGCATCATCAAGGCACTCGCGATCACGAGTGAGGAGTTTGCCGTCTTTGACGAGCATCGTGTGGACGCGGTACTGATCGATGGCCCACGGCCCGGTGCTGGGGAATCGCACTCCTGGGCGCGACTCGAAGAGCGCGCCTTTGACGTGCCCGTCGTGGCGGCCGGGGGACTCACGCCCGCGAACGTCGCTTCCGTCATCGACCTGATTCATCCTTGGGGAGTCGACTGCGCGAGCGGCGTCGAAAAACGTCCGGGCGAAAAGGACGCGACGCGAGTGAGTAACTTCGTAGCCAACGCGCAAAGAGCGTTTGACGAGACACGGGAGTAGAAGTGCCGCGCTCAGGTGAGTACATGAAGAGACCCGACTCCAGTGGACGCTTTGGCGACTTCGGCGGTCGCTTCGTGCCCGAGGCCCTAATGCCGGCCTGTCTTGAACTCGAGGAAGCCTTTGTCGACGCGTGGGCCGATGATGACTTCGTCGCAGAGTTCCACGAGGTGCTTCGCACCTTTGGCGGTCGACCAACGCCGGTGACTGAACTCACTCGACTTTCAGAACGTTTGGGACTGCGTATCTACGCCAAGCGTGAGGACCTGGCCCACACCGGCTCTCACAAAATAAACAACGTCATTGGTCAGTCGCTGCTCACCAAGCGCATGGGAAAACGCCGCGTGATCGCCGAGACCGGGGCCGGTCAGCACGGCGTCGCCACGGCCACGGCGGCCGCGCGCCTCGGGCTCGAATGCACGGTCTACATGGGCGAACTCGACACGCACCGTCAGGCGCTCAACGTCTTTCGCATGGAACTTCTGGGCGCGCGAGTGGTGCCCGTCACTTCAGGCTCCAAAACGCTTAAAGACGCAGTCAACGAGGCGATGCGTGAGTGGGTCACTTGTGTTCGTGACACGCACTACTGCCTTGGCTCGGTCATGGGCCCGCACCCTTGTCCGTGGATGGTCCGTGAGTTCCAGAGCATTATTGGACGTGAGGCCGCGTCGCAACTGCGTGAATTGGGTGTTGGCGACCCCGACGTGGTCGTCGCGTGCGTCGGTGGTGGATCGAACGCCGCGGGCGTTTTCGCTGGCTTCGTCGACACCGACGCGCGCTTGGTGGGGGTCGAAGCGGCCGGCGGTGCCGCAATTTCAACAGGTTCACCAGGAGTATTGCACGGGATGAATTCCATGCTCCTCCAAGACGAGTTTGGTCAGATCGAAGAGGCCCACTCAATCTCGGCGGGACTCGACTACCCCGGCATTGGTCCCGAGCATGCCCATCTCGCGAGCGAGGGACGCGCGCAGTACGTGGCCGCGACTGATGACGAGGTGATTCCCGCCCTCCAACTACTGAGCGAACTCGAGGGCATCGTGCCCGCCCTCGAAACGGCCCACGCGGTCGCCTGGATTATGCGCGAGGCCGGCGCCTCGCTGGCGCCGGGTACGAGCGTCCTATTAAACCTTTCGGGCCGCGGCGACAAGGACGTCGCCCAAGTGCGCGAGATACTTCGAGGCGGCGCGTGAGGACGCTCGAGAGTTCGTTACGGTCACTTCGTGACACGGGCCGTAAGGCTCTTGTTCCGTACTTCATGGCCGGTCTCTCGCCAGACTGGCTGCGCCACGTCGAAGCGGCCGCTCACGCCGGCGCCGACGCGATCGAGATCGGACTGCCCTTTTCAGACCCGATGATGGATGGTGTCGTGATCCAAGAGGCGGCCCGCCGCTCCCTCGAACGCGGGACGACCTTCGACAGCGTCGTCGGGGAACTGGCGACCATCGAGGTGGGCGTACCTCTGGTCGCCATGACCTACTACAACGTGATCCTTCACGGCGGGCTCGAGCGCAGCGCGTCGCGGTTGAGAGGCGCTCGAATCTCGGGCGCCATCATTCCGGACTTGCCCCTGGAAGAGTTCACGCCGTGGGAGGAGATCGCGGCTCGTTTCGACCTCGCCACCATTTTGCTGGTGGCGCCTTCGACTCCCACGCCACGTGTCGGCGCGATCGCGGCGCGCACCAGTGGCTTTTGTTACGCCCAGGGACGAATGGCGGTCACGGGCGTGTCGAGTGACGACGGCGAGGGTGGCGCGGTCGCTTCCGCAATTCGACGCGACTCAGACGTGCCGGTGTACATCGGCATTGGCATCGCGACCCCCGAACAGGCTCGCAGCGCCGCGTCAGTGAGCGATGGGGTCATCGTCGGGTCGGCACTCGTCAAACGTCTTCTCGACGGCGCCAGCGCTAGTGACGTCGAGCACTTCATCGCGTCGTTTCGCGACGCACTCGACCAATAGCGATACCAATTTACAGATTTTTTTACGCGTCGAAGTCGCGTGAAATTCCGCAAAAAGTCAGTCATTGCTTGAAAGAGCGAATCGCGGGTGGCCTTTGCAATTCCTCCATGATCCAAAACAATCCACCAATACCGCGTTTCCAGCGTGTTAAATCTCTGTTGAGGTGCCATCTAGGTACCTTGAATCATTTCCTTTAATTTGGGGGGAAACAAATGTCCGAACTGAAGATCGCGGATCCGGGGCCCTTGGGCCTCGCAGGATTCGCCATGACGACGTTCTGCTTGAGCAGTGCGAACGCCAACATTTGGCACGGGGGCGGTGTCGCTGCGGCGCTCGCACTGGCCCTGTTCTATGGCGGCATCGTCCAGCTCTTTGCGGGTATGTGGGAGTTCGTACGAGGGAACACCTTTGGTGCTCTGGCTTTCAGCTCGTACGGCGCCTTCTGGCTTGCGTTCTACGGAATCGTGAAGTTCAACCTCGGAGCAGGGACCGACACTGTCGGCATCTTCTTGCTCGCCTGGACGATTTTCACGCTGTACATGTTGATTGCCGCCATGAAGACCAACGGGGCGCTCATCGTTGTCTTCGTGCTGCTTGAGATCACCTTTATCCTGCTCACCATCGGCGCTTGGGGCGGCGGACACGCCAGCATGACCCACGCGGGTGGCTGGACCGGACTCGCCACGGCCCTCGCGGCGTGGTACGCCTCAGCGGCGGGAGTTATCAACGAGACGCACGGCAAGACCGTTTTGCCGTTAGGACCGCGTCGGTAACATTTTTCCGGTCCAATGACCGGCGTTGAATCGCGAAATACCCGGGCCTCGGCCCGGGTATTTCGCGTCATTGCGAGCCCCGACGAAGGGTGCGGTCATGGAGATTGAGATTGCCGCCGGTAGGGCGATCGCCGACATCGTGCAGGCATCGGAATTGTCGTCGGACTACATCGTGCCGACGGTATTCAATCCGAACGTGGTCTCCGCGGCGGCGCTGGCCGTGGAGAAGGTCGCGCGAGCGTCGAAGCACGCCTCGAGCTCGGCTCAAGAGGGACGCTCGCTCTACGCTGATCTCCTCGGCTCGACACGGGCGACCTTCTGGGACCAATGGCTCTAGCGGGCGATCGCGATGGTGCACGTATCCTGAAAGAAAGGTCCCAAGGGGGACGGGGTAGGGGGGTGTCTATGACAACGTACGCCGAGACGTGGGAACGCAGCATCAAGGATCCAAGCGGGTTCTGGGGGGAAGCCGCCCGCGCGATCGACTGGTACCGCGAGCCCAGCGTCGTTTTAGACGATTCGAACGCGCCGCTCTACCAGTGGTTCCCCGACGGATTGCTTAACACCTGCTACAACGCCATCGACCGCCACGTGAACGCCGGACGGGCAGACCAATTGGCGCTTATCTATGACAGCCCAGTAACCGACACCAAGGTGAGTTACACGTACCGCGATTTGCTCGACCAGGTCGCCCTCTTCGCGGGCGTGCTGCGTGACCTCGGCGTTGAAAAAGGCGACCGAGTCGTCATCTACATGCCCATGATTCCCCAAGCGGTCATCGCGATGCTGGCCTGCGCGAGACTCGGCGCGGTGCACTCGGTCGTGTTCGGCGGGTTCGCGGCGCACGAGTTGGCCATGCGCATCGACGACGCGCGACCCAAAGTGGTGGTATCGGCATCGTGTGGAATCGAGGTCAACCGCGTCATCGAGTACAAACCTCTTCTTGACGCCGCGCTCGACGAAGCACAAAACGCGCCAACCTCCTGCGTCATCTTCCAACGACCCCAGGCCGAGGCGAGCATGCTTGAGGGACGCGACGTCGACTGGCATGAGGCCATGTCGCGCGCCACACGCGCCGAGTGTGTGCCCGTAGGAGCAACGGACCCCCTCTACGTTTTGTACACCTCGGGTACCACCGGGCGCCCCAAGGGCGTCGTGCGCGACAACGGCGGCCACGCCGTGGCGCTGCACTGGAGTATGTCCAACATTTATGACACCCACGCCGGCGAAGTCTTTTGGGCCGCGTCGGACGTCGGATGGGTGGTGGGGCACTCCTATATCGTGTACGCGCCACTGCTTGCGGGCTGTACGACCGTGCTCTACGAGGGCAAGCCGGTGGGAACCCCCGACGCTGGTGCTTACTGGCGCGTGATCGCCGAGCATGGCGTGAAGACACTCTTCACGGCGCCCACGGGCTTTCGAGCGGTCAAGCGCGAAGATCCGAAGGCTGAACTCCTCGCGCAGTATGACCTCTCGACGTTTCGCTACCTCTTTCTCGCGGGAGAACGGCTCGATCCCGAGACCTACAACTGGGCCAATGAAGTTCTCGGCGTTCCCGTCATCGACCACTGGTGGCAGACCGAGACGGGTTGGCCCGTCGCGGCGGACCCTATGGGCCTCGATCCTCTACCCCTCAAAGCAGGTTCGCCTACCGTGGCGGTGCCGGGCTACGACATCGTCATTTTCGACGAGTGGGGTGAGCGTGCGCCGACAGGCACCGAAGGCCTCATCATGATTCGCACGCCCTTGCCACCGGGCTGTACGACAAAGGTCTGGGGTGACGACGACAAATTCTTCGACGCCTACTTGAGCCACACTCCGGGTTTTTACCTCACCGGCGACGGCGGCCACTTCGACGAAGACGGGTATCTCTTCGTCATGGGACGGGTCGACGACGTCATCAACGTCGCCGGTCACCGAATGTCCACCGGAGAAATCGAAGAGATCCTGGCCGGGCACCCCGACGTCGCCGAGTGCGCGGTTATCGGCGTGGCCGACGAACTGAAAGGTCAGATTCCAAGAGGACTCGTGGTTTTAAAGAGCGGCGTAGCCCGCGACCATGACGAGATCGCCGCCGAGCTTGTCCAGCGTGTGCGCGACCAGTTAGGCGCGGTGGCCAGTTTGCGCCAAGTTGACGTCATCGCGGCCCTTCCCAAAACGCGATCGGGCAAGGTACTGCGCAAATCCATGCGCTCGATCGCCGACGGCTTGGACACCCCCATACCCTCGACGATCGACAACCCGGCGGTACTCGACGACCTACGATCGATCCTTCGACCCCAGTAGCTTCCCCTCCGCGACGATCAAAATCCCACGACGAGCCACGCGAAGAACGCATCAGAATGACCCACGCCCACTGCGTCAGTGCGGGGAGCATTTCTTGAAAGTTTTTCATAGCCGGACGGAGAGTCGCGCGTTCTCGGTCATTAGGAGGAACCGAATTCGCCTTCACGGCGTTTAGCCTCGAACACAAAAGCTTGGAAGGACTCGAATCTTACGGCGGAATTACACCCCGGACAGGCGGGTCCGGCACCGGCGCCCGGAGACACCCCAGCGGTGGGAGTTCTTGACGGAGCTCACAGAAAGTGCCTTCTGCGCAGCAGTGCGCTCGGCTAACGTGGTTCCCACTGGTGGCTTGCCACCGGACCCAACCGCCAACAGCGCCCGACCGTAAGGTCAGGGCGCTGTTGGCATTTTGCAGGTAAGTAGCGATACTCTCAAGAGCGCGTCACGTTACGGCGCGAACACGTAGAGATCCCACACGGGGTGACCAAGAGCGGGGGAATGACGAATGACTGAAGCACGACTTGAGGCGTGGTTGGACGAAAAGCGCAGTTTTGCACCCAGCGCGGAATTCGCTAAGCAGGCCAACGCGCAGCCGTCGATCTACGAAGAGGCAAATGCCGATCCGGCTGCGTGGTGGCGCACGCAGGCTGACCGTCTGACCTGGACAAAGAACCCGACCAAGACACTCGAGTGGGACCTTCCCGACGCTCAGTGGTTCTCTGACGGGACGTTGAACGCTTCGTATAACTGCGTCGACCGTCACGTGGAAGCCGGCAAGGGTGACAAGGTCGCCTACCACTGGGTGGGCGATGCTGAAGGGGAGTCGCGCACAATCACCTACGCCCAGCTCCAAAAGATGGTCGCTCAGGCCACGAACGCTTTGATCGAACTCGGTGTGAAATCCGGCGACCGCGTGGCGGTCTACATGCCCATGATTCCTGAAGCGGTCATCGCGATGTTGGCGATCGTTCGACTCGGCGCCATGCACTCAGTCGTCTTTGGCGGATTCTCCGCGGACGCGCTCTCAAGCAGGATCCTCGACTCGGACTGCCAATTCGTCGTGACCTCGGACGGAGCGTTTCGCCGTGGCGCGCCGAGTCCGCTCAAGCCCGCCGTTGACGAGGCGCTCGAGAGTTGCCCCAACGTGAAGGCGGTCTTGGTCGTTCGCCGCACGGGCGGCGACGTGAATTGGGTTGAAGGTCGTGACCACTGGTGGCACGACGTGGTCGATCGCCAGTCAGATACGCACACGTGCGAGTCGTTCCCGTCCGAACAAAAGATGATCATCATGTACACCTCGGGCACCACCGCAAAACCTAAGGGGATTTTTCACACTACGGGCGGCTACTTGACTCAGGCGGCAACGACCTACAGCTTGGTCTTTGACGTCAAGGTGGACACTGACGTGTGCTGGACCGCCGCGGACATCGGCTGGATCACGGGGCACAGCTACATCGTTTACGGCCCGCTGGTCAACGGCGCCACGCAGGTCATGTACGAGGGACTTCCTGACTCTGGTGGTCGTGATCGCTGGTGGAAGATCATCGCTCAGAACAAGGTCACGATTCTCTACACCGCCCCGACCACTATCCGTACGTTGATGAAGTGGGGCGAGGAGCACCCGGCAAGTCAGGACCTGTCGAGCCTCAGACTTTTGGGCACGGTGGGCGAGCCCATCAACCCCGAGGCCTGGATGTGGTACCGCGAGCACATCGGAGGCAATCGCTGCCCGATTGTTGACACCTGGTGGCAGACCGAGACCGGAGCCATCATGATTTCCCCTCTCCCGGGCATCACGGCGACGAAGCCTGGCGCCGCGATGCGTCCCTTGCCGGGCATCACGGTGGACGTCGTCGATAATGAAGGAAAGTCGGTGGGCAACGGCGAAGGAGGATACCTCGTCATTACCCAACCGTGGCCAGCGATGACTCGAGGCATCTGGGGAGACCCGGAGCGCTTCAAGGAGACCTACTGGGCGCGCTTTCCCGGCAAGTATTTTGCCGGTGACGGTGCCAAGCGTGACGAGGACGGCGACCTCTGGCTACTCGGACGCATCGATGACGTCATGAACATTTCGGGACACCGCCTTTCGACGACTGAGGTCGAGCACGCGCTGGTGGGCCATCCTGCAGTGGCCGAAGCGGCGGTCGTGGGCGCGAGCGATGAAATGACCGGTCAGGCGATTGTTGCTTTCGTGACTTTGCGACTCTCTGCCGAGGACACCAGCAAGGACCAATCGGCCGTGATCGAAGAGCTGCGTCAGCACGTAGCGCGCGTGATCAGCCCGATTGCGAAGCCTCGACAGATAATTTTGACACCGGATCTACCCAAAACGCGCTCGGGCAAGATCATGCGCCGCCTCCTTCGCGACGTCGCGGAGAACCGATCGTTGGGCGACGTCACGACCTTGATGGACCCCACGGTCGTGAACATGATCTCTGGACTGATGGTCGAGCACCAAAACGACAGCGACTAGGAGTCGAAACCTAAACCAAAGGCATCGAGCAACTTCAGCCAGAGGTTGCGACGTCCGTCGCGTTCGTCGGCGCGCCTGATGGACCACTGGGTCAGTCGGATAAAGAACCACTTGAAGGGCTCTGGGGGAAAGGGCATCGGTTTGTGGCGTACCATCGCGAGGTTCGCTGCCTCGCTTTGTGCTCCGTCCAGAAGATCGAGCATGACCGATGCCCCGAACCGGGTGGAGGCAACGCCCAGACCCGTGAAACCAAGCACGTAGGCAACCTTTCCCCCATAGGCAGTTTCCCAGAACGGTGAAAAGCGCGTGCAGGTGTCGATGGCGCCGCCCCAAGCGTGCGTGAACTTTATGCCCGCGAGTTGTGGAAACGTCTTTAGAAAGTGCTTGGCGAGCGTCGCGTACGTCTCGGCGTTGAACTCGTAGTCGCGTTTGGCCTTGCCGCGAAACGTGTAGATCGCGTCGTATCCACCCCAGAGTATCGAGTTGTCGTTGGTGAGCCGGTAGTAGTGGAACTGGTTACCAGCGTCGGCCACCCCTTCTCGCCCCCGCCACCCGATGCTCGACAGCTGTTCGTCGCTGAGGGGTTCAGTAACGAGGACGTAGTCGAAGACGGGGACGACGTACTTTCGCGCCTTTCGCACTAGGGGAGGAAATACGTTCGTCGCGAGCGCGACGCGCGCCGCCGTGACCGCTCCGTAAGGAGCGTGAACGCGAACTGCGTCATCGACGTCTTCGAGCCACTCGACCTTGGAGTTCTCGAAAATCCTCACCCCGAGGGACAAACAGGCCCGCTCGAGGCCCCACACCAAACGAGCGGGATCGACCAGGGCGGTGCCGTCGTGGTCGAAGAGGGCTCCTTCGTAGGAGGGAGAGTGAATGCGAGCCTGCACCTCCTCTTTAGAGAGCACCTTGACGTGGTCGCCCATTTCATTGCGCAATTCGGCCTCGCGGGCCATGTCGCGAAACTGCCAAGGCGCGACGGCGACTCGCAGTTCGCCTACGCGCTCCCAATCACATTCGATGCCGTAGCGCACAATCGTGGCTTCGATTTCATCGAGGTTCTCTCGACCGAGTCTTTCGATTGTGCGCATCTCGCTTCGAAAACGACGCATTCCATTGGTGAAGCCATGCGTCAATGACGCGCTGCAGAACCCACCGTTGCGTCCTGAGGCGCCCGCACCAGTTTCGAACTGCTCAACGACAACCACTTCGCGAAGTGGATCGCGTTCCTTGGCGAGTAGGGCGGTCCAAAGACCGGTGTAACCAGCGCCGATAACGCACAGGTCAGCGCCGACGTCGCCGACCAAGGCAGGATGCGAACTGGGCTCAAGTGGATCCGAGTCCAACCACCACAATTCGGGTTGCACCTCGGCAAGGTGGCGCAAGACGAAGGGATCCTTCTTCTCCATAGCCATCCAACCAGCGGTTGGAATCACCCTCTCTGGTGAGTCTCCGACCCTGTGCGGGTGGGCCGTGCGCACGCACGACGATTCACCCAGTGTACCGACCCGACTCCTCCGATTCTGTAATCTTCCTCTCGTGGAGCCCTCGTCGAATGCCCGGTTCGTCGCCTTTGACCTGGAAACGACGGGCGTCGACGCCTTCGTGGACCGCCCGGTTTCCTTTGGATTCGTGGAGCGCGGGAGCGCGGGTGGGTTCTTGGAGGTTGGTGGCTTGGTGAACCCAGGCGTGTCAATACCCCCAGGGGCTGCGTCAATTCATGGCATCACGGACGTCGTCGTGCGCGACGCGCCAATACTGGCGGAGGCGATCGAACTCATCGCCGAGAGCGTTCTTGAAGTTTGGCGCTCGGGCGGGGCAATCGTGGGCATGAACGTGGCGTACGACCTCACGATGGTTAACAGCGTGCTTGTCCACTTTGGCCTGACGCCTCTCACGCCCGTCGGACCTGTGTTAGACGTCCTCATTATTGATCGCCACTTTGATCGTTGGCGGCGCGGCTCGAGACGGCTGAGCGACCTGTGCACGTTTTACGGCGTGACGCTGGATGACGCACACGCCGCCGTCGACGACGCTCGGGCCAGCTTGCTCGTGCTTGAAGAGCAGTTTCGTCGCTTCGGCGAACTACGCGACCTCGCCCTTGACGCCATGAACGAAAATCTTGGACAGTGGTACCGCGAGTGGCTCGCCAACTTTTCTTTGTATCTAGAGAAGAAGGGCGAACCTCCTATCGGACGCGGTCGCTACTCTTGGCCCGTGCACATGTTCGACTCGTCGAAGTAGTCCTACTTGACGTCCAAAAACGTCGCTTTGCGAGGACTTGATTCAAGGACGTAGACGATATCGCCTTGTTCGTTGCTTACAGTTCGCTTAGAAACGATTCGCTGCGCTGTGACGGCGAAAATTTCCATTTAGACCGGCCTGGCCACGGCCCAGTCGAGAAGCCAAAGTCGCCAACTTTGAACGCCAAAATGTGACCAATCTGGTTGCTTTTGTGGCCCTGACCTCGTAGAGCGCCTGACGGTCGAAGTAGGTCATCGGGTTCTTAGGCTTGATTGAAAGTGAACAATCACCAATACGTGGTGTGCATCAATCGAACTGGAGGAAGATTTATGCAGAAGAAGACCAAAATCTGGAGTGCGATCGTTGTCGCGGTCGCGGCGGCCGTCATCGTTGTGCTGGTAGTGAGTTCTCGCAATGGACCGAGTACCTCGAGTCAAGCGAACAACCAGACAATTTCAATCGCCGAAGGGGCCGGCGCCTCACCAAACTACATTCTGCCTTTCTATCCCCCTTCGCAATGCACCGTGACCAATACGTCGCAGTTCCAGCAGATGATGTACCGACCCCTCTATTGGTTTGGTCTAGGCGGCGACGCTGGTATTCAACCCAGTCTCTCCGCGGGCCAACCTCCGGTCTATAGCAATAACAACCAGACGGTGAGCGTGACCACGAAGGGTTGGAAGTTCGCCAATGGCGAAACCGTGAATGGTCAGTCGGTAATGTTCTTCTTGAATATGTACAAGGCCGAGCCGGCAGAGTTCTGTACGTACAGCAGCGGCCTCGGGATTCCTGACCAGGTAAAAAATGCCACGGTCAGCGGAAACACCGTCACGATCAAATTGACGGCGTCAGTCAACCCCTTGTGGTTTACCGACAATCAGTTGGCGACCATCACGCCGCTCGCGAGTTCTTGGGACACCACAGGCACGACGGCCAAGGCCGGATGCGCCACCGGCGCCTACGGCGCAGCGTCAACCATCAGCGCCTGCAAGAGCGTCTGGACTTACTTGAACGCCCAGGCTTCAAAGATCTCGACCTTCACGAACAAGATGTGGCAGGGCGGGGTGGATGGCCCCTGGACCCTTACCGCGATGGATGGACTAGGCAACGCCACCTTTAGCGCCAACACCAAGTACTCGGGACCTCAAAAGCCGTTGGTGAAGAAAGTGAAGCTCGTCGCCTTTTTGACCGCCTCGGCGGAGCAAAACCAGTTGATCGCTGGAAACATTGACTTTGGGTACGTTGACTCCTCGGTACTGACCCAGCCGGCTCCTGCGTCGGGCGTGGCGGGGCCCAACTGGCCTCAGATCGCGAGTAAGTACAACCTTGTGGTCGTGCCTACCTTCTCCAACAACTACATGAACCTCAACTTCGGAAACAACCCGGGTGCGAAATTCTTGAATCAGCTCTATATTCGCCAAGCGCTGCAACTCGCGATTAATCAGCCGGCGATTATCAAAAATGACTTTAAGAACTACGCCACACCGACCTGGTCCGAACTACCGCCCTCGACGCCTGCTTCAGAGTCTGGAACGATTAAGAATCACTACGCCTTCAACCTCGGCCGGGCCGCCGCTTTGCTCAAGAGCCACGGCTGGACGAAGTCCGGCACGACCCTGACGTGCGCCAACCCCGGAACCGCAGCCAACCAATGCGGAACGGGTATCACACTGGGCTCGCCCTTGAAATTGAGTGTTGAGTGGGCGTCAGGGACCCCGTCGCTTGACACCGAGATGAACGCCATCATCGCGTACTGGGGTTCTCTTGGCATCCAAACGACGCACGCCACGGCGACCTTCGGCCAGACCGCGGGAGCTTGTCCTTCGGCGTACACCAAGTCCACGACGTTTGACATCTGCAACTGGGGTGGGGGATGGCTCTACGCGCCTGACTACTTCCCGTCGGGTGAGCCGCTGCTTTTGACGGGCGCTGGATCCAATAGCGGTCAGTACTCCAACCCGAAGATGGACTCGTTGATTCGCGCGACGTTGACGGCGAACGTGAAGCTGACCGAGTACGGCCAGTACACCGCCGACCAGCTGCCGGTGCTCTACGACCCGCTCAGCACCTACCAATACGAGTTCAAGAAGACGCTCCAGAGCAAGATTGGCTTTCAGAGCGTGTTGCTCAACTACACACCGGAGTACTACTACTTCACGAAATAACTCATCGTGACGGGGAGTCATCACGGCAGTTCTTTGGAGCAGCGCGATCTTGGAAAAGTTCGCGCTGCTCCAGAGTTACTGGCACATACAATCGATTCAAGATGAGCAATCCGGTTCACACATTCGTCCACGAGGGCGCCCCCAAGCGACTTCCTCGACACGTCGGCATCATTCCCGACGGCAATCGGCGCTGGGCTCAAGATCAAGGCTTCGAAAAGCAAGATGGCTACCACTTCGGTCTGCAGCCGGGCCTGGAGTTATATAACGAGTGCCTGGCCTTAGGCATCGCGGAAATTACCTTTTATGGATTTACGGTGGACAACACGAAACGTCCGTTTGCCCAAATTGAAGCATTTCGCGACGCGTGCGTGAAGGCCGTGGCGGAACTCGAGAAGCGGGACGCGGACCTACTTGTTTTGGGCAACACCCAGTCGGCGCTTTTTCCTCAAGAACTTCTGCGCTACACCCAGCGGACCCGAATAGGCGAGGGTCGCATCAAGGTGAACTTTCTTGTGAATTACGGCTGGAGTTGGGACTTAAACCATTCACTGAAGAACCCCGACGCGAGCAAGCGAGACAACGTCGTCGACGGCATCGCGTCCGCCGACATTTCGAGAATCGATCTCATCGTGCGCTGGGGCGGTGGTCGCAGACTCAGTGGCTTCTTGCCCGTCCAGTCGATTTACGCTGACTTTTACGTGATCGATGAACTGTGGCCCAACTTCTCGGTCGACCAGTTCCATGAGGCGCTGGCGTGGTACCAGGAACAGGACGTCACTCTTGGTGGATAGAGAGTGAGCGACCACCACGGACGCAGAGGGCCACGGACGATTTCGGTGGTGGTGCGCTTGATGCGTTTATGGCCGTTTTCTGGAGTGATCCGGTCCGGTCAACTCGTTCACTTGACGCCCGTTGAGTGGAAGATCGTCAAGGTGCTTACACCGTCCGAAGGACGCCTGGTCATCCAGCGAACGCTGCTCAGCGAGGTGCGGGGCGCGCCGTTCGTGGTTGAGACGGGCGACCTACGCGCTCACGTCATCCACATCCGACGTAAGTTAGAGCCGGAGCCGGCTCGTCCCCGGCATTTTCGATCCGAACCCGGCATTGGATCTCGCTTCCATGGAAGCAATGCCGAAGACGCCCCAGAGCCCACGTCGCCAGCTCGATTTCGTCCTCCACCCGCCGTTCTGCGCACGAAGTCCGTGTGCCCATACGACGGCCTTCAAATACACCTTGGTCGGGCTGGGGAGATTTGAACTCCCGATCTCTCGGCCCCCAGCCGAGCGCTCTAGACCAAACTAAGCCACAGCCCGTGGAAGGAAAATCTTAGCCGGGTCGCCTTAGCTCGTGGGACGATGCGAACCGTGAGCCTGGTTGGGATGCGTTAACCAGGCGCGTGCCTCGCACAAATAGGCAATGGTCTCGCCGGTCGCCTTCGCTCGAATGGCATCATGAATTCGCTCGTCGAGTGCGTCGATCAACTTCTCAATAGTCACCGGTTTCCCTTCTGTCTATCCACCGGCCGCCGCGGTGAGGATCTCGACCATTGATTCATCGGGAATACTCGTTAACGGCCAATAAGAACGTGTCACAATGACGCCGTTAACGGCGACCGCGACGCCGCGAGCCTCGATTGAAAGTTGCTCAAGCAGTGAAACGACCGTAAGGCCTGAAAAATCGTGCGCCACGCCGTTGACCGTGATCACGAGAAAGTCCTTACGAGTTCGAGAGCGTCACGCGAGGCCAAGGGTGCCATCGTGACGCCGTGGCGAAAATGGCCCGAGGACCAAATCCAACGACTTCCTTCCAGAACCTCAATGAAAAAGTCGAGGTCGTCTGAAACGGGTCGAAGACCGAAACGCGTCTCGACGAGCTGAGCTCCGTCCAAACTCGGTACGATTTCGAGAGCGTCTCGCAAGAGGCGTGCCAACTCGCCTACTTCGACACGCGCATCGGGTCGCTCCTCGGAGGTCGCTCCCGCCACGCAGTAACCACCGGGTCGACTGACGAGATAAAAGGCGCGCCCCCTCACGAACGCGCGCAAAGTGGGCTGTTCGGAGCGATCGGTGCCCATCAAACGAACGGTGATGCCTCGAATGGGGCGAATCGAGTGCTTGGCGTGCACGCCACTAGGCAAGGCGCTCGCGCCCGTCGCCAGAATCCCCAAATCCGCCTTGACTTGGCGCGTATCGCTTTGGGCGACGACGCCCTCGCTCGTCGTTTCGACTCGGTCCACCCGTTCCGTAACGAGTTCAACGCCCAAAAGCTGATTCGCGTGCAGCAAGGTCGACACGGCGTCATCGGGGTCGATCCACCCGTCGCCACTGAGTAGGTAACCTTCTGCGATTCGTGGGCTCACCCACTCAAAGAGTTCAGGGCGTTCGCTTCGAAATACCTGCTCGGACCGGGCGTTGAACTGCGTGGCCACCTGGGCGAACTGATCGACTTGGGCTCGGTCGCTCGCGTCCCATCCGACTACGAGTGTGCCCGTCATGGTTACTCGTGGAGAGTGACCACACACTTCGTGAAGTTGCGATGCGAGTTCATGCCAAGCGTCGATGGCGAGCAGTTGGCGCTCGTAGAGTGCTCGTTCACCGGGGACCAGTTCAGCGCTCGGGGCCAGCATTCCTGCGGCGGCCCACGTCGCGCCGCGCGCGGGCGTGGGATCAAAAAGTGTGACGCGCCATTGCTCGCGCGCGAGTCGAAACGCGGTGGTAAGACCAATGATTCCGCCCCCAACGACGATGGCATGACGAGGCTCTGGCACGTGACCAGCGTAGGGCTCGTTGGAGCGGTGAGGTTATCGGTATAATGACGACTGGGTCAGCGTTGCCCCAAAGGCAACGAAATGACGAAAACTCTCTACGACCCTTCTTTTGAACACGACGCCTGTGGCGTTGGAATGATCGCCGATCTGACGGGCACGCCCACATTCGGAACGATCAGCGACGCACTGACCATTCTTGAAAATCTCGAACACCGCGGGGCCGTAGGTGCCGACGTTGACAGTGGCGACGGGGCGGGCGTTCTGCTTCAAATGCCCGACAGTTTCCTGCGTCTCGTGCTGGACGTCGAGCTTCCGCCCGAAGGGCACTACGGCGTCGGCCAATGGATGCTTCCACGTGACCAAGATCTCGAGCCGCAACAACACGCGATTGAGCGGGTTTTTGCAGACCTGGGCCTCGCGACCTTGACCTGGCGGCGCGTTCCGGTTGACTCGAGCATCCTGGGTCCCTCGTCGCGGGAGTCTGAGCCGTGGATGTTCCAACAGATTGTCGTCGCCCAGAAGGAAAGTGACCAACTAGAAGGTCTGCTCTACTGCGCTCGCAAGCTCGTCGAGCACCGGTCTTCGGCGTACGCCTCTTCGTGTTCATCTAAGGTTCTGATCTACAAGGGGATGCTTTCGTCGCCCCAACTGCGCTCGTACTACGAGGACTTACGTGACGAGCGGTTGACGTCGGCGATTGCGGTCGTGCATAGCCGGTTTTCGACCAACGTCTTACCGCGTTGGGACCTTGCGCAGCCCTTCCGCTTCATCGCGCACAATGGCGAAATCAATACGGTTCGGGGCAACCGCAACTGGATGGTCGCTCGAGAAACAACCCTGACGAGCGAAAGTCTTCCTGTCGACGCGACCGATCTCGCTCCCATCATCACCCCCAATATGAGTGACTCCGCCAGTTTTGATGAAGTCGTTGAGCTGCTCGTCCAAAGTGGCCGCTCGCTCCCGCACGCGATCTTGATGATGATTCCAGAAGCCTGGGAGCGTTCCACCTTCATGAGCGCGAAGCGCCGCGATTTCTACCGCTACCACGCGGGGCTGATGGAGCCCTGGGATGGTCCGGCGTCGGTGACCTTCTGCGACGGCAACGTCGTGGGAGCGGTGCTGGACCGAAATGGACTTCGCCCGGCGCGCTACTGGGTAACCAAGGATCAGCGAGTCATCTTCGCGAGTGAAGTCGGTGTACTGCCCATTGACCCCGCAAACGTTGAACGCAAGGGCCGGCTCCAACCGGGCAAAATGTTCTTGGTTGACCTCTCCCTCGGACGCATTGTCGACGATGACGAACTCAAGGACGATCTGGCGTCGCGGGCTCCTTATGGCGAATGGCTCGATCGTGAGCAGATATCCCTCGACGCGATCGACACTCCCTCGACGCTCACGCCAAGCCACGCGACGGTCATTCGTCGCCAGAAGAGCTTCGGCTACAGCGAAGAGGATTTGCGCCTCATTGTTCGTCACATGGCGCAAGTCGGAGAAGAGCCCATCGGTTCGATGGGCTCTGACACGGCCCTCGCTGTTCTCTCGCGTCTGCCACGATCGATCTTCGACTACTTCTCGCAACTCTTCGCGCAAGTCACCAATCCGCCACTCGACGCGATTAGAGAAGAGCTCGTCACGTCCACACGCGTCACCATTGGGGGTGAAGAGAATCTGCTCACCGAATCGGCGCAGCACTGCCGCCAGGTGGTGCTCCCTTCACCAATTCTGAGCGTCGCGGAACTTTCCAAGCTCCGATGGATCGAGGAACAAACTGGTTTGGCGGGCTTTCGCGCGGTCGCCGTTGACACGTTGTTCCCGGCGCACGGCGCCGCGAGCGCCGCCGAAAGATTGGCGAGTGCCATTGACGAAATCGCCGACAAAGTCGTGGCGGAAGTTCGCGCGGGGGCCAACATCATTATCCTTTCGGACCGGGGATCACTAGCGGCCTACGCCGCGGTTCCGAGTCTGCTCATCACTTCGGCGGTGCATCACCGTTTAGTGAACGAACATCTGCGCACGAGCGCCGCGTTGATCGTCGAAGCGGGTGACGTACGTGAGGTGCACCACGCGGCGCTACTGCTGGGATTTGGTGCCTCGGCGGTGTGTCCCTACTTGGCCTACGAGTCCATCGACGCTCTGGTGGAAGCGGGGGAACTCAACGAACTCGACGCCTTTGAAGCCCGGTACCAATATGGAAAGTCGCTGAACAAGGGCCTCGTCAAGGTCATGTCCAAGATGGGCGTCAGCACGGTGGCCAGTTACGTCGGATCGCAGCTTTTCGAAGCCGTCGGGCTCTCCGAAGAGGTGCTGAGCCGCTATTTTCCTGGTTTTCACTCTCGCGTTGGCGGAGCCACCCTCGAACGCATCGCTGAAGACGTCGTGCACTGGCACGACGAGGCCTACGGACCTCCGTCGGTCGATCGCGTACAGCTGGTGAATCGCGGGGAATATCAGTGGCGACGCGACGGCGAACTGCATCTTTTTAACCCCCGCACGGTGCAAAAGCTTCAACACGCGACGCGAGAGAAGCGATACGACATCTTCAAGGAATACACGCGTATGGTCGACGAACAGACCGAAGAGTCACTGACGCTTCGAGGCCTGCTCGAACTCAATTCGTCGCACGCGCCACTTCCTTTAGACGACGTTGAGAGCGTCTCATCTATTCTGAAGCGTTTTTCAACGGGCGCCATGTCGTACGGTTCAATCTCCGAAGAGGCTCACACGACTCTCGCCATCGCAATGAACCGCCTTGGTGGAAAGTCCAATACCGGAGAGGGGGGCGAGGACGCTGAACGTTTCGACACCTCGGATTCCCGCCACAATCGCCGCTCGGCAATCAAGCAGGTCGCGTCTGGCCGCTTCGGCGTCACGAGCGAATACTTGGTCAACGCCGACGATATTCAAATCAAAATGGCCCAGGGTGCCAAACCCGGCGAAGGGGGCCAACTGCCGGGATCCAAGGTGTGGCCCTGGATCGCGAAGACGCGCCACTCCACGCCTGGCGTGGGGCTGATTTCGCCACCGCCCCATCACGACATCTACTCGATTGAGGACCTCGCTCAACTCATCTACGACTTAAAAAACGCGAACGACCAAGCTCGAGTGCACGTCAAGCTCGTGAGTGAGCAGGGTGTGGGTACCATCGCGGCCGGCGTGGCCAAAGCCCACGCCGACGTGATCTTGATTTCCGGTCACGACGGCGGAACGGGCGCCGCCCCGCTGACTTCGCTCAAACACGCGGGCACGCCCTGGGAACTTGGCCTGGCCGAGGCACATCAAACCCTGGCGGCGAATGGACTACGCAGTCGCGTGGTCCTGCAAGTCGACGGCCAACTCAAGACCGGTCGCGACGTCATCATCGCGGCACTACTCGGAGCGGAGGAGTTCGGCTTCGCCTCGGCACCCTTGGTGGTCGAAGGTTGCATCATGATGCGAGTGTGTCATCTCGACACCTGTCCCGTCGGCATCGCCACCCAAAATCCTCGTTTGCGCGAACGTTTCACGGGCAAACCTGAGTTCGTTGAGAACTTCTTCGAGTTCATCGCCGAAGAGGTCCGTGAATATCTGGCCGCGTTGGGCGTGCGAACCATTGATGAACTCATTGGTGACACTTCACGGCTTCGGGTCCTAGACCTCGAGCAAAGTCGAAGTGATCTTGATCTATCGGCCCTTTTGGTCAGCGTCGAACCTGATCAGCGCCGCCAAAGTATCAAGCAAGACCATGGACTCGATCAGGCACTCGATTGGCGTTTTCTCTCCGAAGCCGTGACCGCGGCGAACCAGGGAACGCCTGTTCGTTTCCAGTTAGCGGTCCACAACGTGGACCGGGCCGTCGGGACGTTGACGGGCTCGGCGATCACGCGCGCACTGGCGGGCCGCACGCTCGACGATGACCACGTGGTCATCGAGCTCGATGGTTCTTCGGGCCAGAGTCTCGGCGCCTTCATGCCCAAGGGAATCACCATTCGCCTCGTGGGTGACACCAACGACTACGCGGGTAAGGGCCTCTCCGGCGGACGCGTCATTGTTCGCCCACCGTTCACCTCGACCTTTTCGAGCGAAGAGAACATCATCGCTGGCAACGTCATCGGCTACGGAGCCACCGGCGGAGAAATCTTCATCCGCGGGGTCGTGGGCGAGCGATGTGGCGTGCGCAATTCAGGCGCGACCATCATCGTCGAGGGAGCAGGCGATCACGCCGCGGAGTACATGACCGGTGGGGTGCTCGTCGTTCTGGGCGACGTGGGACGCAATCTCGCCGCGGGCATGAGCGGTGGGACGCTCTACCTCTACGACCCGGAGAGCCGCGTCCACGATCACTTAAGCGCCGGGGTCTACGAGATTGACCCCCTCGAATTGGACGACGATGACCTCTTGCACGCCTTGCTCGAGCGCTTCGAAGAGGAAACCGGCTCCGTGGTGGCCCGGCGTATCACTCAAAATTGGCGTGAAGAGCGGATGAACTTCATTCGAATTGAGACATCGGAGTACCAACGCGCGCGAGACGAGACGCGTAATGGGTAAGCCCACTGGCTTCTTGGAATTTGAGCGGCAGGGACCGCGCTACCGACCGGTGCCGGTGCGGCTTCGTGACTGGCACGAGGTCTACGAGCCCCAGAGCGACGAGGAAATCCGTGCGCAGGGATCGCGCTGCATGGACTGCGGCATTCCCTTTTGCATGCAAGGTTGTCCGCTAGGCAACCGGATTCCCGTGTTCAACGACGGGGTCTATAAAGACCAGTGGGAGCGAGCAGCCAGTCAACTGTTCGCGACCAATAACTTTCCCGAGTTCACTGGTCGACTCTGCCCCGCTCCGTGTGAATCGGCGTGTGTGCTCGGCATCGGTTCTCAGCCCGTCACCATCGAACGTTTGGAGTACGAAGTCGTTGAGCACGCCTTCCGATTGGGTCTGCCGGTGAGCTCTTCGAGCGCGCCCGAAAGCGGTAAACGCGTCGCCGTCGTCGGTTCTGGTCCCGCCGGTCTCGCCGTTGCGGCCCAACTTCGAAGCGTCGGGCACGCGGTGTCGGTGTATGAACGTGCGGATCAGATAGGTGGCCTCCTTCGCTACGGCATCCCCGAATTCAAAATGGAAAAGTCGGTACTGGATCGCCGTTTAAACGTCATGCGCAGTTCTGGCGTCAAGTTCTACGCCGGGGTCACGATCGGTGCCGGAGGGATACTTCTGCGTGACCTGCAGCGAAACCATGACGCCGTGGTCTTGGCCGTTGGCGCGACACGTCCTCGCCTGATTCCCGTACCCGGCGCCGACCTCGTTGGCGTGTACCCGGCCATGACGTACCTCGAAGCTTCGAATCGTGCCGTCACGGCCAACGTCGATTCGCCCATCAGCGCGGCAGGAAAGAGAGTCGTTATCCTCGGTGGCGGCGACACGGGGGCCGACTGCCTGGGCACCGCACACCGACAGGGCGCGGTGTCGGTCTTTCAAATCGAAATTATGGATCGACCACCCGACGAACGGCCTTTGGATCAACCCTGGCCCACGATGGCGCGCCTCTACAAAACCACGTCGGCTCACGATGAAGGCGGCGACCGGCGATTTTCTACTGAAACGCTGTCCTTCGAGGGGAACGAACGCCTCAGCCGAATCAAACTCCGCGACCACGTCAACAACGAGATGGTTGAAATGGAGGTCGATTTAGTCCTGATCGCAGCTGGTTTCTTGGGCCCAGAACTGGTCGGGCTTGAGTTGGACGCGGCGCCCTACGTGAACGCGCGCGCGTCGCTTTCGGTCAGTCGTCAGTGGCGTCTCAATGAGTACCCGGGCGCCACGCCGGTCTTCGCTTGCGGCGACGCCGTGCGCGGACAGAGTCTCATCGTTTGGGCCATTGCCGAAGGGCGAAGTGCCGCCGCGGCGGTCGACGCGCACTTGCGCGGGGGAGCGTCAACGCTGCCTGCACCCGTTGCTCCCTACGAGGTCTCGTGGTGAGCCGCCGGTAGCATCGAGCGAGGCAGGTTATCGACCAAGGGGGAACACGTGAAGAGCACGATGCAGGACGCTCCGTTACTCATTAGTGGCATTCTTCGCCACGGCGAGTTCGTTTATGCCGACAAGAAGATCTTTACGGTGACCCCTGATGGCGTCGAGGTGGCGACCTTCTTCGAGGTGTCCAAGCGAGCCGAACGTCTCGCGGCGGCCCTCGAACGTCTCGGCGTGCGCCGCGGCGAGCGCGTTGCCACTTTCATGTGGAACAACCAACGCCACATGGAGGTCTACTACGCCGTGCCGTCGATGGGCGCGGTTCTTCACACGCTCAACATTCGCCTGTTTCCCGAGCAATTGGCCTTCGTCATCAACCACGCGGAGGACAAAGTCATTATTGTTGACGCCTCGTTGGTGCCCCTACTCGCAAAGGTGCGCGATCAACTGAGCACGGTTGAGCACATCATCGTGGCGGGCCCTGGCGACGCGTCCGCTCTCGGCGAGACTCTTGACTTCGAAACGCTTCTTGACGCGGAGCGGCCCGGCTACGTATGGCCTGAGTTGGACGAGCGCGACGCCGCGATCATGTGTTACACGTCGGGCACCACCGGCAATCCCAAGGGCGTGGTGTACTCGCACCGTTCGACCTGGCTGCACTCAATTGCTTCAATGACCGCGAATTCCATTGGGCTTTGCGAGAGCGACCGATGCCTTTTGATCGTGCCCATGTTCCACGTCAATGCCTGGGGCGCGGCCTTCACGGCCATGTTCGCCGGAATGGAACTCATCATGCCCCAAATGTTTCTCCAGGGGGAGCCGATCGTGAAGATGATGCGCGAACTGCGGCCCACCATTTCCTTGGGTGTTCCCACCATCTGGAACGACGTTCTTCGAGCTATCGACGCGGACCCCGCCAGCGCCGATCTCTCGAGTCTGCGCGGGATCCTCGTCGGTGGTTCGGCGCTGCCTCGTCATATGATCGAAGCCTTCCGCGATCGCTTTGGCATCAACCTGATTCAAGGTTGGGGCATGACCGAGACCTCGCCCTTGGCGGCCGTCTCAATTCCCCCCGCGGGCACCCCCGACGAGCAACAGATTGACTACCGGGTCAAAGCGGGCCGGGTCGTGGCCGGTGTGGAGGTCCGCGTTGCCGACGAGAACGGCGACATCATCGCCAACGACGGGAAGACCGTAGGCGAATTTGAGATTCGTGGACCGTGGATAACTGGTTCGTACTACGGCGTCGAAGACCCAGACAAGTTTCACGATGGCTGGCTGCGCACGGGCGACATTGGCACGCTCGACGCCGAAGGATTCATGGTCATTAGCGATCGCACGAAAGACGTCATCAAGTCCGGTGGCGAATGGATCTCCTCGGTGGAACTTGAATCCACCGTCATGGCGCATCCCGCAGTTTTCGAAGCCGCGGTGATCGCCATCCCCGACGAGAAGTGGCAGGAGCGACCACTGTGCTGCGTAGTACTGCGCCCCGGCGCGACGGCCACCGCGCAGGAGCTTCGGGACTTCCTCGCGACGCGTGTGGCTAAGTGGTGGCTGCCCGAGCACTGGAGCTTCGTCGAAGCGATTCCCAAGACCAGCGTTGGCAAGTTCGACAAGAAGTTGCTGCGACAGCGATACGCCGACGGTGAACTCGACGTCGTCGCGACCTCGTGAACGATTTCGAAGGACTCGCGAACGACGTCGCCGCGCTCGAGGCGCGTGTCACGGACGCCGTTTTCGATGCCGTTCGTTCGCAGATGCGTGGTGAGGACGCCGAAGGGGCCAAGGAGCTCGAACGCCGGCTCTCAAAAGTTCGTCGAAGTCTGCAAAAAGCAGAGCATCTCCTTCGCCAAACTGAAGGCTAAAAGTCGTTCACGACGTCAATGAGCTGGCGAAGGAGCGAGTAGTGACGGCCGTCGAAGTCGAATTCGAGGCCGTTTCCTCGGACGGCGACACCCTGGTCGATCGCGAACTCTGGGAAGCGTTGGCTGATGGTGGCGAGCTGACTCGCCTCGGGTACTCGACGCAGCTCTAAAGTTCCACGCTGGCCATCGAGGGCGAATCCTCGGTAATTCGAGTAGAACCGTTCAATCTCGGCGACCCCGTCGTGCACACTCGAGAAACTCCGCGTCAGCTCGACGCCATCGGCGTCCACGTAATCTGCCGACACGACTTCGTCGTCCAGGAACGAGCGCCATCGGCGCCAAAAGGTTCCTTCGGGAACGTCCATCAAGACGACCGGTGCGGGTGTGGTTTTGCCAGTGTGCAAAAGGGTCAACACTTCAAAGACTTCGTCCATGGTTCCCAGCCCCCCGGGAAAAATCACAAAGGCGTTCGAAGGACGCGTCATGGCGACTTTGCGCGTGAAGAAGTACTTCATCGCGACGAGGCGCGTGTCGACGTCGATGTACGGATTGGATCCCTGTTCGAAGGGAAGCTCTATGTTGACGCCCAAGGTGTTCTCGATTCCGGCGCCTCGTGCAGCGGCTTCCATAATGCCAGGTCCGGCGCCAGAAACAGTTATCCATCCTCGTTCCGCCATGATTTGAGAGAACTGTCGGGCCATGGCGTACAGCGGGGTGTTGACTGGTGTGCGCGCGGAGCCAAAGACCGCCAACTTCGGTCGCTCGCCGAAACGGCCAAAGAGCTCGGCCGCCTCCAGGAGTTCCCCGAGTGCCGTGGCGGCGACTTCCAGGTCATTAGTGTCAGCAATCGAAGGACCCAACTCTTCAATTCGTTCGAGCATGGTGCGCACGACCGCACGTCGGCGCAGGTCGTCTATGGGCTCCAGGAGCCGTTCGAGCGCTTCGTCACGCGAATCGCTCAAGGCACCCTCGTTAGACGCGCTGGTACAGCGTGCCGCGCTGAACCAGCGGGCGCCCGAGTGGCGTCACGATGGCCCGCAGCGACTCCACGTCCATCGCCTGCCCGTGCGTCGCGCCGGCGGCGCGAGAGATGTTCTCGTCCATCAAAGTGCCTCCGAGGTCGTTCGCACCCGCGTCGAGGATCCGACGTGATCCCTCGACTCCCATTTTCACCCAACTCACCTGAATGTTGTTGATGTCCGTCGCGTAGTGCAGCCGGGCAACCGCGTGCATCAAAACGGCCTCGCGGAAGGTCGGACCCTTGCGCGCGCGACCGCGGAGAAAAAGCGGCGTGGCCATGTGCACGAAGGGCAATGGGACGAATTCCGTGAAGCCGCCGGTTTCACGCTGGAGCTGCTTGGTGCGCAGCAGATGCGTCGCCCAACTCTGCGTCGACTCAATGGCGCCGAACATAATCGTGATGTTGGAACGAAGTCCCACTTCGTGCGCGACGCGGTGCACTTCAAGCCACTGGGCGGTGTTGATTTTGTCGGGGCAAAGGACTTCTCGAATCTCGTCGTCGAGTATTTCCGCGGCGGTACCCGGCAGCGTTTTGAGACCCGCGTTTTTTAGGCGGGTCAGATACGTCGCCAGGTCCTGGTTTGAGCGACGCGCGCCTTCGAAAACCTCGAGGGCGCTGAAGGCGTGAATGTGCATCGAGGGCGAGCCCGCACGCACGGCCGCGATCACGTCGATGTAATACTCGCCGTCAAACTTCGGGTGAATTCCGCCCTGAAGGCAGACTTCGGTGGCGCCGCGCTCTTCGGCCTCTCGTACGCGTTCGCTCACCTCGTCCAGGGTCAAGAGGTAGGGGTCTCCGCGAAGGTTGAGAGACAGCGGGCCCTTCGAAAAGGCGCAAAAGCGGCACTTGAAGGTGCACACGTTCGTGTAGTTAATGTTTCGGTTCACGACAAAGCTCACGTCGTCGCCCACCAGGTCTCGACGAGTCTGGTCCGCGGCCTCCACCACGGCGTTGAAGTCTCCATCGCGCGCTTCAAAGAGCGTGACGAGTTCGCGCGCGTCAAAGTCGTAGCCGGGCGAGTAACGACCAAGGAGGGAGGCGACCTCACTCGATTGGCGACGCGAGCGCGGCGGCGCCGGAGGCACCACGTCGCCTCCCGAGACCCACGGGTCTCGCCGCGCCATCCATGACGCGTCTGCCTGGGCCAGGACGTAGGGACGAACCGACTCGTCGAGATACTCACTGCTCGGACGCGCGAACTCGGGGTAGGCCGTCAGTCGCGCCACCAGCGACAGTCCGATCTCATCGAGGGCGCTCGCGAGGGTGTCTATCGCGGGCCAGCTCCGCTCGGGGTTGACGTGGTCGATGGTGACGGGCGAAATACCTCCCAAGTCATCGATGCCGTAACGCACCAATTCAACCGGTCGCTCGCTCAGGTTGGGTGGAGCTTGAAGATGCACGCCGTCGGGCAAAACGAGTCGCGCGACCGCGATGGTCCAATGAAACTCTTCGTCGCTCGCGGCGGGGGCACTGGCCATTGCCGTCTTGGGTTTGGGCAAGAAGTTCTGGATGATCACTTCTTGAACGTGGCCGTAGCGCTCGTAGGACTCCGTGATGGCCGCCAACGTGGCGAGCCGTTCGACTCGGGTCTCGCCAATGCCAACGAGCAGCCCGGTCGTGAAGGGAATCTTCAACTCTCCGGCCAGGCGCAGCGTCTCGAGACGGCGAAGGGGCGTCTTGTCCGGCGCCAGGCGATGAGCATCCAAGTCGGCCAGGGCCTCGAGCATCATGCCCTGAGACGCGCTCACGGCTCGAAGTTGCTCAAGTTCGTGGCGGTAGAGCGCCCCGGCGTTCACGTGGGGCAACAGGCCGGTGCCTTCGAGCACCATTTGAGCGGCGTTCGCCACGTAGTCAATGGTGCTTCGATAGCCGCGCGCCGCGAGCCAACGTGCCGCCTCGTCGTAGCGAAGTTCGGGCCGCTCACCGAGAGTGAAGAGCGCCTCGGAGCATCCGGCCTCGGCGCCCGCCTCGGCGATCGCCATGACCTCTTCGAGTCCGAGGTAGGGGGAGGCGACGCGCGCGGGCGCCTGGGCAAACGTGCAGTAGCCACACCGATCACGACAGAGCTTGGTCAGCGGAATGAAGACCTTGGGGGAGTACGTGATCTGATTGCCGTGCAGTCGCCTCGCGGTGTCAAAGGCGACCGTCGCGAGCTCATCGGCGGAGGCGTTCAGGAGTTCATCGTCCAAACGCTTCGTTGGTGACACCGTCATAGGAGCATCCTAGGACGCAAGGCACAATATTTCGTCGTCCACCTCAATTGACCCAGCCCGCAATGACCATCCCGTGTGAAGGTGGTCGCCTCGAAGTGCGGCGAATCACTCGTCGAAGAAGCGTGCGGGGGCGTCGGATGCCGTCACGACGTAACTAGGAGCGCATCTTATGCGCCACGGTAGCCAGAAGTTCTTCGTACGCATCGACGAAGGCCTGTACGCCATCGTGCTCGAGCTTCGAGGTGACGTTCTCGAGTGACACGTCAGGCGCCAGTCGGTCCAATTCGAGCGCGAGGGACCGCAACGACGTCCTTTCGGTGAGCATTGACACTGAGAAATCACCGTGATTGAGAGTCGCGTTCAGGGTCGCGTCGGGCATGGTGTTGACCGACTCGTCGGCCACGATGGTATTGACGTAGAGGAGCTCGTCGTAGTCAGGGTTCTTGACCGAGGTCGAGGCCCACAAAGGTCGCTGAACCTGTGCACCGTTGGCTAGGAGTGAGGTCACCCGCTCCTCGCCGACGCGACGTTGGTAGAGCTCGTACGCGGCGGCGACCTGGGCGTTCGCGCTGCGGCCGCGACGAGGATCCCCTTCGTTCAACTGCGCGTCCACCGCGCTGTCGACGCGAGAGACGAAGAACGACGCGACGCTGGCGATCGAGGAGAGATCTCGTCCATTTCGTCGTGCTCGCTCAAGACCCTCCAGCCAGGCGTCGAGAACTTGGGCGTAGCGCTCGATGGAAAAAATCAGCGTCACGTTGACGTTAATGCCACGCGAAAGCGTCTCGCTGATCGCGGGCAGTCCCTCGCCTGTGGCCGGAATCTTTATCATGACGTTTTCGCGTGAGACAGCGTCGTGCAGCCGCGTGGCGGCCGCGATAGTGCCCTTCGAGTCATGGGCGAGTCGTGGCGAGACTTCGAGGGAAACGAAGCCGTCGCGATAACGCCGTCGTCCACTGGCCATCTCGGCCACGGACGCTCGATACACCTGGCCTAAGACGTCACACGCGTCTCGCACGTCGGCCACCGCGAGTTCCTCAAAGAGTGCTTCGGGATCGCTCATGGTCGACTTCGCCACGAACGCGTCATAGGCCGCCGAGGTGGCCAGGGCTTTGGCAAATATCGAAGGGTTCGACGTGACACCTCGCACCCCTTGATCCACGAGACCGGCCAATGTTCCGTCGTTGAGCCAGTCGCGGCGTATGTTGTCGATCCAGGGGCTTTGACCAAAGTCGCTGAAGAGAACTTGAAGTTTCGTCACGGGATTTCCAATCGGTCGATAACCAGAGACGCCACGTCGGTAGGCGTGAAGCCGAAGTAGTCAAAGACGTACTCACCCGGCGCGCTCATGCCAAATGAGTCGATCCCGAGGGAGTAGTCGGCGTACTTCGACCATCCAAGAGTCGCGCCGGCTTCAACACTGATCGAGGGAACCGTTCGTCGCAAGACTTCGTCTCGGTAACTGCTCGGCTGCTCTTCGAAACATCGCCAGCACGGAAGGGCGACGACCCGGCTCCCCACGCCTCGTTGCGTCAGTTCGTCGCTCGCGCGCAGGCAGAGCGAGACTTCTGAACCGGTGGCGACGAGCGTGACGCGGGCGTGAGGGTCCTCACGCACGACGTAGCCGCCCCTGGGCGCCCCGACAACCGAGGCGAGTCGCTCCGCGTCGGCGAACACGTCGAGGTCCTGTCGCGAGAGCACGAGCGCCGTCGGAGGCATCTCGGGGTCACTCAAGAGGTCTCGCACGAGAGCGAGCGTTTCATTCGCGTCCGATGGTCGCACCACGTGCAGTCGTGGCATCGCTCGTAGCGCCATCAAGTGTTCGATTGGCTGGTGCGTCGGACCGTCTTCGCCCACTCCCACCGAATCGTGCGTGTAGACGAACAGCGCCGGGGCATGGCTCAACGCCGCGAGACGCAACGCAGGCTTGGCGTAGTCGCTAAAGACGAAGAAGGTCGATCCGATGGGACGCACACCGCCGTGCAGCGCCTGGCCGACCAGAATCGCACTCATCGCGAACTCACGAACGCCAAAGTAGATCTGGCGACCACCTGGGGAACCCGGGCCGTTCGCCCCAGCACCCCTTAAGAGGACCCCGGTGTTGTCGGTCAGGTCGGCCGAGCCCGCCGTGAGTCCGGGTGTTTGTGGCGCAAAGGTGTCGAGCGCACGCTGAAGGGCTTTGCGGGTAGCGACCGAAGTTCCCGCCGCGAAGAGTTCCGCTTCTCCCAATCCACTCGCCGCGCCTGACGTGGCGAGTTGGCGGACGAGGGCCGCGCCACGGTCCCCGGCGGCCGCGACGCGGCGCTCCCACGAAACTCGCTCGTTTCGCGGACCCTCCAGTGCTTGCACGAGACGTGCGGGTAGCTCGGGGTCGAAAACGAAGGGATCATCGGCCACGCCCAGAATTGACTTCGCCGCGCTTATTGCTGAAGCGGCGAACGGTGAGCCGTGGGCCTCGCGGCGATCCATCATCTCGTGAGAGGGAAATCCAATATGGGAACGCACGATCACCAGCGTGGGCCGAGAGGTCTCGCGAATCGCTTCGCGTGAGGCAGCCTCGAGCGCTTCGAGGTCATTGGCGCTCTCACCGACCTCTACGACGTGCCAACCGTACGAGCGAAAGCGCGCCGGCGTGTCATCACGAAGCGCTAACTCGGTGGGTCCGTCGATCGTGATGTGATTGTCGTCGTAAAAGACCGTCAGGCGGTCAAGTCCGAGCGAACCCGCCAGCGACGCGGCCTCATGACTAATTCCCTCCTCGAGACAGCCATCTCCCGCGATCACCCACGTGCGGTGGTCCACCAGGTCGGACCCATAGTCGCTACGCAAGAGGCGCTCGGCGATTGCCATACCCACGCCATTGGCGATGCCTTGGCCCAAGGGCCCGGTCGTTACCTCGACCGTGGGCGTGAGGCCGTTTTCTGGGTGACCCGGCGTGCGAGAGTGCGCCTGGCGAAACGCCCGCAAATCCTCGGGAGCCACGTCGTAGCCAAACGCGTGGGCCAGACCGTATTGGAGAATCGAGGCGTGACCGCAACTCAATATCAGTCGATCGCGATCAGGCCAGTGTGGCGACGTCGGGTCGTGGCGAAATAGTCGCGAGAACAGCGTGACGCCCAGGGGCGCCAGCGCCATCGCCGTTCCGCTATGGCCGGACTTGGCCGCCGCGGGCGCGTCCATTGCCAGGGCCGCGATTTCTCGTATCGCCCTGCCTTCTAACTCGTTCGCGCCAGGGTAAAGGAGGTCGGTCACGGCTCAAAGCGTAGTGAATCGACTGCGCTCGACTCGGGAGGCGACGGCTAGCCTTTCGCCGTGGCGCTCC
>Ga0307372_10000646_pt1 | contig 61651 bp, 64 predicted proteins | sample OX1MG_FD_202533 | JGI IMG/M metagenome (GOLD analysis project Ga0307372, IMG submission 202533) | Soil microbial communities from Risofladan, Vaasa, Finland - OX-1 | ecosystem: Environmental > Terrestrial > Soil > Coastal area > Acid sulfate soil | place: Finland: Risofladan, Vaasa | collected... | reverse complement strand
CCGCGTCGACGTCCACACCCACGACAAGCGGCGCGCGCTCGACACGCTGGCCCGCATCCTTGGCCTTCCCGTCGATCCGCCGAAGCCGGTGTCGCGCGCATGAACGAGCAGGAGCATCGCTTCGTCGTCGAATACCTGGTCGATCTCAACGCCTCGGCGGCGGCGACGCGCGCCGGCTACGGCGGCAAGCGCTATCGGTGGCGCGTCCAGCGGCTGCTGCGTCGGCACGATATTGCGGCCGCGATCGCCAAGGCGGAGGCCGACCGTGCCGAGAGCCGCCGCGTCACGGCGGATCGGGTTCTTGCCGAGTTCGCGCGGATCGCCTTCGCCGACATGCGGAGCTTCGTCGAGTGGGGACCCAACCGCTTCGAGCTGCGCGATTGGAAGCTGCTCTCGGATTGGGAAGGCGGCGCGGTCGCACGGATCGAGCCGCCCGGAAACGGCAAGCCCGCAAGCATCCGGCTGCACGACAAGCATTCGGCGCTCGAAGTGCTGGCGCGTCACACGGGTCTGCTCGGGCCGAACCGCATCACGCGCCCGACGGACTATCGCCAGGCCGGCCGCGACGCGCGCGCCGTTCTGGTCGAACGCCTCGACCGTTTGGCGAGGAAAAACGACCCACAGGCCTCGTGAGCCAGCATGACGCCGATACATGCAGGGCACAGCGTATCGCGGATCTGCCGCAGGCCCGGCGCCTGGCCTGGATCGACCGGCTCACGCCGGCGCAGCAGAACCGCGTCGCGCATCGGTGGAGTCTTTGGGCTCGCTCCTTGCAGCTCCCGCCGCCGGGCGATTGGCGCGTCTGGCTGCTCCTGGCCGGCCGCGGCTTCGGCAAGACGCGCAGCGGCGCCGAGTTCGTCCGTGCGCGCGTCAAGGGCGGCATGGCAACGCGCATCGCGCTGGTCGGCCCCACCGCGGCGGACGTGCGCGACGTGATGATCGAAGGCGACAGCGGCCTGCTCGCCGTCGCGTCGGCCGCTGAGCGGCCGCTCTATGAGCCGTCGAAGCGGCGGCTCACCTGGCCCAACGGCGCCGTCGCACTCGCCTTCTCGGCCGACGAGCCGGAGCGCCTGCGCGGTCCGCAGCACGATCTTGCCTGGTGCGACGAGCTGGCATCGTGGCGCTACGCCGCCGCATGGGACAACCTCTTGCTCGGCTTGCGCCTGGGTGCCGATCCGCGCGCCGTGGTGACGACGACGCCGAAGCCCAACCGCCTCGTGCGCGACGTGCTGGCGTCGCCCGGCACGGTGGTGACGCGCGGCACGACCTTCGACAATGCCGACAACCTGGCGCCGGCGTTTCTGGACTCGATCGTCCGCCGCTATGCCGGCACGCGCCTCGGCCGCCAGGAGCTCGAGGCCGAGCTCTTGGACGACGTGCCCGGCGCGCTGTGGTCGCGCGATGCGATCGAAGCCGCGCGCGTCGCGGCCGCGCCGGATCTTTCGCGCATTGTCGTCGCCATCGATCCGGCGGCGTCGGCGGGCGAGGGCGCCGACGAGACCGGCATCGTCGTCGCCGGTCTCGCGCATGACGGCCAGGTCTATGTGCTCGACGACCGCTCGGGCCGGATGAGTCCGCGCGCCTGGGCGCTCAAGGCCGTCGCCGCTTACAAGAGTTTCGCCGCCGATCGCATCGTCGCCGAGGTCAACAACGGCGGCGACATGGTCGAAGCCACGCTGCGCTCGGTCGAAAGCGACGCGCCGTTCCGCGCGCTGCGCGCCTCGCGCGGCAAGGCGATCCGCGCCGAGCCGGTCGCGGCGCTCTACGAGCAGGGCCGGGTGCATCACGTCGGTTGCTTTGCGGCGCTGGAGGATCAGCTCTGCGGCTTCACCGCCGATTTCGACCGCGCCGCATCGGGCACCTCGCCCGACCGGCTCGACGCCCTCGTCTGGGCGGTGACCGATCTGATGGCCAACCGCGACGCCGCGATCCTCGACTACTACCGCCGCCTCAGCGAGGGACGATGAACAAGATTCGATTTTCGCCGCCGCCGCTCCACCCCCTCACCCTTCCCTCTCCCCCTAAGCAGGGGGAGAGGGGAAAAAGGGGAGAGCGGAGTCGGGTGCAAAGCCCCTCGCCCCCGTCTTCGGGGGAGAGGGAGGGGCCCGGCCCGTTAGGGCCGGGAGGGTGAGGGGTGACGTTCCGCGCTCATCGGCCGAGGTTGGGATTGAGCTGCTGCGCTCGGGCGATGTCGGCGTCGCTGCCGGCCCTGTCGCCGGACTTCTGCTTCGCCAGGCCGCGGACGAAGTACGAGATCGCGTCGCCCGGCGCGAGCCGGATGGCCTGGTTCTCGTCGCGGATCGCGCGGTCGTAGAGGCCCTTGTAGTAATAGGCGAAGCCGCGATTGGAATAGGCGCCGACGTCGTTCGGATCGAGCTTGATGGCGCGGTCGAGGTCGGCGATGGCGTTGTCGTAGTGGCCGGTTCGGCCGTAGGCCCGGCCGCGATTGCGATAGGCGTTCGCGTAATCGGGCTTGATCCGGATCGCCTCGCTGTAGTCCGCGATGGCGCTGTCCAGCTGATCCTTGTCGTCATAGGCGGTGCCGCGATCGTAGTAGGCGACGGCCGCGTTCTCCGCCGTCTCTTGTCCGGATTGGACGATCGCGGTACAGCTGGCGATCTTCAGGTCGGGATCGGCTGAATTGTTGGCGCAGGTCTTCCAGTTCTCGGCTTCGCTCTGCGCCAGCGCGTTCGCCGTCAGCACCAGGCCGAACGACACCGCGACGGTGAACAATTTTCCCCGCATCCGAGCCCCCAGGCAGTGCGGAAAGTATAGGACCGGTTACCGCCTCCTTTTCAACTCTCTCCCCGCCTGCGGGGAGAGGGAAGGGTGAGGGGGTCCTCTATCCGTCATGCCCGGACTTGTTCCGGGCATCCACGCCTTGAAGCCGCCAAAGCCGTGGATTGCCGGGTCAAGCCCGGCAATGACGAACGAATGAATCGAATCCGGACCACGCCATGACCGACACCAACTCCGCCGTCACCACGCCGCTGCCTGAAGGTATCGTCGCCCGCGCGGCGCGCGCGCTCGGCTATGTCGTCAGCGGCAACGCCGGCGGCTGGTTCGGGCCCTTGGCGCCGATGCCGCCGCAGGCGCCGCCTGAGGTTGCCGGCCGCCAGTTCGACTTTCCCTCGGGCTACAACCTCGTCACGCGGCCGCGCGCCTATGAAGGAACAAGTTTTGCGGAGCTTCGCGCGCTAGCGGATTCCTACGATTTGGTCCGGCTGATCGTCGAGACGCGCAAGGACCAGATCGAGCGCCTGTCGTGGTCGATCCGCGCCCGCGAGCGCGCCACGTCGGCGAAGGACGATCCGCGCATCGACGCGATCTCGGCGCTGCTCGCCTGTCCCGACGGCGTCCATCCGTGGACGACCTGGCTCCGCCTGGTCTTGGAAGACCTGCTGGTGATCGATGCGCCCGCGCTCTATCTCCGCCGCACGCGCGACGGCAAGCTCTGCGCGCTCGAGCCGCTCGACGGCGCCACCATCAAGCGCGTCATCGACGATTGGGGCCGCACGCCGCAGCATCCCGCACCCGCCTATCAGCAGGTGCTCAAGGGCCTGCCGGCAGTCGACTACACCACCGACGAGCTCTGGTACCTGCCGCGCAATCCGCGCATCCATCGTGTGTACGGTTTCAGTCCCGTCGAGCAGGTGCAGATGACCGTCAACATCGCACTGCGCCGGCAGGTCTGGCAGCTCCAGTACTACACCGAAGGAAATATTCCGGAGGCGCTGATCGGTGTGCCCGACACCTGGACGCCGGATCAGATCCGCCAGTTCCAGGGCTATTGGGACAGCCTGCACGAAGGCAACACCGCCGCGCGGCGGCATGCGAAGTTCGTGCCCGGCGGCGTCGCCAAGACGTTCATTCCGACGCGCGAGCCGGCGCTCAAGGACCCGTTCGACGAATGGCTGGCGCGCGTCGTCTGCTATGCCTTCTCGGTCAGCCCGCAGCCTTTTGTCCAACAGCTCAACCGCGCTACCGCCGAGACGGCGCAGGACGCGGCGCTCGCCGAAGGCCTGCTGCCCTTGAAGACCTGGGTGAAGCAGCTCTGCGACCGCGTCATCGCGCGCGAGTTCGCCGCAAACGATCTCGAATTCGCCTGGAGCGACGACGCGCCGAGCGATCCCGCCAAGGTCGCATCGGTCGCGGTCGACTACGTCAAGGCCGGCATCAAGTCAGTCAACGAGGTGCGCGCCGAATTGGGCCTCGATCCGGTGCCCGGCAGCGATTTTCCCGCAGTCGAGAGCGCACACGGTGCCGTGCCGCTTGGCACAGCACCAACCGTGCGAAGCCAGAGCAAAAAGACCGAAGCGTTACTGCGGTTCAATCTGAATCACCTTGGACCGGGCCCTCGCGGCGGACAGTTCACCTTCGCGCCCGACGGCGGCGATTCTGCGATCGTGCCCGTGCAGTACCGACCTGGTTTGTTGGAATTCATAAGGCGCCTGCGTCCGAGTGTTTCCGAAGAGGCCCGACCGGTCGAGCAAGCTCCCGAGGCAAAGCCAAACGCAGAAACATCTTCAGGTACAGAGCAATCGAACGAAGGCTCTCCTCAGATTCCATCGGAGAAGCCGCCCGAGAAAGGGGCGGTCTACGACTGGGGACGCCAGATCACGGACGCCATTCAGGCCGCGATTGACGTCGGCAACCATGCCAAAGCTGAGGTGCTGGCAGGTGTGGCTGATGCGACGTATTGGCTTTACCGGCAAATCCCAAGCATGGTCTCGGCGTTCGATCCGCCGCGGCCGCTGCATGAATTGCAAGACGCGGCGTTGGATGACGGGTCACACCCGGGGTACGAAGATCATCACATTGTTGAGCAAGGTCCCCAGAACGACGATCTGCCGCCAGATCAAAAAGCACGTATCGAGGACCCGGAAAATATCGCTCGCATACCTTATTATGCCCATCGTGATATCACGGCTTACTATCAAAGAAAAAATGCTAACCTCGGCGGGTTGACGCCGCGCCAATATCTTCGCGGGAAGACGTTCGAGGAACGGTATCAATTCGGACTTGGGCTTATGCGCAAATTTGGAGTGCTGTGGTGATGAGCGAAACCCTGTCCGCCCTGACCAACCAACAGTTGGCCGAAAAGTTTGCTGCAATTTCTGCGCAACAAGGCGAGGCAGTTCGGGTCGAGGATACTAAGAAATACAATAAGTTATTTGATGCCTTGCAGCGAGTGGTCAACGAACTGCGAGCGCGTGGCACTGACGCGCGAAAAGTACTTATTCCTCTGCTTGACGCGCCTACGCCCGAAGCGAATTGGAATTACCAAACGTCGCAAACCCGCTTCAACGCTGCGGTTGAATTGAAGGCGCTCGCCCCCGAGCGTGCGCAAGCCACGTTGGAAGCACTAGCGTCTAAGGGCCTCAGGCAATTTCGGGGCATGGCGGGAATGAGTCTGTATTACGACGAAATGGGAATTTCGAAGCCTACCTAAAGTGGTTCTGCGACGAAATAATCACGGCCGAGTTCGCCTCAAGCGATCTCGAATTCGCCTGGAGCGACGACGCGCCGAGCGATCCGGCCAAGGTCGCGTCGGTCGCGGTCGACTACGTCAAATCCGGCATCAAGTCGGTCAACGAGGTGCGCGCCGAATTGGGCCTCGATCCGGTGCCCGGCGGCGATTTTCCGGCGGTCGAGACCGCTCACGGCGCGGTGCCGCTCGGTGCAGCGCCTGCCGTACGAAGCTCAGGCAAAGCTCACACGCGAGCATGCCGCCCGCATAACGAACTATTATCGGAATCCGGACCCCGATCCGCCATTGAATGGTCTCACACCGCGCCAGTATCTTCATGGCAAGAGCTTTGACGAGCGTTATCAGTTTGGGATTGACGTTCTGCGCAGGAAGTTCGGAGTTCTGAAATGAAAAGCGAGAACTTGCAGAATTTCGATCTAGGCCAGCTCATTGACGCTTTCCGCGAAGCCGCATTCGGACTTGCCGACGAGGAATATCATCCGAGACGTTACAAGAAATTTTATGATCGTCTGAAAAGCGTCAGTGATGAGTTGCGTCGTCGCGGCCACGAAGCGCGGCGTGCCCTTGTCCCACTCTTGGACTGTCAAGGGGCCGGCCCAAGCTATCTTCGTCGTGCGCGCGGGGCGGAATGTCGCTACCGTGCTGCCTGGGAGTTGTTAGCTGTGGAACCCGAGCGCGCACGTGCGGCGCTGAATGCTTTGGCCCAGGGATGGTCCGCATATCAGCGAGCCCTGGCACGCGGCACCTTGGCACATTTGGAAGACGGGACTCTCAAGCCGAATTGAGCTGAAGCCCGGCAATCCGCCACGCGATGTTCGTGCCCGGCGGCGCCGGCTGTTGCCGGTGTTTCTTGTCAACCCCATAGGGCGCCTTCGGGCGCCCTTTTCATTTGTGGAGAATCATCCATGCGAATTTTCGTGCCGCTTGAAAAGTTCGACGCGGAGAAGCGCCTCGCCATCGGCTACGCCTCGACGCCGGCGCTCGACAGCCAGGGCGAGATCGTCAAGCGCGAGGCGGTCGAGGCCGCGCTGCCGGATTACATGCGCTTCGCCAACATCCGCGAGATGCATCAGCCCTCGGCCGTCGGTGTCGCGCAGGCGGCCGATGTCGACGCCAAGGGCCTGCGCATCGCCGCCAAGGTGGTCGACGACGACGCCTGGGAGAAGGTGAAGCAGGGCGTCTACAAGGGCTTTTCCATCGGCGGCCGCGTCACGTCGCGCGATCCCGCCGACTGCCGCGTCATCACCGGTCTCGAGCTCACCGAGATCAGCCTGGTCGACCGTCCGGCCAATCCCGAGGCAGTCATCGACGTCTACAAGGTTTTCGAGCTCGCCAAGGAAGGCCGCCGCAACAGCGCCGCCGACCAGAAGCGCATCCAGCATGTCCACGACACGGCGGTCGAGCTCGGCGCGCGCTGCGCGCATGCGCCGGCCACCGCTGCTGCGACCGACGAACCCGATGCCGACGATCCGGCGAAGGCCGCGCGCGGCGGCGATCTCGCCAAGCACGCGAGTCTCGCCGAGCGTCTCGACGCGTTAACGCGCGAAGTCGCGGCGCAGGGCGCGCTGCTGAACAAGCTCGCCGCCGAGCCGGCGCCGGCGAAATACACCGCCGCCGCGCGCGTCGTGGATAAATCCGAAGACGGCGTCGCCAAGCGCGGCGACGACGAGCCCAAGACCGCGCTCGACGCCATCCGCAAGGCGCACCGCAATCCTATCCGCGTCGGCTTTTTCTAACCCACCGCTTCTTCGTCTTCACCCCTTCACCCTTCCCTCTCCCCCGAAGTCGGGGGAGAGGGTTGCTTTGAGTTGGCGAGCCGTGAGCCCTCATCCTGAGGAGCCACGCGCCCTCTCGTTCGAGACGCTTTGCTCCTCACGATGAGGGCGCGTGGCGTCTCGAAGGACGAACGGCGAGCCTTACTCAAAGCTGGGTGAGGGGGATGCACATCAACCATCCCCGATAAGGAGCAACGCATGACCGCCACCACCCAAAACACCTTGGCCGCCTTCAAGGCGGCGCAGCAATCGCCGATCGACGATCCCGCCTTCGCCGGCATGCTCGCCAAGAGCACCTTCGCCGAAAGCGGCTCGCCGACCACCGGCCTCACCTTCTTCGACCTCGAGCCCGGCGCCAAAATGCTGGTGCCGGTGCTGACGCCGCTCAGGAACGACGTGCCGCGCGTCACCGGCAAGGGCGGCATCCAGGCCAATTGGAAGGCGATCACCGGCCTCAACACCGCGTCGGTGCGCGCCGGCATCTCGCCGGGCAATCGCGGCGGCCTCATCGCCGTGACGACGCAGGACTACAACGCCGTCTACAAGGGCATCGGCCTCGAAGCCAACGTCGATTTCGAGGCGGTCTATGCCGGCCAGGGCTTCGACGATCTGCGCGCGCTCGCGGCGCAGACGCTCTTGGAATCCCTGATGCTCCAGGAGGAGCAGATCATGCTCGGCGGCAACGGCTCGCTGGCATTGGGCACCACGCCGACGCCGGCGCTGACCGCATCGTCGTCGGGCGGCTCGCTCGCCACCGGCACGGTCTCGGTGATCGCCGTCGCCTTGACGCTCGACGGCTTCCTCAACAGCTCGCTCGCCGGCGGCATTCCGGCGGCGGTGACGCGCTCCAACGCCGACGGCTCGTCCGACACCTTCGGCGGCGGCTCGGCGCAGAAATCGTCGAATGCCACCGTCTCGGTCACCGGTCCCGCAGGATCGGTCGCGGCGACGGTCGCGGCGGTGCGCGGCGCCGTCGGCTACGCCTGGTTCTGGGGCACGGCCGGCAGCGAGACGCTCGGCGCCATCACCACGATCAACAGCGTCTCGATCGCGGCCGCCGCCGCCGGCACGCAGACCGCGTCGTCGCTGCCGTCGTCCGACAACAGCGTCAATGCGCTGGTGTTCGACGGTCTGCTGACCCAGTGCTTCAAGCCGGCGCTCAACGCCTATTACGCGGCGCAGCCGACCGGCACGGCCGGCGCCGGCACGCCGCTCACCGCCGACAGCGAAGGCGGCATCGTCGAGTTCGACGCCGCGCTCAAATCGTTCTGGGACAACTATCGCCTGACGCCGACGGCGATCTACGTCTCGTCGCAGGAGATGCTCAACATCCACAAGAAGATCCTGCAGGGCGGCACCAACACCGCCGCGCGCTTCGTCTTCGCGGCCGATCAGGGCGCCGTCCTCGGCGGCGTGATGGTGCGCAGCTACCTCAACAAGTTCAGCATGGCCGGCCCGACCGAGATTCCGATCAAGCTGCATCCGAATATGCCGGCCGGCACGGTGCTGTTCTTCACCAAGACGCTGCCCTATCCGCTGTCGAACGTGCCCAACACGGTGCAGATCCGCACGCGGCGCGACTACTACCAGGTCGAATGGCCGCTGCGTGCGCGGCGCTACGAATACGGCGTCTATGCCGACGAAGTACTGCAAAACTACGCGCCCTTCGCCTTCGGCGCCGTCACCAACATCGGCAACGGCTGACGCTAGGCCGTAAAGCCAAGCCGCATTCCCCTCACCCAGCTCAGAGTAAGGCCCCGCATTCGTCCTTCGAGACGCCACGCGCCCTCTGCTGAGCCCTTCGAAGCACTGAGGAGCGTCCTTCGTCGGCGAACCTCATCCTGAGGAGCGAAGCGTCTCGAAGGAGAGGTTCGCCGCTCAGGATGAGGGCGTCTCGAAGGAGAGGGCGCGTGGCTCCTCAGGACGAGGACTCAGCGCTCGCCAACTCTTCCCAACCCTCTCCCCCGCTTTGGGGGAGAGGGCAGGGTGAGGGGGCGCGCACCTCGCTACCCGCGCTCCCTTTCCCTTTTCTCCCTCTCCCCCGCGTCGGGGGAGAGGGCAGGGTGAGGGGGTGCGCTCGCTCTGGGAGAATCAGAATGAAAAAATCCCCGCTCAAACCCAAACCGTCGCCGCGCACGCTCCGCCTGCGCGCGCCGGACGGCTGCACGTCGGTCTCGCTCGCCGGCCGCGAGTTCGCGGTCGTGAACGGCATCGTCGCCGTGCCGGCCGAGCTCGCCGCCATCCTCGTGCACGCGCACGGCTTCGCCTACGAGACATAGCCGATGGCCACCGGCGATCTGACGACGCTCGACAACGTCAAGGCGTGGTTCGCGCCGCCCTTGACCGCGACTTCCGACGACGCGCTGCTCGCGCGCCTCGTCACCGCGGCGAGCGCGTTCATCCAGGCCTGGCTCGGCCGCACCATCGCGGAAACCGCGTACAGCGAGACCCGCAATGGCCAGGGCGGCACGCGGCTTTTCCTGCGCAACCGGCCGGTCGTGTCGGTCGCATCGGTCACGGTCGATGGCGTCGCCATCGCGCCTTCATCCGGTCCCGGCCAGGCGGGATATCTCTTCGACGACAGCTCGGTCTACCTGGCGGGCTACGCCTTCACCCGCGGCCAGCAGAACGTCACGATCGCCTACACCGCCGGCTATGCCGCGACGCCGCCGGAGATCGAGCAGGCCTGCATCGCGCTCGTCGCGCTGCGCTACAAGGAGCGCGATCGCATCGGCCAGGTGTCGAAGAACCTCGCCGGCGAAGTCGTGTCCTTCGCTCAGAAAGACATGCCGGCCGACGTCCAGACGCTGCTGGATCAATACCGCTCGGTCGTTCCGGTATGATCGAAGTCACCATCTCGGCCGCCGACGCGCTCGGCCGCCTGCGCGCGCTGCCGTCGACCGTTGCCGCGCGTCTCGCCGACACGGTCGCGCGCCTGGCGCAAACGCTCTACGACCACGTCGAGGAAAATCTGTCGGGCGTCGTCCTCCAGCGCCGCTCCGGTCGCCTCGCGGCCAGCATCGTGCAACAGGTCGACGGCCTGACCGCCTCGGTCGGCTTCGATCCCGCCGCCGTGCCCTACGGCGCGGCGCAGGAATTCGGCGCCGACATTCGCGCCCATCTGATCGCGGCGAAGAACGCCCGCGCGCTGTCGTTCGTCGTCGCCGGCAAGCGCGTCTTCGCCAAGCGCGTCATGTTTCCCGGCGCGCATCTGCCGGAGCGTTCGTTCCTGCGCTCGGCATTGGCCGATCTCGCGCCCGAGATCGGCGCCGCAATCGCAGCATCCGTCGCCGAGACTGTCGAGTAAAGCGCATCGAGTATGGCATCGCCACTTTGCGTGCTTCGAGACGCGATGCTCCGCATCGCTCCTCAGCATGAGGACATTTCTTTATGGCATTAAGAAAACATCCTCAGCCTGAGGAGCGCTCCCGAGCTCGTCGACGGAGCGCGTCTCGAAGGCCGCGCCATATCGCTCCAGCGCTCGAACTGACCTGCCCGGCAGTAGTCGAATGACCCGCGAGCCGATCTACGCCACGCTGTTCGCGCTGCTGTCGGGCGCCGCGCCGTTCGTGACATCCTCGCGCCGCCTGCGCCATTGGAGCGACGTCGGTCCGGCCGAGCAGCCGGCGCTCTTCGTCGTCCAGAAGAGCGAGACCGCCGAGCGCAAAGCCGGCTTGCCGGCGAAATGGCGCGCGCTGGTCGATGTCTATGTCTACGCCCACGCGCCCGACGACACGACCGCGCCGGCGACGGCGCTCAATCCGTTGCTCGACGCGATCGAAGCCGCGCTCGCGCCGCAGGGCGCCGTCCAGACGCTCGGCGGCCTCGCCGCCCATGCCTGGATCGCTGGCCGGATCGAAACCGACGAAGGCGTCCTCGGCGGCCAGGCCGTCGCCATCGTGCCGATCGAGATTTTGGTCGCGGATTGAGCGACGCGCCCGTTGCGGCCGGAACGATCTAGTTGTGACGAACGCCTTCGACCGTGATCTTGTGCCAACGACCGAACTGGTCCGAAACCCTGACCGTCACGTCCATCTCAGGCCCGCGTTCCGACAGGTCCTCGTATGCGATAAGCATAAATGAGCCTCTCACCATCATCCTCGGAGGCACAGCGTAACGGCCCCAATACGCGCTTTGGGTGTCTTCCACGTTGACCAACTTCGTGACGAGCTTGCCATGGATTCGTGGTTTGATTGACCGAACGTCGGTCAGGACGATCGGCTTGTCGGTGAGATTGTAGACCTCGAAGTGCCCGGCGATTTGGGCCGTCATGCGGCCGTCTTTCTGTTTCGCGGAATGCACGAAGAACTGGTTCTCGGTTGGCACGATGCGCAATGCCGGGTGATTGCGTTCATAGACCTTCCGAAAGGTCGCGAGGACGGCCAGGGAAATGCCCAGTGGTAACAGCCAGACCTCTGTTGATTGGGAGGCAGCGTCGAATGTTGTGGGGGCAAAGCGCGCTGCGATTACTAAGGCGACGAACGCTGCAAGGCATGCCGTCGATAGCGCCGTCAGCAGTATCCCGCTTCGGTTCCACAACCGTTCGAGGGTCGCGACGAAAGTGCTCGGCTCCAGCATCCCATTGTTGTGGCACAGTCACGCCCCCGCTGGAACAGTTCGGTCGGCTGCATAGATTCCGGCTTGCCCAACCAAGTGGCGAGCCAAGGATGCAATGATCGTTGATGTCGACATCTAGTGCGTCGTCCACGTGCTAGCGAAACAACACGCCTAGTTGCTTCGCTGAACCTTGCGCGCGGTTCAGGCCGCGCGCGCTCCGTTTCCTCGACCTGAAAACCGCAAAGGACTCACCCGATGGCGATCTATTCCTTCGGCTCCGGCGTCTTGCTGGGCCAACGCACCGATGTCGCCGGATCGACGCCGGTCAATTTCGGCCTGGTGCAGGAGGTCGAGCTCGATCTCCAGTTCACCACCAAGGAGCTCTACGGCCAGTATCAGTTTCCGCTCGCCATCGCGCGCGGCCAGGCCAAGGCGCAGGCCAAGGCCAAGCTGGCACAGGTCAGCGGCCTCGCCTTCAACGCGCTGTTCTTCGGCCAGTCGCTCGCCTCGGGCCAGCTCGCCACGTCCTACGGCGAAGCCGGCACCGTGCCGGCGTCGTCGCCCTACGCGGTCTCGGCCGCCAACGCCGCCACGTTCACGGACGATTACGGCGTCGTCTATGCCGCCACCGGCCTGCCGCTCACGAAGGTCGCGACCGGTCCATCCGCCGGCCAATACAGCGAGTCCGCCGGCATCTACACCTTTGCGTCGGCCGATGCCGGCAAGGCGGTGCTGCTGTCCTATACCTATTCTGTCGCCGGATCGGGCCAGCAGTTCACGCTCGCCAATCCGCTGCTCGGCACCACGCCCACCTTCCAGGCGCAGCTTTACACCAGCTTCCAGGGCAAGCCGGTCAACGTGAAGCTGTTCAACTGCGTCTCGTCGAAGCTCGGCTTCGCCACCAAGCTCGAAGACTTCACCATTCCCGAGCTCGATTTCGACGTCTTCGCCAATCCCGCCGGCAACGTGCTGGCCTGGTCCTTCGCGGAGGTGTCCTGATCCTGCTGACCCGACAGGAAAATTCTTCGGCTGGCTTCATGGGCTAAAGGCTTGAGCCGTCGGCCGTATCGGCTCGTTCGTTGGCGAATGACAACCAATTCCCGGTAATGTCTCAGTTTGGCTCTCCTTCGAGACGCCCCGCGCCCTCATGCTGAGGAGCGTAGCGTCTCGAAGCATCGAGGGCGCGGCGCTCCTCAGGATGAGGCCAAACTGAGACACCACGTAGTTCACTTTGTAATGTTCCTTACATAACATTCCTGTTAGGCTCAGGGATCGTCAGCTCGCGATGTTTGGGCGCTGACGGCCGAGAGACACGCTAAAAGCCGACAGATAACGGGCCGCGCGCACTCCCGCCTGAATTCCGAGGGGAGACTGTCGTGCGCTGCTATCTTATGCGCCATGGGCACATCGGCGCCGTCGAGCTGGTGAGCGACGCGTCCGACGCGGCCGCGATCAAAGAAGCCACAGGACTGTTCGAGACGCGAAGCAAAGAGGGATTCGCGGGCTTCGAAATATGGGATCGCGCCCGGCTCGTTCATCGGCATCCGCAATCGCTGCCGAAGTTCGGGTAAGCCGGAGCGCGCTCGCGCTCGGGAACTGAAGCTTTGATGCGCCGTTACGTCGTGCGCAACGGCCTGCTGACAGGCCAGGACCATGACCGACCGCACCGAGACCCGAGAGCTGCTTCCAACCGGCAGACAGCGCAAGCCGCAAACCGCGGAACAGCGTCTCGCCGCCGCGCGCACCGGCTTCGATTATCCGGTAACCCAGGTCGGCGCGACCGGCAACGTCACGATTTATTATGACCCGATCCTCGGCGCGCCGGGATTGGCGCTGGCGCGCCAGATGCTGACCGACGTCAGCGGTCCATACGACGACATGCAGAGCTTTTTCGGCACGGCCGGTGCTGCGGTCGCCGTCGTTATCGCGCCCTTGGATGGAGAAACGGATGGGTCCGCCGGCGCGTACCACTATGGCTGCGATTTCACGGCGGGCGGTGTCCTGTACCTCGACGCCACATTCACGAATGCCACCGTCAACCCGCTCGATCTCGAGACCGGCCTGTACGTCGCCGAACTCTCCGAAGCGTTCATGGGACCTCAAGACCGCGGATGGAATTGCGCCTATTCCAACGGCGAAGCGCTCTCGCGCTTCTTGGCCGAGCACGAAACCTCGGTTGGCACGATGGACGCATTCGCCACGGGTCCGGCATGGGATCAAGCCGGTCGCCCGGATTGGATCGACAAAACCGAACCCACCGACCAGGACTCGGTCAGCGCTGGCTGTGGCGTAGTTTTCTTCTACTGGATGCGCTCGCTCGGTTTTCCGGTTCCGCAGCTTGTCCAAGCCGGCGGCGCGACGCTATCGGCGAACTACCAGACGCTGACGGGCAAGCGAACTGCCTACCGGGATCTTCTGACCGCGTTATCGGGCGTGACGATCACGTCCGACAACCCGTTCGGCGCCACCGTTGCTTGAGCGAAAACGACCGTATTCCGGACACCGCGCTTCGCGGAAGTGTCGTGATCTTGGATTGCCCCTCTACCGCAAAGCGGGAGAGGGAGGGGCCCGGCGCGAAGCGACGGGAGGGTGAGGGTCTTCAGCATGCGGCTGTTACCCTCACCCTCCCAATCCTGACGGATTGGGTCCCTCCCTCTCCCACTTCGTGGGCGAGGGGCTTCGTGCATCAACCGAAACCAACAGGCGGTAAGGAGGCGGCATGAGCCACGCCGTCATAAGATTCGCCGGCCGCGATTACGCGATCCGGCCGCTCACGCTCGGCCAGCTCCGCGTCGTCCTGCCGGCCTTCGCCCGCGCCGCGCGACTCAACGCAGCCGAGGGCATCGACGCCGCCATCGACATCCTGGCGGCGGCGCTGGCGCGCGACCACGCGGCGCTCAACCGCGACGCGCTACTCGAATTGGAGATGCTGCCCGCTGAGCTCGCCGCTGCCGTCGCCCGCATCGCCGAACTCTCCGGCCTGGTGCCGAAGGACGGTGCGCCGGGGGAACGTCAAGCGGCCAGGTGAACTGGGCCGATCTCTACGCCCTCGTTGCCACCGGTTGCGGCTACACCTGGGCCGAGATCGACGCGATGAGCCTGTCCGCCGTGCGCGAATTGCTCGATTACTGGTCACGCCATCCGCCGGCGCATCTGTTGCTGGCGGCGGCGCTGCGCTTCACACCGAAGCCGAAACCCGCGCGCGCCAGCTTCGCCGATCTTGCGGTCCTCGCGCCGGCCGGCGTGCTGTCGCTCAAACCGGTGTAGAAACGGGAGCTTACGTTGTGGTCGCGGAGTGATCTCCCAGTTTGAATTTAGCCGCCGCTCCGGGACCAGCCATGTTCGACCATGCAAGCGTTATAGAGGCGGCTGTTGGTATACGACCCGTGTTCAAAAAATCCAGTGAAGGGATTGATATACACCGGTCCGCTCGGCCGCTCTGCTTGCTGAAGGCACGTCGATCGATCTGCGCCGAAGTCCTGCTGGCTCGCTCCTGGCTTCATCCACGCGCTGCTGCATCCGGCTAGCAAAACGAGGCCGCAGCCCAGCGCGAACCACCGAATTTCCATTGGCGCGCTCCGTTTCAGGCGGCTTGCTCTCCGACCGTTAGCTCGGCAATCAGCCGCACAAATTCGTCCACCGTCATCAACGCGCGGCGACCCCACCGCGTCGTCGGCGCGGTTCCACTTTATACCCCCGGCCCGCAGGGAATGAGATGGCTGACGATCAAATTATCGTGGGCGTCGCTGCCGACATTTCAGATTTCACCGACGGCATGGACAAGAGCTTCGCCGCGCTTGCGCCCGCCGATGTCCTCGCCCTCGCAAGGATTAGGAGTGTTTCCGTTCGACTTTGTGCGAAGTGCCGAAGGCAGACATAGGGCGTCGTTGAAAAAGTTGCGGGCACAAATGACAGCGCGCCGGTCTTCGGCACGACTAAATCTAGATTCCGAAGTTATTCACTTACCTCGCCTGGTCAAAAAAGCCGGGAAAGGTCAGGTTCGGAGTTTCTAAGTTCTACAAGCTGATCTCTGACGGAAGGGTTTTAGCACCAACGAGTGGATGGATGCCAAGGCGGGCGTAGACTTCGCGTTTGAGAGCGTCTTCGTATCCCGTTCCCAGTGCAGATTCACTAATAGCCTGTTCAATCCTTGCGTCGGTCTGAGCAAACCAATCCAGAAACCTATTTACGGCGTTATCCATCGCCTTGCGGTTGGTGGACACTGAAAATTGAGACCGACCCAACAATAGGGCGCGGACAATCGCCTCTGCTACCGACCTTGCCTGAGTGCTCTTGTAGGCGGTGTCCCCTGCTTTTGTTCGCACGTGGATTTCACAGCTATCAAGGAATAGGCTCATGCTGATTTCTTTGAGATTTTTCCGATCGAAAGAGAGAGGAAGGTCCAGACTCGCACCGTCCAAAAAATCATTCGGGAAATTTTTTGATTGAATCATTGGGGCGAGGTCTTTCGTGATTGAGTCTGCTACGCTTCCGATGCTGTCAGCCTCACGCCTCTTCATTTTGCGGCCTTTATCAGCGGCCACCGCGATCCGCGCAAGACAGGTAGCTCGGATATCGCCGTACATCTTGTCGATAGAGATGTTTCGACCAGCAGCTTTCAACATCCATTCATCGAGAGCGTGCAATTTAGTTCCCGGCTTCCAGTTCTCGGAAGACCAATCGAGGGGCTCTTCTTTCCCCCAAACCAGCTCGGCGCGCGATATGAGGTCTTCCCGGTCTTTCGGTTTGAGCTTAGTGACATCCAACACGGGGTAGTCTCGAAGCTTCGTCGTCGGCGCTTCCAGAGCGCCAGCGCCCATTGCTGCGGCGCCGTTGATTTCGAGGCTGTATGTAAAAAGCGAGCTCGTAAGAACGGCGGCGATCTCTCTCCAGTCGATCCCATCGACAGGACTGACGCTGTTCAACCGCTGATCTACGAGCGCGCGCTTATCAAAAAGGAACGGTGCATACACCGCATTAAATGCTTTTCGGAGCCAAACATGGTGCTTGTTGGGACGCGCTTTCGGTGCATACCAGTTGCCGCCACTTTGTGCTTCCAGCGCTTCCTTGATGGTTAGATTCTTGCCCGTCTGCTTTTTATCGGCAGCGCTCCGATGGCTCATCGCGTCGATATAACGAAGCGCGCCTGTGCCATGAAGGTCCTTCCGAGTTTCGCGGCAAGCAAAAAGCCAGAGAGACGGCTTAGGATTCTGCTCAAACACGGACGCATTCAAATCACCGAGCATGAGTATGGGGACCAAGTACGTCTTCTCTATCCCATACGTGTCGATGGTCGCTTGGTTCACGTAAAAGAAATTATTCTGCAGCGATTTGTAACCGAGACTGACCGTCGCAAGAGATTTTAGCTGCGTGAACATCAGGACACGCTTTCGAAGATTTCGTAATACGAGAGAGGCGCGCGCAAATACTTAGACCAGTTTCGTGGCCGCGTCTTGTCCGCATTTAGAGCCGTGAGCTCAGTGTTGGCGTCTACCATTTTGATTCGATAGCGTTCATTTTCTATCGATTTGAAGCTCTCAAGCTCTCCTGCCAAAGCCATTACTCGCGCCCAGTATTCGCCCTCGCCTCCAGTCAAGGTTGCAATGGGCTTTTTTAAAGTGACGAAGTGGATAGGCTCCAATGGAGCATCCGTCGGGCACTTTTCCGCGACCAGCAGCACCGCGTTCACATCGACTTGGGGGAAAAACGATTCTGCGCTTGATGAAATGATCGAGCGAACACGGATAGTGCCTAGCAACGCTTTCTGGAGCGATATGGCATAGTCCGAGGTGAGCCAGCTCGCAGGGGTAACAAAACCGAGTCGCGAACCGTCTTTCATAAAGCGAGTCGAGTGATAGACGAAGAATGCGAAAAGGTCGGTCTTCGCTTCCACATTGAAACCGGCCTTCACTGCCGCGGTAAAGAGGGTTTCACGGTATTCAGGATTCAAATCGTCCTGATTTTGGGAACGTAGGTAGGGCGGATTACCAACTATGCAGTCGAAGGGCGGGACAGGTACCGGCACTTTCGATGTACCAGAGGCATGTTGCGATGCTGGGAAATCTATGGTCTGACCGGGCTGAAGCTCGAAGAAATTTTTCACGTTAACACGCGGAAAATTTTCGTACTGGGCCATGTCCTGCCGATAGAGATTAATCACCGCCACTTCGGCAGCAAACGGACTTACGTCGAAACCCCAAATAATAGATAGGAGGTCTTTGTGAGAAAGATGTGCCGAGTAAGCGAGATAGCTGTAGGCGCTCATTAGAAAAGTGCCGCTTCCACAGGCGGGATCCGCTACGAACGGCCGCTCGCCGTCAATCGTGCTCGCAACGAGAAGATCAGCCACAGGTCGTGGGGTGTAGAACTGACCAAGAAGAATCTGTTCCTTGCGCGGTATGAGGTGTTCGAAAATGGAGCCAAGTACGTCATCCGTAAGCGATGCCCAGTCGTAAGCAGAAAGTTGGTCGATCAAACGCCGCAAGAGCGACTGAGCGTCTTTGCCTATGGGTATCAGTGTCTCTACGGGCTGCGGCTTAAATAACGCCTCATAGTCGTACGCCCGAACATCATTCCAAAACGGAGCGAAGGCCGCTGGAAGAATGTCACCCGTCGCAATCTTCAGTTCTTTCAAACTCGGTAGTTTTCTTCGTAACGCAAAATAGAAAAGAATTTGGCCAATGAAGCGATAGCCAATTTGGCCCGCAATTGCGTGATCAATATCTTGGACAAACCCCTCAAATCCTTGCGTTGCCGCTATTTGCGTCAACTGCTTCCTGAGCTTCTTGCTGACCCCGGCCGCCTTCTTTAGATCGCGATAAAAAATTATCCGCAGGCTCGCTAAAGCGTCTGTAAGGCGCGATACGAAAAGCTCTGGATCAATGGTGTGCCCGTGCTTCACTCCTACGACAGAGTGATGAATGGCGGAGTCGATTAGTTCGATCGACTGATCGTGGAGCTGTTTCTTGAACTCGGGCTTCAGCCAGTCCTCTACCTGAGTTACCGCGAGAGGGTGCGCTGATCTATTGATTACGTCGGTTGGGACGGGAATGTGGGGAACGGGGACGGTCTCATACAATTCCAGCTCACGCATATTCCACAACGCAAAATAACGCGAACCCCACTGTCGCCCCTTGTTGAGAGCATCAGAAAAAAAGGAAGGGTCATTAAGCGGAGTAGTTGGCGTCTTTAGTTCTATTGTGAGAAAGGCGACCAATGCCGCCCTATCTCTCCACACGACAACATCATTGCGCTTGGCCGTTGTCTTGTGAGGTTTTTCTTGGGTGGCCGTCTCCAGCCCGAGCGAGGGGTGCTTCGCAATGTAATCGTTGAGCCAGGAGACCACTTGTCCCTGGAACTCCATCTCATTGCTGGTTTTTTTCGTAGATTTGGCCATTTCCGTCCTCGTAATACCTCGCGGAAGCCGAGTCTAGAACTACTCCCGGCCGATGTCTCAGTTGCGGTCTCAAGCTGAAATTCAAACCGCGATCTTGTCGGATTGAAGGCTACGCCTCGCGCGGCCAGCGCTTGTGGATCCACAGCCACTGCTCGGGCCGCGCCACGATCCATTGCTCGATCGTCGCGGTGACGCGCTTCATCGTCTCGAGCACGGCGTCGGCGGTGTCGTTCCCATCGGGCAATTCGAGCCGCGGCATGACCGTGAAGCGGAACCGCGGTCCGTTCAGGCGCTCGACCCGCACCGGCACGATCGGACAGTCGAAGCGCAAGGCGAGGCGCGCGATCGCCGGCGCCGTCATGGCATCGCGGCCGAAGAACGGCACCGCGATGCCGTCGTTCATTTTTTGGTCGACCAGCATGGCGACGTGGCCGCCCTGACGCAGATGGCGGATCAGGTCGCGGCCGCCCTCGGCGCCCTTGGCGACGGCGCGGCGTGCCGGCATCCGGCGGCGCAGCACGCGGTCGGCCCACGGATTGTTCGACGCGCGGAACACCGACAGCAGCGACGGACCGAGCAGGCGATGGATGGTCGCCGGCCCGACTTCCCAGTTGGCGAAATGGCCGCCGAACAGGATGGCCGGCCGGCGCCGGTCGCGCAGCGCCGCCACGTCCTCGCCGTTGACGATCTCGACGCGCTGCGATCCGGCGGCGCAGATCGTCTCGAGATGCGGCAATTCCGCGACCGAGCGGCCGAGATTGTCCCACATGCCGCGGATGATGCGGCGGTTCTCGGCGTCGCTGTTGTCGGGCAGGGCCTGGCGAAGATTCCGGAGCGCGCGCCGCGACGCGCCGAGCCGCGGACCGATCGTCCGGCCGAGCCAGCCGCCGACCGCCGATGCCGTGTCGACCGGCAGGAGGCCGAAGGCCGTCATGATCGCGAACAGTCCGGCGGCTTCGGCTAGGTATCGCGCCTGGCGCGGCGCCGCGCGAAATTGCCCGATGATTTGAATCGTTTCCCCGATCGGCCGGTCAACAATCCGGTTGCCGATAGCCTAACACCAGCGATCCGCCGATTGCCTCAGGAAAAAACCCATGGCCGACGATCGAATCACGGTCGGCGTCGGCGCCGACATTGCGGATTTCAGCGCCGGCATGGAACGGGCCGGTGCGGTGGCGGACGAGACCTTCGGGTCGATCCGCGCCAGCAGCGCCCGCGCCGCAAGCGGCATGAGCAGCAGCTTCGGCAGCGGCGCCGACCAGCTGACGAAGCAGCAGCAGGGGCTCGCCGCGTCGTGGATCGCGATGTTCCGGCCGATCAACGCCGCCTTCGACCGCTCGATCGCCGGCATGATCCTCGGCACCACCACCTGGCAAAAGGCGGTCGCGCGCATCGGCCAAAGCATTCTCGCCGAGGAAGTCGGCAACGCGCTCAAGATCGCCGAGAGCTGGGCGGTGACCGAGCTGGTCAAGACCACGGCGACGCAACACGGTGCCGCCGCGCGCGGCGCCGCGGAGAGTGCGTCGCAAGGCGGCTTTCTCGGCATGATCGCGGAGCAGCTCGCGCGCTGGCTCGGCCTCGAGACCGGCAAGACGGCCGCGACCGATGCCGGCGAGGCGACGCGCGCCGCGACCGAGACGGCAACATCCGCCGCTGGCCTCGCGGCGATGGTGGCGCGCGGCTTCGCGCAGATCGAGATCGACGCTTCCGTCGCTGCCGCCGGTGCAATGGCGGCCACATCCGCAATTCCGATCGTCGGTCCCGCGCTCGCGCCCGAAGTCGCCGCCGCGACCTATGCCGAAACGCTGGGCTGGGCGGCCGGCATGGGCGGCGGCATCGCCTCGGCCGCCGGCGGCCTATGGGAGGTGCCCGGCACGATCTTATCTGTGCTTCACCCCGAAGAGAGCGTCATTCCGGCGGCGGTCGCCAATCCGATGCGCGATTTTTTCTCGGGCGGTGCGGCGTCTGCCCAGGCGCAAGCCGGCGATATCCACATCCACGGTCCGCTGGTCAGCGCGATCGACACGCAAACCGGCGCGCAGTTCCTCAAGGCTAACATGCGCGCCATTGCCAAGGGCCTCGCCTCCGAGTTGCGCAATTTCAATGCGAACCTGACTCCGGCGCTCAACGGCTGACATGACCGAACCGATTTTTCCCGCGCTCGCCGGCCTCGGCTGGTCGGTGAAGCGCGCGCCCGTGTGGAAGACGCGCACGCAGCAGGCGATCTCGGGCAAGGAGACGCGCCTCGCCGACTGGTCCTATCCCGCCTGGCGGTGGGAGCTGACCTTCGATTTCCTGCGCGCCGATCCGGTCGCGGCCGAGTTTCAGGCGCTCGCCGGCTTCTTCAATGCGCGCCAGGGCGCTTTCGGCACGTTTCTCTATGCCGATGCCGACGACAACGCCGTCGCCGGCCAGGCGATCGGCACCGGCGACGGTGCGACGACGTCGTTCCAGTTCGTCCGCGCCTTCGGCGGCTTCATCGAGCCGGTGCTGGCGCCCAATGTCGTCAGCGCGGTCACGCTCGCGGGCGTCGCGCAGGCGCCGTCGACCTACAGCGTGGACTCAACCACGGGCCTGCTGACGTTCACGACCGCGCCGGCCTTCGGCGCCGCGGTCGCGGCGAGCTTTACCTATTACTTCCGCTGCCGCTTCGCCGAAGACACGCTCGACTTCGAGAAGTTCATGGCGACGCTCTACCGCGCCCAAAAGCTCGCCTTCGTCTCGCTCAAGTGACGCCGATTTATCGGCGTCATGGCCGGCGGCTGCATAAGCAAGGCGCGTGCTTCGAGACGTGCTGCTGCGCAGCACTCCTCAGCATGAGGAAGATCTTCGATGGCATTGAGAAAAAGTCCTCAGCCTGAGGAGCGCCCGGAGGGCGCGTCTCGAAGGCCGCATGATCCCGATCCAGCACTGACATGAAACCCGCATCCGCCGCGCTCAAATCCCTGCTGGCGACGCGCCAGTTCTACGCCGCCGATCTCTACACCTTCGCGCTGGTTGGCGGCGGCAATCTCCGCTATTGCGCCGGTGATCGCGACATAACAGCGAATGGATTCCTTTACCCCGCCGGCGGCGCAGTCGGTCCCTATTTCGACCGCAAGGACAACAAGGCCAAGTGCCACTGGAAGATCGGTGTCGAGGTCGACCAGCTCGTCTTCGACGTGCTGCCGGGCGGCGCGAGCGTGCTCGGTGCGCCGTTTCTGTCGGCAGTGCTCGCCGGCGTCTTCGACGGCGCCGAGCTCACGCTTGAGCGCGCCTTCATGCCGCAATACGGCGACACCTCGGCGGGCACGGTGATCCTGTTCGCTGGCCGCGTCGCCGAGATCGATTGCGGCCGCTCGCTCGCCACCTTCACCGTCAATTCGCATCTGGAGCTGCTCAACCTCAACCTGCCGCGCAATCTGTGGCAGGCGGGCTGCGTCAACATGCTGGGCGATGCGGCGTGCGGCGTGAACCTGGCGAGTTACGCGGTCGGCGGCGCGGCGGCATCGGGCTCGACGCCGAGCGCCGTGCTCGCGTCGCTGGCGCAGGCTTCGGGCTATTTCGACCAGGGCAAAATTTCATTCACCGGCGGATCGAACGCCGGCCTCGCGCGCGGCATCAAGACCTGGATCGCCGGCGTCGGCGGCGCGCCCGGCACGGTCAGCCTCATCGCGCCGTTTCCGATGGCGCCCGCTGCGGGCGACGCGTTCCAGATCTATCCCGGCTGCGACAAGACGCTCGATGCGAACGGCTGCGCCAAGTTCGCCAACACCGCGCGCTTCCGCGGCTTCCCCTACGTGCCGACGCCCGAAACGGCGGTGTGAATCTCAGGTGGCCCAATCATTTCGGTGTTTATGTTCCGCTAACCTTATTTGGCGGATTTTATGCTATTAAGGCATAGCTGTTGGGGGCGATCCCGCAGCCCAGCCCATAAATTGATTGCGGCTCGAACCAGTCCGCAAGGTGATAGTGTTGACTTAAATGGCAACGCTGGTAGAGTTAGTAAGACAAGGTCTGGTGCTCAAATGGGACGTCGATCTGGAACCCCGCCAGCAGATCGAACGGTGTCTCTTTCTTCTGCCGCATCTCGCGCCTCGATTTCTCCACGAGCTTCCTGCCGTCGGGTCGACTTGGAACATCGAAGAGACGCCCGAACAGCAGCTCGACGCGCTGACGGAGGCATATGTCTCGGGGAGGCCGCTGATCATCGATCGACAGGTCAAGCATCTAGTGCGTCACAAATCGGCGGCCGGCGTTTGGTATTTGAAGACAGCCGACGTGCGACTATTTGGATGGTTTGCGTTGCGGGATTACTTCATTGCCGCGTCGTTCGGATTTGTGGAGCAGATAAAGGCCACACCAGGCATCTACCACGGTTTCGGGAACGAGGTCGTACGCTACCGCGACCAGTTGCCGCTTGATGAACCAAAATTCGTTCCGGGAGACGATCCTCATGCCGTCATTTCGAATGTCGACTACCCCGCGTAAGCGGGTGGCTGGCCGATTTATCGCGGCCGTCCGGCGTGAGCTTCAAAAGGCGCTTGCAGAAGAACACAAGGGGCGAGGCCTTACGCAAGCCGGCATCGCCGCTGATTTGGGGGTGAACCGGTCGGTGATTCACCGTCAGATCGTCGGCCATGAGAATCTTACTCTGACGAGGGTGGCAGAGCTCGCTTGCGCATTAGGCCGAATCCCGCATTTCACGTTGTCGAACCCGACGATGCTTGCGGGCGGCAATCATTCATATGTCGGCGTCGTGGACACCGACGTTATGCAGGTGGATACCTTACAAAGCGCCGCGACACCGACTTCAGGTGGCGTTTATTTGGCTGCAAAAGGTGCGGCACCGGCCGCACCACAACGGCCGGCCAGCATTCCTGGTAGGCGCTAAGCTTCGATGGCTGCTGTTATCGGGCGTCAGGCCATGGTCCTGCCATGCCAAGACATTCGCCTTGAGCATGACGGCAAGCTGACTCTCGTGGGGCTGTTCACTGGCAATATCGCAATTCCAACGGTTCCTACGATAATTGCGCATCTGATGTTTTTAATAATTATCGACGGTGATTTGGCAGAGCCGCTAAAAACGCTGAGGATAGAAATCCGTCTGCCGCAAGCTGCGGAACCTGCGGTTGCAGATGTCCCAATGCCTTTCCAGGCGCCAACGTTATTAGAAGGGCAAAAGAGGTGGCGGTATCAGATTCCATTTGCAATAGCGCCAGCCGTGCTCACCCCGGGGCGGATCGTATGCAAAATCGTTCATGACAAAGGGGAGATTGAGACGGGGGCACGGTGGATCGTCCATGCGCCCCTGCCGACGATTGCGTCCGCACAACAGACGCCCGAACTGCCGCAGCAATAATAGCCTACACTGATTTAACCGGCCGAAGACTGCGCCGGCTAGCGCCGGCGGAATTGCGGCCGCCGGTGGGTCGGGCCCGCCGCTGCGGCGCGCTCGTCCTTGTGGCGGAAGATGATGCGGCCCTTGGTGAGATCGTAGGGCGTCATCTCGACGGTGACGCGGTCGCCGGCGAGCACGCGGATGCGCGCCTTCTTCATGCGGCCCGCGGTGTAGGCAAGCGTCTCGTGGTCGTTGTCGAGCTTCACGCGAAACCGCGCATCGGGCAGCACCTCGGTGATGACGCCGTCGAACTCGATGAGGCCTTCCTTGGTCATGCCCTTATAATACTCCGTGACGAGAAGGGGCGGCCGAAGCCGCCCCATTCCGCCGTCAAACCGCCTTCAGATTGGTCGCTGAACTCTTGCCGCTGCGTTGGTCGGCTTCCACGTCGAAGCTGACCTTCTGGCCCTCGCGCAGATTGCCGATGCCCGAGCGTTCCACGGCCGAGATGTGCACGAACACATCCTTCGAGCCGTCTTCCGGCTCGATGAAGCCGAAGCCCTTCTGCGGATTAAACCATTTCACGGTGCCGATCGTCATTGTGTCGTCTTCCATATCGTAAGTGCCCCGCCGGGCGGAATCGCACGGCGGATCGGACTGCGGTGAGGGTCGGGGTGCAGGTCCGGCGCTCTCAGGAGCGAAGGCAGCGTGCTGAGGACCCGCAACGAGTCGATACCAGCAGAAATAGGCGTTTAGCGGGAGGAAAGCAAGCTTGGTCTCCATGCCTCCGGTTGCAGCCGGGCGCGCGGCGGTGGTCCGCTGCGCGCGAGGATGGCTGCGCACGCCTTATCATCATCGGGGCCGCATCAAGGGCGCCGGCGTCGATTGCGCCATGCTCTTGGCCGAGGTCTATGCCGAAGCCGGCCTCGTCGCTCCGCTCGCCATTCCCCACTATCCGCCGGACTGGCATTTGCATCGCGACGCCGAGCGCTATCTCGGCGTGCTGCTCGATCATGCGGTCGAAATCGCCGGACCGCCCGCACCGGGCGACATCGCGCTGTGGCGCTTCGGCCGCTGCTTCTCGCACGGCGCGATCGTCGTCGACTGGCCCATCGTGATCCACGCCTATCTCGGCCGCGGCTGCGTGCTCGAGGACGCAGCTTCTGCCGCGTGGCTCTCGCATATCGGCGAGGGCCGCAACGCGCAACCCAATCCGCGGCCGGTGAAGTTCTTCACGCTGACGCAATGGGTGCATTCGTGATTCGTCATGACCGGGCTTGTCCCGGTCATCCACGACTTTGTGGACGGGCGAAGGCGTGGATGCGCGGGTCAAGCCCGCGCATGACGGCGGCATAAAAATCGAAGGCATCGAACCATGGCCGGACTTTTTTCCTCAGCCAGGAAGACGCAGGCGAAGCAGCACCCCGCGGTCTCCGGCCTGCAGATCCAGACCTCCGCCTACGGCAAGGTCATTCCGCTCGTCTACGGCACCACGCGCCTCGCGCCCAACCTGATCTGGTACGGCGACTTCCAGGCGATCGCCCATCAATCGTCGCCGCCGTCGTCGGGCAAGGGCGGCGTCGCCGGTGGCTCGGGCGGCAAGGGCGGCGGCGGGTCGACCACCTACACCTATCAGGCCGCGGTCATGCTCGGTCTGTGCGAAGGCGCGATCCAGGGCCTGGGCCAGGCCTGGGCCTCGAAGGAAGTCACCACGCCCGCGGCACTCGGCTTGTCCATCTTCACCGGCACACTCGGCCAGGCGCCATGGGGTTACCTTGCGACCAACCATCCGAGCGCGGCGCTCGGCTACAGCGGCGTCGCCTATGCCGCCGCCGCGCCGTACGCGCTCGACGGCCAGGGCCAGCTGCCCAACAACAACTTCGAGGTGATCGGACTCTACGCCAACTCGGTCGGCACGCTGCCCGACGCCGATCCGTCGCTGGTGGTCGCCGATCTCTTGACCAATCCGCGCACCGGCGCCGGCTTTCCGGCGGCGCGACTCGGCGATCTCTCCACCTATCAGGCCTATGCGCTGTCGGCCGGCTTGCTGATTTCGCCGGCGTATACCGAAGCGGCGTCGGCGGCAAAACTCCTGGACGATATCGCGAGCTATACCAACAGCGCCTTCGTCTGGTCGTCGGGCGCGCTCACGCTGGTGCCCTATGGCGACGCGCCACTCACGGGCAACGGCAAGAGCTACACGCCGCCTGCCGCGCCGCTCTACGACCTGAGCGACGACGATTTCCTGGCCAACGCCAATGCCAGCGGCGCGTCGAGCTCGACCAACGACGATCCGGTGCTGGTGACGCGCAAGCGGCCGTCCGACGCGCTCAACGACATCAAGGTCGAATATCTCGACCGCGCCAACCAGTACAACACCGCCATCGTCGAAGCCTCGGACCAGGCGATGATCGACGTCTACGGCCTGCGCTTCGACCAGACGCGCCAGGCGCATCTCTTCGCCGATGCCGCCGCCGCGCGGCTCTCGGCGCAGCTCCTGCTCCAGCGCCAGGCCATCCGCAACGCGTACCAATTCACGCTCGACCAGCGCTACATCCTGCTCGATCCGATGGATATCGTGACGCTCACCGACGCGCGGCTGGGATTGTCGCGCCAATGGGTGCGCATCACCGAGATCACCGAGAACGACGACGGCACGCTGCTGATCGCGGCCGAGGATTACCTCGCCGGCACCGGCGCGGCCGCCAGCTACAGCTTCCAGCAGGGCGCCGGCTACAGCGTCAATTACAACGCCGATCCGGGCGATGCGCTGGCGCCCATCGTCTTCGAAGCGCCGGTGCAGATCGCCGCGAGCGGCCTCGAGGTCTGGCTCGTGACCGCCGGCGGCGCCAACTGGGGCGGCTGCGACGTCTATGTCTCGAGCGACGGCTCGACCTACAAGCTCGCCGGCCGCAAGCACGGTCCGTCGCGCATGGGTGTGCTGACCGCCGCCTTTCCGGCCGGCGGCGATCCCGATGCGACCGACACGCTCGCGGTCGATCTCTCGGCGTCAGGCGGCGCGCTGCTCTCGGGCACGCAGCAGGACGCCGATCTCGGCCATACCTTATGTTGGGTCGATGGCGAGCTGATCGCCTACGAAACCGCGACGCTCACCGGTACGAGCCGTTACGCACTGGGCACATATATAAGGCGTGGTCTCTACGGCTCGGCCATCGCGAGCCACGCGGCGGGCGCCGCCTTCGCGCGCTTGGACGATTCGATCTTCGCCCTGTCTTATGACAAGAGCCAGATCGGCGCCACCATCCACGTCAAGCTGGTGTCGTTCAATCTCTACGGCGGCGGCTTGCAGCCGCTGGCATCGGTCACCGATTACACCCATACCATCGCCGGTCCGCCGCCGCCCGCCAACGTGACGGGATTCTCGGCGCAGCAGAGCGGCGGCGCCGTTGTCTTCAAGTGGAACGAGGTCGCCGACTTCGCGCTCAAGGGCTACGACATCCTTTACGGTCCGCAAGGCGGATCGATTTCGTCCGCCGCGTTCCTGACCGAAAGTGCGCGCGGCACCGAGATGACCAACGCCGCCGTGCCGCCCGGCACGTGGACCTTCTATATCCGCGCGCGCGACGTGGCGGATCAGTTCTCGCCGGTGCCGACGACCGTCGCTCTTGTCGTGACCAACCCCGACCCCGTGATTGTGGACGAATCGTTCGCGCCCGATTGGCTTGGCACCTTGTCGGGCTTCGTTGCGCACTGGAGCGGCATCCTGGTGCCGGACTCGGCAAAGCTCGCGAGCGCCCACACCAATGCGCAGCTCTTCGAGCAATTCGTGCCGTTTCCGGTGGCGAGCTCGACCTTCACGACCGCCGCCGCCGACACCGGCTTCGACGATGCGCTGCGTGTCTGGGCCTCGATCGCGACCGTGCTGGGCCGCGGCCAGGGCGGCACGCCCGCGGCCGGCCTCGCCATCGACACCTGGCTCACCGGCGCCAGCGATCCCGGCACCTTCGCCGCCTGGACCATTGGCACCGTGGCGATGCGCTATCTGCGCGGCCAGGCCGTGCTGACCAACGTCGCCGGCTCGGTTGCCTGCCTCACCGGCTTCGAGCTGGTCGCCGACCGCGCGCCCAAGATCGAGAACTCCGCCGCCAGCGTCGCCATCGCCGCTGGCGGCACCGGCATCGCCTTTCCGTCGCCCTATCACCTGCCGCCCAACGTGCAGGTGACGCCGCTGGGCGCGAGCGCGGTCACCGCAACCGCGGCCGATATCACCACCACCGGCTGCACGATCCACGTCTTCGATCACACCGGCGCGGACGTCGGCGGCAGCGTGAGCTGGACCGCGACCGGCGAGTAGCGGCTTTACCGGCTGCCGGTCCAGGCGGCGATCACGTCGAGCGGCGCATTGAGCGCCTGTGCCAGGCGCAGCACGGCAGCGAGGCTGCCCGGTTTCTTACCGGTTTCGATTTCCGTCAAATAGGAGCCGGAAACCGAGGCCTTGGCCGCGAGCGCCTCGCGGGTGAGCCCGCGGTGGCGGCGCCAGACGCGGATGGGATGCTCGCCAGCCATGAGTTCTCTGACTCGCTCGGCCGGCAGGTAACCGGCACGTGCCGGTTTCTTGCCGACGGCTTTTTCGCGCGCCAGCGCCGCGGCAATGGTCGCCCGGTCCTCGGCGTCTTCGAGCCGCGCGAGCAGCGTCTCATATTTCGCCCGCGGAAGGGTCACGGTGTCACTGTCTCTCATCGGTATATCTCGCTTCGATGTCCGATAGCCTCGACGATCACCACGTCGTCGTCCCGGTCGAGACGGCAAATGGCGCGCCAATCCCCTTGCCGGATACGCACGGCATCTTTCAAGCCCCTGAGCGGCATCGCCGCTGCAAACGGCGCGAAGGGGTTGGCGGCGAAAGTTTCGAGTTTCGCCATCAATCCGGCTCGCTCCCGCTTCGGCATCGTCGCGAGCGATTTGAGCGCGCCGGACGACAGGATCAGCCGCACGCGCCCATTGTCGCCATAAGCGACAACGCGGTCAAGCGTAATTGTCGCTCATGGCGACAAACGGCCGGCATCAACCGAACGGCAGCCGAAGCGCGATCGCCACGGGCGAGTAGCGAACACGCCGCTTGAATAATCGAGTGCCGTCATCGCCGGGCTTGTCCCGGCGATCCACGTCTTGACGGCGTTCGGCGAACGCGTGGATGCCCGGATCAAGTCCGGGCATGACGCAGAAAAGGAGACTCCATGACCGTCGCTCAATTCCTGCAATCCAATTACACGACGCAGACCGGCACGGCCTATCCGCTGGCGATCGACGCGGACTGGGCGGTGGCGTCGCGGCTCATCGACAATTTCGCGCCGCACGCGCAAGCGGCGCCGAACATGACGGTGGCGCTCGACGCCGGCCATCTCTTCAACGGCACGACGCTGACCGAAGTTGCGGCGCAGAGCACCGGCACGATCGCAGCACCCGTCGCCAATCCGCGCATCGACCGCGTCGTGATCGACCGCGCGAGCGGCGCGGTCTCGGTCGTCACCGGCACCGAAGGCGCGTCGCCCACGCCGCCCGCGATTCCCGCCGGCATGGCGCCGGTGGCGCAGGTGCAGCTGCAGACCACGTCGACCGCGATTGCGAATTCCATGTTGACCGACGAGCGCGACCTGGGCGCGCTCGGTCTCGCCTCGGGCGCCTACACCACGGTCGGCACCGCCGCGACGCAGAATGTTGGCACGTCCGCCGGCGACGTCGTGCAGCTCGACGGCAGCGGCCGCTTGCCTGCCGTCGACGGCTCGCAGCTGACCAATGTCAGTGCCTTTTCAACGGGTGACGTGAAGCTCACCTTCAAGGCCGCGACCGATTCTGGCTGGGTGATGATGAACGATGGCACGATCGGCGGCGCAAGTTCGGGAGCAACCACGCGCGCCAACGCTGACTGCCAGAATCTCTTCGTGCTGCTATGGAATAACATTTCGGACAGCTATTGTTCCGTATCCGGCGGTCGCGGCACATCGGCACTTGCTGATTGGAACGCCAATAAAATAATCCAATTGCCGCGAGCCTTGGGACGCGCGCTCGCGGTGGCTGGTTCTGGCAGCGGCTTGACGAGCTACGCGCTCGGTCAGACGACCGGCGAAAACACTCATACGCTGACCCAGGCGGAGATGCCGAGTCATACCCATAGCGTGGGAAACCAGAGCTCTCTTACAGTCGATACGGGAGCATGGTGTGGCATTGCGCAAGGAACGGCGGCGGCGTCAGGCGATGGAAGCACTGGCAGTGCCGGTAGCGGCGGTGCACATAACAACATGCAGCCGACTAGCTTTTTGAACGTGATGATCAAGCTTTAGGAGACCGACGTGGCAAACCTATTCCATCACCACGCACAAAATGACCTCATTAGGATCGAGAACGGCGCCCAGTGCTACATCGATCGTGTGGCTGCCTTTGCTGCTGACAATAGTACGCCAGTGCCGGCGCTTCCGGCCGGAGCGATTGAGCGGACTTACGAGCCAGGCGTTCGCCATGCGATCTCGAACGGCATCTCGGTGATCGGTGCCGGTCCGCAGCCCTGGTCCTTTGGGGACGCATCGATCGCCGCTATTTTGTCGCTGCTCGCGGCTCAGGCAAAACGTACCGCGCCGCAATCGAAGGCGACGCCGCCGGCCGCGACGACTGGCAGGTCAACCCGCACGGCGACGATCGCGTCCTGAGTATGGCGCCACCACGGCTGATGCCGCTCTCCGAGCGCTACTACACCTATGTCTTCGAGAAGGCCGGCGACGAACTGCCGCTACACGACCATACATTCACGCACGACACGGTGGTAGCGGTCGGCAAGATCGAATGGTTCACCGGGCGCCGCCGCGAGGCAGTCGAAGCGTGGCACGTCGTCACCTTTCCAGCCGGCGTGCGCCACGGGATCGTCGCACTAAGCGACGGCGCGACAATCCTTCAGTGCAACCAAATTGAGCGATGATTTCAGCGCGCGTAGAGATCGTCGAAGCCGCCGAACGTCCTGACCAACCGACAGCCGCGCTGCGCCAGGTGGCGTCGGAGCTTGTCGTTACGCGCGTTGTTCTCGACCGAGATCACCTTGATCTCAAAGGCGGCGACATCGAAGTCGTGGAGAATGCGCCACTCGGATCCTTCGGTGTCGATCGACAAGTAATCGATGCGCCGGATGCCATGTGGCTTGCAGAACAGCGATGATGGTACAAACGAAACTGCTAGTACGCTGTTGACGGGAGGCAATGATGCCGGCCGCTCAAACGTCCAATGGCTACATCTATCTAAACGTGACCGATCTATTCTGCGCATGGAACGTATATCGCGGCGTGCTCGCTTCGGCACATATCGTAACCCGCCAACCGGGGTGTTTGTCCGCGTGGATTGCGGCAAGTATCAGGCGCGGGCCGGGATCGGCTCGCGTGATTCGCGAATGCGGGCTCGAAAGAATTCGACGTGCGCATTATCAGGAAAAGGTGCCGCGAACCCAAGGCATTTACACCTTCCCAGATCGAGAATCGGCTGATCGGGCTCGGGCAGAATGGCAATTGCCGCACCTTTCTGCAGACAATTTGGCCGAGGTCGCTTTGTCGGATGTGAGACGCCTGAGCAGGCACGACTCTAACTGGATTACGTACCACAACGACGATCCTGATCCGAATTGGAAGCAAGCGTATTGGAAGGGAGAGCCGTGCCCCGGTCACACAGCGATTTGGGAGCAATTGGTTGAGGGGCACGTCGTTATCTATGGGACATCGCTGCGTCAGCGCGCGTACGAAGTGGTCAAGGCATCCGCGCCTGACTCGTTGATGTTTCTCGAGACCGGCCGTATCGCTGCCCTTCTCGGTTCCGAAGTTGGTTCGATCGCTGCCTTCATTGTGCCCCAGGGAGGCGACTACGCGATGATGTACTACCTCAATATGGAAGAGGCGGAGGACCCGGGCTTTCTGGCGAAGATGAAGGCATACATGTGCTCAGGCGCACCAGTAAACCGCCAAGACATCGCGCCGTTTGTGAAGCGCGGCACCTGGGGTTCTACGCCGAATTTTATGTCGCAGACCCTAGTCATTCCGAAAAGCGAGATGCCGCACTTTGCGGATTTCCTGTAGCACGGGGCGCCTGGAACTTTTCATATTCGGCGGCCGAGATCAGATAGACCGTCAGCCGCCCGTGGTTGATCACGCCGACCGGCTCGCGCTGCGCCATTACTCTTCACGCTTATGTCGCGCTCAACTGAAGGCCATCGCCCCCATGTTCTCCCGGACCTATGACGACGCGGCGGGTGCCCGACCGACGGTCGCCGTCGTCGATCGCGCGGCTTCGTTACGCGCGCCGACGGCTGGTCGCTCCTTTCGACTTGAGCTTGTACGGCTTAATCAGACTCTCGGCGGGAATTCCCCATTTCCGGCTTAGCTTCCATATCAGGTCAATCGTCAGGTGGCGACGACGATTGAGGATTTCCGAGGCGCGTGAACGCGAGCCGATCAGCCCTACGAGATCCGCGCGCTCGAATCCCTTCTGTTCCATTTTGAATTTGATCGCCTCGACCGGATCGGGCGTCTCGATCGGCCAGTGCTTATCCTCGTAATCCTCGATCACGAGGGCGAGAAAGTCGAAACGATCCGCCTCCAGCGTGCCGGGTTCGGGCTCGTGCTCGAAATAGCGCTCAATATCCTTGAGCGCGGCGTTGTATTCCGCCTCGTTCCGGATTGGACGAATCTCCATACGAGCCATGTCAGTCTTCTCCACTCCAAGTCATCTCTAACCACGAAAAATAGCCCCGATTCCTAGCGGATAATAACCCGCCGCTTCGCCGAAGGTCTCCACCCCCATGTTCTCCCGCACCTATAACGACGTCGCGCGCGCGCTGGAGCTTGCCCAGGCGGCACGCGCCCAGCTCGAAAAGCACGAGGCGGTCTGCGCCGAGCGCTACACCGAGATCCGCGAGGCGCTGCAATCGATCCGCCTCTTCCTCACCCGCTCGGTGCTGTCGCTGGTCGCAGGATTGCTGCTCACCATGGGCGCGATCCTGCTGCGCCTCTTCGAAGCGCGCGGCATCCTATGAGCGACGATCCGGTGTTCGACGCTGCCGTCGCCGTCGTGCTGGCGCACGAAGGCGGCTTCCAGAGCGACGCGAACGATCCGGGCAACTGGACCGGTGGTGCCGTCGGCGCGGGCGCGTGCAACGGCACGAAATACGGCATCAGCGCCAAGTCGTACCCGAGCCTGGACATTCCCAACTTGAGCGAGGCCGACGCGCGCGCGATCTACCGCCGCGACTGGTGGGACCGGCTCGGTCTCGCGCGGCTGCCGGCGCCGCTCGGCGCGAAGCTGCTCGACGCGGCGGTCAATCTCGGCTCGCGTCCCGCCGTCGCCTGTCTCCAGCGCGCGCTCAATGTCAACGGCTGCGCCATCGCCGCGGACGGCGTCCTCGGCCCGGCCACCGTCGCCGCCGCGCAGTCCATCCCGGCCGATGCCGCGCTCGCCGCGCTGCGCGACGCGCTTGCCGATCATTACCGCGCGATCGTCGCGCACGATCCCGATCGCGAGTGCTTTCTCGCCGGCTGGCTCGCCCGCGCCTACGCCTGATCGTTTTTCCGTTCGTCGATCCAAGCGCCGCGCCGCAAGGGCGGCGCTTTTCTTTTTCCCGATCTCCAACCGCAACTAAGGAGCTAGTCCATGACCAAATCGAAACTGCTGCCAAGCAGGACGTCACCGCCGCGCGCACCGGCCTGCGTGCCTGGATGGCGAATCATCCGTTCACCTGGGGCGCCATCGCTTGCGCCGTCGGCGCGCTCGCCGCCGCGCTCGCAGCATTCGTGCTGTGAGGGCGCGATGGCGTTCGGCATCGACGACCTCATCGGCAACGTCCTCGGCATCGTCAACAAGTTCATCCCCGATCCGGCGCAGCGCGCCCAGGCCGAAAGCGAGCTGCGCGCCTCGCTGGTGAGTTGGGATGCGGCGCAGGACCAGATCGACACGGCGGAAGCGGCGAGCCCGTCGCTGTTCGTCGCCGGCTGGCGGCCGTTCATCGGCTGGTGCTGCGGCGGCGCGCTCGCGTATCAATATCTGCTCGTGCCGCTCGCGGTCTGGGGGACGACGTGGTCCGGTTACGCGTTCCCGTCGCCGCCCGCGCTCGACGATACGCTCTGGCAGTTGATGTTCGGCATGCTCGGCATGGGCGGTCTGCGGACCTACGAGAAAATCCGCGGCGTTGCCGGCACGCATTGAACGCGGCCACCCGGTTTTTTCATCGTCATCGCCGCCCCCGGGCTACGCGTGCGAACGCCGTGTGGTTCTTATCCCGGGGGTCTCCCGGCGATCCACGTCTTTGGTCGGCGCGGCCAAGGCGTGGATGCCCGGATCAAGTCCGGGCATGACGCGTTGTTGCTGCCCGCTTCGCCTTGTCCGCAAGCCGAGACAAAGTCTCAAACTCGCGGAACCGCTTGACGCACCCCTGCCATTGCCGATTTGCTGGTGACTTGGCGGTGCCGCCGCGATAGACCCTCTGCCCGAAGAGAGGACAGAGCATGGCCGTGTCGGCCACACGCGCGGCCGCCGCGCCGCCGCAATTCAGCCATCGCGAGATTCTCGAGATCCTGTCGGGTGCGCTCATCGGCCTGCTCTTGGCCGCGCTCGACCAGACTGTCGTCGTCACCGCGCTGCCGGCGATATCCTACGACCTCAACGGCCTCCAGCACCTGTCGTGGATCGTCACCGCCTATCTGCTGAGCGCCACGGCGTCGACGCCGATCTACGGCAAGCTCAGCGATCTCTATGGTCGCCGTCGCCTCATCATCATCGGCATCGGCATCTTCGTCGCCGCGTCGGCGTTCTGCGCCTCGGCGCAAAGCATGGGCCAGCTCATCGCCGCGCGCACGCTCCAGGGCATCGGCGGCGGCGCCCTCATCAGCATGTCGCAGGCGATCATCGCCGACGTGATCTCGCCGCGCGAGCGCGGTAAGTACCAGGTCTATATGAGCGGCGTCTGGGCGCTGGCCAGCGTCGGCGGCCCGGTGCTCGGCGGCGTCTTCGTCGAGTATCTGTCCTGGCGCTGGGTGTTCTGGATCAACCTGCCGATCGGCGCGCTCGGCCTGGTGCTGTGCTGGCGCGCGCTGAAGCGGCTGCCGGTTCGCAGCGGTTATCCGCGCATCGATTATCTCGGCGCCGCGATCCTGGTGCCCGGCGTCGTAGCACTCCTGCTCGTTGCAAGCTGGGGCGGCGTTGAATTTCCGTGGACGTCGCTGCCGATCCTCGGCCTCACCGCCGCCGGCGTTCTCCTGCTCCTGCTATTCGCGGTGCAGGAGGTGCGCGCGCCGGAGCCGCTGCTGCCGCCGCGCCTGTTCTACAACCCGGTCATCTTCATGGCGAACCTGATCGGCTTCGTCACCTCGGCCGGCATGTTCGGCGCCGCCGTCCTGCTGCCGGTCTTCCTCCAGCTCGTCCTCGGCAAGGGCGCCGGCGACACCGGCCTGCTGCTGATCCCGCTGATGGGCGGCACCGTGCTCGGCGCTTATCCCACCGGCCAATGGATGCGCTACACCGGCCGCTACAAGAAGGCGCCGCTGCTGACGCTCTCGTTCGCGGTGATCGCCTTCGCCGCCCTCGCTTTCGCCAGCGGCACGACACCGACGTGGCTCGTCGCCACCTTCATCGGCCTCCTCGGCGTCGGCATCGGCGGCGCCATGCCGGCGACGCTGGTCGCGGCCCAAAACGCCGCCGAGGCGCGCGACATCGGCGCCGCCACCGCGAGCGTCGCCTTCTTCCGCTCGCTCGGCGGCTCGTTCGGCGCGGCGTTTCTGTGGGGAATCCTGCTCGCGGCGCTCGATGCGCGCCTGACCCAGGCCGGCGCCGGCGGCATGGCCGATGCGCTGCTGCGCGGCGGCGGCGCGGCGTCGACGGCCACCCCGGCGGTGCGCGCGCTCGTGCCGGTTGCGCTGACGCACGGCTTCCATCTCGCCTTTGCCGCGGGCGCCGTGATCATGCTGGCGGCGGCTGGTCTGACGCTGTTGTGGAAAGAGATTCCGCTGCGCGGCGGCGGCGCCCGCGTCGAGCCGACGGCGGAGCTTTAACCCCCTAGCGACAAAGCTTCCCTGTCGTCATCGCGAGGCCGCGTCCTTTGTCGGCGGGCCTCTCGTGAGCCTGTCGAACGACTGAGGAGCGTCCTTCGACCGGCGGACCTCATCCTGAGGAGCGAAGCGTCTCGAAGGAGAGGTCCGCCGCTCAGGACGAGGGCGTCTCGAAGGAGAGGCCCGCCGTTCAGGATGCGGGAAGCCGTAGCGATCGCTTCCGTCCTTTTTCCGCTTTGCTCCGCCTTAGGCGGTAATTGCCGACGGCGTTCTGCGCCGTCTCTGCCGCGCACGCCTGCATAGCGGCGCAACTTTTCTCTCAAAAAGTCTTGGAGCTTGCGATGCCGGACGGCGCCTTTGTCCGCACGTTCAGCTTGTCGCCGCGCGGCGACCGCTTCGGCGTCACTTGCGATGCCGACGGTGCATTCATAGGTCCGGTGCCGCTGCTCGAGCGCGGCGTGGACCGCTTCGGCCGCGCGGCATGGCGGCCGCGCCGGATCGACCCGCTCAATCTCGATCTGAGTTTTTGCTACGGCCTGCCGGTCGACATCGCTGCCAAGGCCGGCGGTCTCGCCGCGGTCGCCAACGCGCTCAACGACGGCGCGCTCCTGCGCGCGCAGATCGCGACGCTCCATCTCGCGCTTCCCGACCTGCCGCGGATTGATGACGGCACGCGCCGGCATGAGCGGCGCGTCGCGCTTGCCAAGGCACTGCGTTGGAGCGGGCTGCTCAAGGCCGATCCCGACGACCCTGAGCATCCGGGATGGCCGGCCGGAACGCCCGATGGCCGTGGCGGCAAATTCCGACCGAAGGACGACAACGGTGGCGGCCTCGGCGAACCGCCGAAAATTCCGGACAAAGGGCCAGCCACCGAAAAGGCGAAGAACCTCATTCGCAAGGCGGCCGCACGATGGCTAATGCGGGTAGCGACGCTCGCAATTTCGGAGCCTCACTTACGTGCCGCCATAACGGCCTTCGAAGTTGCGGTCACCGCGTACGACTGGTTACACCCGTATGTCGACGCTTACCGCGATCCACCGAAAACGCTCGAAGAACTCGAACAAGCTGCTCAGGATGCTGCCAGCAAGACACCGCCTGGTTATGATCGTCACCACATCGTTGAACAAGGTGCGGCAAGGGCCGACGGCTTCTCCGAATCACAGATCAACGGAAAAGACAATGTCGTGCTCATTCCAAAGCTCAAGCATTGGGAGATCAACGCTTGGTACCAGACGCCGAATGAGGACTACGGATGGCTAACGCCGCGCCAATATCTGAGAGGCAAAAGCTGGGTCGAGCGAATGCGCGTGGGTCAATCCGCATTGAGGAAATACGGGGTGCTTAAACCATGAAAGCGGTCGATCTGAGGTCCATGAACATTGATCAATTGATCGAGCGTTTCGCCGCAATTGGCGAAGCGCAGTATCAGGCCTTGGAACAGCATGAGGATTGGATCGAGGACAAAGCGAATGTCTCATTCAATAAGTTGTTTGCTCAAATGAATGATGTGGACTTGGAATTGCGCGCGCGCGGTCGGGAAGCGCGTCTCGCATTGCAGGGTCTGTATGACCATCCGAACGTCCAAGTGCGGTTGAAAGCAGCAAAGAGAACGTTGGCGGTTGCACCGGAAGCTGCTCGGCACGTAATCGAAGCCGTTGCGAATTCAAAGTGGTATCCGCAAGCGGGCGAAGCGGGGATGACCCTCTGGAATCTCGACAACGGAACGTTCAAGCCAGACTGATCGAACACCGCGGACGGTATGAAAAATCAGCTTTCGGAAATGTCGGTCGACCAGTTGGTCGAGCGCTTTGCCGCCATTGGCGAAGCGCAGTACCAGGCTCTGGAAGAACACGAGGATTGGATCGAGGACAATCCGAACCTCAAATTCAATCGGCTATTCAAGCAAATGAACGAAGTGGACAATGAGCTTCGCGCGCGCGGTCGCGACGCGCGCCTAGCGTTGCAGCGTTTGTACAGCCACCCGAATATTCAGGTGCGCTTGAAAGCTGCAGTCAGCACGCTTGGTGTCGCCCCGGAAGGAGCCCGGCAAGTGATCCAAAAGATCGCCGATACCGATTGGTTCCCGCAAGCCGGCGATGCTGGAATGACGCTCTTTGCTCTCGACGACGGGATTTTCAAGCCAGATTGACGCATTGAGGATCGAAGTGCTCAAGCGATCGATCTCAAATCCCCGATGTCGCCCGCGCCAACCCGCCTCAGCCAGCCGCGTTGCTTTGTGGTATACCATCGCGACCGCAGCCGTGCTATGACGCCCGCCTCCGGGATCATTCCGTAGGGCGAACCGTCCCGGAGCAGGTGATCCGGTACCGTATCCCTTTGATCTGAAAGGGTTGACGTCCGGCGGCCTGAGGTATTCAAAACGCCCTATTGAAGGCGGGCTTCGCCCGGTCGGACCATTCCAAGAGTCGGACCGGGAGGGCGGAACATTTGACGAGGGCAGGAAACATGGATTCCCAATCGACCGCGATGACCGATGGCTTCCACCTGGTGGTGGACGCGCTGAAGCTGAACGGCATCGACACGATCTATACCGTCGCCGGCATCCCGATCACCGACCTCCTGCGCCTGGCGCATGCCGAGGGCATCCGGGTCTTCGGCTTCCGGCACGAGGCGAACGCCGGCAATGCCGCCGCGATCGCCGGCTACCTGACGCAGAAGCCCGGCATCTGCATGACGGTCTCCGCACCCGGCTTCCTCAACGGCCTCGTCGCCCTCGCCAACGCCACCACCAACTGCTTCCCGATGATCCTGGTCAGCGGCTCGAGCGAGCGCCACATCGTCGATCTCGAGCAGGGCGACTACGAGGAAATGGACCAGATGGCCGCGGCGAAGCCCTTCGCCAAGGCGTCGTTCCGCGTCAACCGCGTCCAGGATATCGGCGTCGGTTTTGCCCGCGCGATCCATGCCGCGTCCTCCGGCCGGCCCGGCGGCGTCTATCTCGACCTGCCCGCGGCGGTGCTCGGCTCGACGCTCGAGCTCTCGGCCGCCAAGAAATCGCTGATCAAGGTCGTCGATCCGGCGCCCGCGTCGATCCCGTCGCCGGAATCGATCACCCGCGCGCTCGCCCTGCTGGGCAAGGCCGAAAAGCCGCTCATCCTCCTCGGCAAGGGCGCGGCCTATGCCCAGGCCGACAAGGACATCCGTGCCTTCGTCGAGCAGACCGGCATTCCGTTCCTGCCGATGTCGATGGCCAAGGGCCTGCTGCCCGACGACCATGCGCAATCGGCGGCCGCGGCGCGCTCCTTCGCGCTCAAGAATGCCGACGTCGTCATGCTGGTCGGCGCGCGCCTCAACTGGCTCCTGTCGCACGGCAAGCCGCCGACCTGGAACGAGAACACGCGCTTCGTCCAGGTCGATATTGCGGCCAACGAGATCGACAGCAACCGGCCGATCGAGGCGCCGGTCGTCGGCGATATCAAATCGGCGATGGCGGCGTTCCTCGCCGCCATGAAGCCCGGCCAGATCAAGCCGAGCGCCGCGTGGCTCGGCAGCGTCGCCGAGCAGAAGCAGAAGAACGTCGAGAAGATGGCGGCGCGGCTCAACGCCGATCCGACGCCGATGAATTTCTCCAGCGCCCTGCGCGCCGTGCGCAGCGCCCTCAGCAACCGGCCCGACGTCTACGTCGTCAACGAAGGCGCCAACACGCTCGACTTCGGCCGCAACATCCTCGACATGAAGGAGCCGCGCCATCGCCTGGACAGCGGCACCTGGGGCGTCATGGGCATCGGCATGGGCTATGCCGTCGGCGCCGCCACGGTCAGCGGCAAGCCGGTCGTCGCCGTCGAAGGCGACAGCGCCTTCGGCTTCTGCGGCATGGAGATCGAGACGATCTGCCGCTACAAGCTGCCGGTCGTCACCATCATCTTCAACAACAGCGGCATCTATCGCGGCGACCTGCCCGGCACCGCGCCGTCGCCGACCGGCCTGCAGCCGAATTCGCGCTACGACAAGATGATCGAGGCCTTCGGCGGCAAGGGCTATCACGTCGAGAAGACGGCCGACCTGCAGAAGGCGGTGAGCGAGGCGATCGCATCCGGCAAGCCGGCGCTCATCAACGCCGTCATCGATCCGACCGCCGGCACCGAGAGCGGCCACATCCAGAGCCTCAATCCAAAGAGCGCGCTCGCCAAGGCGCATAGCTGACGCGAACGCGACCGCATCCGGTCGCGACGCTCTCTCACCGAACCCTCTCTCCGGCAACGGGGAGGGGGTTTTTTCTTTTCTCTTCAGTTTTTTCGTCCCTCGCCCCCTTCAGGGGGAGAGGGCAGGGTGAGGGGGTCTCACTCGATGTCGGCCGATTAATCGCTACCGCCGTTTCGTCCGCTTGGTCGGCGCCGCGGCGAGCGGATCGTCGGGCCACGGATGCCGCGGATAGCGGCCGCGCATCTCGCCGCGCACCTGCGGATAGGCGTTGCGCCAGAAGCCGGCGAGGTCCTGCGTCACGGCGAGCGGCCGTCCCGCCGGCGACAGCAGGTGGATCACCAGCTTGACCCGGCCGTCGGCCACCGCCGGACTTTCGCGCGCGCCGAACATCTCCTGCAATTTGACCGCCAGCACCGGCGTCACGCCGGCATAGTCGATGGCGATGCGCGAGCGGCTCAACGCTGGTAGTAGGTTTGCTTCGTGCTAGAAGCCGATATGGGGCTTTGTAAATAGTGGCAGAGAAGGGAATTCGCGTTCTGTCTCGAGTTTCAATCGGGCGGAGAGGCCGCCTCTATATGCACTGGACGCAACGTTAGGGGCCTCATTTACAACAAACTTGTGTTTTAAGCAACAAATATAAATTGTAATGCAACATTATAGGTGATATATGCACCAAGAGAGCATTTGCTTGCAAAGGCGCTCTTGGAGTTCGCATGGATCATTTTGAAATCATTCAGGCCCTGTGTCGCTCGGCTCTTGCCGACCCTTCTCCGGCCTTTCGTAAACAGGTCGAGCGGCTGCGGGACGCTCTGGCAGCTGCTAGCGAGGCCAAGCAAGCTGCGGCGCTTACCAGCCTTCTGACAGCGGCTGAACGGACGCGGGAAATGGCACCAAGCCAACTCGCCCGCTCACGCACACTAGTTGCCGGCGAAACACTGGGTCGTAACACGCCCGTACCCGTCGATCGTGAGACATCAGCATCGCTTGCTGAGATCGTGTTTCCACCGGATATCCGTACCGATCCGCCGCTCTTCAATGAGACCGTTACCCATGCGATCCAAACGATTATCGAGGAATGGACGAATTTTGAGGCATTGTCGGCTCTCGACATCCGACCATCTAAGACATGCCTGATCTATGGCGCGCCGGGCACAGGCAAGACCCGCCTCGCGCTATGGATAGCGAGCCAACTCAACCTACCTGTAGTGCTTGTCAGGCTCGACGGCCTCGTGTCGTCTTTCCTTGGGACAACGGCTCGCAATATCGGCAATCTTTTTGCATTCGCAAATCGTCACCGCTGCGTGCTGATGCTCGATGAATTCGACGCCATTGCCAAGCTCAGGGACGACCCGCAAGAGGTTGGCGAAATCAAACGCGTAGTGAATGCGCTGCTCCAAAATCTTGATACGAGAAGGGACGTCGGATTCACGATTGGAATTACCAATCATCCCAAATTACTCGATACGGCTGTCTGGCGGCGATTTGAGGTTCAGCTGGAAATCCCAAAGCCCGATTTCATCATTCGAACTGCAATCGCAAGACATTTCATGCCGCCGGTTGTGGCGCCCGAAAGCCATTTGCGTCTGATTGCCTGGTTCACCGAAGGCTGTACAGGTGCGGAGATCGAGTCACTTGTGCGGACCTATAAGAAAGCGACAGCGGTTCGGGACACCGAGCCTCGCGGTCTTCTGGACACTCTTAGGCAATTTGCCACGCTTAATGGTGAGCGGGTGGAGGCTTCTCGGCGCGCACTACTATTTGATGATCCGACTAAACTCTTCCGAGCCATGAAGGACGATCCCAACCTAGGATACTCTCTAGCCGATATTGGCGAGGTCGCAGGTCGCGACAAATCAACGGTTAGTCGACAACTCGGCAAGCGTGGCATTCCTGCGGACGATGCCGACCCCGAGGTGATCGGTCGTGGCTAGCCCAATCCAAATCGTCCTCAATCCAGAAAATTACGGGGAAGCGCGGGAAACTGCTGGCGGCGGTCCGCGCAAAGATTTTTTTGCCAATAGAGACCGCGAGTTTCGCGAACACAAAGCGCAACTCTTGGCCCAGCTTGCTGCCATCTCCGAAGTAATGAAAGCGCAGACTCAGACAGATATCACCTTTGTTAAAGTAATTCTGCGACGCTCGGCATGGGCCAAGAGTCACCGTCCGCTGAAAGCTCTATTCAAATCCGATAGGACGCCGCTGGTTGGCGGTGGGGATATCGGCGTCATGATTGTTGAGGCAAATCCCCGAAGCATTGCGCTTGTCGCAAGCGAAATCAACCGCGCGGAAGACCAGACGACACTCCGCTTCGTAGAGGTTCTTAACAAAGAAGTGCCACATCCGTCGGCAGCGCGAAGCGAGACTGGCGCTATCGAGCGCATCGAAATCTACGGCCCGTCCGACAAGCGGACCTTTTCATTGGATCAGGCGGTTGCATGGCTCGCTAATCCGATGACAGGAAGCAGCTACCAGGTTGAGCTTTTCGAGACGCTGCCGCCAGTCAGTACTCTCGATACTTACGATCAGAGTCATCAGCGACTGTTCAAGTCCTTCGTCGATGGACTTAGTGCTCTCGATGGTGGCTTAACCGTTCAGCGCCTTGCGACACGCACCCAATCTCAACCATTGTTGTCCATGCGACTCGATCGGTCTGGTGAGCCGGCAACGCTCCGTCTCACTACTTCGGCACAAATAGATCGGCGACGGTCAGTTGCCCCGTTCGATCCAACCACTTCTCGTCACGTGCGTCTGCTTGACTTTCTCGATAAGCATCCGCTCGTCCGTCGTGTATCATTGCCGGGTATCATCGTTAAATCGGCGAATGGTGTTGAGCGCGTTCGGCCGACTCAAGTTACCATCCCAATCCGAGATAGCACACGCACTCACCCCAAGGTTGGCATCATCGACGGCGGTGTCGGTCAGGCTCTTTCAGACTGGGTGATCGAGCGATGGGCCATTCTTGCAGACGAAGATACCGACCTGAATCACGGCACCTTCATCGGGGGCCTCTGTGTGGTCGGTGCTTCATTGAATGGCGTCGAGACGTGCGCGGAGGCCGACGGCTCTGAATTGGTTGACATCGCCGTATTTCCGAATGATCAGAAGGCGGGTGCTTTTGCTTCGTATTATCCCGAGGGACTGCCCCAGTTTTTTGATGAGGTTGAAACTGCGATCTCCGAGGCGAGAGCCCGTCATGGAGTTCGCGTCTTCAATATGAGTCTTAATATCGTTCAGCCTGCCTCGCCGGATAATTACAGCGTGCATGCGGCTCGTGTAGATCATATAGCCGAAACCCATGATGCCATTATGTTCATCTCCGCTGGCAACCTTGAGCCACTGAATTTTCGTGCCGAATGGCCAGCAGACGCTACACAAGCCCTCAGCAACCTCGCAGTGTCGCGCAATGACGGTATGTTCACGCCTGCCGAAAGCATTCGCAACGTCGCAGTCGCTGCGGTTAATCCGCCAGGTCACAGTGCTTGCCTACCGTTTGCGCCCGCTCGATTTAGCCGGCGTGGTCCTGGCGTACGTACGGGAGTGAAGCCAGATATTGCTCACATTGGGGGATCGGGTTCGCCGCAAGCGCCTCTTGGGCATGGCTTGTTCTCAATTACGCCCGATGGCTCGATCATAGATGGATGTGGGACGAGTTATGCAACACCACTTGTCGCTAAAACCGCTGCTGCCCTCGATCACGCGATCGAAGGGAATGTCTCACGCGAAACTCTGATTGGTCTGCTCGTACATAACGCTCGGATGCCAGAACTCTTACAGGTGAAAGCACTCACAGCCGTGGCGCGCCATTTGGTAGGTTTCGGCGTACCACCGTCGGCTGATAAAATACTTGAGACCGACGATCACGAGATCACGTTGGTATTCGCTTCCCGTATTCGCCGTGACCAACAAGTTACATTCCGGTTCGCTTGGCCCTCGTCCCTTGTGGACTCGACTGGCCGGTGCCGCGGGTCGGCCAAACTGACCATCGTCTCAACTCCACCGCTCGATCCTCGGTTCGGATCTGAGTTTATCCGCGTCAATGTGGAGGGTGCGTTACAGCAGGAGCAGAGTGACGGGCACTGGAAAGGTCGGCTTGATGCTCTCTATTTGCCGGGCCGAAGTGAAACACCTGTGGTCGAGGCAGAGCTGATTGAACACGGTTTGAAGTGGAGCCCTACGAAGGTATATGCCAAGACCATGCCTCGCGGCATTGGCGAGTCCTCCAACTGGCGACTGTCAGTCAACTATCTCACACGCGCCGGCGAGGAAATGCCCGAGGATGGCGTTCCATTCACTGCAATATTGACGATCTCTGATCCGGACGGCGTCCAACCGGTATTCAATGATCTTCGTCAAACGCTGACGGCACTCGGTGTATAGATCGCCGATATTCGCACTGCTGCCCGTATTACGCCACGGGTTTAAGTCACTATCAATTGCAACCGGTTGCAAAATTCTACTCGTAGATCCAAGTAGCTTAATTGAATTTTCCGTACAAAACACTGCGCCTCTTTCGATCGCCACCCTACCGCCGTTTCGTCCGCTTGGTCGGCGCCGCGGCGAGCGGATCGTCGGGCCACGGATGCCGCGGATAGCGGCCGCGCATCTCGCCGCGCACCTGCGGATAGGCGTTGCGCCAGAAGCCGGCGAGGTCCTGCGTCACGGCGAGCGGCCGTCCCGCCGGCGACAGCAGGTGGATCACCAGCTTGACCCGGCCGTCGGCCACCGCCGGACTTTCGCGCGCGCCGAACATCTCCTGCAATTTGACCGCCAGCACCGGCGTCACGCCGGCATAGTCGATGGCGATGCGCGAGCCGCTCGGCGCGGTGACGTGCGTCGGCGCTAGGCGGTCGAGCGCGCGGCGCTGCTCGTAGGAGAGGCGCGCCGCCAAAATCTCCGCCAGGTCCAATCCGCCAAGCTGCGCGCGCCGCGTGATGCCGCCTATATAAGGCGCAAGCCACTCGTCGACGCTCGCCACCAGCGCGGCGTCGGACCAATCCGGCCAGGATTCAGGATCAAGCCGGTGCAGGAACGCGATCCGCGCGCGCAAACTTTCCGCCGCCTGGCTCCACGGCAGCGCGCCGATGCCGAGCGCGCGAATTCCCTCCGCCATCGCCGCCGCCACCCGTGCTGGATCGGCCTTCGCCAGCGGCTTGTCCTCCAGCACCAGCGCGCCCAGCGTCGCGCGCCGCCGCGCCAGCACCGCTTCGGCGCGCGCGTTCCACGCGATCGTGTCCGCGGTCGCGATCAAATCCCCGAAATCCTCCTCGATCTCGTCGCGCGTCAGCGTCGCGGCGAGGAAGATGCGCGCGTTGCGCTGTGCGGCATCTAAGTCGGCAACCGCGAGAAATTCCGCGCTCGCCAGTGGATCGCCCGCCGGCAATTCCGCACCCTTGCCGTTCGCCAGCAGGAACTGGCCCGGCGCGCCCGACCGTTTTTGCGCGACGCGGTCGGGATAGGCGAGGGCGAGCAAGCGACCGGTCTCGCGCGCGTCGAAGCTTTCGCCGCGGATGCCGAGGCGCTGGCGCAGCTGCCGCGCCGCGTCGCGCGCGCGCTCGAGCCCGCCGCGGTCGAGCGTCATGCCCGCCGGCAAGTGCTTGGCTGCGCCGCGCTCGGCCATCAGCTCGACGCGCAATCGGAAATCCGCGTCGCGCGAAGCCGGTCCGGCGCGCAGCACGTCGCGCTCCATCAGCAGCGCCGCGATCGCGCACGCCAGCGCGCCGCTGCCGCGCTCTTTCCCCCGCAATGCCATGTGCGCCAGTCGCGGATGCAATCCCAATCCGGCCATCGCCTTGCCGTGCGCCGTGATCTTGTTCGCGGCGTCGAGCGCGCCCAATTCGTGCAGCAGGTTTTGCGCCTCGGCATAGGCAGCCTCCGGCGGCGGATCGAGGAACGATAACGCGCGCGGATCGCCCGCGCCCCATTGCGCCAGCGCCAATGCCAAAGGCGCGAGATCGGCTTGCAGAATCTCCGGCGCGTTGAACGGCGCCAGCTGCATCTCCTCGCGCGCCGGCCACAGCCGATACGCCACGCCCGGCTCGAGCCGTCCGGCGCGGCCGCTGCGCTGCTTCGCCGAAGCCTGCGACACGCGCAGCGTGACCAGGCGTGCCATGCCGCTCGCCGGATCGAAGCGCGGTGCGCGCATCAGGCCGCCGTCGATCACCACGCGAATGCCTTCGATGGTCAGGCTGGTCTCGGCGATCGACGTCGCCAGCACCACCTTGCGCTTGCCCGGCGGTGCCGGCTGGATCGCGTCGTCCTGCGCCTGCGGCGGCAGATCGCCGTAAAGCGGCGCGACGCTGACGCCGTCCGGCAGGCTGCCCTCTTCGAGCGCGCGCGCGACCCGGCGAATCTCGGCGCCACCCGGCAGGAACACCAGCACGCTGCCGCTGTCGTCCGCGAGCGCGCGGCGCACGGTGGCGGCGACTGCGGCCTCGAAGCGCTCCGGCGCCGGGCGATCCAAATTCCGGATTTCGACCGGAAACATCTTGCCGGCGCTGGCGATCACCGTCGCGTCGCCGAGCAGCGCCGCGACCTTCTCCCCCTCCAGCGTCGCCGACATCACCAGCAGCCGCAGGTCCGGCCGCAGATGCCGCCGCGTCTCGAGCGCCAGCGCCAATCCCAGATCGGCTTCGAGGCTGCGCTCGTGGAACTCGTCGAAGATCAGGCCGCCGACGCCATCGAGCGCCGGATCGTCCTCGATCATGCGCGGCAGGATGCCCTCGGTCAGCACCTCGATGCGTGTCTTCGGCCCGACGCGGCTTTCGAGGCGCGTGCGGAATCCCACCGTGTCGCCCACGCTCTCGCCGAGTAGGCTCGCCATCCGTCGCGCCGCCGCGCGCGTCGCCAGCCGCCGCGGCTCCAGCATCAAAAGCTTTTTGCCCGCCAGCCACGGCGCGTCGAGCAAGGCCAAGGGCACCAGCGTCGTTTTGCCGGCGCCGGGCGGCGCCTCCAGCACCGCGACGCCGTGCGTCGCCAGCGCCGCTGCGAGGTCCGGCAGCGCCTCGGCGACCGGCAGGCCGCGCGCCGCCGCGGCGAAATCGAAACGCGCGGTCAAAGCCCGGTGACGAACTTGGCCATCACGACGATGATCGCGATCTGCATCGCGCCTTGCAGCGCGGTGTGATGCACGTAGCGCCGCATCAGGCGCTTGATCCGCTCGGCGTCCGGCTGCGGCTTCTGCATTTCGAGGCAGACCATCAGATTGGTCGGCAGCAGGATGCCGAGGCCCTGCACGGTCAGGATCGCGATGATGATGAGGGCAGCGTCGACCCAGAGATGCGCCGGATAGGCGACGTCGAGGAAGCCGAGCTGCTTCGCCAGGAAATAGCCGGCGGTGCCGGTGACGATCGCAAGCGTCGGCATCAGGAACAGCATGCGCGGAATGAGGCGAACCGCGATGGCGCGTCGCGCCGGCACGTCCGTCTGGCGCAGCACGGGTCCAAGCACGAAGCCCATGAAGATGTCGATGCCGGTCCACATCACGCCCGTCATGACGTGGACGAAATTGAGGAAGAACGTGTTGCCGGCGACGATGGCGGCGACCATCACGGCGAGCGCCAGCGCGACCCAACGCAGGTTCTTCCACGGGATGAGCTGCGTGCCGCCCTCGGCGGCGATTTGCGTGGCCGTCATGCGCCGATCATAGCGCAAACCCGGCGCCGGCAAGAGGCGCGCTTGCCGCCGTCGCCGTCGGCCGCGCCACTTCGATACAGAACTGGGCGCTCCAAAACCTGCCGTTTTGCGCTCGAAGCGGCGGCTATTCCCGACGGGCTATTCCCAACATCGCCGATTGAGTACATTGAGTACGTTGAGTATATTGAGTGTGTTGTTTGTCGCCGATTTTTGACTGCCGGTATGTTTGCGAAAAAGGGGGGAGGAAGTTGATGTGGTGTCGCTCATTAGTCGTCGCCGCGACGATCGCATCCGCAACAGTGTTTGCTTGCGCCACTGCTGCAAACGCCGCCGAACTCAAAATCATTTCCGGTCCGGCAACAGGAGGCGTTTTAGCTCATGTCGCACCGCAGTTCGAGCGCGATACAGGCTACAAACTGACGAAAAAAGGCGGCGTGACCGGGGTATTAAAACAGCTCATCGAGAGCGGCGAACCGTTCGACGTGGCACTCATCCCCGCACCGCTGATGGATAAGTTCGTCGAACAAGGAAAGATCGTCGCGAATACCAGTGTTCCTTTCGTTCGCGTTGGCATGGGCGTGGCTGTACGTGCTGGCGCGCCCAAGCCCGATATTAGTTCTGTGGCGGCCTTCAAACGAACGTTGCTTAATGCCAAATCGGTCACCTTTGTACCGACAGGCGAAGCCGCGAGCCATCTTTCAAAGGTGCTCAAGGATTTGGGTATTGCTGAACGGATGAAAGCCAAACTCCATCCGCAAGCGACTGTCGCGGGCTGCATCCAGTCTGTCGTCAGCGGTGAAGTCGAACTCTTTTTTTCGCTCACCAACATAATTGCCTCCGCAAAGGGAATCGAACTTGCTGGTTCATTCCCATCCGAACTCCAGCATTATCTGGTAATCAATGCCGGCGTCAGCGCCACTGCCAAAGAGCCGAAGGGTGCGGAAGCGCTTATAAAACTTCTCACATCCGAAACGGTCAAACCGGTGATTAGAGCCTCAGGGCTGGAGCCGGTCGCGCGGTGATACTCAGCGGGCTGAGATGTAGGCGATTGGCACTTTTCAATCCAGACGGTGGCCAGGCATAGCGGCAGCTTACGAAAGTAAACGCAAACCCGGCGCTGGCAAGAGGCGCGCTTGCCGCCGCCGCCGGCGGCCCGGCATACTTGCGGCGGATGAACACGAAAGCGCTCATCGCCATCGTCGCCGCCGTGATCGCCGTGATCGTGCTGTCGCAGCTTCTTTTCGAGTTCTATGATTGGAACCGGCAGCAGGCCTGCGCCACCGGCGGCGGCCGCAACTGCGCGTCACGCATCCCATTGAACCAGCACGATTGAGGTCGCCATGGCCGACACCACCGAGAAGAAGCCGACCGAGAAGACCGACGCCGAATGGCAGGCTCAGCTTACGCCCGAGCAGTACCGCGTCGCGCGCAAGAAGGGCACCGAGCGCGCCTTCACCGGCCAGTACTGGGACGACCACACGCCGGGCACCTATATTTGCGTCTGCTGCGGCGAGCCGCTCTTCGGTTCCGATACCAAGTTCGAATCCGGCACCGGCTGGCCGAGCTTCTACCAGCCGATGGACAAGGGCGCGGTGAAGACCGCCGACGACAGCAGCTTCTTCATGCACCGCACCGAAGCGCTGTGCGCCAAATGCAACGCGCATCTCGGCCACGTCTTTCCCGACGGGCCGAAGCCGACCGGCCTGCGCTATTGCATCAACTCGGCATCGCTCAAGCTGATGCCGAAGGACGCGAAGAAGACGTAGCCGGCCCGCGACCCGCAGCGGCGCGCGAATGGGCGAGGCCGAAGATTTCACCGGCACCATGGCGGTGCTGCCCGCGCATCGCATCGACGCGGCGCAGCTCGGCGACTGGATGCGCGCGCATGTCGTGGGGTTCTCCGGCACGCCGGCGATCGAGCAGTTCAAGGGCGGCCAGTCCAATCCGACGTATCGCATCGAATCCGGCGGCCGGCGCTATGTGCTGCGGCGCAAGCCGCCCGGCAAGCTGCTGCCGTCGGCGCACGCCGTCGACCGCGAGTTCCGCGTGATCAGCGCGCTCGCGACCACCGGCTTCCCGGTGCCGCGCGCCGACGCGCTCTGCCTCGACGAAGGCGTCATCGGCACGGCGTTCTACGTGATGGATTACGTCGACGGCCGCGTCTTCTGGGATCCGGCGCTGCCCGGATTGTCGCCGGCCGAGCGCGGCGCGATCTACGACGCCATGAACGAGACCATCGCACGGCTGCACGGCATCGACTACGCCGCGATCGGTCTCGGCGATTTCGGCCGGCCGGGCGGCTACGTCAAGCGCCAGATCGAGCGCTGGACCAAGCAGTACCGCGCCTCGGAGACCGAGCGCATCGCGGCGATGGACGCGCTCATTGAATGGCTGCCGGCGCACGCGCCCGACGACGCGACCACGTCGCTCGTCCACGGCGATTTCCGCATGGACAATATGATCTTCGACCGCCATGCGCCGCGCGTGCTCGCGGTGCTCGATTGGGAGCTGTCGACGCTCGGCGATCCGGTCGGCGATTTCGCCTATCACGCGATGGCCTGGCGCCTCGGTCCCGAATCCTATCGCGGCCTGCTCGGCCAGGACCTCGCGGCGCTCGGCATTCCGAGCGAGGCCGAATATTGCGCGCGCTATTGCGCACGCACCTGGCGCGCGGCCCTCGCGCATTGGGATTTCTACATCGCCTACAACATGTTCCGGTTGGCGGCGATCCTCCAGGGCATCATGGGCCGCGTCGTCGAAGGCACCGCCGCCAATGCGCGCGCCCGCGAGTCGGGCGCTCGCGCCCGCGCCCTGGCCGAAGCCGGCTGGCGCCAGGTCGAGGCGATCAGGAACCACAGTATCTAGTTGTGGAATTGGCCGGGGCCAATGCGAACGCGCCGCCTTCGCAGTGGCGTTCACATCTAATTCCCAGAATATTTTGAATATATTCGCATTCTAAATTCGTGGTTAGGGTCTTGTGGAATAAGGCGGCTTCTCAGACCGCCGAAGGGAGGCCGGCCATTCCATCCGTCGTACCGCGAGCCGAACGATTGCCACGTGCGCACGCAACACGTGCCGCGGTGATGCGTCGGCGCGATGCGGTTCGGCCGAGCCGGGCGACGAAGAACAACCACGGAGGAAACCACTGATGAGCAACACGCCACGCATTCGCGACGCGCTCAGCCGCCGGAGTCTGCTGCGCCAGGCGGGCATCGCGGGACTCGCGACCGTCGCGACGCCGGCCTGGGCGCAGACCATGGTCGATCTGCCGTTTCCCGGCGGCGTCGGCGAGCGGCCGATCACCACCGCGTTTCCGCAAAAGGGTGCGATGATTCTCCAACGCACGCGGCCGCCGCTGCTCGAGACGCCGTTCGAGGTCTTCGACAAGGGCGTGTTCACGCCGAACGACCGCTTCTTCGTGCGCTGGCACTGGGCGGTGATTCCGACGAGCGTCGACGTCGATAAATTCCGCCTCAATGTCCGCGGCCACGTGAACAAGCCGCTGTCGCTGTCGCTGAAGGACGTTCTAGCGCTGCCGCGCATCGAATACGCCGCGGTCAACCAGTGCTCGGGCAACTCGCGCGGCTTTTTCGAGCCGCGCGTCGCCGGCGGCGAATGGGGCAACGGCGCCATGGGCAACGCGCGCTGGACCGGCGTGCGCCTCAAGGATGTACTCGATCGCGCCGGCGTCAAGCCGGGCGCGGTGCAGGTCCGCCTCAACGGCCTGGATCAGCCGGTCGTGAAGGACGGCCCGGATTTCATCAAGTCGCTCGGCGTCGATCATGCGCGCGACGGCGAGGTGATGATCGCCTACGCGATGAACGGCCAGCCGCTGCCGCTGCTCAATGGCTTTCCGCTGCGGCTCGTCGTGCCCGGCTGGTATGCGACCTACTGGATGAAGATGCTCAACGACATCGAGGTGCTGGACAGTCCGGACACCAATTTCTGGATGAAGACCGCCTACACCATTCCGGACACGCCGCACGCCGACATGAAGCCGGGTCAGGCGGGCGTCAAAATGGTGCCGATCAACCGGATGGATCCGCGGTCGTTCATCACCAACGTCAAGTCGGGCGAGGCCGTTCCGGCCGGCAAGCCGGCGATCGTCCGCGGCATCGCCTTCGGCGGCGACACCGGCGTCAAGCGCGTCGACTTTTCGGCCGACGGCGGCAAGACGTGGCACGCGACGCAGCTCGGCAAGGACGAGGGCAAATACGGCTTCCGGCGCTGGGAAACGCGCTTCACGCCGAAAGCGAAAGGCCCGGCCACGCTGATGGTCCGTTGCACCAACACCAGCGGCGAGGCGCAGCCGACCGCGGCGAACTGGAACCCGGCCGGCTTCATGCGCAACCTCATCGAATCAACCCAAATCTCGGTCGCGTGAGGGGGCCGCACATGACGCGCAAAATCCTGTCGCTCGTCCTCGTTTCCGGCATTGCCGTGGCCGCGCTCAGCGTCCAGGCGAAGGCCCCCGTCGCCTTGAAATCGGTCAGCGTCACGCTGCCGAAGAGCACCCGCACGCTGCCCGACGGTCCCAACGTGAAGGTCGTGCACGACACCTGCCTCGGCTGTCACTCCGCCGGCATGATCCTCAGCCAGCCGACGATCGCGAAGGCCGGCTGGGAGGTCGAGGTCAACAAGATGAAGAACGTCTATAAGGCGCCGGTGGACCCCAAGAACATCCCGGCCATCGTTGAATACCTGACCGCGGTGAAGGGCCCGAAATAACGGCCGCAAAAAATCCTGGCGTTGTCCCGGCGGTTCCGGTCCTTTAGTCGGAACCGCCGGAGGCAGGTGATGGCCCGGAAATCCTCGCGCGAAGGTTCGCCGTCGTTGAGTGCCCTCGGCCCGAACCAGCGGGTTCTGCTGGCGGTGGTCGTCGGCGCGGCCGTGGCATGGGCGCTCTGGCGCAGCCTGCCGTTTCCCTATCCGCTGGCGATTGGCTGGATCGCCGGCGTGACGTTCTTCCTCGGCAGCACCGCGATGATCTTGGCCAAGGCGACGCCCGATCACATGCGCGCCCGCGCGCGTAAGCAGGATCCGCTCCGGGCGGTGCTGTTTTCCGTTGTGGTCGCTGCGGCCGCCGTCAGCTTCGTGGCGCTCGGCTTCATGCTGGAGCGGAAAGGCACGGCCCAAATGCCGGCCGGGCCGCGCATCGTCGTCGCCGGCTTCGCGGTGCTCGCGTCTTGGCTGCTGACGCATACGATTTTCGCGCTGCATTACGCCCACCGCTACTATGGCGACGATCCGGCGCGCAAAGGCGTGCAGGACCGCGGTGGACTGCTGTTCCCGACCGAAGCCGTTCCGGACTTCTGGGATTTCCTCTATTTCTCGTTCGTCGTCGGCATGACCTGCCAGGTTTCCGACGTGCAGGTGACGTCGCGGCACATGCGGCGGCTGACCCTCGGACACGGCGTCTTGGCGTTCCTCTTCAACGCCGTGATCCTGGCGCTCGCGGTCAATTTCATCGCCGGCGCGGTTTAAGGGTGTGACGGTTTACGCTTTCGGTTGACGGCCGGGGCGTCGGCTTGTCCGCGGCGGTGCTCCATCGCCGAGGCGCTCGGCGAGAGCATTGTCACCGAAGCCGACAGGGGGACGAGCTGCGCGCCAACGTTCGCGAGGCGGTGGCGGCTTTCTGTTTCGCCCGGCCGGCGCCCGCTACCGCGCCCGGCGCTGCGCCGCGACGAAGCCGCGCAGGACGGCGTTGATCCGCGTCTGATAGCCCCGGCCGCGATGCCGGAACCAGTCGAGCACCTCGGCATCGAGCCGCAGCGTGACTAGCTTCTTCGGCTCCGGCATGACGATGCGCGCACGCGCGAACCAGTCCGCCTCGGGCATGAAGGTATCGGGGTCGGCGGCGGCGGCGCGCCGGATGGCGGCGTCGCTCGCGCGGCGGCCTCTAATCGCCGCGCGGGCCCGTCTTGCCCGCCCGTGTGACGGTTGCGCGATAGATTTTCCGCTCATTCGATCCTGCCTTCCTGGCGCTGATGATGCGCCGATGGTTTCCGCGCCATGCGTAGACGACGAAGAACACGTCGTTCTCGACCGCACCGAACGCGCCGATCCGCGTCTCGCCATAGGGGCGCCTTGTGTCGGCCGCTTCGAGGGTCGGGCCGTCGAACATCCGCGTGACGAATGCGAAGTCGACCCCATGCTTCGCGAGGTTGGCGCGCCGCTTGCGCTCGTCCCATTCGAACGCCATCCATAATATATGTACGAATTGTAGCTACATTTGTCAAGCCGAGATCCGCCGGCTCGACCGCCGCGAGGGTGATCGCATTGGAGATCGCGGCGGCGTTCTGGCGTTTATGCCGAAGAAACCGCAGGCGGAATTCGCTCAGGTGCGCGGGTGGCGCTCGGCCTTCGGCTTTTTCGCCTTGCTTGGGACCGGCTTGATGGGCGCGGCTTTCGGCGCCGGCTTCGCCTTGGCTGGCGGCTGTTCGGCGGTGGCGCGCGCGCGATTGAGGTCGAGGAGCCGCGCCAGGGCGTCATCCTCGGAAATTTCCGCGGGCCAGCCATAGGCGGCGGCGACAGCCGCGTCCAAATCGCGGTGCGCGTTCGCGAGCCAAGTCGGACACTCGTTATAAAGCTTGGTCAGCGTTCGCTTCTTCAGGTCCGCTTCGGCCGCCAACCCACGCGGTATTATGCGATCCGGATAGCCAGCCACCAATTCTGACTCGATTTTGATCAGTTCGGGCGGGTTGAGCCAGTTGCGCCGCAGTTCGTCGAGCTGCTTTGCTGCCTTGGCGATGGCAACGGCACGCGGATCTGTTTCGTATACCACCGCAGGAATATTCGGCGTAAGCCCTTCGGGAAATGGGAAAGTCTCAAATGTCGATGTGATATTGTACCGACGCTGATTTCCGACGCCCAAACGATTACCGGCTCGCGTCGCCCAGCGATCATGGAATTTGCTATGAAGGATTCCAAACGTTGTATCGTCATCACGTGCGATCGCGAAAAGACTGCCGACGATAATGATTCGGCAGTCTGCCCATACAAATAACCGGTACTCAGATGTTTCTGGGGTGACGATATATTTTGATAATGGCGCGACGGCGCGCCTTAGCTCGCCGCGCGCTCGCTGAAAAAGCCAATACTGCTTTTTGGTGCGCCTTTCCCTCACCTTCGCACGTTCTCGTGGAATTCGCGCGCGCAAATATTCGAACGGCTCTTGGAACAAAGCCGCATCAGCTTCGGCAATCTTAGTACCAAAGTCGATCACCCATCTGTCCGATGGCCGTCCGGTAACATCGTCGATGTCCCATAGCCTCTTCACTACTTCGGAATTGTGACGCCCATTCGGATTTGCTGGCGCTCGAAGCATTTTACGCGCGACATCGCCGCTGATGTCGAATGATCCGGTAAGCTTGACTCCTTGAAACGCAATTTTCAGATTTTCTTTCAGCCGTCTCGCATCAGTAATGTGGCCGCCGGAAAGCGAAGCCGGGGTGAGGTCCGAGGCTATCCGACTGACCGCCGTGCCATTCAACACGACGCTCCTCGATCCCAAGGCTTCCTTGCGCCCTGCGCACATAATCGAGACTCGAACCTGCGCACCCTTGAGCACCCAGGGCTCATTTGTCCAAGCGTCAAAAATAACCAAGTCTTTGTTCTGGATAAGTCGATCAAGCGGGCGTCGGCTCGCACCTTTTGCGACAGATTTGGTTGCGACCAAACCAAAGCTGGTGATCTTCCCCTGTTCGAGCAAGTCAACCGCGCGAGAAACCCAGTAAGTTACAAGATCGGCGTCTCCGGTGACCTTACCTTTGTATGCTTCTCTAATTCGTTCGGCATACTGCTCGGTCAGTTCTCGGATAAAAAATCTGCTGCCCAAAAAGGGCGGGTTCCCGATAATAACATCGGCGTCCGGCCACCGCGCTTCTGTTCCATCTCGATTGACCAATGCATCGCGGCAGACGATGCCGTCGAGCTTGCCGAGGATCGGCGCGCGTTTGATGTGGAAGCCGTTGCGGAGCTGCCATTGTAATTCGGTAATCCAGACGGTGAGCCGCGCCAGCTCGGCGGCGTAGGGATTGATCTCGATGCCAAGCACCGCCTCGACACCGACGCGCTGGCTGTCCGGCGGCAGTTCAAGTTGCGCCGCTTCCTTGATGACCTCGAGGTCGAAATCCTTCAGCGTGCCCAGCGAAAGCGCCAGGAAATTTCCCGAGCCGCAGGCGGGATCGAGCACGCGGAACTTGCCGAGCCGCGCGCGAAACGTGCCATAGAGCGCGCGCGCTTCTTCGACGGCCTTCGTTCTCTCCTTGCCTGATTTCGCACCATCGCGTTTCGAGTTGAGCGCGCGGATTTTCGCCTTGAGCGCGTCCCACTCATCGCGCCAGGGCCGCATCACCACCGGCTCGATGATCTTCATGATCGTGCCGGGATCGGTGTAGTGGATGCCCACGCCCTTGTTGGGCGCCGCGCGGTCGAAGAGGCGTGCCTGTCGCGCTTCCGGCGCCGGCTGATCGAACAGGCTCGCCATTTCGGCGCGCTTCTTGTCGTCGAGGCCACTTTCGAACAACGTGCCGAAGATCGTCGGATTGATGACGCTCCAGTCGAGCCGCGCCGCGACGATCAGGTCTTTCTCGGCGGCGATGCCGATCGGCAGCACGTCCTCATCGTCGAACAGGCCGCCGTTGAACCACGGAATGGCGGCCGCGCCGAAACGGCCGTTGCGGTTCGCCATCGCGCGGAACAGGTCGCCCATCATCGGCGCGAAATCGTCGGGCCGCTTGTTGGCCTCGTCGAGGATGTCGGCGAAAATCCGGTCGGGCAGAAGCTCGATATCCTCGGCGAACAGGCAGAAAACGAGCTTGTTGACGAAATGCGCGACGCGGCGGGGATCGTGCTGTTTACGCAGCGCGACTGCGATTTGCGCGAAGTTGACCGCCGCCTTGGCGGTAACGACCTCGCGCGTCACCGTCGGCCGCAGCCGCTCGGGATTGGTGAAGCACCAGCGGAGCTTTTCGAGGTTCTCCGGCGCGTTCAGGTCGGCCAGCTTGATGACGTGTTGCTCGGAAATCTCATTGGTGAAGTTGGTGTGGATGCGGATTTCCTGCATATCGGAAACGATGAGGAGCGGCGGATTTCCGAGTCCGTCCGCGTATTGCTTAAGCTGGGTGTAAGCCTGGACGAGATTCTTTTTCGGTCCCTTGTATTCCCAACCGAAGCAATTCTTCTTCCACACGTCGGCGTAACCGTTTTCGCCGCCGGCACGCTTCGCCAGTTTCTCGAAGGTGTACTCCGTGCCGTGCGGATCGACCGCCGCCGGCTTCGGCACGTCGAGCAGTTCACAAAGGTCGAGAAAATGCTCCTGGGACGCCGATTTCTCGGTCCGCGTCGAATTCCGCCACCGGGCGATAAAATTCTCAGGCGTCACAGGCTTGCCAGAGCTCCCGCCTTGCGAAAAGCCTCGACCTCCGCCGCGCCCAAGGCCTTCCATGCCTCGGTGTCGGCGATTCCTTCGAGCAGGAAATCGCGGGTAAAAAGAGAGCCGTGCACGCTTCCCCCTGCGTCGGCTACCGACGCACCGCCATCCTACCGGGTGGACGAAAGCGAGGGAAGGCGAGCCCTGCCGCGTACGTTTACGCCTCAACGTACTCCGCGATGCTGCTGGGCGAGGGAACAGGCAGGCCGTCTTCCTTCAGCCCGTCGACGTGGAAGCGGATCGCGTCGCGGATTTCCTTCTCGACCTCTTTGACGCTCGCGCCGGTCCGACGCGGCCGGGCAGGTCCGGCACATAGGCCGAATAGTTCTTCTCGGCTTTTTCGATCACCACGGCGTAGCGCATCACCGCATCTCCTTAAGGCCCGCTTGCTTCGCTTCCCAGGTATGTCGGATGCATTTTCGCGTTCACGCCGCGCTCTGAACCTCGATGGCAAGCCGTTTGCCCAGACATTCGAGCGCCCGTTCGATCTGATCGAGCCGCGAGGCGTGACGCAGGTCGAGCAATCGATCCACCTGCGGCGGATGCCAATCGAGCCTGCGGCCGAGCTCGGCTTTTGAGACGCCGGCTTGGCGCATGGCGCGATAGAGTCCGACCTTGGCCGCCGAAAGCGGCGGCAGCACGACGGTGAGACGCCCCCTGGCCAGCGACGGGCGCGGAATCTCCTTGCGATCGCCCATCAAGGCGGCGAAGGCGGTTTCAAGCGCGGCGCCGGCGCGGGCCAGCGCTGCGGCCTTGGTCCTGCCCACGGTGTGCGCCTGGGGCACATCCGGAAAGCCGGCGACGAAAGTGACGCCGTCACGTTCCACGACGACCGGATAGCGATCCATGAATGAGTCTCCTGTTCAACGATACGATCCGCACGGTCCCGCTCACCGCAGGCCAAGCTGCTTCTTGATCTTTTCGACCAGTCCCTTGCCCAGGTCCTGGCTGCTGCCGTGCATCGGCAACACCGACCACAACGCGCCGCGCCGGACGATCAAGTGGCCGCCTTTGCCGGGCTCGAACGTGCATCCCTGGCGGGCCAGCCAGCGCTTGAGCTCGCGGCTCGTCATGCGCCGTTATACAACATATCTGTTAAGAACAACAGATATGTTTCCTTTAAGGCCGGACGGCTCCGGCCACGCAATTCGGCGGCGAGAAGTGCGACCTTCACGCGGCGAACATCCTTTCCTTGGTCTGTCGCAGCACCTCAGCCGCACCGCCCACATCCGGGCCCGGTTCGGTCGCGCGCCTATATTGCCGATGGCCGCCGCGCGTCGCAACCAATGCCCACCCGCGACCAAAAACCCCTTGCCAGCACGACGCTGCAGGCACAGATTCCACGCTGGCTGGGGTGCCGGCACTGCGCCGGCTGAGATCATACCCACGGAACCTGTCTGGATAATGCCAGCGAAGGGAGCCCGTCGTGCGCGACCAGATCACCAAGTCTTCGTCCAATCCCATTGCGATCATCGGTGGCGGCGCCATCGGCCTCGCGATCGGCTGGCGCCTGGCGCAGCGCGGTGCGCCGGTTGCGATCTACGAGCGCGGCGAGGCCGGGCATGGCGCCTCGTGGGCGGCCGCCGGAATGCTCGCGGCCGGTGTCGAGACCGAGCCGGGCGAGGCCGCGCTTGCGGTGCTCAATCGCCGCAGCCTGGCGCTGTGGCCCGCATTCGCGGCCGAGCTCGAGCAGGCTTCGGGCCTTTCGGTCGATTTGCGTCGCGAGGGTACGCTGATGGTGGCGCTCACCCGCGATGACGCGGCGCAGTTGCGCTTCACCTACGATTTCCAGCGCGAGCATGGCATCGCGCTCGAATGGCTCTCGGCGCGCGAGGCATTGGAGCGCGAGCCGCGCCTCAACCCGTCGCTCGCTGCGGCGGTTTACAGTCCGGGCGATCATCAGGCCGACAATCGCATGCTGGTGCGCGCGCTGAAGCGCGCTTTCCTCGCGGCCGGCGGCACGCTGCGCGAGCATTCGCCGGTAACCGCGATCGACGTCGCGGCAGGCCGCGTCGCCGGATTGCGCCTGGGCGAGACGCGAATTGCCGCGGACACCGTCGTGTTGGCGGCAGGTGCGTGGTCGGGCGAGGTCGGCGGCTTGCCGGCCGAGGCGCGCGCGCCGGTCCGGCCCGTGAAGGGCCAGATGCTCGCGCTCAAGATGGATCCGGCGGCGCCGCTGCTGCGCCACGTCGTCTGGGCGCCGCGCGCCTATCTCGTGCCGCGGCGCGACGGGCGGCTGATCGTCGGTGGCACGGTGGAGGAAAAGGGCTTCAATGCCGATCTCACCGCCGGCGGCGTGTTCGCGATGCTCGAGGGCGCGTGGCGCGCGCTCCCTGGCGTCGAGGAGTTGCCGATCGACGAGATGTGGGTTGGATTCCGGCCGGGCTCGCGCGACGACGCGCCGCTCTTGGGGCCGAGCGCGCTTGCCGGATTGGTCCACGCGACCGGCCATCATCGCAACGGCATCCTGCTGACGCCAGTGACGGCCGACCTCATCGCGCACTATCTGCTGTCGGGCGAGACCGACCCGGCGATGGCGCCCTTTACCCCGTCACGTTTCCAGCCAAAGGTGCGCGCATGAGCGCCACCATCCGCGTCAACGGACGGGATGAGTGGTTCGCGGCGGCGACAGTCGCCGAGCTGCTGCGCACGCGCGGCATCGAGAAGCCGCGTGGCGTGGCGGTTGCGGTCAACGGCGCGGTCGTGCCGGCGCGGCGCTGGAGCGAGGTCGCGCTGGCGCCCGGCGACGCGGTCGAGATCGTCAAGCCTTTCGGCGGCGGCTGACATGGATACCGCAACCACCACCAAACCGGCCGACGCGCTGACCATCGCGGGAAAGACTTTCGCCTCGCGCCTGCTGATGGGCTCCGGCGGCTATCCCAATCAGCAGATCCTGCTCGACGCCTTGGCGGCGGCCGAGCCGGCGCTGGTCACCGTCGCCATCCGCCGCATCAGCCTTGAGGCCTACGCCGAGAGCCTGGTCGACCTGCTCGACGAGAAATACACGCTGCTGCCCAACACCGCCGGCTGCATGACGGTGAAGGACGCCGTGTTGACCGCCGAGCTCGGCCGCGAAGCGCTGCACACCGATTGGGTCAAGCTCGAAGTGATCGGCGACCGCGAAACCCAATATCCCGACGTCGAGCAACTCTTGCGCGCGACCGAGGAGCTGGTGAAGGCGGGCTTCACCGTGCTGCCCTATTGCAACGAGGATCCGGTGACCTGCCGCAAGCTCGCCGATGCTGGCGCCGCGGCGGTCATGCCGCTCGGCTCGCCGATCGGCAGCGGGCTCGGCATCGTCAATCCCTATGCCATCGAGCGCATCGTCGCGACCAGTCCGGTGCCGGTCATTCTCGACGCCGGCGTCGGCACGGCGTCGGACGCCGCACAGGCGATGGAGCTCGGCTGCGACGGCGTGCTGCTCAACACCGCGATCGCGAAAGCGCGCGATCCGCGCCGCATGGCGGCGGCGATGCGCGCCGCCGTCGCCGCCGGCCGCGATGCCCGGCTCGCCGGTCGCATTCCCAAACGCTCGCAAGCGGAGCCGTCGAGTCCGCAGCTCGGCCTGATCGGCGGTTGAAGCTGCCGCATCCGCCGCTGCTCGCTATCACCGACCGGCGCGCCGCGCGGCGGCCGCTTGAGGAAGTTGCAGCGGCCGCGTTCGCCGGCGGGTGTCGCTGGCTCAGTCTGCGGGAAAAGGACCTGCCGCATGACGAGCGTGTGGCGTTGCTGCGAAAACTCGTGGTACTCGGGAAAGAGCATGGCGCGCGTGTGATGGTGCATGAGGACATCGCCGCGGCGCAGGCGGCGGGCGCGGCGGGCGTGCATCTGCCGGCCGGCGGCTCGCCGATGGC
>Ga0307372_10000645_pt1 | contig 61707 bp, 38 predicted proteins | sample OX1MG_FD_202533 | JGI IMG/M metagenome (GOLD analysis project Ga0307372, IMG submission 202533) | Soil microbial communities from Risofladan, Vaasa, Finland - OX-1 | ecosystem: Environmental > Terrestrial > Soil > Coastal area > Acid sulfate soil | place: Finland: Risofladan, Vaasa | collected... | reverse complement strand
GCGTCAATGCTGCCAATTCCTTCTCACTCAGCATAATCCTGGTGGCTTGTTGTGGCATCGCTTTCTTCTCCGGCTCTTTTTCCTCCTACTATACTATGGATTTATTTCGGCGTCAATGTACTAGACACGCTCATCAGCGCTTTGAGCCAGCCACCTACGTAGGTATTCGCTAACTGGTAGTAGGGAGCAGGCGCGATAGTGACATTTCCGAGGATGTCCACTGCGTGCGTCCAGCCCAACCCAATTGTTACACTGTAGGAGGTCCAGATGTAGAGTGCTGACATGAGTACTGCCACTACAATGATAGCAAGTGGTAAAGCGCGATGGGGGTTGCGTGCTTCCTCACCATAACCGCCCACCGACTCAAATCCGATAAAAGAGAAGAAGGCCAGCGCCATCGCAACGCCGATGCCAGGCAGACCGCCGGGTGCGACACCTTTGAGCGACGCACCTGCCAGCGTGAAGGGATGCATCAGATCATTGCCTGATGCGCCACCATGAACTGTAATCGCGACATCTAGCAACAGCAGACTGCCGATTTCCACCAGGGCAAAGGGAGCCATCACCCATACTGACCACTGCACATCGAAATAGGCCAGCAGCCAGACGGTCAGCACGCTCAGGAGCGTGTAAAAGACCCAGCCGCCGGGAGCGTGCAATCCGAAGAAGGTTGACAGGTTGAGATCAGTGAGACCCCCAAAGGCCGCCTGAGAGGCCGCTTCAAAGAGCGAGTAAGCTCCGAACATCAACCAGCCTGCCTGTGTCCCGGTGGCGCGACCCAGACCATGCCCAATCCAGGTGGCAAAGCTTGCCGTCGAGGTGAGGCGACGGGCGAAATAGGCAATGGGCTGCGTGAGCAAGAGCAGCCCGACCGCACCAATCGTAAAGACGAGCGGGGTTGCTGCCCCTGCTTGCGCAGCCATGCCCGGCACATTAAAAAAGAGTGCAGCCATTGGGGCGACACAGGCCGCACAGGCGATCAGTACGCCGTACCACGGGAGTACATTGGGCCGCAGGTATCCTGCAGCCGGTTCGTGAGGATCGTCGTTGGTGGTAGATACTGCTAGAGATTCATCGGATGATGCCATCGCGTTCCTCCAAAAACACATGAATAAGTGATTACGAAATCGGGAAGAAATTGAGAAAAATTATGCATCTCTGCATGGTGTTTCCTCAGCACGTACATGACTTCTCATGCTGCGCAGTGGGTGGCGGCACATCAAGGGCGGGATTGCGATCAAAGAACCCCACCGGCTGCAAATGGAAACCAACAGTACGGACTGGCATTACGGGCCAATCTTCCGGGCGCGGTATGTGATTGACGCCCAGGGTGTACCACACCACGACACTGGTATCCATAATGGAGCGGTTGGCCCGTGTCCACTGTGGTAAACCCGCGCCTCCCGCATGCTGGTTGGGATAGTCTCCGGCTGGAAAGCGTTCCTCTGGTGCATAAGGCGTGACCCACAGGTTCTTCGTAATGAAGGCGGCACGTTGCACAACGTGTGCCATAGGACGAGCCAGTGACACCGCATTTTCTCCTGGAATCAGTTGATAGCCAACGCATTGCCCCAGCGCGTTGCGCACTTGCCGGTTCACGACCTTCCAACTGCGGCCCGACAGCGAAGCAGTAACCTGTTGCGCTTGCTGCTCCGTCTCTAACAGCGTGTCTCTGGCGAAGAAGGCATTGCCATAGGGATTGGCGGAGGGCTGTTCGGTCTCCAGGTGCGTTTCATAAACGCAGTTGTGAAGGCCATCCACCATCATATCCAGCCGCACATTGAAGAAGTGCTGGTGGATGATAGCACAGAGCTGCGGCGCGACGAGCGTGCCGTACTTCGGCTGCTCACCCGGCAGCATGGCCCGAGTACTCATGATCCCGGTTAATTTCACCTCAAAACCAATGGAGCCATCCTGATGCAACGACCAGTAAAATCCATAGTCATAGATGCTGACGGTCGCGATGAAGGAAACGACCAGCTTCCGTGAGCGCCGCACTTCAGCACGTCCAGTGCGGAAATTGGTGTGTTTCCACAGCAGCCCTGCATCCTCTTCATGCAGGCAGATGGCATTGGACAGTTTGACCGGATTACCCACCATGTCACTTACCCAGACATCAAAGTAGCGGATATGCCCCAGACAATCGCAGCCCCGCTCGAGCGCGTTTGCCATCGCGCCCAGGCCATGCTCGCCCATGTCCAACACGTTTCTACGATAATACAGGGGCGATGGGTCGCCATAGGGAACGATCATCTCGGCGAGCGAGGCCCGATAGAGAATCGGGCGCACGCGGCCCTGGTCTTCGTAGCCCACTGTGTACAGCACAAGACCCTCGCGTGGCGTCCAGCCGAGGCGAAAGTGCCATTTCTGCCAGTATACCGCGTAGCCTTCTACAGTAAAGCTCGGCCCTTCCGGCTGTGTGATCACCAGAGGTTTGAGGTCAGGGCGCTGCGTTCCTATCGCTTCCGGTGTGTAGTTTCCCTCGGTCGGTGGAATGGGTAGTATGCCGGTGTCTTCCATCTTGATGACCTGCATCGCGTTCAGGTCAACCAGGATATGTAGCCCATCTACCGGATGGGCATAGCCGTTGGCCGAGGGTGTCGTTCTGACGAAGACCAGTGGACGCCCTAACCGCCGCGTTGGTGCATCCTCTGGCCCATAATACCCGGCGGGCCAGGAATCGACCATCACGAGATCGAGATTGGTGACGCCCCGCTTTGCCATCGCCTCCTGAAACGCTGGATGGGCTTTGACGATGCGCTCAACTTCCAGCACTTCGGCAAAGGTGATAGCGGGCTGCACCCCGGGAACCACCTGCCAGGAGAGAAGCGTGTGTGTTGTGAGCGAGACGCGAGCTTCGAACGTCGCATTGGTAACGGGATCAAGCACAATGAGCAACGCTTCCCGCGCTGGTGGCTGCGCGGTTCCCGCCGTGAAGACCAGCACGTCCGCTTTGGCCGGTTCGTGTCGCTCAACGGAAATGACGCGCATATGGGCAGTGAGTTTGTCTGCCTGTCGCGTAAGCTGCACGGCGGAGGCAATCTCCTCCGTCGAAAGCGGATCGAGCGGATGGGGGATATGGAGTTGTTGTGTATGAGACATGCTAAGAAATAACCTTTCTTTATGAGCGTTGTATAGGATCAGGTGAGTTGGTATGGCCCGTTGCTGGCTGCTCCTGCCACTGTTCCCAGGCGGCCTCGCTGGTAGCAAGCATACTGCCAATCGTACAGGTGACGAGACAGCCTATCGTCAATCCACCGACGAGCGCCCACCAGAGACTGGAGGCAATCAGTGCCGGTATCCAGGAGGAAAGCAGCGTATCGGCGATGGTCAACAGACATACCAGCATGCCAAATATGCTGCCTGCCCATATGATGGGTAATGGTACGATGCGGTGCCGCTGAAAGAGCGATGGGAAGCGTACCGACAGCACCAGCACGTCCACAAAGGGAAAGAGAAAACGAGACCGCCCACACCAGCAACAGGCTCGCCGCCGTCACCGTATAGGCCTCAACGGTCAGATTCGCCGGGTTGCCCAGTGCCGTGAAGAGCGGAATCACAAAGAAGATGAGCGCGGTGTAGAGCAAAGCGATCCCGGTCTGGAACAGTAGCGCATTGGCCGGAACGCGCCACCGGTTGAGCCGGGCGATCCACATCGGCAGTCGCCCTTCAATCCCTGCGACCAGTAACAGCCGTGCCGAGATGACATTCTCAAAGACGGCCACCAGCAAGAAGAACAGCAATACGCCCAGCATTACCCCATCACCCGCAAGCTTCCCGAACGAGGTATCAACCACACCGACTAGCAGCGTGATGGGATTGGGCGCGTTCAGCGCGGCTTGCGGCCCTGCTACGATCAAGACCGCACCCGTGACGATGAGGTAACCGACGATCACGAAGAGTGACCCCCACAGCAAGTGGCGCGTGATGGACATGCGACGCGCTTTACTGTTGGAGGCAATGGATGGAGCCAGTTCACCGCTCATCGTCAGCGGCATGGTCGCGCCCAGAAACGCGAGTGTGACCGTGCCGAACAGACCGATGTTGCCTGTTTGAGGGTTGAGCCCAATGGCCCAGTTCGCTGGCACAGCAAAGAGCGTCGCAGAAGCGTGACCGGTGAGGAGCCAGGAAATGCCTGCCGCTCCAATGAGTAGCACTGTGAGACCGATGCCGATAGCTGCGGCATTGAGCAAGTTCTGTACCACTCGTGCCGGTTGCATGGATACCAGTCCCGCAAAGAGCGTCACGCTCAGAATCACGAGACCCTGCTGCCAGGCAGGAACCAGCCAGGTGGGGTTGAGGGATTGCAAGCGGTTGACCACCACGTCGGCGGCGCTGACCAGTGAAAGGATGCCCGGTAGCCAGGCACATAATCCGACAAAGAAACTCCAGAACTGGCCCAATGCCTTTTCCGTCCAGGCATAGATGGAGCCTTCAACCGGGAAGAGGCAACCCAACTGTGCCGTCACTAGAGCGCAAGGAAGGAAAAAGGCGAGGGCAATGATAGCCAGGTAGGTAAGGGCAGCAGCCCCACCCGTTGCGATGCCGGTGACGTTGCTGATCCAGAAGACGGCCAGTACGTACAGTGCGAGCAAGTCACCCGTGTTCAGGATACCGGGCATTGTATGCGGAACGTAGGTTTCCGAACGTAATACACGGAACACTGTTCCTTTGTGCTGGTGTCGTCGTGTATCAGGTAGATAATGGGGATGATCAGTCAAGAGAGACATAGCAATGCTCTTTTCTTTTAGATATTGACATACTGTTGAGCGTACAAAATAACGTCATAAACAAAATGCTTGAAACAAACCTGCTTGCTCATGCAGGTTTGGTAGCACAGACTGTCAAGATGAAGCAGAGGCCACAAAAGTCTGCCTGCTGGATTTCATCCTGCACTTTGTTGAGCAGTGCGGTGAGGTCATCGGTGAGAATGACCCCCTGGGTACGCAGAAACGGGGCGATGTGCTGCCCAAACACCTCGACCTGACGCACAAAATAAGGGTGCGCTACAGTTCCCGTCGAGACTTCAATCGCAGTGGGAAATGATTGCACTGCATGGCAACCAGCGCGGCGTAACCAGCTACCCAGCATGGGGGTAATGCCGACGTGACGACGTTCGGCAGGTTGAATATCCCTGCCTTCTTCCCTCCGCCATGCCGTAAATATCTGGTCATAGATTTGCAAAGAGGGCGGGATGAACGTTTGACCTGCCACGTGCAACGCACGGCAGACGAGTGCCGTGAGGCGTTCAAAGGCGGGACTGTTGGTGATGGGAAATTCCATCTCCGTCCAGCGCAGAAGACCGCCCGGACGACAGAGGCGAACGAACGTGTGCATCAAGGATGTGTAGCCCGTTGAGAGCAATGTGGAGGCGATGAAGGCTACGTTGATGAGGTCAATGCTGCCTGCGGAAAAGGTGTTCGTGTCCCGATCCAATAAGCGCATATCTCGCGCAAGAAAGCGGGCATTTGCCAGCCCACCCTTGTTGACAAAGTGTTGTGCATATTCCAGACACGGCTTGTATATATCAATACCCGTGACCTGGAGATGTGGATAGGTCCGTGCCACATCCAGCACCCAGCCGCCTACACCACAGGCCACGTCTAATACGGTGGTCAGTTGCTTTGTGACCATTTGCTCACGGGGTAAACTGCCGCCCATCTCCTCCAGCAGGAAACGAGTGACTTCCAATTGTTGCATCAGTTCTTGCTCTTCGACGGACATGATGGGCGAGGTAGAAATAGGGTGAATCATGATAATATCTCCTTCAATAGGTCATGTATTTGGATGCGGTGTGCGGTAGTCATGCCTGCTCATCAGTGTGCCACCGCTTTCTGTTTTTCAGTCGGATGCTGCATGTGATCTGGGCCGAGACAGGTGTGAACGGTTGCGAGAATGTCATCGGTGCGAAAAGGCTTGGTGAGATAGGCTTGCGCACCACTCAGTCGCCCTTTGAGTTTGTCCAACATACCAGCGCGTCCAGTGAGAATGATAAAAACCGTCTGTGCAAAGGCTGGTTTGGCCTTGAGGTGACGGATGAGTGTATAGCCATCCATCTTCGGTAAGTTCAAGTCTATCAGCACCAGCGCCGGAATACGCGCTTCTGGTGTCATCAGCCAACGCACCATCTCCATGCCATCAGGGAAACTGCATACGTCTTCGTAGCCTGCCCGATGCAGGCACACCTCAAGAATTTTACGCACGGTAATGGAGTCGTCGATAATCATGACCAATTGGCTCATACTGCATCCCTTCCATCGTTCGTGTTCTGCCACATCTTGTTCTCCTTTGTTTTCGTCTCTTGATAGCACCAGAGCCATCCTCCTGTGAGAAGACTGTAGCAGAAAATGCGTGCGAGAACTTGCAGAAAACTGCAAGTTCTCGGCGTTGACCGGTCAATCTCTTGCCATATTTAGATGACTATGGCAAGATAGGGAGAGGACACATGGTTGTATTTCTCGGAAGGAGTTCCGGCATGCGACACCACCTTGATAGGCTGCAAGACGAGGAGGAGCCAGATTTTGGCACCTTCCTCAAACTCTTGCGCACGCAGAAGCGTGTCAGGCAGGGGACGATTGCCGCCTTGCTTGCCGACAAAGGGTGGACCCCCACGACCTACACCCGGCTGGAAAACGGCGCAATCGCCCCCCGCTTCTCCGACTTGCTACCTCTGTATCGCGCCTTCGTCTTTGCAGGAGTCGCGTTTTCTCTGACTGACCGTCAGCAGTTCGTGCAACGCGCTCGCACAAAAATCGAACGTAAGAAAACCCACCGCGAGCAGCATAGCGACGCCGAATGGGCAGAGTTACGCTACGAACTGGCTCGCCTGGATGGATTGCCGGACATCGTGCCTACCATGACCATGCCGACGTCTGCGCGTGTTGTCCAGAAACCATTGCTCACTGACACCGCTCACCTACTTGGGCGCGAGCAGTGGCGCGAGGGTCTGCTGGCGTGCGTACAAGGGCCAGTGCGCAAGAAACTCATCGTCATGCAAGGGCCAGCCGGAATCGGCAAATCGAGCGAGCTGCACTGGCTCGCCACTGCCTTCTTGCGTCACAGTCCGACGACACACCATGTTATGCTCTGTGACTTACGTTCTTTAGGCCACACCAGCCGTCCTGAAGATGCTTTCAATGTCTTTGTCTACACCTTGCTGGTCGAACTAGGATTCCCCCCTGCACCAACGAGCATGCTCTCGCTGGACGACCTGGCACAGCAGGTGTTGGAACAACTGGAAAAAGCGCGGCTGCCGCTGCTCGTGTTGCTAGATCATGCGGAGTGTCTCTTGCAGGAGAGCGGCTCCCTTGCCCCTTGTTGGGAACGCTTGTTCACAGCCTTCTTGCGCGTGCAGCACAGTTCGACGCTGGTGCTGACGAGCCAGCAATGGCCGGGCTGGTATCAGGGGGAGCGGCAATTTCTTGTCGAATGCTCCCTGCCGCCATTGTCACGAGAGACCAGCCTGCTAGTCTTGCAGCAGCATGGGCTGGACAGCGTCCCAGTCACCGTGTTGGAACACATTTATGAACGAGTTGGCGGTATCCCACTGGCCCTCGAATGGGTGGCGGCGATGGTCAAACAGCCGCTCGAGATGGAGGATTGGGCGGAATTTGGCGAGAGTATGTCTGGCGCCAGCGCAGACAGAGATAGCATGACTGGATCCATCGAGCGTCTACTGAACGAACCGCATATCTTTGGCGGCACGCTCGCCGATGATATCGCGCCCCTGTTACAGCGCATCATCGCCACTCAGCATTTCTCACCAGAAGCCCGCGCACTGTTGGAGGTTCTCGCTGTATCACGGATTCCGCTGGCAAAACCGGCCCTGCAACTTCTCTGCCCACAGGGACCACGCCCACTCAAAGAGCTGCGGCGAGCGTCGGTGTTGGTGTCGTATCCAGATCGCATTCAACTTCTTCCGATGGTCGCCGCCGCCATGTACCGACAGTTGAACGCCGAGCAGAGGAAAGAGCGCGAATCGACGTTGATTGGGGCGTGCCAGGCGTGGATCAATCAAGGCACGCTCCACGAACAAGAACAAGCTGTCGCCATTACCGAATTGGCAACACTGTTGCTCAAGCATCACCGTCTGATCGAGGTAGAGGAACATCTCATTTACTATGGCTGGGTGAGTTTCAACCACGGGTACGGACCACGCCTTGCTCGCCTGGCTGAGCAAGTGATGCAACAATTTGATTGGCACGAAACCCTGGAAATGGAATGCGTGGGATTGTTATTACAGAAAACGCTGTATCCGTTTCTTGGCAAAACCACTGATGATATCTGGTGCGAGCATAGCCGGCGGATTCTTACCGCATTTTTGAAGAGAGAGATCAAGCTTCCACTGGGTGCAGAATATGCCTTGATGCACAGGCTCATGTTGCAGACAATGAACGAGCTACACTTTGAAGAAGCGCAAACCATTCTGGATGCCTATTACGTATGTCTAGAAGCGCGTCAAATTCCTCATCTAGATCAGCATACTTCGCTGCTCTGTGAGCGTGCATTACTTGTGGGAACCTGGTGCGAGTACGCAGAAGAGCAAGGGGATATGCAGAAAGCCAGAGAACTTCGTGAGCTGGTCATTGCTCTTTATCGCCAGTACAGCAATATTCTTCTGGCTGGAGCCGAGAAAGCTCTATCAACGCTCAAAACGAGCCTTCACAGGAGGAAACTGGCGTATAGTTACAACTACCTTGCCTTTGAACTCGGAAGAAGTGGTCAGTTTGAGGAAGCGTTGGAGTTCATAGACCGGAGTATTGTATTGAAAGAGCAAGGGTACGCCCGCTTTAACGGGCTGGCAGCAGCCTATGGCGATAAATCGCAGATTCTCATGGAACTTGGGCGATTTCAAGAGGCGCTGTACTTTGACGAGAAAGCTTTTACTGAAATACAACGTTGTGCTGAGACAGGAGATGCGCTCTCCAAAAATGAAGTCTGGATTTACTACGTCTATCGTGGGCGGCTTTACCTGCGTCTTGGCAGAATTGAAGAAGCGGAGTCGTTATTGCGGGAGGCACTTCCGCATATTCGTCCCGGAAGGAGAATGTATCGCATGTTTGCCAGACAAGCATTGGAAGAGATTGAACAATGGCGCAAACAGGCCACTGCACCCGAACATCAGTTAGATTGGCGCTGGCTGGCCCGATTTCGTGAGCTTGTGGCTTATGATGGGCATGGCTGGCTGGCCCATGCTGGCCCCTTTACAGAAGAGGAACAGCACCAGTGGGATTGCCTCTTTGTGCCGCACGCCGACGAAGCAACACGGGAACAGGTAGCCACGCTCATGGTACAATCACGTGAGCGTGAACTTCAAGCTGCACTCACTGAACAGCGCGAGCCGCGCTTGCGTTACCCTGGTATTGACATTGAGGAAGTGCGTCGTCGTATTGTTGGTTTGCTCCAGCTCGATACAGAGATAAGCCAGCAGGAACCAAACGCAATTGTGCGCCGTCTGTATCACGGAGCCATAGAATACGACCTCGATTTTCTGTACCTCATTGAAGCAACCTATGAAGGTAATACCGACGCATTCTGGGCATGTAATCTTCGCCTCCTCACAGTTCCGACAGCCGAAGATGTGGAATTTGCCCTGTTACCGATCAAGCACATGGTTTTGCAAGGGCTGAAGCGTCCTGAGGCGATGGAAGTTGCCCGGCAATTGAAGGAGTTTATAGAGGTATCCCTTCACCTCTCACTCGACGTTCCACCTGATACAGAAGAAATTGAGCAGATATATTCGAATGGGCAGAAATCTCCTCCATCCCCTATTATCAGTGTTCAGGCAGCCAGAAAGTTTTTTGAAACAGCCCTACGCGAAGGCGGCTGCAATGGGTGGCGTGTCGAAATTGATCCGAAAGCGCTGCACCCGCGTGTTGAGGGCGGCTTACGCACCTTCTTTCTCTCAAGGGGTCCTTTTTGGCTAGACGACGTCAGATACTGGTTTGTTCATGAACTTGCGGGACATATTGGTCGAAATGTCGCAGGTGAACACTCGCCACTGGGTTTACTGGGAATCAGCACAAAGAACTATCAGCCAACCGAGGAAGGTTTTAACTACTATCATGAATGTCAAATAGAGAGGCTGCAAGGGCAGGAACCTCGTCGGCCAAAAATGTGGATGGGTACCATCTCAACGGGACTGGCAAGTGGCGTGATCACTCCTCCACTGACTTTTCGTACTCTCTACACCTTCCTTGAACTGTATGGCTTGCTCAATCAATTGCTTCGGCGTCCTAACGTGGATATCCAGAATGCCCGACAATCTGCAAAGACAGTTGCTCTTCGCAGATGTCTGCGCACGTTTCGTGGGGTTCCCAACCTTGAGCGAGCAGGAGTCTGTTACCTGCAAGATGCCGTGTATTTACATGGAACACGTCTGATTGAGCAAGCGGTAGCTGAAGATAAAATGGTGCTAGATCGGTTGGCCGTCGGTAAAGTTTCTCTGGAAGTCCTTCCCGATCTCCAGGAATTAGGTATTGTCAGCACACCGCAATTCCTCAGACAACTGGCCTATGATCCTGATCTCGATGCACATATCCTATCTTTCGAGCAAGCTGAAGAACAAGTCAGTGGATAAGCGGACATGAGTTGGGTACAGCGACAGAGAAAGGAGGAGAACCGAATAAGAAATACCGATACTGCTGTTGTTCGTATCGAGATAGCATACAGTTTGTGCGAATCAGTCGAAAAGGAGCCTCCATGCAAAATATCCTGCACTGGCTATGGATGTTGGACAGTCCAATGCCTGATGGTCCCGAAGATGAAGACGATCCGCCACCGAAAGGTGGCAACTCAGGCTAAGTAGCACATTCTAGAAAATGTAGCTTCCTCACCATAAGGGGAAGAGAACACAAGGCATTGTTTCTGCTCTAGCCAGAAAATGGGTAACAGGGAGAGCAGGAACGATGTTTTGTGTTTCTGCTGGGTACTGAACCGTTATTGCGTGAGGTACGCCAGTGTATTTGCATTGAGAGGAAAATCTATCGCATGTTTGTAGAGGATATAGTAGGTAAGATTGAGCAATGGCGTCAAAAGACAACCGCACCTCATTACGAGTTGGATTGGCGGTGGGTAGAACGCTACCGCGAGCTTGCGGCGTATGATAGTCACGGCTGGCTTGCCTATGCCGGACCGTTCACTGCAGAGGAACAACAACAATGGAATCACCTTTTCACACCGCCGCTCGATGGTGCTGCAAAAGAACAAATGGGAGAGATGTTGGTACGCACCCGTGATCGAGAACTGGCTGTCGCCCTGGTCGAACAGCGTGAGCCGCGCTTGCATTATCCGGCGATTGAGATTGATGAGGTGCGCCGTCGTATTGCCGACCTGCTTCAACTGGATACAGACATCACCCGGCAGGAGCCGAACGCTGTAGTACGCCGCCTCTATCAGGGAGCCATTGAAGAAGAAGTCGATTATCTCCGTCTGATTGAGGCCAGCTACGAAGGCGATACAGAGAAATATTGGACACACATGTGTCGTCTGCTATCGCCTCCGACTCCTGAAGAAATGGACGAGGCGCTTGGTCATATCAAACGCATGGTGATACAGGGACTTCGGCATCCAGCAACAGCGGAGATCAGTCAACACTTTCAAGAGTTCCTTCAAGAGAAGCTCCACATTTCCATGACGCTTCCAGCAGATGCGGAAGATATTCAGGAAGTAGCGCCGCTTACGTCTACCTCTTCAGTGCAAGAGCAACGCACGGTGGGTCCTCAGGCAGCCAAACGCTTTTTTGAGGCAGCCTTACAGGAAGGCGGATATGAAGGCTGGCAGATTGTGATTGATCCCACTGCGACGAATCCCCGAGTTGAACAGGGTTTGCGTCAATTCTTCCTCCCGCAGAAGCAATTTTCTTTGCAACAGATCAGGTACTGGTTAGCGCATGAAATTGTCGGCCATGCAGGACGATGCATGGCCGGGGAACGCTCACTGTTGGGACTCCTCGGCATCCATACCAGAAACTCCCTTCTGACGGAGGAGGGCTTCGTGAAGTATCATGAACGACAGATCGCGCTGCTACACGGAGAATCCCTCGATGACACAGGAAGTTGGCTGGGAACACTGGCGACCGGTTTGGCAAGTGGAGTGGTAACTCCCTCACAAACCTTTCTCTCGCTTCATACCTTCTTTGAATACTATTCCTGGCTCCGTCAATTACTCCGGCGTCCAGAGATAGATGTGCAGAAAGCGCGGAAACTGGCGCAGAAGTACGCTTCTGGCATGTGCCTCCGCGCATTTCGCGGTGTACCCAACCTGGAAAAGGCTGGTATCTGTTACCTGCAAGACGTGGTCTACCTGCGCGGCATACGCATGATCGAGCGTGCTGTAGCTGAAGACAGGACGGTTCTTAACCGTCTGGCCGTGGGGGTTGTCGCTCTGGAACTGCTCCCTGATTTGCAAGAACTGGGCATTATCTCCGCATCGCAACCGTTGATGGCAATGGCCTACGATCCCGATCTGGATACCCGTATCCTCTCTTTTGAAGTGACTGAAGAGCAGGTTCAGTCATGAAACAATCAGGGAAGGAGGAAATGAAAACGACATTTGAAGAAGTAATGAGCATTCCGCATTGCTTGTAGCACAGAGATTGGTAGTTCGTACCCACAGCGTTAGTACTAATGAAAGGGGAAACATGACAAACTGGCTACTCCTGGTATTTGCAGATGATATGCCACCAACTGAGCCACCAGAACCAGACCCGCCCTCTTCCGAATGATACCGGCAAAAGCGGGGTATGTTTCACAGCATGAATCATTGAAGTCGTTCTTAACGTCGCATGAAACGAAGCATGATCTCTGCTTTGTCCAAAGTGTAGAGCGGAGACCATACTTCGTGCGTTTCTAAGAAGCAGAGTTGATATTGCAAGAGGCACGTTCCGTATTCATCCAAGAAGGAGAAGCTATTGTATGTTTGCAGACGATGCACGTTAAAAGATGAAGCAGTGGTATCAAAAGACTACCACACCTCACTATTAGCTAAATTGGCGATGATCAGAGCAATACTGATAGTTAGACACCTACAATGCGGTAGTATGTCAAGTTCTGGCTCTCCCGCATTTCCCGTGCCACGAGATTCAAGCAACACAACAAGTTTGTAGAAGATCCGTTTTCGGAGCTTCCTTAGAGGAAAGATGTTTCACGTATACGAGACCTTAGTACGAGAAAGACGGGAGAACCCAAGTTTTGTGTAAAAGCGCGAGATCTGGCTATATCTCTCCCCTTTGTAGATCACTTTAATGGGCAATCTCAGCCTCGCACTTTATCTTTCTGTAAGAAAAAAGGACTAAAGTTGGTATGGTAATCGTAAGTGTCAAGGTTTTCTTGCTTCTTGAGAAATCCTACAACCAAATAGGTAAAAGGAGTAGCGAGAATTTCGTACAGAACTTTGAATATCCACTGAGTAAGAATCGTGGTAAGAATCAGTTGAGGGGGGATAATACCCCAAAAGGCAATGAGGATGAAGATAATAGTGTCAATACCCTCGCCGAAAATGGTTGAACCAATAGTACGGGTCCATAACCAGCGGCCTTTGGTCGCTATTTTTAACTTAGCAAGTACAAAAGAATTTATAAATTCACCCACCAGATAAGCAGCAAATGAGGCCAGCAGCAAACGTGGAGTGAAACCGAGAATAGTATTATATGCGTTCTGATCATGCCAGAATGGTGCTGCTGGCGCAAACCCTCCCAGATAAAAGGCGATGACCGCAATCAGATTACAAGCGAAACCCAACCAAATTACCCGCCTGGTTGCCCCATATCCATATACTTCGGTCAGGACATCCCCGAATAAGTAACTGAGAGGGAAAACTATGATACCTGCGGGAATAATGAATCCGAAGAGGGAAATGAGCTTCACAGCTATAATATTTGCGGTAATAAGGCATGTAACAAATACGGAAACTATCATAGTAAACCAAAAAGATACCTTCAAAAAAATTGCTCCTTCTCTCGTCCTTGTTATCTAGAACGTTGCCTACAAGATTTTTCCATAACCTATAAACATTATGCCACAAACACATCACCGGTGAGCTAGTCTTTTGTTAGTCTGCTTCCAAAGAGCGAATAGAAATCGTTAGCCCATAGTGGCCTCCATCTAGTATTGTACCTTTCTCTATGCTAGACTTACACCAGAACCACCGACGATCGCAAGCCCACTGGAAGAGAGACGGAAATTAATTATTGTGGAGGAAGACCTGTTCTAGTAAGCATTTTGAACTATTGCTGCCTGGTATGGTTTATAGCATGTGCTTTCTTGTGGGAAAAAGTTCTTCCCTCCCTCTAAATTGTGGTTGAGTTATGTCAAAAGGAGATCATTTATGAGTACTTCAAAAGCTATCGCCATTGTAAGCGGAGGATTAGACAGCGTTACACTGGCCTATTTATTACATGCAGAAGGATACCAACTGCATCTTTTATCCTTCGATTATGGGCAGCGCCACAAAAAAGAGCTTGGTTTTGCAGAATTATGTGCAAAACGGCTTGACGCCACGTTTGACGTGATAGACTTGAGCAGCATTACTCGCTTCTTGAAGGGATCGGCGCTCACTGACGCTATTCCGGTTCCCGAGGGCCATTATGCGGCACAAAATATGGCAATAACCGTTGTCCCAAATCGTAATGCAATTATGCTCTCTATAGCCTTTGCGGTGGCGGTGGCTGAACAGGCTCGGGTGGTCGCTGCTGGCGTTCACTCTGGCGATCATTTTATCTATCCAGATTGTAGGCCCAACTTCATCGAAGCGTTCAATGCAATGCAGAAGTTTGCCGTTGAGGGTTTTGGTGATCCAGATTTGAGACTGCAGGCTCCCTTTATGCACCTCGGTAAGCATCAAATTGTCCGGTTGGGTGCCTCACTGAGCGTTCCATATGCTGATACCTGGAGTTGCTATAAAGGAGATGAGAAGCACTGTGGGAAATGTGGGACCTGCGTGGAGAGAAAGCATGCCTTTCGTGACGCCTCTGTTAGTGATCCAACAGTTTACGAAGACCCTGCATACGGCTACGATCTAGAGATAGGCACATCAATAAATTCCTGAAACGGCTTCTTAAAAAGAATAGAGATCGAGAATGCCTTCAATTTACTGGCTAAGATGTGAATATTATGGTTATTCCTGTCTCGTTGACCTCCTTACTAGAAAAATGAGTTTTATCACTCTGGATTATTCAGCGGGTGATCGCGAAGGTTGGTAGAATGAATTGTATGAAAAGGAGTTTTTCCGATGAAACTGGCTATCATCACTAAATCATTTCGTTTCGAGGCAGCACATCATTTACCAGGACACCAGGGGAAATGTGCAAATCTTCATGGTCACTCGTATAAACTGGAAGTCACGCTTCGAGGACCAATTAACATTGCTCCCGGCAAATCCTCTAACGGCATGGTTATGGACTTTGGCGACCTCGCGCAGATTGTACGCAGTTCAGTGATCGAGACGCTCGATCACCAGGATCTGAATGCAGTGACAAAACTTCATACGACAGCAGAAAATCTAGCTCATTGGATTTGGGATGCACTTGTGACGTCGCGCCTTGATGAGCAATTACTTTACCGTATCCGACTTTGGGAAACAGAAAGTAGTTTCGTGGAGATTACAGAAGCGGAGCGCAACTAAATGAATGTAATGGAGATTTATCGCCCGATACAGGGTGAAGGCTTGTTGATGGGGATACCGACGACCTTTGTGCGCTTCTTTGCCTGTAATTTACGGTGTTCCTGGTGCGATACGAAATACTCTTGGAGTATTCGAGAAGGCGGCACATGGGAAGTTATGTCTCCTCACGACGTTGCAGAGCGTGTTCACATGCTCAAAGCAAGGCATGTCGTGCTGACTGGGGGAGAGCCAACATTACAGCAAGAACTGCTCAGTCTAGTTGAGATTTTGAGAAGTGGTGGACATCATATTACCGTTGAAACCAATACAACGATCTTTCCTGAGAGCATTGTTCCAAAAATTGATCTCTGGAGCCTATCACCCAAACTCTCCAGTGCAGGTGAACAGTATCTTCGTTACTCAATTATTGAGCGATTCCTTGACAACGTTCAATCTCACTGTCAACAGTGGAAGTTTGTGGTTCGCGATGATGTAGATGAACACGCATTGCGGCAGTTACTCACTCGGTACCCTCTCTTCAAAGAACACCGCCTCTCAATTATTTTACAACCGGAGGGAGACGAGGCGTTCCCTAACTATGGCTCTGCGCTCGAACAGCTGGCAGAAAGGCTCCGTGATCCTTTTTGGGACAGCTACTTCGTCCGTGTCCTGCCTCAAATGCATGTTATTATTTGGGGTCGAAAACGCTTAGTATGACTTGCCTGATGGGTAGCTCCCCACTAACTGGTGAACACTCCCTGCGCTCTGGCCTCAGCTAGAACCTGGGCCAGAATGTACTTTGGAGGACGGCCTCGTGGTCGCTTTGGCTGTGCAGGATCAGCTTGAACGCGCTTTGGCAGACGGCCTCGTGATCGTTTGAGAGGAGGTTTCACTTAATTGTACAGAGGAGGAACCACCTTTGAGATACATTCCCGCTTCCAGCGTTTCCATCCGTGCCGCCGCATGCCGACATTTTCGCCTTAACGAGGCCAGACGTTCGCGAAAGGTTCCATTCAATCGCTCAATAAAAGCCGTGTTGAATTCCTGCCCTCCTTTTGTGAGCAGCAACAGCTTTTTGGCTTTCTGCTGTGTTCCGCGGGCAACTTTGCGGGTGATTTCTACCACCCGCTTGTTCTGCGTGTGCTTGATCACCGTCGCAATACAGAGATCGGGCCACACTTCTAATGTGCATCTTCCGCGACCGACTTGCTCTTTGACTTTTTCCCGAAAGGCCCGTGCAATACTTTTGGGATAGGCGGCAAAGCCATCGGTAGAGACCAGCAGACCGTGCACGAACTGACAACAGGCACGAGCATGCTGCAAGAGACGATCTATCAGCATGCGATCTCGATGCTGGCTCACCGTTCCTGCCAGCCAAAGGCGTGTCGTCACATCCATTGCCAGAGCGATCCAGACAATGATCTTCCTGCCTCTGGCTTGGATCTCATCCGCCTGAATATGCTGGCTCTTGACCTTGCCTTGTTCCACAAGAGCGCTGTGAACCCGCTGACAGTGGGCTCCTGCTCGTTTTTGCCAGGCGGCTACCGTACGTTCATCAAGTCCAAACGCATGGACAATCGCTTGCGGTGGACATCCCTAGGAAAGCAGTGTTACCACCATCGTTACCTGTTCTTCCTCTGTCCGCAGTCCTTCAAACAGCGTGCCTTTTCTTGCGCTAAAGGTCTTGTGACAGATATGACACTTGTAGTGCGGTCTTTTGCGACCATGAACACTGATATTGCCCACTCCGATTTTGCCTTTTGCGGAACACGCCTCATTGTGTCAACGCCGACGTAATAGTGGCTCTTCCAACTTTTTGGTGAAGCCTGCGTAATAATTACAGACATTTGTTCTACATTTCCCATAACATCTATTCATCAAGAAGGTTTATGCTCTCATCACCATTGTTTCCCTTACCCGATGGCCTAGAAATCACCTCTGTGAGCGACACGCCAGAAGAAGTCCTTGTGCATGTGACCTCGCACCGAGCCACGTCACCTTGCCCACAGTGTTCGATGCCTTCGTCTGCCATCCACAGCTCGTACCGCAGACACCCCAAGGATTTGCCTTGCACTGGTCGCCCCATTCGATTGGTGTTCTCCGTCAGAAAGTTCTTTTGTCGCAATCCCGACTGTTCCCGTAAAGTCTTCACCGAACGGCTTGCAGATTTCATTGAAACCTCGTCCCGTCTCACAAAGCGACTACGCACCGCTGTACAAGACATTGGTTTCGCCACAGGTGGCAAAGGAGGAGAACAGCTGGGTGACAAGCTTGCGATGCCCATCTCAGAGACGACGGTACTCTCCTCTCTCTACCTGGTCCCTCTGCCTGAGATTGGCCAGGTGCATGTTGTTGGGGTGGACGATTGGAGTTGGCGGCGCGGCAAGCGCTTCGGCACTATCCTCGTGAACCTGGAGACGCACAAGATTGTTGGTCTGCTTGCCGATCGGGAGGCAGAGAGCGTTCGCCAATGGTTAGCGGCCCACCCAGAAGTGGATATCGTGAGTCGAGATCGTGGAGCGATGTATATCGATGGAGCCACGTTGGGAGCCCCCCAGGCAACACAGGTAGCAGATCGGTGGCACATCATTTCTAACTTGGGCGATGCGGTAGAAGAGTTCTTGATTCGCAATCATATTCGATTGGAAGATGGGAACACTTCGTCGGGGGAATGCCAGACCTCAGACAAACCCCTCTCCTCTTTTTCTGCGACTCCTGCCAGTCAACGCAAATCGCAGGCACGCCTCTTACGAAAATGGAAACTGTATCAGCAAGTGCAGTTCCTGCACGCGTCTGGGATGAGCTTGCGCAAGATTGGGGAAGAACTTGATTTGGCTCGTAATACCGTCCGAAAATACTTCCGGCAGCATCCAGAGCCACCTCTGCCCACGCCGCGGCCACTGCGTGCCAGTCAGCTTGATCCCTACGAAGATTATCTGCTCGAACGCTGGAGCCAAGGCGAGCGGAACGCGGCTCAGTTGTACCGCGAAATCAGTGAACGCGGATATCGGGGTGCTGCAACGATGGTACGAGCCTATATCGGCCACCTGCGCACCACCACGGCAAATGGCTCTCCTGCTCGTTCTCGTAAGGAGCGTGCACAGGCTCTCTCCCCTCGTGCGTTACGCTGGTTGCTCTCACGCAAGCGAGAGGATCTTAATCAGAAAGAGCAAATGAGGCTCGATCAGTTGCTGAACCTCTCGCCGGAGGTTCAGACCACCTATGCCTTACTGCAAGCCTTTCTCTCGATGGTGCGCGAACGCAAACATCGCGATTTGCCTTCCTGGATGGAGCAAGCTGCCAAAAGTGGCATTCCTGAACTCAAGAGCTTTGTGACCGGGATCGAGCGAGACTATGATGCTGTGCATGCCGCTCTGCGTTTGCCTTGGAGCCAGGGCATTACTGAGGGAAAGGTGAACAAATTGAAGACGCTCAAAAGAGCCATGTATGGCCGTGCTGGCGTTCCTCTCTTGCGCCAACGGCTCTTACACGACGCCTAATAGCGAAGGTCTGCTTGACAAGAGAAGGAAGAGCTTTTCCCAGCGTTTCACCAAAAAGTTGGAAGAGCCAATTATTATGGAGATAACGATCATATGCTGTCAGGAAAGTAAGCAGTGATGCTTCTCCAGCCCCGTTTTTTCATGACGGAGAAAAAGATGGTGAAAAAGAAGCATTGCTTCGTAGCGTTAGGAATGATATACTGCGAGCGACAAGGTAGAGGAGGTTGGAATGGTCAAGGCAGTCTGGGCAAGAACAGGACACCAGAAACAGTTGTATCTGGTAGATGAGTCCTGTGAGTTCATTCCTTCTGTCAAACGATACCTTGACTATCTGGCTGCTCTAGAGAAATCTCCCCACACATTAGAAAACTACTGCCGTCATTTGTGTTGCTACTTCACCTTTTTAGCGCAAGCTCATCTTGACTGGCAGCAGGTCAGCCCTGATGACCTGGTTCGTTTCGTGCAATGGCTGCGTAATCCCTTCCGACAGATCAAGACAGTTGCTCTTCATGGAGCCAGTCCTCTCAGTGAACGAAGCGTGAACACCATTGTCACCGCTGTAAGCAGCTTTTATCGCTACCAGGTCCAACGTGGTGAGACCTTGACCAACCCGGTTCTTTTCGAGCAGATTTCTAACCGCTTCAGTGGCTTCAAGCCATTCCTGCTTCACACCAGTCGGGGCAAGACCACCAGGCGTGTGGTCACCCTCAAAGTGCCGGAAAAACGTGTCCAAACGATCACTGATGCTGACTTCGCCATCTTTCTGGCCTTGATAGACAATTTCCAGTTTCGCTGTATCGTGCTTTTGATGCGAGAGGGTGGGCTACGCATGGGGGAGGTTCTGGGTCTGTTCATCCAGGATCTGGAGTTCCACCGTAATGGGATCTGGATACGCCGGAGATCATCTCTCGAAAATGGAGCACTGGCCAAGAATCTCCAACCTGGGGAGGAACGTTTCATTGACCTGTCCCCGGAACTTATGGTGCTACTGGATCACTTGCTGTTGCAGCATACCTTTGACACTGATCATCTCTTCGTCGTGCTCAAACAAAATGCGAAAGACAAGTGGGGCCAGGTTACCTATGGGCGTCCTCTGGCGTGTGAGGCGGTCAAAGGGCTCTTTCGCCACTACAGTCAGAAAAGCGGAATCCCTGTCCATGCCCATCTTTTACGCCATAGCCATGCGACCGAGTTAATCAAAGCAGGCTGGGATGCGAGCTTTGTCCAGAAACGCTTGGGCCATGCGCAGGTCCAGACCACCATCAACACCTATGTCCATTTGAACGACGATGATCTTAGCCAGAAGTGGCGAGCCTATCAGCAGGAGAAACAGCATGAAAGCAGCTCTTCCCGTGAAAACGACCAGCCTTCCTAACTGGACAGGAGCACAACTGAAATTCTGGGAATTACTGCAAGAAGAAGAAAATCGGGCTCTTGCCGTCTTGCCTTTGTGTGAAAAAGCAGGGTATCGCTCGTTTGCTCCCTGGTACTGGGCAATGCGAGATCCTGTTTTTCGAGCATACGTAGAAGAACTGAGAGGAAAGCCCCAATATGACTACAGTCAGGTTGTGATCCCGCTTGCCACTAACTCCGACGAAGAATGGCGCAAAGATAGTATTGATCTTCGGTGCTTAGTGACGGAGTATCCGAAACATGCAGGACCTTCGACCTTCCGGCTAGATTTTTCTTACCTGTGCAATCCTCACTTCAAAGCGTTGATCAAGCGCTATTTTCGCGCACATATCGGCTTTTGGGAAGCAGCCACCTTCAAGAATCAACTCCAGTGCATGAAGCCATTGCTCCTGGCATTTTCTGAGCAGTATCCAGAGGCAGAGTCGTTTGCCTCCTGCACGCGAGCCATGATCGAACCGTTGCTCACTCGTTCGACATGGACTGACCAACAAGGACGTCTCCGGCCACTTTCAGGGTACCGAAAGCGCCGTATGGTGATTAGCTTACAGAGCATGTTTACTTACATGCAGAGGCATGGCTGGGAGGAGGCCCCACAATCGACGCTGCTGTATGCGGAAGATTGCCCTAAATATCCCGGCTATCATCCCCGTCCGCTTCCCTCTGAAATTTTAGAGCAGCTGCAATCCCATCTTCATCTTCTTCCTCCTTACGCACGGAACCTGGTGGATATTCTCTCAGTCGTTGGGCTACGTGCAGAAGATGCGATGCACCTGGCTGAAGATTGTGTCGATTATGATGCGGTTGGCGATCCCCGGCTGCGGTGGTACAACCACAAAATGAAACGGGAGGGTCGTCTCCTGCCAATCACGGCCCTCGTGGTCGAGGCTATCCATCGACAACGGGAGTTAGTCAAAGGTATTCCTGATCACTTTGGGAAACACTACTTGTTTCGGACCGAGAGAGGATTGTACAAATTCCGAACCTTCTCTTACCACCTGAACAAGCTTGCCAGGCAAGTTCCTATCCTGGGACCGGATCAACAAGTTTATCGTTTCAAACCCCATCAATTTCGACATACGGTGGGTTCACAAATGATTTCTGCAGGCCTGGGGATCGCCGATGTCATGGCCTATTTGGATCACATGAGTCCTGAAATGACCTTGCGGTACATCGAGATCAACGATGAGACGCTCAAGCACAAGTTCAAAGCGCTGGTTCTCTCTGGGCAGGCAGTCGGCGGTGCAGCGCTCAAAGCCCTCAAAGAGCAATTGGAAAAAGGAGATGAGAGCGAGCTGGATTGGGTGGTTTCTAATCTGCGCAAGCTTTCCCTCCCCTGGGGACAGTGCCTGCATCATGCCAAAGCCAACAAGTGCCCCTACGGACAGAACGCCTGTTTTACCAAAGACAATGGACCTTGCCACAAACTCGTCACCACACCTGAACATGCTCCTGTGATCATCGCGACGATGGAGGACTTGAAAAAGAGCAAACAGATCGCTGATGAGAAAGGCTGGGAGATGTATGCCAATGATCTTGCTGACCAGATCAGAGGGATGGAGCACGTGCTGGCTGAACTGCGACTTCCTGATGAGCAGCGTCCGAAAAATCGGGGAGGCAGCAAGTGAATCGAAAACCGAACACAGAAGCGGTGATCCGCCTGGCCGCCGAAAAGAGTAAACAAGCCAGACAGCGGACACAAGAAGCGATTCAGCGTCTTCAACAACAGGGCAAACCCATCAATTTCACAACGGTGTGCCAAACGGCTCGTGTCTCCAAGACCTTCCTGTATGATCCTCGGCACGCCGACCTGGCTGAGGACATCCGACGTCTCCGTGAACGCCCGATACAGCGGCCATCAGCAATTTCGCCTCCCAGAGGCAAGAGTGAGAGTGCAAAGGATGCGCAAATTGCACGCCTGAAGGAGCGCGTTCAAAAGCTTGAGCAACAGGTGAACGTGCTTCAGCAGGAGAATGAACTGCTCTATGGCAAACTGGCCGCACTGCCAGGAGGAAGGTAACGCTTTCTTGGAAGGAACCGTTACGCAAGTGAGGAGGAGACCTGCTCGATGAGCCCTGAAGGAGAGAGCAAATTGGTCAATGTCTACGGGGATAAATATGCGAAAGCACGCCCTCACCCTCAAGTAGCCTACCAACGCATGATCGGCACCTCTCAAGTGACATTTGTCTGCGTGGTTTGTGGAAAGACGGTGACGCAGCAGCGCTATCCAGGCCGCATACCTCGTTACTGTAGTGATCCTTGTCAGGCGCAAGGACGACGAGAGAAAACGCGAGTACGAGTGAAGAAATTGCGAGTACGTCAGCGCATGATGCAGAAACAAGAAACAGAGGAGTCCTCTCAAGAAAAGATGTAACGTTTTCTTGTTCGATAGCGTTACGTCTGTTTCCCCACCCACGATGCTTACTTTCCAGACGCGAATTTCAACGTGATTGTGCTTGATATGCTTTCTTTTCTCCCCATAACAATTATACACCGTCGTTAATAATTGGGGCAAAATTGGTTTGAGGCGTCCATCGGCTCTGTACTTTTTTGCATAAGCACAGCATGTCTCTGGACGCTGGCTTTTTCAAGTCTGCCTGACCTTTTCACCAGTTAGCGCAATGCTACCTGCCCGATGTTATCAATATTCAGGCGAGAAATTCTGATATTCACACTAAAAACATAGAAACTTCATTACTACATATAGTATACTTTGCTAAGTGTATTATTAAATATTCCCGTATCCTCTCAATAATTTGGGGGAAGGGCGGGCGTGTTTGTGAGAGGAGATGTGTTGAGAAGACATGAGGAAAGAAGCCAACGAAAGAACGACCTCGTTGGTTGGTGATGATACCCATGGGTTCTGCGATAGGAGAGGTTACGGGTCGGCCGCCCAGGAAGTGGCGAAACGGCCATCAGCCGACTGTTGTTGGATCAGGGAGGCCAAACAGGGGAGAACATTGGCTTGAGTGATACGGTCATCAAAATAGTGGAAAAAGTTGACCCCCAGCTTCCTGGCGGTAGAAAGCAGCGTCTGAAAGGTATCCCATGCCTCAATGCCCTGGGTGGTGCGTGCCTGCAGGCTGACATCCCGCTTACGTACTCGTTGTCTGGCGCCCAGTTCCGCCGGGTTATTGTGCAAAAGGATTTCGGGATGGGAAAGGACCTGGAGCAATTGCTCTTTCTTTGCCCATGTCAATGCGAGGCGCTCATCCAACTGATCGTAGCCACTGGGCTTGCCGAAGAGGTGATCAAACTCGGCACGCAATGTGTCTGCCTCGCCAGGATACTGCCGGTAGGACTGAAGGTGCTGGTACAATTGCCAGAAGTTCTGGCCGAAGACCTCGAGGATCTGACAATGGACAAGAAAGCGTGGCCTCAGTTTCTTGTAGTGGCGGTATTCGTGAATCCAGCAGAGAGCCAGGCACGCCGTCAATGCGTTGAATTGAGGGGCATCGTCGCAGATGAGCAGGTCAACCACCGGGTAGGTGGTTTGGGTGCGGTAGAATGCGCTAGCCATAGCATCCTTCACCACCTTGCGCAGGGTGGTTCCCTGTTTGGGCAGGTGCGCCACCAGCAAGGTGTCCAGTTGCGTTTCAGTGTAGACCTGCTCAGGCGGCAGCAGAACGGCAAGCTTGCTAACCCACGTGGGGGAGACTCCCAATTGAGCCATCAACGCCAGGGCCAGATGAGTGCACTGGAAGACCAGTGCGGCCCCGCCCAGGAGAACCTGAACCAGACTGAGGCGGTCTTTGGAAGGCAGGGTGCGGTAGGCGGTGTAGAGCGGATTGCAGAGGATATGACAGTGCTGATTTTGACCGTTGATGCGCGTTCCTGTACTATCGAGATGCTGCCACGGGGAACTGGAGAGACCTGCCTTCACCACTGCCGCAGACTCCACATGAAAGATCTCTTGGTCCTTGATCAACAAGTTGGAAAGCTCTCCGGCACTGATCAAGAGACCCATTGCATGCAACACGTCCAGGAGTTTGGGTTCACTCATCAGCCCTTCATAGTACAGAGCCAACACCCACGCTCGCACTTTTGGTCCAAACTGGCCGTGGTAGCCTGCGGGCAAGTTTGCCAGATACGTCCGTTTGTGTTGGGGCGAGTAGTATTTCTCCTTGCGGAACCTGACGTTGTTGGTCCTCACCACAATATCCTGCACGACCACGTCCTCATAGCCCTTAAAGACGGCATCGGCAGGCAGTCGCGCCGGGTCGATTTTGACCACCTCGACCCGATCGATCTGGATGTGGGCCTGTTTGCTGGTTTTGTGATGAGCTTTGGACTCTCGACGTTCTTTTTCCGAAGACAGCTCTTTGGCGGGCGTGTTTGCCTTGATCTTTGGCTTGCCTTGTTCCCCTTTGAGACGATTGTTCTCGTCGCGCAACCGTTGGATTTCTTCGGCTTGCTCTTGCACTTTGGTGTGCAGATTTTCTACCTCGTTCATCAGATACAAGACCACCTGACGGACCGCTTCATCTTCAATGCTGTTGGGATCGAAGTTTTCTACCATACTTCTAGTATACTGGAGCCGCCAATTTTAGCCACGGGCTACGCCGCCCCGGAATATTGAGAGGATACATATTCCACACAACTAACAAGGGTGATATGTATGGTAGCAGCTTTACTGTCGGTATATATCCGTTTCTCCTTGAAACCAATCGTCCTATATGCGGTTCTACAAGTTAGCCTCAAACCAGAAGATAATAGCAATCTCTGTAAATGAATTTGCCGAAACTGTTAGTAAGATTTAGGATGCTCGTAAAAGTGAGCATCCCGGCTTTATTAGTGAACAGGATTGTACAATATGTGACCTTCGTTGGAATTGTCCCACCTTTAATAAGGACAGTGGCATTCTGTTGCGATATCCCTGGTTGAATATTAGTTCTAATATAAAAGATTTACAGAAACTATTGCATACCAGCGTACATAGTGTATAATGTGAGCAATAACTCCTTTTATTTCATATTTATTTCACGATAGATGAGCGTTCCTTGTGTGATTGAAGCAAGACCACGAAGCAAGGCGTGGTACGGATATCTGGTATTTCCAGCTAGTGAAGGCGGACTCATTGCAGAATAAGCTTAATGGCGATGCTCTATTTTTGCCTGGAATGTATGTGCGTGTGCCGTTAGAAATCGAGCGGCAGGATAAAGAGTTTCGAGACTTCAATTTGGGACAGATACAAAATATCGACGAGATTGCTTACACTGCCCTCGTTTGCTTGTATGAAATTGATAATGTGCGGGAGATGGAATGTTCTCTAGACTATCTCACTCGTTGTCGTATTCTACCTGACACCGAAATCACAACCACTCATGAGCAAAGACATGGAAGATTGCTCATCCACTGTGAAGATGCATGGAAAACAGGTGTATTTCTCGATTATTATGTACAGTTTGATGGGGAAAAGCGAGTTACACGCATCAGTGAAGAGCATTTAATCGTTGCTGCTCATCGACAAAATCCTGATCCCCTTGAGCAACTACGGCGTTATGAGCTACAAAATCCCATCTGGAAATTTTCGCGTGATATGGTTGTGGAGCGGTACAACCAGTTGCACAATGCGACGTTTGGTATAGAGGAACTTGTGGGAGCACGGGTGATGCTGCTTTCCTATCAAGCAGAGGTAGTGGCACGTGTCCTGGCAGATACCATCTGCCGCTATATACTGGCAGATGAGGTTGGCTTAGGAAAAACGATAGAGGCGAGCGTTATTCTCAAGGGACTATATCGGCGGGATCCTTCCTTGACTGTTTTGATTATTGCACCGGCAGCACTTGTAAGACAATGGCAAAATGAGTTGGATACAAAGTTCTGGTTGGAGACTCCACTGGTACGCACTCCTCAAGAATTGTATGCCTCAGCAAAATTAGGTCGGTGTATTATCGCTATCGAGGATATTGCAAGTAATCCTTCTCTATGGCAGACGTTGAGTACGCGAAGCGGGGGCTTGCTTGTAGTCGATGAAGCACATCATATTTACAAAAATCCGCTGCTATACTCTCGTATTCGCCAACTTAGCGCAACTGCACAGCATGTGCTTATACTCTCTGCCACGCCTATTCAAAGACGAGCTACAGAATTCCTGACGTTACTGTCGCTTATGAATCCCCATAAGTATAGGACAGAAAGTGCGGAGTCTTTTATCACATTAGTACAGGCACAGGACAAGATACGTCGTAGGGTCGCAATTCTCGCACGAGACTTGACGGAAGACAATTTTGATGTGGACGACTTTGAAGACGAGATGAGTGCCATTCTCAAGGTACTTAGACACGATGGGATGCTGGCAGAACTGGTAGAGCAGGTTAGAGTTGTGGCAAAAAACCGCGGTGGTGATGGAGGACTCGCTGCCGCTAAAGAAGCACTTGCTTATGTGAGCGAGAACTATCGCATAGAGGCACGTGTTATTCGGAACAGGCGAGCTCATTTACAGGCAGAATTGCCTCAACGTGCGGTAGATACTCGGTATAGTTATCAACCTTCTGAACGCGAAGGTGCTGCGCTCAATAACCTATATGACTACATCGACACGTATCTGGCAGCGTTCCCAGGACAGGCATTGGCTGCTGAATATTGTAGAGTGCTATTGTATGCTGCGAGTAGTAGCCCTTATGCCCTGTTGGATGTTTTGGAAACGCGCCTTGCTTATCTTGCGACGCCTCAAGATACATCAGCAACCCCATCCATAAACCTTTCTGTTCCTGCTCCGCCACGCCAGGAAGCGCAACGTATACGAGCTCTAGTGGAGTATGTTCCCGTTTTCGACGGTGAAAAAGAGCAATATCTGGACACGCTTCAATATCAAGTCGAGCAATGGAGGAAGGAAGAGGAACAGAAGTTACAGCACGTTGCCAAACATTACGCCTCTTTAGAAACGACTTCCGCTTACCGATTAGTACAGGTGATGAATGCACTTTCCGAGGCTATGATGAGTAGCTCTACGAAGAAGGTACTTGTGTTCTCCGGTTGGTTCCAAACGATAGAGACGCTTTCTATTTGCCTGGAAACACGCTATGGTCGGGGGACTTTCGCCTTATTTACTTCTGACCAAGATGATGAGCAACTACAGGCGAATGCCGATGCATTCCAAAGCAATGCCCGATGTCGCATTCTGCTATGCGACGAGTTAGGAGGCGAGGGCCGCAATTTTCAAATTGCTGATCAAATCATCCATGTGGACCTACCATGGACACCGGGACAGGTAGAGCAGCGCATTGGACGTGTAGACCGTCTGGGTAGAAAGGGTGTCGTTCTCTCGCTCATTCCTTTCGCACAGGGATGGCCTGAAGAAGCTCTATTCAACATATGGCAAAACGCTTTCCAGCTTTTCACACACTCTATGAGCGGTTTAGAGATTGCGCTGGAAGGTATTCAAGATGAACTGGTGGAGTCGTTGCAGCAAAGTTCGCGTAATGGATTAGCTGAACTTGCGATACCGATGCAAACACGTGCGGAACATCTACGAGAAGCGGTCGAGGAAGAGCGTTACTATGAGAGTGCTGCTATAAACACGGCACAACGCCTGGAATTTGAGGATATCAGTGACAGATACCGAGATGGCTCACTGCTACGCGAAGCGTGTTCATGGTGGGCGAGCCTTGCCGGGCTACGACAAGACTACGATAAGCGAACAGAGATTGTCACCTTTAGTCCGAAGATGTTTAGTACCGCGAGCATGAAAAAGGCACAGTTTGCTCAATTACCGAATATGGAAGAAGCCCTGCGACGTTCGAGGCGCCAACATACTCTGGTGGTGCGAGGAACATTCAATCGAGATATTGCAGTACGAAGGGAAGATTTGATTTTCTTCGCACCAGGAAGTGACCCCTGGACGGATGCTATTATTGCCAATGCAGTAGAATCAGACCGTGGGCGTTGTTGTGCAATTTTGCGCTCCGTACCAGAACTGAGGGGGACGTGGCGCGGCTTTGAACTGCTTTACACTTTGCATGTCAATCCACGTCCGCTATATGCCGCAGGATTTGACCAGACACTTCTTTTTCGCTCGCTTGGCTTCTTGCGCTCCTCGACGATACGTCTGCTCATTTCAGAGCAAGGAATACTCGAGGGCATAAGCAGTGTTGCGTGGAAACATACCCGTAATAGAGCTGATAAACTGAAAGATATTCACCTCGGAAAGCGCGATGGATCGTCACAGCAGATACAAGCCTTCAAAAATCAGCACTCTGGTGACTCATGGACGATGCAAATTGAGCAACTACTCGCTCAGGCACAAATGCAACTTAATGAGGAACTGGACGACTACATGGACGAGTTAGCAGAGGAAGCTACAGCAACTTTCGAGAGACAGGTACTGGGTCTACAGGCGGCAAGTCTCTGGCAACGTCACTACACACATGAGCCTTCATTGCCATACGAACAAGAGATTGCTGCTTATCAGTGCGTTTCTAAGGCTCTCGTAGAAGGTATCAGACATCCTCTACGACAATTAGAGTCGGTTTGCTACTGGGTATTACAGGAGGCGTAGCATGAGCGAATGGTTCGAGCAGTTTCAGCAGATGCTATACAGTGATACCCCTGACTACCGAAAGTTTTGTATTGACCTGAAGAAGGCTCAAGAGAAGTTACAGGATATTGAACTGGTACATAGTCAATGTTTGATGCGGTTGAGTCTCGCACTAGATGCATTGGGGAGGCGGGGAAAAGGAGTTTCTGACGCATGTGTGCTATTACGCCAGTTGATTCGGACCTACGAACGGAGAATAATGCTTCCTCTTGCTCTTTGGAATACACTATGTACTGATAAAGCGGCGATGGGCTTACGAATCGCCGATGAACGTGAAGATGGATATGTGGAGTTGGTTGCTGATGTCTGGATGCCTTCCTGGTTGAAAAATACACAAGATATGGACCGCCTGATACTACGACGCAACGATAAACATGTCGTGGGAGATGGTTTACTGTACGCAATGACAAAGGGAAAGTTCGCGTCGTATCAGTCACTTGCACAACAGGTTGCGGTACAAGCCTGTATGTTTGCATCTTCTGGATCAACTCTACTCATCACACTTCCAACAGGTGCAGGAAAGAGCCATTGTGTTTTGCTTCCAGCATGGCAAACTTCAAGAGGTGGACAGATAGCAGGTGGTACAACGCTTGTTGTCGTCCCAACTATCTCACTCGCACTCGATCTTGAAAGACGTGCGAAAGAATACTTTACAGAGGCCGCTGATTCTGAATGTGTGCCTGCCTGTTGGACGGGTGGGACATCAGAAGATGATCGAGCAGTGATTGTACAGGGAATTCGCAACGGGACGCTACCCATTCTCTATGTCTCGCCGGAAGCTCTCATGAAGTCGCAACTACACGACGTATGCCTGAATGCTGCTCGGCAGGGAACACTCAATTGGCTAGTGGTAGACGAAGCACATCTTATCGAAACATGGGGATCTGGTTTTCGTACAGACTTCCAGTTTCTTGCCGCCTATCGTAAGGAGTTACTAGAGGCATCCAGTACTACGTTGCGGACCCTGCTCCTCTCTGCTACAATTTCGCGTTCCAGTGCTACATTGCTCCAACGGCTTTTTAGCGAAAACAACAATTTCGACGCTATTCAGGCAAATCGTTTGCGACCAGAACCGTCTTATTGGTTCAAAAAATTTCAAAATGTATATGCTCGCGAACAACATGTTCTGGAAGCATTGCGTTATCTTCCTCGCCCAGCCATCGTGTATGTCTCAACAATATATAATGCTAATCGGTGGCTACAAACGCTGCAACAACACGATTTCCAGCGTGTAGCCATGTTCACGGGAGAGACTCCTAATGAGGAACGACAGCGTTTAGTTGATGCCTGGGACAATAATGAACTAGATATTATGGTAGCAACATCGGCCTTTGGTCTGGGCGTGGATAAAAGCGATGTAAGAACGATCATCCATGCATGCATTCCAGAAAACGTGGACCGCTTCTATCAAGAGGTCGGGCGAGCGGGGCGTGATGGATATAACTCAATAAGCCTGCTTTGTATGACACTAGACGATTACGGAATGGCCCAGAGTACCCTCTCTGACCTCATCACGTATGAAAAAGGAAAAAATCGTTGGGAAGGTATGCGAAAAACAGGCATTGTTTCTCGACAACGTGGTGATATCCAACTAGTAGATACCAGTACGCCACCGATTGACAGACCTGATATGCGACGCGGAAAGTCCAATAAAGCATGGAACGAGCATACACTACTGCTTATGCAACGCGCCGGGCTGTTACGAATTATGGATGGGCGAGAGCAGGAGTTTCGAGATATTGAAGCACGGGACAGTGACGCCAAAGCAGTGTCAACATGGCTACAAGTGCAGATACTAGCACCTTCAATTACAGGACATCCCGACGGTGAAGCATTTCAACAGCTATTTACTGAGGCACGCGAGAAGGAACTTCTCATAACTCATCAAGCTTTCTATAAAATGGAGAACATTGTCAAAACATATGATGACGATGATAATAATAATAAACAAGTAGGGATAAAACATTGTCTCGCCGAGGAACTTCTCACGCTGTATCCTGGTTGTGTGCGTGCCTGTGGAGGTTGTGCCTACTGCCGAGCGCATGGCATGAAGGCATATCAAGATGAACTGCCGTTAGAGGTAGATCTATCTACCAACACTCCAGCTAGCAACTATCTTCGTGGAGACTTGCGAGAATTGATGGGTTGGCATGAAACGCTTAATGTGGTGCGAGATGATTCTCAAAATGAGGCATCTCGAAGGCAACTCTCTCATGTACTTGCTGGTCTTGTAGTGATGGGCATACAACAACTGTTGCTTCCCTCTGAGTTGCTTAATAACCAGCAGTGGTTGAACACGTTCATTGTTGAGTTAGCACAACATCCAGAGATTCCGCATCTAATACGGAATATAGATGATATCGTGCGGCAAAAACAATTACCGCTTTATGCCATTCCCACTGTAATTGTTTATCCCGCAGACGATGCTCAGGCCGATCTCTATTATCGCTCACTCCGTGAGAACAGAAGTATATGGCGTACTTTACATGTTCTACTGGTACACGTAGTATCTTCCTCGCTCTATCTTGAAAGCGAGCATGGAAGATTTATAGATCGTATGGATGGCAACACATATTTCATTTCCGACCTGCATACACAACTTGATAGATGGCAAAACTCACTATGGTAAGGAGAAGTGCATGGAGATTATCAGTGAGGGGCAAGTTGAGCCGCACAGACTACGCGCTCTGGTCAAACTGATTGTAGACCTCAAAGAACCAGATGTACAAGATATATATGATTTACTACAACCTGCTGCATTAACGACAGATCAATCAGCGGTTAAAGCTACCTTCAGAATCGCGGTTGATTGCGGCCTGGTCGCTGATAGTAAAAATACACGCGCATTAGTGAGTGCTGAGCAGGTTGAGACAATGACAGCTTTTCAAAAACTGATGCAACAATGCTTATTGAACGTCACTGAAGAAGGAAGACCAAATTATCGCCTGAATCTGTACACGGCCTGGTATGCAGTGCAAAATGAGCGCGTTTTCCGTGAGTTAGCGACTCTAGGCTACGATGGTCCATTCAATACTGAGGTCTTTCCCAACACTTCTGAATCTGATGAGCGACGCTTCAATTCAACGAAACTGAATGGTTGGCGAAAATGGGCTACCTTTCTTGGCTTTGGTTGGATAAGAAGAATAGGTTCGGCATCAATAGTAATTCCTGATGCGACAGTAAGACTACACACATCTCTAGATGCACTCCTTCAAGATAAGCAACGCATCAGCTTCGGACAATTTATGAAGCGATTAGCTACCACTTGTCCGGAGTTAGATGGCGGAAAACTGTTTGATTACTGCTGGCAGGCCAGTCGTGGAGCGGAACAACCTGGCAATCAAGTTAGTCTTATGGTATCAACAGGTCTACGAACACTTTATAGCCAGGGGGTAATCGAGTTAAGTGAGCAGGCCGATGCTCTTGACATATGGCATCTTTATCCTGCGGAAGGCAGTCTGTATCAACGTGTAACACATATTCAGAGAATAGGAGCATAGCGGGTGCAAACAGAGGCATTCACCTCATTTCAGTGCTGGGACTCTGGCCGCATCGGTCAAGTGATTAACAAAGAAGCAGCGTCTGTCGATAAAGCAACTTTTCTGACAACGCATATGCCGATGAACATGCTCAACTACAAGAAAGAGCCACAGAAGATAGAAGACACCAGCGAACAGGGTCTCTTGCACGAACTTCGGTCGGCTGAAGATGAAGATAGACATGTGTTCGCTGTAATACAAGGTGCGCCAGGTACTGGAAAATCGCATCTTATCCGATGGCTCAAGGAACGCTACGCGGTGGAAGAAGGAGCGCAGACAAAAGTTCTCTTTATCGAGCGAGCGCAAGGCACGTTGAGCGGTACGCTTGATCAGATCATCAAATCGGGTATTTTTGATGTGAAGGCTATGCGAGAACATCTCGAAAAGTTGAAGGGTGCGACCATAGCACTCTCACACAATACACTTGCTGAAACGGTTCTGGACCAGCTTCGTCTAGCAGCTACCGAAGAACAGTCTCTCATGGCAAAGTGGATGGCGAAAAATGAGAAGTTGAAGAAATTTTTATTAGATGTCACCGTCAGAAGAGAATTACTGAAACCAAGTGGACCAATTGATCGTCTTGTGCGTTTCCTTACGCAAAGGTCACACGAGGGAAGGCGAAGTGATGAACTTCCAACGTTTGAGGCACACGATTTTGAGTTTCACGTGAACGTGCTTTACGAAATTAAAAGTGGCTACGCAGAAGCATTAGACGTTGCACAAAGACTTCAAGGTGAAGATGAACAGGAAAAGCGTGAAGAACTAGCAACGTACCTGAATCAATTCATTCCCCATGCAGTTGGACATGCCACCTCGCTCACAGGAGATGATTTGAAGCAACTCTTCAATGACCTGCGTCGTTATTTAAGGCTACACAATTATAACCTGGCTTTATTTATTGAAGATATCACTGCTTTCACAGGTATTGATGTAGGCTTAATTGATGTGCTTGCAACACAGCATCTTGGCAGTGCAAATAGTGAATTCTGCCGCCTCTCTTCTGTCATTGGAATTACCGATAATTATTATGATGCCCATTTCCCCGATAATCTCAAGGATCGTGTAACACATCGTGTGACTTTGGATGCGATACATTATCGTGAAACTGATGCGGAATTGCTGACAAATGCATCTGCTACTGCTGACCTTTCTGTCCGCTACTTGAACGCGATGCGGCTTCAGCACAGTCAACTAGATGATTGGTTGGAGCATGGTGGACATCCTGAACAACTTCCTAATGCGTGTGATGGCTGTCGTTTCAACGAAACATGTCACGCTGCCTTTGGATATAAAGAGGTAGCTGTCGGTCAAGAGCAAAGCATTCGGATAGGTTTGTATCCCTTTAATGAACACGCTATCTGGCAACTCTACCAACATATCAATACAACATATACGAAGCGCACCCCGCGCTCATTGCTTAATGACGTTCTTTCCTATGTCCTTCAAAGCTACGGCTCTAAAATCAGACAAGGGCTATTTCCGCCTACTACTAACGAATTGGGAAACAGGTTTACAACCTTCTCCTTAGCGAAACCTCTACAAAGACAACTTATCGAGCAGCAAGCAGGAAGGGATGTAAAGCGCATTGAGTCACTCATCCTGATCTGGGGAAATGGAACTATTGATGTGAATCAATCTGGTACAGACACTTATATTGGAGGGTTGGCACAAGAGGTATTCAAAGCGTTTAGTCTTCGGCCTATTGCGGGTGAAACGGTACAGGGACAAGTTTCTCAAGTTCCATCAGCATCCCCTACTAACATAAACCGCTTAACAAGCCGCGCAGCCTCACCTTCAACATCGGCTACATCCTCGTTTCAGAGTACATCTATTTCATCTACAACGACGACTGTTGAAGCAGAGGTGCAAAGACAACTGCCACAGAAGTATGCTGATGATATTAGTGGATGGCTCGATGGTAAACCATTGCGTCACTACGAATACTACAGTGACCTGCTTTGGCCTCTTCTTCGCTCTGCCATTAACTGGCAGTTTTATGGGGTTAGTAGTCTACTTGTAGACGAAATGCTGAGGGGTCGAGGGAGAATCTTTATCGAAGGGCAAGTAGGAAAGATAAATACATCTTATTACCTCACGTTAACTCGTTCATCGAAACTTGCCAGTGTGCTAATAGCATTAGTTGACTTGAAAGAGAATGGCGAGGCCTTGCCGATAACCGTCATGAACGGACACCTTACCAATATCAGTACATGGCTTCATCAGCAAGAAGCAAGAATAGTACAATTTGTATCTCAACCAAACTGGGAATCAACACATATTTTGCCACTTATCACTATTGTTCTGCTGAATTGCCTCATGCTGGCATGTCTTCAAGGAAAATTGAATAGAAGCTATGAGTCACCAGAACGGCTCTTCCTTCATCTGATAGGAATCAGTAAAAATTCTGCTGAAGATGTACAGCAAGTACAAACAGTTCACTCGCCTTCGTGGTCATCATTGACGAAAAGAATGCAGGCAAGCACAGAGCAGTACCGAATGCTTCTCGGCCTATTGAACCGCGCTCAGGGTGATAGTTCCGATGTACGCTTTATCGACGCTGATGTAGCGATAACGATATTGGCAAGGTTTCAAAAACGAGATTGGAAGTTGGAGCCCTCGGGACTAGTTGGAACAACAGTAACTCCGTACTGGGATAAAGCACTCAAGGCATATGAAATTCTGCAAAACCACTTTGCCGGAGTCCTCCATGCAGACCAGGATGCAATCAAACAATTGCTGGATAAGTTTGATGAATTACTGGGTTCATCATCCCTCGAAGAGGTTTTTCAAGAGATGAGGAATTTTGTCGAGTTTATGCGAAGCAAACAAAGGGCCATTGACTTCTCACTAAAATCAGCTTTTACTCCGCAAAATGCGAATACTATGCTCAATGAGTTACAAAACATTGTACAAGAGACACGTATAAAGCGATTAGCGTTGCGTTTGTCGAGTGCTGAACCACTTCTAGTACGGGCGAATGCCTATCTTAGCTATTTTGAAGTTTTTCAGAAAGAAGTAACAGCACAGCAGAAACAGGCTGAAAAGCAACGCGAACAACTTCGCACGCGGCTTGATTCGATGGATATTCTTGAAATAACGCAGGTGAACGCTGCTTATAAAGAGATTGAGGGCCTCTTATCGCATAGTCAGGAGAACGTGTAATGCTTGTTGCTATGTCAAAAGATGTCATCAAAACTCTTAATGAAGTAGATTCATTGCAAGAGACGCGAGAGAATGCAGGTGCTATAAAAGCAACATTTGATGAATTGCAGAAGATGCTGAAAGTCGCATACCAGATAGATGTCATTCTCTCGCTGCTTCGTCTGCGATTCTCAGAAAAGGACATGCCACGTTTCACCTACACGGTAAATGGATTGCTCCGCGAGTTACGTACTTCACAGCAGACTTTTGAGCAAACTCGAAATCAGGAAAAAGTGCTATCAAATCTCTCTGATGAGATGCAAGGCTTTGTGAAAGAACTGAAAAACTCATGGCGCACTTATGCTGTACAGCGGACGAAACAGCCATTCGAGTTATTCAATCTTGTCAGGTATCTACCAGAAGTACAGGATGAGCAAGCGCAACTTATGGACATGCAAAATCGCCTTACAGCTTTTTTTGATCGTGTACCAACTACTCCCACAAACCTGGCAGAGTTTGACCAGATTTTACAAGAGTTGAAGTACTATCTGGGCAATGTTTCTGGCCTCAATGAATCGGTTCGGCAATTTCTACAAAAAACTTTGACCGGACAGGCTACTCTTGTAGATATGACTGATGAGGTACTTGACTGGTGTCGGCAGGGAACACGTGCATCAGCCTTCGCTATTCGTTTTGTGCAATAAAAGAAAGAAGTAGAATTGCTATGTCTGTATCTGACTTCCCTGAGATGGATAGTCTCTGTAATGAGGTACTCACAGCTATTGAATGGAGTGAACTCAAGCTGTTAGACTGGGGATTTGTTGATGTTCGTAGCCCTCTCGAGGAAATGTTACCCGATCTGTTAGAAAAACTGTCTGGGCGCGGACATCAGTTGTGGGATAATGCCCAACAGTTTGATGTGAGCATTGAGGACATTCTCGTAAACCTGCGTGAGCGAAGGCTCATCTTCTCATCTGCTCAGTCAGAACTCTATCGAAGCCGCTTTGCTGAAACTATACGCCTGCTTACTCTCCTACGCCAACGATTCTCCTACGAAGATTGGCAAACTGCAAGCCGTCTTGTTAGCGACGCAAAAATATATCTTACAAAAAGGAAATACCCAAAAAGAGATGTATCTCAAAATGAGCTTATAGATGAGCTACGTGCTTATGGACCATCATCTTTATACATAGAAGCGGTAGAGGCTCTACTGAAACAAGGAGTTGTCTCCTTAACACTTGCTCGTTTTCAAAAAGAAGCTATTCTTCAACAGTATCGCGTGCTACATCCACAAAAGGGAATGTCTATGCATAATGATTATGGTGTTGTTATTGGAGCAGGAACGGGCGCGGGAAAAACAAAGGCGTTTTACATTCCCGTAATGGCGGAAATTGCGGCGACAATGACTTTGCAACCTTATGTGCGTGCATTAGCCATCTATCCTCGCGTCGAGTTACTTAAAGATCAGTTTTTAGAGGCGTTTCAGGAAGCTCGCAAATTAGATGAACTAATGAATAGGCAGGAGCGACGTGCCATCACTATTGGAGCATACTATGGCGATACACCATATGAAGCGAAAACATTTCTCAACAATTCTGTTGAGGGATGGCGTAAGGTCAACTCTCCTACAAAAGAAGGCTGGGAAAGTCCCTTTTTTTCCTGCCCTGGTCATGAGGATAAAGGAACTGTACATTCTCTTATCTGGTACAAAAAGGATGTTGAGAAAGAGGTAAAAGCGAATGAGCGAGGTGAATATGGGCAATATGCACGTCTACGTTGCCCCGATTGTTATTTTCAGACAGAAGCACACCAGCTCTTGCTCACACGCAAACAGATGATACGAACGCCGCCCGATATACTCTTCACAACGACCGAGATGCTCAATCGACGATTAAGTCATGCAGGGGAGCATCGTCTTTTTGGTATTGATACAAATACTCCGCCCAAATTGCTACTACTTGATGAAATACATACTTACGAGGGCTTACAGGGTACCCAGGTAGCATACTTATTGAGACGATGGCGACATGCCAGACGACAACAACGCTATGAGCCATTGTGCTGTGTCGGTCTCTCTGCTACGCTCACGAATGCCGAAGCCTTCTTTGCGCGTTTGACGGGTATAACTCAAAGCCTGGTACGTTATGTACGTCCAGAAGAACAAGATATGGAACAGGAAGGGATCGAATATAATGTAGTTCTTAAAGGTGATCCTGTTTCGGGAACGAGTCTCCTCTCAACATCTGTACAGGTCGTGATGTTGCTAGGTCGCCTCTTAGATAAAAGTTCCGATAATCCGTCGCATGGTGCATATGGGCAGAAGCTCTTCGCGTTTACAGATAAGCTCGATGTCATCAATCGATGGTTTCACATCGAAGAAGATGTGGAAAAGAAACTTTTGAGTCAGTACCGACTCATGCGACCAGAAGATACGGATGATATTCGGCAGAAGAAACGGGAAGCTGGACAAGATTGGTGGTTATGCGATCTCATTGGGCATCCACTGAAAGCTCGCTTGAAAGTCAATCTTACATCATCACAACATCGCGGCGTAGATGCAAGTGCAAACATTATTATTGCCACAAGTACCCTGGAAGTTGGCTTTAATGATCCAGCGGTAGGCGCTATTGTGCAGCATAAAGCACCACGCAGCCTTGCTTCTTTTCTGCAAAGGAAGGGACGAGCAGGTCGTCTACGTTCTATGCGTCCCTGGATGGTTGTTGTTGCATCTGCTTACGGACGTGATCGTTGGGCGTTTCAGCACGCAGAGAATTTGTTTGATCCTATTCTTAATGACATCGACTTGCCACTGGACAATTACTATGTTCGCAAGATGCAAGCTACCTTCGCGCTCATGGATTGGCTTTCATTTAAGTTGAAACAAGAGCCAGATTGCTCTTCTGTCAATATTTGGTCGGTGTTGAGCAGCAATGATAAGGGGCAGTTCAACAATGCTGAAGCTTTGCAAAAACAAAGGCGCAAAGCACAACAAAAACTGATAGAAGTGCTTAATGGGACTCTACGCGATGATTTTGAGTTATATTTGCAACAGTCCCTCGGTCTCTATGAGCGGCGTACTATTCATTCTTTGCTATGGGATGAACCGCGTTCACTCCTTTTTGAAGTACTACCGACATTGATACGTCAGCTTGAAACTAACTGGCGGCGTTTGGAAGGAGACAAGGTAGTACCTTGGGCTGATACCATTGCAAAGTACCCTATGCCAGACTTCGTAACGCCCAATCTGTTCTCCGACCTGCAATCACCGGAGATAATACTACATCTTCCTGCCATTCCATCCCAAAAAAGCGGCTATAACAGTAAGCCAACGATGTCTATCGAGCGTGAAGACAAAGCCCTTCCGTTACAACAGTGTCTTACTGAGTTTGCGCCGGGAAATGTGAGTAAACGCTACGCCGATTCAAGAGTAATGCAAGATGCTCACTGGTTGGAGATACCAGATCGCGACTACTCAAAGCGGGAATTACTTCAAGTTTCCAACCTCAAAATTGAGTATGATAGTGGCTCGCTCCCCTTTACCATCGAAGGTACAGAATATCAACTCTTTCGACCAAGAGCATATACGTTGGGTCAAGTTCCCCAAAACGTGAGCCAAACAAGCGTATCTCATATGCTCTGGCACTCACACTTTGCTAGTAAGAAATTAGGCAGCGCTGAAGATGCTTCATTGTTTGCCGAAATAATGCTTCCTCTACGTTCCCAATGGAATAATATCTTTAATAGTATCAGAAGCTACACTCATGCCAACGGGAGTTGGATCGAAATAGCACGGTTAGGAACGGGGGTACAAGCCGATACGCGCTACACAAAGGGCAAAAAATCGCAACGCTTATGGCTTCAGTTCGAAGAGCAAGGAAAACCAGCGGGATTAGGGTTTATCAACTTTGTTGATGCACTGGAATTCCAATTCCAACCACTTGATATAGAAAGCTTTGTCTCGAGCAATTCTTGGCCTGAATTATACAGGAGTTTAGGACAAACATTCTTTCTTTACAAATTACAACACGATCCTCGAATCCGACAGGCGAAGCTTTCTCCATTTGAAATAGAGTGGCTCTGGCAGTTAGAGCTTTCGATGCTGGTAGCAACCGCAGTAACGACGCAGTGTAGCCTTGAGGAAGCATCTCGCTTTGTACGTATTCATAGAACTTCATCGCAAAACAATAGCAGAGACTCATTGGCAGATCGTACTATGCGGGTGATTTTCCAGGCACAAGTAGATGACCTTGATGAGGAGAAAGTAGGTAGGTTACACGACAAACTAAAACAACTTCTCACTGAGGAACCAATTCAACAAGCTCTCGATGATGCTCAACAGGCATTGTGGGATTGGAACGATGCTCAATTGCAGAAATGGTTGCAACAGTGCTATGCATCCTCGTTGGGAAACACACTTTTTGCATCGCTTACCCAACTCGTTCCCGATGTTGATCCTGATGACCTTATACTTGATATTATTGGAAATAGCATCTGGATATCGGAAATAACACCGGGCGGTATCGGTATCGTATCGAAGATAGGAGATGCGCTTGTAACGAAGCCATATGAGTTCGAGCTACAGATGCTCGATACGCTACAATATTGTGAGCGACAACAACTTGCTACGCAACTACAAATGGTCGCCAATCTACTTGGACAAGCAGACCAGAATTTGCTCTCTACATTTGCAGTGATCCGAGAAGAGACCGACTTACCGAGCCAGAAACGTACACTGGAGCAACTCAAAGATATTCTGGAAGCGCATGGCATTCCAGCAACTCGCGAGCTGATAGTTGCGCTTCATGCCAAATTTCTGCGTCCAAACTCGAAGCTGGACAGCGATAGTCTATTGACGACGCTGGTACAGTTCTGGCAAAGCGAGGAGCAACGGCTTGGATGTGCCATAGACTTACGAGTTATTGCAGTTGCTGCTCTCAAAAATGCAGTTATCGAGCAACAAGTCAGAGCGGTATTGGAACGCATCGGAGATAGTTCCGAAGTAAAGGAGAATCAAATATTTAACCTGCTTCAATCACTGCTTTGGCTTTCATGCCCGGATAGTTGTCCTGATTGTATTGAACGCCTCTATCAGTACCAGGATTTTGTCAAACCGTCACGTGCTATCTTGCTCGCGTTGCTAGAGCCGCATGCAGAACAAGTTACGTTTGGCACAGTAGACTGGCAAGAGCAACTTCAACAGAAACTCACGACTCAATATGTTGTGCAAGTCACATGTTCACAAAACGAACTTGAAGCTTGTAAGCAAAATATTCTTGATATGTTGGTAAAGCCAGTAGAAATAGGCTTTCAATTCTTCTATCCGACTGTAGAGCGTCTCAGCAGAACGGGGCTTTTGTGGATGGTAGAACTAAGAATCAGGGAGTTTGCAAATGTTTGACCGTGTTATCAAATCGAAGGCAAGGGGAAGCTCAGTCCAATTATTGCATTGCCTGAGTTCACTCTTTGTGACGGAACTGCTCAAACCCAGTCCAGAATTATATCTTATCTCTCCCTGGATCAGTAAGGTCCCGCTCATCAACAATCGCTTTGGACAGTTTCGTGCCGTTACCAGCGAGTTGAATAAAAATGAGTTGCACCTCGGCGACATTCTCATGCTACTAGCAGAGAAAGGGACAAAAATCTATATTATGTGTCGTCCCAACCATCCTCTGACAGAAGAGTTTGTCAACCCACTCCTTACTGCTCATCCTGGCATACAATGTCGAAGAAGAGAGACGCTCCATGAAAAAGGCCTCATCACGCACAATTTTTACTTAAGAGGTTCCATGAACTTTACCTACTCGGGTGTCAATTTGAACGATGAAAGCGTGGAACTGACACGAAGTGATGAGACCATTGCACGCGCACTTATCGAGGCGAAAGCCGATTGGGAAGGATGAGTGTTCAATGCAAGTAACTTTTACAAACCAGGGGCGTTATGACTTTGCTCAGGAGTTTTTGCGCTTGTTCGCAGTGCATAGCTCCAATACCGAAAAGCATCCTGAGCAACTGATGATTGAGGTGAAAGATACTGTATTTGGCAAATTGCTTCAGCGTATTGAGGAGCAGCAATCAATTATATTGCCAGATCTTACAGGGAAAACCTCACGTTGGCTTATCGCTGGCTCTGATTTACAGCAACTAGAGACAACATTCACCCGTGTACAGCATTTCCTGGTTCCCACCTATGCTCAACTTGCCGAAAATCTTCGGAGCTTTGATAGTAAAAGCGATTATCGCCTGCAATACCTAGGAGCGAGCCTCTTTCCCGTCGGCTACTACGTTTTAACATCGAGAAAAGAGGATGTTGCTACTATTCTCAAGAAGCTTGATGTATGGATGAGATTAGAAAAAGAGCGTCCACATATAGAACCCGAATCACACTACACCTATGGAACATTGTACCAACGTTTCAAACTCGCGCTGGCAAGTGGACAATGGCAGGAAGCGGAAGACGCAAGACGCAAGATACAGGCACTTAACCTTACTAGCACAGACAACGTGCTTTTCTTAGAAATTGAATATCTTGCACAGCAGCAGCGCTGGTCGGAACTAGGCAAGCGTGAAGACTTTGCGTTGCTTGCTCGAATGCGCATTACAAGAGCGGTTCGAGGTGCATTACTCACAGCATTTCACCAAACGTACCTTCTTCCGCTTCAGCAACAAGGTAAGTGGGCGAAGGCACTCGACGAATTCCGCGTACGTCTACCTATGCTCGGTCTGCTGCTCACAGGCCGCTTAGGTCTGACACAGAGCGCAGTAGTACAGATGTATGCCTATCAAGCCGCATTTGAGCGAGATAGGGCTGCCCTCACCGCACTGATGCAAGTGAACAAGGAACAGGAAACGATTGAGTGTATCGCACAACTACTTCTACTGCTCGGACCTGAGATACGTACTGTCGTTATCGAGCCTTCACTAGTAACGCGTTCACCGCTTGCCCTCGCACGAGAATCCCTGAACGATGGTGATTATGATACAGCTACTCGCTATGCACTGGAAATGCAAGATGTTGGTGAGCAAACCGCCTTGCTTATGCAGATTGCCTTTCAGACGTGTGATGCAAGCCTAGCAGCGCAAAGCTTACTGGCTTACTGGGAATTGTCAGGCACTGAGCAACAACAATTAAGGCACCGCTTTCGAGTTCTAAACGTCATTATCGAACCACTACAAACGCTTGTCGATGCTACTAATCCAAAAGAGCAGCCTATTGTACAGGAGCTTTTAGAGGCAGAACATCTTATTGAGAATTGGCTTGCCTGGTTTGATAGAGCAAAAACGCAGCCAGATGATCCAGCGCTTACAACATCATTGGAGCGACTCGATATAGTGATTGATAATCGCTTCTGGACGGTGGACAATGTAGTGCAATTAAACGAGAGCCTGCTGGCAGTTATTATGAGCGATACCTGTATGCGCTACTCTTGGGTCAAGAATGCATTACGGAAACTTGTTGCATTCTTCTTAACGGATGAGGAGTTTCCGCGACAGGAGCCCGTATATATACAGTTATATGAGACGCTCTATACGGGTTTGCTTGAAAGCAAGGCAAGCGCAGAACCATTATCGACAGGTTTTATCCTGCTTCGTCTTGCCGATGCTCTACTGCGTCAAACTCCGGGTAGGTGTAATGAATTGTACAGGCATTTAGAAGAATGGTGTCCTATGCCACTTCCTGTCCTAAAGAACTGGATTTTTGAGGCATTCGAACTATTCACCGAATACGGGCTCGCTCCAGGCGTACTTGCACCATGGTATCGAGTTTGGGTATCCTCATTGTTGGATAGACCAGGAAATCATGATCCCCTCGATCTGGAAGCTTGGCTTGTGTTCGCAAAGTGGATACAACCTGGCTCCGATCTCATCTATCGCTTAAAAGAGGCGTTAGAGAATACAAAAGAGCAAGTAGTAGAAAATCCTCTAACGAATCTGCCAGAGGGCTACGAGATTGGCATTTTTTGTCTACGCGAATCAACTGCTCGTCATGCAAAGGAGTTGCTACTCCTACATAATAGTAAACTAGACATCCGTCTCTGCTCAAGTGAAGTGCTTACTGAACAAGCACGCACTCTTGCTATGAAAGCTGATATGGTAGTACTTGTTACCACCTGTCTAACCCATGCGCTAAGTTACGGAATCGGCCCTTACTTGAAGAAAAGTCCTGTGTATCCTCAATCAAGCGGCTCGACCAATATCGTTCGCGCAATTGTAGAGCATATTGTACAAAAACGTATGTAGTCGAAGATTTGTTGGATCATGCGGTTCTCGAGCGCAGCCAAGAAACGTGGACTTCCTACCTGCACTTGAGAACTGGATGATAAGTAAGCTTGTTAACGCTCACAGGACTTTACTGAGTCCATGAGCTTTTGAAATCGTTTGTAAAAGATGTGCGTGTTATGGAAACCGCGCCGTCGGTTGCGGTCGTTACCTCGAAAGATGATTACTTCTACACCTAAAGCTCGACAGACTTCACAAGAGCAAGCCTTCCAGGGCTGATCCTCTAATACCTTGCGGTACAGTTGCTTGTGTTGGTCGTAGTTGTACTCCTCCACTCTATCAATCTCAAGCACCATCTCTAGAGTAGTTTCAAGGTCTAACTCACCTTTATCATACGCCCGTACAGCACGCAACGCTTGTTGCTCGAGTTTTTGCAGATGTTCATACGTCGCTATACCATCTGCTAATATACTTCGCACGCGAGGACTAGAAGGATAGACAGGCGAGATACGTAAGGCAGCATACCGTTTACCATCTTCGGTAAAATAATTTGTATTTGCACTCATCCATGCACGCCGCAGATAAGATGCTGAATCGAAACTGGTGACACCTAAGAGGCGGAATATCTGCATCTCATGCACTTCACGATCGCGAGCTACACCAAAGAGATGTAAATCCGTATCCTCCTGTAAAACGGGGGCGATGGCCTTTAAAATTTCAATGATATCCTCAGTTTTAGCTCGTGCCAGACCTCCTAAGGCCACATAGTTATAGCCCCACTCTAAAAGTTCGATTATCGCACTTTTATAAGTTTCGGGAGACCAACCCTGTGCTACACCTACAGGAGTGAATGTATACCCTCCTTTGCGATGAAGTTGCATAAATTCGCGTGCGTTTTCGCGTGTGAGATTGTAGCGGTACTCCTTCACCGGGTAGAAAGCGGGTATAATGAGGTGGTCAATGGATACACCAAAGTCAAAACCGAGATCCTGATAATAATTCAATATCTCTCGCGTCTGATAGGGAGGAGTATCGTGTGTCAAATAGCTAAATGCACCACAATCTCCCATAATCAGTCCCGGGAATCTTGAAAACTTATGAATACCCATGTCTCGCACTAACCCGGTTTTTACAACACCATCCTCCACAGTACTCTTTGAAAAGAGTAAGCCATCGTAGTTTGGTTTGTTATAAATTTCGTGCGCGTACACCTCATCGAAATACTTTCTCTTCTCTTTCTTCCGCCTATCATGTAAAAAATCGTACTCGGGGTCTACAAGATCATCCCAGTCAGGAATGAAGTAACGCATAGGACGACCGTAATTTTTCGCCTCTGGCTTGTTATCTCCCTCCTTGAAAATATTGAAAAGAAAAGATTGCGCTGCTACTGATTTCTTTTGCCCAACAGAAACTCGATCCTCCTGTCGAAATGGCTTGACAATAGAGTGAAATTGCTGAAAGGTAGGAGTCCTAAAAAATTTTTCCAGTCTCTCGTATTGCGGCATAGTACTGTGGACACTTATCGTATCGCTGTGAGGTACGGTCTCTACCATCTGCCTGGCAAACAGTTTAAATAAATACCCTTTCAAGCCAACAAGATTGTAGCTAAAAGCAATAGAGTCATCTTGACCGACACGCACAAACTGGTAGGGAACACGTCTCGGTATTCTCTTTCGACTCGATGGGCCAGCAAGAAATAAACATGGAAATGCTGGCTTTTGTGCAAACGGTAATCCCAGTGAGAGGAGATAGCTATCTCCAAGTAAGAAAAATGCACAGTCATACGCCTCGCTCATTAACTGGCTGATTTTTTGAGGAATGCGTAATCGTCGAGAAATAGTAAGAATTCTTGATGATGACTGATCGGCAAACGTTGCATTGTAGGGTGGGAGAGGTTGTTCCTCATCAACGAGACCAAAGCCCGCTGAGATGATTTTCACATCTACAACGCTATGTCCGAATGTTTCGCGTAAGAGTTTTACGCCTTGCATCAATAAGAGATGCTGACGACCATGATAAAGTTCACCTGCTGGTATACGATAGGCATCGAGATCTCCAAAATCACGCTCAATGCGTTCATCATCTTCCTCATCCCACAACTGCACTGGTGTCAACTGGTCCGGGCTACCTATAGGAATGACCTTGTCTTTCGTGCAGGACGTGATAACGAGTATTTTACCAGGCGGCGCATCCACTATTGAACGTACACGTTCATTCGCAACAGTGTCTGATAAAAGGCTCAATGTTTTTCTCTTGTACTTTCTTTATTTGACAAAACGTCACGCAATGCCAGATTTGAATTATATTACCTTCTGCTGAGCAAGCACAAGTTTCTAGCCTCTTTGGAGTCGCAATTCTAACCTTTGATACACGTCTGGTAAATAGCGAGCAACCTTCGATAAGAATGTAGCATCTAGTTGGCTTACAAATAAACGACATTCTTGTTGTGAGAGGTGAAGCAGCAGGTCCGCGTCAGCTTTCGTAAAAATCTCCGTAAGTCTAGTAGCTTGTTGTTCAAATTCACCGTGTACCGGTACCAGCTCTGCGAGTACGTTATGGAGTTGATTGATGCTGTACTCAAACTGGGTGGCTATAACTGTGCGGGCAAGAAGTAAAGCCTTATGAAGGTCAAGAGGATGACAATCGCGAAGAAAGTCATGTACTGATGCCTCTACCTCAATGGAAAGATGTAGCAGTGTAGCAAGTTGACTAAACACCTCATCTCCTCCTAAAGAGGAACTACATGCAGTAATGAGAATGGCCTTCATTGCTTCTCTTTCTTTGAGAGAGGCGAGGGATAGTAATTCGCCTTGTATTGCTGCAACAAAAATACCCAGCGGTTCATCATTCAGATGCACATCAGCCGCAATACTATCAGGATCAATTTGCATCAATACCGCCATTGCTCGCTTCGCGTCTATTTCTTCTACAATCGATTCTAGCAACAAGCCATCATACACGTTTTCGCGCAGCTTGAAACAATCATCAAAAAGGCGTCGTATCGCCCCAAGTTGACCATTCGTGAGCCGAGGTCTTTCAGCCTCGATACTCTCAGGATATTTCCGCTGTAAATCTCGTTCAATTGCCAACGTCTGTTCAAACAATAAGGGAAGTCCCACTGGGTACGAGGCCAAATGCGCGGATAGCACAAGCAGGGAGAAAGCAAAAACCTCTGTTTGCATACCTAAACATGTCTCTAATTCATCGTGAATTTTTTTTCTGTAAGCTTTCCCCTGGAACATAATTTGTGGGAAAGATTCATGCGTCAACAACTGCTTGCGCAAAAACTGCTCGCTCAAACCGGTGGCATCAGCAAAATCATGAAATATATAAGCAAGGGAACCAACCTCCCGTTGTACGAGGAGACCATGAAATTCGTCAATATCTTCCAATGTAACCGGCGGTACTGTATCAAAGCGCGTCTGGGTCCAGCGTAAAATCCGTGTCGGCTTCGCTGTATAAAGCCTTGTTAATAAATCTAAGAGGAAGCCATCTTTTATGGCTTTAACGACTCCCCGGCGTACATTGCGAAGTTGCTGTTTATTAACAACCTCACCTTTTAACCAACCCTTGATCGCTTCCTTTCCCGGGTCGATTGTTTGAATTATCGATGATGAGTTCACATCGGATAGTCCATCTTGTTCTGTCTCCTGGACATTACTGTAAAGGGATGCAAGCACCAGTTCCTGCACCTGCTCTTCTGAAGGCTCTATACCGAAAAACTGATACAGAGACACCATATCCAGCACATTTGTAGCGATACCATCCTTACTGGGGAAAGGACCATACAATTCGTATATCTGCGCCAAACGTTTATTCGGATGGTATGCAGCCTGCTCAGGTTTTATGTACTCTTGCAAAACGATGAGCATATCTTCTCCACGAGTGATACGTTCGAGGATATTGCGTAAATAGAGAGTGAAATACCGGACCTTGCCTTTATCCGGTGGCAGCGAACGGAATAGGCGAATTAACAGAGATATGTTAAATGGGGCAAGCAAATCACCCATCCTTTCTGCTTCAAGATGAGAACATCGGGAAAAAGCCGGACAGGAGTCGTTACAGGGGTGCTGATTCTGACGCTTATATTCATTGAGGTATAACCGAGCGAACTCTGTACAATTATCTTCATTCAAGAATGAGGAAGTTAATCCGTACTCATCCGACAGCCAGAACTTCTCTACTCGATCATCGATTGTATCAAGGTAGGCAATTCGGTTCAGTAGTTCTTTCCCTCTTATACTTGCTTCTAATGAATTTGGTGTAATACCAATAATGACATCCCAGCAACCTTCTTCTAACGTAAGAAAGTAATCAAGGAAATCGGTGGCAAAAAGATTGATAGATTGCACCAGATCATCTATGAACAGAATCGGCCTTAGTTGCTTTTCCTGGTGTATAGAAAGAGAGATATTTTTTAGCGTGTAAGGGATGTCTAGTCCTTCCAACAATTGGTCACGAAAGACTTTCAGTATATAGTAGCGCAAAGTCTCATATTCAATTGGTATGGGTATAACACTATCACGAAGTAGTCCTTCCAGATCTTCGCGACTGAACAGGTCAATAAATTGTCCAATCTCCATGGTCGGCTGAGCCATAGCAGTAAAACATCGCTCCAGGTTTGCCTGTACAATATCAATCAGCTGATAGTATATCGCATTGATCTGGTCATCGGAATCGAGTAGTTGTTCTAAAGCTGTGAGTACTAGAATCTTTGCCAGAGTACGCGGTTTCTGACGGCACTCCTCCCACCGTTTCGCAGTGGTAGATTGAAAGGGTGACGAGCTATGCAGTTGTTGAAGTCGCTGAGCAATATGGAAGATATCTAGTTCAGTACGGGATATCCGCATTGTAACAGCAGCGCGAAACTGATCCTGAAGTCCAATATGAGTTTGGAGCCATCGCATCAGTTCTGATTTACCTGAGCCGGCTGCCCCGTAAAGAACGAATACCCGATTTCCTACTACTGCGGGAGATGGATTGAGGAGGCAACTGAGCATCTCTTGCTCAGTGTAAAGAGTTGAGCAACCAGCATTATATGAGTGGAGTCGCATTGGGAAATGCGTGCGTAAGAACTCGTCCGAACCAGCGAGAAATCTCTGGTCAGCGGTTGGTGCAAATATTCTGGTTCCCAAAGGGGCAAAACAGGGTAAGTGTAACAAGTTTGTATTCGAATGGGGTTCATGCAGATCGCCACTCATAACACACTTATTCCTCTCAAGCGTTGTGTACCGAAGTAGTGTTTGGAAGGCGAGTCTTGCTTGGGGAACATTTGTATACGTCCTCTGCTTACTAAACATAGCAATGCAGGAGCCACAGACTGAGCAATATCACCTTGAGCAGTAATACATGGTATCCAGGATTGAAGATGTTCTTCGAAGAAATCCTGAAGGGTTTCCTCTGCAGATTCCCATATTTGCAAAAGCATATCCAGTAGTTCAGGTTGGTATAAACAGTAAAAACCACTCCCAATACGATAACCAACCCCCAGGAACTCCATCACACGTTTCCAGGCATTTATTTTTTCCTGGCTCACTCCACCAATTCGCCGTGCCAGTTCTAACTGGTTGGCTTCCGAATGCACATCGCTAATCCAAGTTTTATTAGGAGAGATAAAAAGACGATCCAATAAGGTAACATACAGGAGGTCTATTTGGGATAGACGCAGTGCTGTTTGCTCCAGTTGCCTGAATTGACGGAGAAGCAAGATAGCAAATGGTACTGCGTCCAAATATTGCGTTACAGCCAGTGAAGAATAGATCCTGTCGCCTTCTATTAGCCCGATGTTTTTCAAGTAATTTATGGCATCATCCAAATTTTTCACTTGTCCCCTATTGGAAGAAGAAAGATGGGGTAAGTAGGTAGAGTAAATTTGCTCTCTACTAACCGAACCCCGTGTCAGGGTGTATTTGTGAATGTATAAAAAAAGCGACTCTAATTCCGGCCCGTACACAGTTAAGAAAAGCATAATCTCCCCAAGAACCTTCCTAGCAGATTTATTCCTGAATAGTCTTTTGTTCCTTCACAGGTTTGGTAAAACCACGGATGGAATGAGCGACACTAAGTACAGCAGCAACTTGTTCATCCGTAAGCTCCCGGCAGAATAGCAACAACTGTACCAATTCAGTTCTATTAAGAGCCTGCAAAAGTGACTCAGCTATATCGTCAGTCGAAACTACTGTCACAGTGTCTAAAGTATCATTACCTCCATCAAGAGCAATTACTAATGGGAGTCCCAGAGCAGCCGCGATCTTCTGAAGTGTCAGAAAACCAGGGTTTGTTTTGCCGTTTTCTATCTTGTTAATTTGACTCTCCGTCACTCTTTTGTTATCGCCGTTTTCCTGAGACAACCTCATCAGATCGCGAGTACTTAGTTTCTGACTTTCTCGCATGCTTTTTAAATATTCGCCTAACTGAAATTTCTCCACTTGCCTTGCCGTTTCTTTTAATGTAACATACTGTTACAATATTTTCAACACCTGCCAGGGGGAAACCAATGGACTTTTATATCTGCTGGTCACATAGCGATCCGCTCTATCAACTCTACGACAAGCAATGTAGTATGCTTATTAGCACCGCTGCCGTGAGCAATATATGGAATCTTTCACGGTTCCCGCAAATGCCATATCAGATCATGCTTGATAGCGGAAGCTACAGCTACGTGGCAAATCAATTGCCTTTGCCAACACCTAGAAGCGTTTTTAATCGCCAACTCGCAATATTAGCCGGTTGCAAGGTACCCAGTACTATCTGTGCCGTTGACAAACCAATTCTTGGGAAATCGTTAACGCTTACCGAACGTAACAAAGCAATTGATAAAACCATTGCCAATGCGTGGGAACTAAAGACTTTAGTGGCAGAATACTACAGAAATGGTACTTCTGACAAGCAGAAGCGGCTTTTAATAGAACCTTTAGCGGTAATTCAGGGATACGATATAGTTACTTTGAGGTATTGCGCCCGGCAACTCCGTGAAATAGGATATACTCGTTTTGGCATTGGCTCTATGGCGCACTTGTATAATACGAAAGAAATTGTCAAGCGTGTAGAAACTGTGCAATCAATTGTCGGCAACGCAGTTCACATCTTTGGAGTGAGCGGTATAGAAACGATGAAAATCATCAGGGAGCTAGGAGTCACCTCAGTAGACTCGGCACGTCCAATCAAGGCAGCCATTTACAATGAAATAATTTACAGTGAACCATACAGGCGATTCGGTATAGCGGGTAGTCACTTCCAGCCCAGCGATCCTAAATTTGGCCCTCATAAGATGCTCAGCCAGTTATCCAGCATATGCCCTTGCCCAGTATGCAACCATAAAATCAATAATGATATTTTGAGACTCGGCGTTCGCAAGTACTTATTACTCCGTGCCGTCCATAATTACTATCATATTAAGAAAATGATTGCTGATTGGCCCGCTGATACTGAAAAGTAAAGCATCTCGAAATGGTAGTGATAAACCCAGCCTATAAGATACTTTCAATATCTACATCTGACTGAATACAAAATTTTCGTCAGCGCATCATTTGCTGCAATTGTATACTTTGAAACTCTGGATCATTTCTCAGAACTCATAGGGTATGAATAGCCTCGCTTTCAACTTTTACTTCCGACTGGAAGCAAAAGCTAGTGGCAAAGAAAATGGCGTTGATATTCGTCCATCAGTTATTAGATGAGTTTGTATCTTTATCTTCCAATATCTCGATGGAACGCATAGAGCATCCTTCTTGGTCAACTATCCAATTGAGCAGTTCCATGAGCAGACGCTGCTTTCCTGACTCATTCTTCGGATTTTTTGGCTGATATCTGCGGAGATACTCTACATTCGCAATATATATGAGCTTGTGGCGGGCTCGCGTATGCCCGACATTGAGACGCCGTGTAGCTTCAGTTGCAATTCCTCTTTTGTCCATAATAACGTCGCAGGTAAAAGGAATAGGCGGTAAACCAGGAGCTTCAACCGTATCCAGAATCACAACTTCGAATTGCAAAGCCTGTGCTGTATTGATTGTTCCAACGTGTACCCATTGCGCTAGATTTGCCTTTCGCAGCGCCTGGAGTATCTTATTGGCCTGGGAACGATATGGCGTGAGAATACTGATACGGGGTACCGCTGGATCCATATGAGGTAGACGCGGAGGAAGCGTCGCGAGAATTTGTGGAATCAATGCTATCGCTACCTTGACATGGTACGAATTCGTTCGCGCTGCTGTTGACGACTTTTCTGTTCTCGACTCAGGGGAATCGCCTGTATTTATGAGCATGAGAGGCCACTCTGGATATGGAGCAATGGGTGGTGCAAATTCCGTTTCCGGGCGACTGGTCAATGTATCCTGGTACACGAAGTGATTGATCGGCGCGAGTATTTTTGGATGCATCCTACCCTGTTCATTTAGCAGTACGCATCCCTTTTCTCCATGAATTGCGTCAAAAATGGTGATACCCCGATGGGTGAGGACGTCATGCCCCAGCCATGTGACCGCTTCAGGTGCCTCTTGTAGCGACTGCTTTGTATTCAGCTTTAACACAGGCAGTAGCTGCGTCGGATCACCGGCAAAAATGAGATGGTATCTGGCACGGCTCGCAGCGAGAAAGGCTCCAATCACCGAAAGCATTGATACTTCATCTACCACAACGATGTCAAATTCCCGTTGTAACAGGTCTAGATTGGTGTAGAGACCTGTGACAGTAGTGGCAACGAGTTGCGCACCTGCAACAATTTGTGACTTCATTGCAGTGTGCTTGTGTCTAAGTTCATCAAGCCTCGCTTGCAGTGTTTTTTGTTCTTTCTCCACATTTTCCCATTCTTGTTGGCACTCCATCAGCACTTTCTTGCCGTCATCCAACTTTGTTTCCAGGGACTCCAATTTGCGCTGATAGCGATTCATCTCATCAAGAATAGCAGTGCTATGATACGCTTGCTCCAGTCGTTGTTTTTCCTCTGTTGCTCGTTTCATTGTCCTTTGTACCACAATTTGAGCAAGCAGATTCTCTTTGCTTGCCTGTTGCAGGCTGGCCATCTGTCGGATGGCATCCTCTAGCTTTGCTTGCAGAATTTTCACGCCCTGCTCCATATCCTTTACTTCTTCTTCATACCTTTTCTGGCCGATAACTATGTGGCGAGTAAACCAGCCATATGTTTGCATATGCTCAAGCTTTTGTCTGACATGTTCAAGTTGTCTTGCAAGACTCTCTGGCTCTCCTTTTAATGATGTATGAGCCGCATTGATCGGTGCATTTACGTATCTTTGCCACAGCATAAGTTTATTTTCTAAATCCTTTTGCCGGGCCTGCAAATGTATTAACCGCTTTCGCGCCTCATCCATCTTTGCCTCTGCTGCCGCAACACGACACTGCACATCCTGGCAGTACTTTCGATACTTGGTGGCGAGTAAGTCAAGCTGCACTTGCAGTGGTTTCCTCTGCTGTTGGAAACGTTCCTGTTCCTGTTGCCATGTTTCCTCATGCACTCTCATGAGGTGTTCTATCCTTTTGCTTTCTACGGTACATTTTCGCAATTTCTCCTCGATGTTGACCTGCTCTTGCGCCAGTTCACCCATACGCTGCTCAGCAATCGCATTGACCGTAAGATGACGGTAGTTTCCTCCCAGAAGACTTTGATGCCTCGGTTCTCCCACACGCACAATTTGCTGATTCTGTAAAAGCGAGAGCAAGTGTTTATTCCCGCTATCTTCTATTACCTGCACACTGTTCAGAAACAGATTATCGGTCGCGATATTGGTATGTGATAGCAGGAGTACTGATAACTGATCCTGGAGACCATGCGCACTAACTTGGACTTCGACCATCGATTTACCCGTTCCTCCTGCACCAACGACAATCGTTATGTCACTGCCGAGGGTATGTTCAATGGCCTGTTGTTGCCGTTGGTTAGGTGTAAACGTCCCAGGTTGCCCCTGTACCTGTTTCGTGCCATAGGATGCCGGGAGCAAGCCTAATGCTTTCATGCTTATTGGCGATGCAAGTACCTGCCCGTTGGCAAAAAGTCTGAGAACATCGCGTTGTCTTTCCAATAACCATACGGCGTCTTCGACCAGCAAAACCTCTTGCAGATTTTCTAATGGCAGCGTTTCTTTTGCGGTCAAGGTAATGCTCATTCCTTCGAGACTGACGACTCTGGCGGTACAAAGTTGCACTCGTATCTTCGGGTGCATAATGACTATGTTTGCATTTTCCTGCACATCCCACAGAGTACGTAAGGAATATTGATAGGTATATCGCTGAGCAGTGAGCAATAGCTGACCATTGTATCCACGACATTGTCTGGCCTCTGCCATTCTATTATCTGCAATTGCCTGTTCTACGCCGAAAGTCATCTGATCAATGATGCTTCGCAGTTCTTGTTGCATTACGGGTAGCTCCTTTTCTTTAATGCTATTCCTTTGAAGCGGAAGAAAAGAAGAAATGATAGCATATGCTTTTTGGGAAGTCGGGAAAAATGATCTCAGGGGGAATTTCATTTGCCGTCAGTCGAATTTGATGCGTTATCTGTATTTGCTGAAACAGTGCAGACAAGAGGACGATACTGGTTTAAGAGTGGAGGCCGTAGTGTAGTGGAAAGCTGATAATCCACAAGGGAAGCAGAAGCTCACTATCCATTTTCAGTTAGATGAAAAATGTAGTGGAACAGACTGCTCGATCCCGTTGCCATATCTATACAGAGACATTTTTCAGCGTAAATTGGTCGTGCCAATTGAAGATGAGTTTTGCGCCACAAGTACCAGATAAAGTGACAATGTTTTGCTTCCTGCTAGAAGCAGTGTTATGCTTCGGGAAAGCCGCTCATTCATCATGTGTGTGAGAAAGGAAAGACTTATGACAAGACTTCTGATGGCATTGCACTTCAGGCGTATTTTCGTCTCCCACCAGATGCCTCTGGTAAATTATTGCTCTGAGTGTCACAGAAGTCAAAAGGTTCTCGTTACCAACAAAGTGAGATCATTTGAAATGAAAGGGTACCTCTTATCAGTTTCCCCAACATTCCTAAATAGTGACGGGTTATCTTTCCTTTACTGATATAATCTAACCTTTACCACTCCTTAACCTATCTATACCCTCTCCTTCTGTTTAAAGTTGTATAATTACTTCATTATTGTTCCGATAATGGATTATCGATCTGCTTTGCTTGTATCCAGCAAATCCTAAGATGTTGATACATTGACGAAGCTTGCCACCTATGTTTGCAACGAAGGAGTCTCCTGTGCTGAAAAAACGCTGCCTGTCTATCTGCTTGATCGTTTTGAGTATAGTGATACTCACCTTGTCCACCGCACAAACTAACTTACACGTCATTGCGGCCTCTCCCCCATCAAAGACACTCACCGGGTATATTCCTTCCGCTGTGATGAGTGGTCAGGCGCGACTTGTTGGTCCACACGCAGGAGCAGATCAACTCGCACTTGCCATTGGATTGCCGTTACGCAATGCACAGGCCCTTACGCAATTCCTAAATGAAGCAAGCACGCCCCGCAACCCACACTATCGCCATTATCTGACCCTCGCACAGGAAAACCAGGCATTCAACCCAACTGTGCAACAAGAACATCAGGTGATTGCCTGGCTGCAGGCCAATGGATTGACGGTCACTCATACCTATCCAAACCATCTACTTGTTGATACTCTTGGAACGTTCTCACAAGTCGAACGTTTATTGCACATTATCCTGAATGATTACACGACTTCACTCGATAGGAAAACCATCAGCTTTTACGCTCCCGCCACTGAGCCAACAGTTCCTGGGTCCGTGAGCAGTCTCGTCAGCAGCATCGTTGGTTTGGATACCTTCCCGGTGGTTCATGCGGACAACACTGTAGCTCATCCAACATTTACCAATGGGAATGCCCATGGTCAGCCGCCTTATTATCCGCAGGATTTCGCCAATGCCTACGACATCAATCCGTTGTGGAAACTGAAAGATACCGGCTCCAACCAGCATATCGGGATAACCTATTGGGGAACTCCTCCTTCCGATCCAACATTGATCGCATTTGCAATAAAAACATTGGCGAAGGTGGCTACCAAGGCCAATAAGAGGTTACAGGCGATCCAGGTACCTTGCCCAAGTGGCTGTTACTACAATACACTTGGTGGCATTGAAGCGGGCATGGATGTTGAGTCGAGCAGTGGCATGGCACCAGGGGCAACCATCGATTATTATCAAGTTCCCACTGATCAGCAAGGTAATCCTACCACTACAGGACTAGAGAATGCGCTCAACCAGGCAGGATCGGATGTATATGATAACCAGCAAATCAGTAATAGCTGGAGCGCGAGTGATGACCAAAGTAGTGGCTGCGAAGCAACAAGCATCTCAGATCCCTTCATGCAAGCAACAGAGCAAATTCTCCAGTCTAATACGGCGACGGGCCATGACTACTTTTTCAGCAGTGGTGATACTGGAAGTGCCTGCGCCTTCAACTCAGCTCATCCTTGTAAGGATGTACATGATCCTTATCCATCCTACCCAGCCAGTAGCGCCTACGTGACTAGCGTTGGTGGCACAAATTTGAGTATCCAGAACAATCGTTGGCAAAGCGAGGTAGCCTGGAAATATGGATCGAGTACTTGCTTTTTGGGGAGATTTGGACATCCGCCAATAGGGTCTGGCGGTGGATATAGTAATCTTTTCTCTGAACCATCGTGGCAGTTTGGAATACCTGATCCATATAATCAACGGGGTTACCCCGATATTTCCGCCGATGCCGATAAAAGAACAGGTGCGTACATCTGCTACGATGTCAATAACGGCTATAAATGTACTCCAGTGGGTGGTACCAGCCTTGCGACTCCCTTATGGGCGGGCATGCTAGCTGTTGTCAACCAGTATGTGCAGTCCCAAAACGAGCCTTCATTGGGGTTTATTAACCCATTACTCTACGAAATAAATACTGGTATGCCATATACTGCGTACCACGATATTAAGATGGGTACGAACGGTAAATATCAAGCCGGCTCAGGTTGGGATGCGGTGACTGGCCTGGGATCACCCGACCTTTATAATCTCGCACTAGATGCAGCGAGTCTCTATGCTTACGGTTATGCTAGTCTTGCAGGAACAGCGGCAGTCTCGGCGACTGATGTCTGGGCAGTTGGTTCCCTTAATTCTAATGGCAGTGTGCAAACGCTGATCGAGCATTGGAATGGAGTACTCTGGTATGTGGTACCCAGTCCCAATTTTCATTGGTATGAATCTACTCTCTATAGCGTGACAGCAGTCTCGGCGACCGATGTCTGGGCCGTCGGTTATTACAGGGACATTTATGCTGGTAGCTTTTACACGCTCATCGAACGTTGGAATGGTACAAGCTGGACTGTGGTCCCCAGCCCTAATCCCGGTTCTGGTCAGGATGATATGCTCTATAGCGTGACAGCGGTCTCGGCGACAGATGCTTGGGCCGTCGGCTACTATTCCGATTCCAATAGGAGCGAAACGCTGACCGAACACTGGAATGGTAGCAATTGGACTGTAATTCCCAGTCCGAGTCCTGGTTCTGGGTTTCTTACTCTCTACAGCGTAGCAGAGGTCTCAGCGACCGATGTCTGGGCTGTTGGCTTTAATTTAAACCCCAGTGGGAACAACTATCAAACACTTATCGAGCAATGGAATGGTACAAGCTGGACTGTAGTTCCCAGCCCCAGTCCTGGTTCTGGGGTCTGGACTATGCTCAATGGCGTGACAGTGGTTTCGGCGACTGATATCTGGGCCGTCGGCTACTATTCCGATTCCAATAGTGACACTTACACGCTCATCGAGCACTGGGATGGCAGCAGTTGGACTGTAGCCCCCAGTCCCAATCCTCCTAGTCCTGCATATCTAAATGGTCTCAATAGCGTAATGGCGGTCTCGGCGACCGATGTCTGGGCTGTCGGGAACTCTACCGTTTATGGTGGGAACGCGCTAACGCTGATCGAACACTGGAATGGTACGAACTGGACGGTGGTCCCCAGCCCTAGTCCTGTAAATCAAAATATGCTCAACAGTGTAACATCGGTCTCGGCGACCGATGTCTGGGCTGTCGGGAACTCTGGTAATGTGGCAACGAAAACACTGATCGAGCAATGGAATGGCACAAGCTGGACTGTGTTCCCCAGCCCTTAATATGAACGCGCTTGATAAGCATTAAGCGGCATATGTATCTGGACAGCTTGAACATCCATCAATTGAAAGCTGGAGGAACCGACGTTGGGCAGTTGAATAGAAAAGGATGGTGAGCATCAAACGCATCACCACTTTAAGCCTGAATTGAGCGATGGTGTGTCGGCGAGAGAGTAAGGGCGATGGCAAGCATCGTCCTACCTTTTGTCGGATTAGATTGTGATACAGCTTGAGATGTGGCTTGCTTATCGAAGGAAAACTAAATTTAGAAGTACAGGTATGAACAGCAGAAATGGCTCAAAATTTGCGAATCGCTATCATATCCCTACTCGGGGTGGAACATTAAAAAGAGTGCAAAACTCATCTTCAATTGACAAGTCAAGGGAAAGATATGCAGGAATAGTTACCGGAGATAATGCCGCAGCACAATATCTTTGCGATTATGACCAAGCGCTCTGCTTACCTGCAGAACTGCATGCTCGTCATAGTCAGCTCGTTTCAAGCGTCCCACCGGCGATGGTAAGTTGCGCCCTGAGAGGTAGCAATAATATGCCTGTGCATACATGCGCCGGATCGCGTGAATATCGAGATGCGATGCAATACGAGGAAAGACGAATTCCTGTGGGTTTCGGCCCTCTTTCAGTGCAAGAACTTCCTGCCTGTACTCTGGAAGTACTGGCACTGTACGGGGACGGCCACCCTTGCCATCAATACATCTCACTTAAGCCTGATAATCTCATCAATGAAAGCCCGTCATTTGGTAGAATTTGAGCGTGTATAGCCACATTTATTGATGAGTTGCAAATCCTTAAGTGAGATGTATTGACCCTTGCCATGCCCCTTCTTGACGACTACTTCCAGAAAGCCAATGTTGCTACTCTCCTGAATGTCTTCTATCTGGAGCAGCGTGATTTCGGTTCGGCGGAGGCCAGTTGCTTGAAGGAAGTGGATGAGGGGTTGCCAGTTGGCTGGTTGAAAGTCTTTGTCGCGCACAACTGTTTGACGCGAACGGGTAATTTGCTCACGGTGGCGTTCTGGGAGGTCGAGGGTACTGGCAAGGTTACGCTGATCAAAGAAAAGGCGTAAGGCTGCACGTTCAGCTTGCATCGTGTAGGGACTACATCCCTGTATCAATCGGTCGCTGAGATACGCCGTTGCCAGTTCTTCGGCGCGCTGGTCGAGTACTTCCAGCCGACGAATATTATGGCAAGAACGCGCCCATTGTATAAACGACAGGATATGCTGCTGGTAGGTATTGCGCGTGCCATGCGAGTGAATTAGACCGGAGGAGAACGACCAGAAATGTTCTCCCGCCTCACGGCGTGACTGTTTCTCCTCGAAACGGCTTGCTTGTAGCGCCATTTTCTGATCCAGGCGCTCTAATGCTGCATAGATGATACCTTTGCGATTACCCGTAAGTCTTTTCCAATTACTGAAAGGACAAACTACTAGGACGTTATTGCGTTAAGTCATGTACGAAGCTATGTAGGGTAGGCACCCGGCGAGGTCCATTGCTAGCCTTTTCCGAATGCCCCCCTCCAAACCCGGCGTGCAAATTTCTCTGCACCGGGCTTTCCAGCATCATCGGAGTGGTTCCGTCCGTGAACGTGATACCCTTTGTTTTAGTGGGCGTCCCGCGTGCAAATCCCTGTGACAGGTCTGACAAAGGAGCAAGGTTTTCCTGCGTCGGGCTGCCATGATTTTGACCCACCTGGGTTTCTCTCTTCCGTCGTAGGTGTTGAGGTCTTTGAGGGTACGAATATGATGCACCTCAATCTTGTCAGTCATGTGGGTTGCCCCACAGACCTCACATACTTGGGCGAGGAGTCGTTTCTCCAGTTCCGATCGATTGTTCCAGGGGAGTTGAGAGGGTCTGTCCCTGATCGGTGCCTTGCTGTTCCATATTAGGGGGATGCCTCCCCAGGTTGCCGTCAGCGGTTTCTTTCCTTCTCGCTGAACCGTTACTTGTAGCCCTTTGTAGGTTTTCCCATCGACCGTTAACAGAGTACGATATTTGTCGTAGACCGCTTTGACCGATATCTGGTGTTTGGCTGCAAGCGTCTTGGTGAGCGAGATTTCCATGATCCATTTCAGGTATTGAAGACTGTGCAGGTTGTAGGCTAAGCGATAATAGTTGACTATCCCTCGGTATTCGAGTTGATAGGTCGCGATAATCGTGTAATCGCTCTCGTTGAGGAGTTCTGCTCGATGGCGAGATTTTCCTCGTTGTCGGTAGCGATCACATTTCTCCTTGAGGACTGCTTGCGGGATACGTAGTCCCGTTTTTCCGTTGATACTCCGGCGTTTCACCCCTCCTCTGGTGCGGCTTTGTTTGGTATCACAGTGCAGTGTCGTTATCTCATAGCCTAAAAATTTGGCTGCATCGGTCCTTGCATGGGTAATCAGGGTCTTTTCCGGCGAAAGCGTGAGCCTGAGTTCCTCTTGGAGAAAGATACTCAAGCGGTGCTTGATGTCTTCTGCTTCCGATTTGGGACCGGTGAATGCCAGAGCGAAATCGTCGGCGTAGCGTATATAGCGGAGCCGCCGGTAGGTTGGATCATGGGGAATGATGGAAGGAAGGTGACGCATACGTTTTTGTACGTGATGAGCAGCCTCCTTCTGCCCTTTTTTCCGCAAGCGATTCGCTTGTTTCATGAGCCGCATATGTTCGCGGTTCGGCTTCCTTCTCTCACCTCTGGTGTAGTCTGGGATGAGGGTCGTTTCGACAAACTGGTCTAACTGGTCTAGCAGGATATTGGAAAGTACGGGGCTGAGTACGGATCCCTGGGGAACGCCGCTCAGTGTGCGATGAACCTTCCAATCTTCCAGATATCCCGCGTCGAGAAGTTGGCTGATGAGGGAAAGAAAGCGCCCATCTTGAATATCTTCTTTGAGCCTCTCGATGAGGAGTTCATGCGAGAGTGAGCCAAAGCAGTCTGAGATGTCGCCTTCGATGATCCAAACACAGCCTTTCCAGGTGTGGGAAATCTCTTGCAGAGCCGTATGACATCCCCGATCTTCCCGAAAGCCGTGGGCGTGGTCGCTGAATTGACAATCATAGTAAGCCGAGAGGATCATACGGATGACTTCCGCCAGGAGTTTGTCACTCCAGACGGGGATGCCTAATGGACGTTTCTTGCCGTTCCGCTTCAGGATGTACACCCTTTTGGCGGGTGCCCATTGATAGCGTTGGCTTCGGAGCGCGTTGATAATCACGTCGATCTTTTCCAAAGACATGGCGTCGGCGGTTTCATCTGTCGTGCCCGGCGTCAGTGCGCCATCATTGCGGTAGATTTTCCCGTAAGCGGTGAGGTAGAGGTTGCGGTTAAAGAGTTGTCGGTAGACTCTTTGCAGTGGCAAACCCTTTCTGCCACGTTCTTGGAGAAGTCCCAGGTACGTTTCGGTGCTTTGCATTTCGCATGCCTCCGCGTGTATGAACTTCGTGATACCTTCCCTGCGTACCTGTATCAAGGGTACGCTCTGGCTCTTTTTCAAGAGCTGCCCCTTCCCTCAAAAAAAACCGTCAGGGCAAAGAATGCGGGGGAGAGGCAGCAACCCAGCGTTCCTCTAACGAGTTGAGATAGGCCTGACGTTTGTGGCGGAAGCGAAAGCGCTTGAGTTGCTCGCTCTGGGCGAGAGTAC
>Ga0307372_10000644_pt1 | contig 61745 bp, 67 predicted proteins | sample OX1MG_FD_202533 | JGI IMG/M metagenome (GOLD analysis project Ga0307372, IMG submission 202533) | Soil microbial communities from Risofladan, Vaasa, Finland - OX-1 | ecosystem: Environmental > Terrestrial > Soil > Coastal area > Acid sulfate soil | place: Finland: Risofladan, Vaasa | collected... | reverse complement strand
CGGGCAGGCTGGGGTCAAAATCCTGCTCGATACGGATTGCTTCCGGCGCTTTCGGGTATAGCCCCGCCATCCGGAGCGCCTGATGGAGCACTTGATGGATATTGACCGGCTCTTTGACCAGCCTCTGGGGCGCACTGACCGCAAGAACCTCTTCGACCAGCCCGGTGATTCGATTCACTCCGTCGCGGATAACCGCGTAGTACTGCTGCACGCGCTGCTCCGCAGGGTACATCGCCGACAGCAATTCGGCCGCGCCCTTGATACCGGTCAGCGGGTTCTTGATCTCATGGGCAAGTCCGGCAGGCGACAGGCGCAGGCTGAGTTCGCTCGAATCGGTGACTTGGGCGGCGCTCTTCTGATGAGCCAGGTCGTGGAGCTGGATAATAGCTCCCTGAGCGCGGCCGTCCTCATTGAGCAACGGCGAGACCTCGGTCCTGACGGTTATCGACCGCGGGCCCATCCCCAGGACCGTGTCTGGATCGCCGACACTCTGCCCGGTTTTCAGGCAGTTGCGCACCATCCGGTCGAGCCAGGGGTTGTGTTCGAGGAGGTCGGTGAGCTGCGGACGAGTAATAGAAGACGTGCCGAGCATGGTTTCCGCTGCTGGATTTACGGACAAGGGCTCGAATGTTCCCGACAGCACGATAATTGCGTCCGGCAGGCTGTCGATTATGTCGCGCCAAAGCTTCATGGATTAGCGGCTCGGTTGATAAATACGAACTGGAAAAAAGTCGGCTTGAAACGGACCGTACCACAAACCCGTAGCCGCATCGAAGTGCGTGAAGCATTTTGCGGCGCAAATACAGACGTTTCGAGGGAAGGAGGGGGCTCTTTGAGCCTCGCGGATGATAAGACTTATCAACAACTCAGTGCCCAGGTATAAGATTTTTTTATCTTTGATCGCCATTTTTCGGGTTGCTTACTCTGGCCCCAGCCGCTACGGTGACAGCGGTTCAGGGTGGATGATGACTCGAGGCAACCGAACGACCGCTGTTTTCTGTGCGATGCTGCTGGCCCCGCTTCTGGCTGGGATGTCGGCGCGTTCGGCTTACGCCGCCGAGACTATCTCGTCTGACACCATAGCCCCCGGATGGGAGCCACAGAACCCAGCTATCGCCCTGATGGGTGCCTCTGTCGGCACTGAGCCGGTCGTGGCGCAGCCGCAAGCCAGGATCCCTTCGCCGTTCATCATTTCGCAGCCCAAGCCAGTTGCGCCGTTCCCAATCCTGCTCAATCGGATTGTCCAGCAATACGTTAATGAATATCTGAATCGCCCCGGTACGCTCGAGGCAAGCTTCAGCCGTAGTCGCCCCTATATGCCCGAGATGGTCCGCGTGATGCGGTCCTATCGCGTTCCCGAGGATATGGTCTTCCTGGCCTTCGCCGAGAGCGAGTTTTCCCGGCGCGGGAAGGGTCCGTGGCAATTCAACAAGGCCACGGCTGTGAAATACGGGCTGCACGTGAATCGATGGGTCGATGAGCGCCGCGACCCTATTCTTTCGACCCGCGCCGCTGCCGAGTACCTTGCCGATCTGCACGACGCGGCCGGTTACGACTGGCGGGTTGCGGTGGTCGGATGGAACCGCGGCGACTTGGCGATTAACCGTTACTGGGCGATGCGCGGCGAAAACTTCAACCGGTACATGGCTGGGCTGCCACGCGACACGCGATGCCTCCTTGGCAGGTTCATGGCGGTTGCCTTTATCGCGCACAATGCCCGCGCCTATGGAATCGGCCGGGTCGATTACGAGGCGCCTCCCATTTACAGCCAGGTGTCCGTCCGTGGCGGAAGCACGCTGGTAAGTATCGCGCGCGCGCACCATACGACGGTCAGCCATCTGAAAGAGCTCAATCCCGCGATTTTGCGCGACCGGGTTCCTCCCTACGCCCGCAACTACAGTATCCGCGTTCCCTTGATCCGCACCGCCTCGGCGAGTTGATCATTCCGGCACGTCGCGCCCGTTCTCATCGCGGGCCAAGCCGCGTATTCTTGCCGATAAGATGATTAGTGCCGACGACGCCCTGCGTATCGTCCTCGAGGCCGTCCAGCCGCTCGGGATCGAGCGCGTGCCGCTCCTGGACGCGCTGGGACGAGTCCTGGCCGAGGAGATTCGCTCGCCGCGCGATATCCCGGGCTTCGATAACTCGGCGATGGACGGTTACGCGGTTCGCGCCGCAGATATCGCCGCCGCGAGCGAGACTCATCCCATCCGCCTGACCGTCGTCGAGACGGTGCCCGCGGGGCGGATGCCCGAGCATCAGGTGGCGTCCGGCGAATGCGCGCGCACGATGACCGGCGCCCCGATCGCGCCCGGCGCCGACGCGATCGTTCCGGTCGAGCGCACTCGCGGCGAGGGCGCGATTGTCGAGATTCTCGCCCCCGTCGAGGCGGCGGCCTTCGTGCGCCCGCGCGGCGAGGATTTGCGCGCGGGCGAATCGGTGATGCTGCCCGGCAAGACGCTCCATCCGGCGGACCTTGGGACGCTTGCGTCGCTGAATCGCGCGATGGTCGGCGTGTATCGCAAGGCGCGCGTCGCAATCGTCGCCACCGGCGACGAGCTGGTCGATATCGACCAGCCGCCCACCGGGGCGCAGGTCGTGAACTCGAGCGCCTACGCCTTGTCGGGCGCGATTCGCGAGGCTGGAGGCGAGGCGACAATCCTGCGCATTGCGCGCGACACGAATCGCGAAGTTCGCGAACGGCTCGAGGAAGCGATGGCCTTCGATGTCGTCGTTTCGACCGGCGGCGTTTCCGTTGGGCAGTTCGATTTCGTAAAGGGCGTCCTTGACGAAATCGGGATGCGCACGCTGTTTCACGGCGTCGCGCAGAAGCCGGGCCGTCCGCTCAAGTTCGGGCTGATCGGCGCGCGTCCGGTCTTCGGGCTGCCGGGAAATCCAGTCTCGACGCTGGTCTGCTTCTATCTCTACGCCGGGCCCGCGCTGCGAAAGATCGCGGGGCGAAGCCAGGTGGGACTGGAGCGAATCGCGGTGCGATGCGCCGCCGATATCAGGCTCGCCAAAGACCTGACGGAGTTCGTGCGGGTCAAGCTCGAGCGCCGCGACGGCGAATATTTCGCCACGCCGACGGGGAATCAGGGTTCGGGTATTCTAAGCTCGCTATCGCGCGCCGACGGCTTGCTGATCGGACCGGCCGCCACGACGAGTCTGCGCAAAGACGATCAGGCGACTGTGCTGCGATTGGCCGCCGGCGCCGGCGACGAGGCATTCTTCGAGGAGCGCCGCCAGAAGTATTGAATGACAATTGTGACGATCACGCCAAAAATCGCCGAGCCGAGGATAATCGCCGAGAGCTGAATCTGCAGTTTCAGAAAATGCGGAAACAGGTAGATATCGACCGGCTGCGGCTGGATGTTGGCCCAGATCACGTAGATCACCCACAGGATGACGATCGTGCCGATAATGAATTTCGGGTTTTTCGCAAATGACGGCATGATCGGCGGCTCCTTGCTGCGTGACCTGAGCAAAAGCTTGCTTGGCCGCATCGGCATTGTCAACGCAGCCGCGATCGCGCCCGGCGCAGCCATCGCGCTGCTCCCGGCGCCCGCAGGCAAGGGAGAATCGCGATGCGTTATCGGGTAGGGCAGGGTTTTGATTTTCATCCGTTGGCGGTGGGCCGCAAGCTGATTCTGGCCGGCGTCGAAATAGCGCACGACAAGGGACTCTCCGGCCATTCCGACGCCGACGTGGCGGCGCACGCGCTGGCCAACGCGATTCTCGGCGCGATCGGAGAAGGCGACCTGGGCCGCCATTTTCCCGACAGCGACCCGCGCTACGCCGGCGCCGACAGCCTGCGCATCCTCGCCGAGGTCTGGGCGATAGCGAAAGCGCGCGGATGGCGCATGGGCAACGCCGACCTGACGATCTTTGCGCAGGCGCCCAAGCTCGCGCCGCATCTGGACACGATGCGCCAGCGCGTCGCCGATACGATCGCGACCAGCCGCGACCGCGTCAACGTAAAAGCCACGAACCCCGAAGGCCTCGGCGCGCTTGGCCGCGGCGACGGAATGGCAGCGGCGGCAATCGTAATGCTCGAAGCCGATTAAGACGCGCCTTCTTCCTATGTCATTCCCGCGCGCGAGGTTGCCGCGCGCGAGGAATCCCTAGTCCGCGCAATGGGCACCCAACCGGAATCCGGGATTCGCTCGTGGCACAGGCTTTAGCCTGTGACCCCCACATCGGCGAGCCGCCGGCCATCGCTGACCCATAGACCAGAAGGGAAAAAAATTGCCGCGCGGCGCTCGCTCGCAATCTTAATCGCGCCGTGCAATAAAATTTGGATCGCGAGCGCCGGCACTCGCGAGGATTGTGCGCAGGCCGGAACCGTTTCAGGAGGAACAGCAAATTGAAAGATCCATTCAGCGTCGAAGGCAAAGTCACCATCGTCACCGGCGGCGGAACCGGAATCGGCGAGTCGATCGCCAAGGAATTCGCCAGCCGTGGCGCGCCGGTCCTGATCGCCAGTCGCAAGGTTGAGAACCTGGAAAAAGTGCGCGACGAAATCCGCAAAGCAGGCGGAAAATGCGAGATCGCGCAATGCGACGTGCGCGAGCCCGAACAGTGCGACGCGATGGTTGCGGCGGCGGTCAAGCATTTTGGCCGCCTTGACGTGCTGATCAACAATCACGGCGCGAGTATCGCGAGTTCGACCCTCGACCTTAAACCCAACGGATGGCGCGCGGTGGTAGGGATCAATCTTGACGGCGCGTTTTTCTGCTCGAAAGCGGCGGCGCGCCAGTTTATCGCGCAAAAATCGCCCGGCGCGATTATCAATATTTCCTCGACTGCCGGCGTCAGCGGCTCTTCGCACATGCTGCCCTACGGAGCGGCCAAGGCGGGGCTCATCAATCTCACGATCTCGCACGCGAGCGAATGGGGCGACCGTGGAATTCGCGTCAACTGTATCGCCCCCGGCCCGATCGATACCGAAGGCGCGGCGCCGCGGGTCTGGCCTAATCCGAAGGTGAAAGAGGCGGTCGCGCGCTCGCGCGCGCTCGGACGCTTCGGCAAGGTCGAGGAGATCGCGTACCCGTGCATCTTTTTTGCCTCGGACGCGTCGAGTTATGTGACCGGCGCACTGCTGATTGTTGACGGCGGAACTTCCCCGCGCATCGCGGAGTAGGCGGCGTGGTGGGCTGCTGGCGGGCGAGACGCCCGCCAGCAGTGACCAGAATAAAATTGAATCGGATTTAGGGGCGGCCCGGTGTGGTCGCCCGCCATGCTTTCTGGAATGCCCTGCGCTATCCGCGGGAGGAAGGTATGCCGCCTCTTCCTAGTCGAAGGCTTGCGGGTCGCACTTCAGGGCGAGCTTGCGCAGGTCGCTCTCGTAATCGACGTCCTCGGTCGCCATCGTGTCGAGCGTGTCGCCGATTTTTTGATCGACCGCCTCCCAGTGCATCGCGGACAGCCGCAATCCCGCCGCGATCGCGACCAGAATCGCCAGGTCGCCGCCGAGCCGCTCCCAGTTGCTCGCGCCCTCGCGCGGCTGGTTCTCGGGCGGGCGCGGCCAGGTCTGGCGATCGGAGAGAATCGCGCGCAGGATTTTGAAATGCGCCGCTTCCTTCTCTGCCAGCGCATTGAGCTCCGCCGCCATCGCGGGATACGCGCATCGCGCGGCGTGGCGGCCAAGCCGGGCGATCAGCGCCTCTTTGCGGCCGGCGAGATCGGCCAATTCATCGATCGCGCGTTTTTCAGGTGAAGCGGACGCTCTGAACTTCGAGAAAAATCCCATCGCTGATGCCATTGTCCCCCGCGCGCCGATTTATCCATCTTGCGGCGTGGTCATTAGCTAGCGGATCGAGGGCCGGGTCATCAAGATGGCCCGCCGCCGTCTGCGTCGCCGCCATCCGGCGCCAGCAGCATCCGCACCAGAAACGACTCGCGCCGAAAAAAGCCCATGGTGTGGTACGAGTCGCCCAGGCGCAGCACGGAGTAGTCGAAATAATGCACCAGCTCGTGCATCAGCGTGCGCACGAAGGTGCGCGGTCGGACCACGTCGTGGCGCTGCGCGGTGCGCATCCACAGGACGATATGCGCCGGGGTGCGCGAGCGCGAATCAAACGGATAGAACAGGCCGTGCAACTCGCCGCGCTGATTTCGCGGACGCACGCTGCGCACCTCGACCGCAAGCGGCATCGCGGCGGCCATCCGGCATACCTCGATCGCGGCGCCGCGCGCGGCCGCCGCGATCGCCGTCGATTGGTCCGATTCCAGCGCGCCGATCAGCGCGGCGACCGCGTTGCGCGCCGCCGGCGTCGGATCGAAATCGAACTTGCCGATCGCGTCGCTGCGCAGGTAGGCGCGCTGCGCCAGCGGCGGCATCCGATGGAAAAATGCGGGCAGCTTGCGCGCGGCCGAAGATGGTTTTGTTGCGCTGGGCATCGCGGATCGGCGGGCGCGGCCTTTCTGCGCGCGGCCCGCGCTCGTATTATCGTCTTATCGAATCATGTTCGCATCCTGAGCGCGTTTGCGAGAGGGCCGCTGCCATGGAAATCAAATCGATTCCGATTGCCAAGCCGTCCGAAGACATCAACGTGATAGTCGGGCAGGCGCATTTCATCAAAACCGTCGAAGATATGTTCGAGGCTCTCGTGCAGGCGGTTCCCGCGATCCGCTTCGGAGTCGCGTTCAACGAGGCGTCGGGCCCTTGCCTGGTGCGGCATACCGGCACCGACGAGACGCTCGAGCGCGCGGCGACGGAGGCGGCGCGGGCGATCGGCGCGGGGCACGTCTTCGTCGTGATGCTCGGCAATGCGTTTCCGGTAAACGTGCTGAATCCGATCAAGTCGGTGGCCGAGGTGTGCACGATTTTCTGTGCGAGCGCCAACCGCGTGCGCATCGTCGTCGCCGAAGAGGCGGGCGCGCGCGGGGTTATCGGAGTGATCGACGGCGACGCGCCCAAAGGGGTCGAAGGAGCGTCCGAACAACAGGATCGGCACGCGATGCTGCGGCGGTTCGGCTACAAGCAGTAGGCGAACCACATGGTGCGCGCCGCGGCATTGCCTAGCGCCGCGTTCCCGACCAGATCACGCTGCCGATAATCGCGATCGTCTCGCGCGCGGCGACCACCGGCTCGTAGGCGGGGTTGTCGGTCTTGATGATGAACTTGCCGTCGGGACGCCGCTGCACGCGCCGCACGGCCAGCTCGTCGCCGTGGCGGAGCACGTAGATCGCGTCGCGGCGAAAGCGCGGCTCGCCAAGATCGACTATCGCGAGGTCGGTTTCCTTCAGAGTCGGCGCCATCGAGTCGCCCGCGATCTCGAGCAGCAGCAGATTGCGCGGCTCGGCGCGCAGCCGCGTGCGCACCCATTCGTTGCCCAGCGCGATGCTGTCCACGATCTGGTCGCTCATCAGGCTGCGCTTGCCGCGCGCGCCGCCGCGCGTGTCGAAACGCGGCATGAACGTGTAGCCGGCGCTGAGCGCGCGCGGCGCCGCGGCGCCGGTGCGCGCCGCGCCCGCGCGTCCGGTCGCGAGCCATTCGATCGAGACCCGGGCGGCGCGCGAAAGCCCAATCAGGTTCGAGAGATTGGGCTGTCCGTCGCCTTGCAGCCACTTGTAGATTGCGTTGTTGGAGACGCCGATCGCGCGGGCCAGCGCGGCGACCGAGCCGAACTTCGCGACGATCTGGGTGAGGCGGGATCGGAAGTCGGCGTCTTCGGCTGTAAACACTTTGTGTTGACTCGGGTCCACCATTTGTGGAATAGCTGGTTTTGGCATGCGGATGACTGGCAAGGCAAGCTCTGGATTGGGATCGCCCATCGTTTATCCACAGGCGCGGGAACTCCGCCCGCATGCCGGCCCGCAGGCTTCGATGTCCGTACCGGGGTTTGCGTCCGCCCCCGCCGAGTCCGCGTCCGAAGCTTCCGCTCACGCCCGAGCCTCGCGGCGAATGCCGTCTGGAAATCCTCATGCTCCAGCAGGTCTCTCGCGTCCGCACAACCCGTCCCGTAGATCGGATGACGAAGTGCCTATGGTGCCGCGGGCCGGTGCGGGCGGTAATCGCGGCAAAGCATCGCGGAATTTGTCCGCTGTGCCTCGCGGAGTTGGCGGAACTGAAGTGGCGCGTAGTGTACGACCGCGAGCGCGGCATCGGGGCGATCCCGCCGAACCTGCGCGCGGCCTACCGGCTGTGAGCGCGGCAGGGTCGATCCCCCGGCTTTACCGGTTGCTCGCGCGGGTCGCGCGCGCGCCCGAGCGCGAGGGCTATCAGCTCGCCCGCATTTCGCTGATCGGCGATATCACGCGCGTGATCGGAGTCGAGTCGGCCGCGCACCTGGCGCGCGATTTTGGCGGGCGGCGGGTTTATATTCCCGCCAAGGCGTCGGCTACCGATCAGATCGCCCGGTCGATCGGCCTTGCCGCCGCGAGAAGCCTGGCGCGCCTGTACGGCGGCGACCGCGTGATGATTCCCGCCGACCCCGACCGCGCGATCCGCCGCGCCCGCATAATCGCGCTGCGCGCGCGCGGACTGAGCGTATCGCGAATCGCAAGGACCTTGGGATGTACGGAGAGGTACGTCTATAAGGTATTTTCGGGAAAAAAACAAGGCTGAACAGTTCAGCCTTACGCTCCCGGCGCAGATGCCCTAAATTATGCGCATGAGCGGCGGATTTGGCCGCCGCCGAAACGCCCGCGTTGCCCGCAGTGAGTATTGCCGTGGACGACGCATCAGCCCTTTCCGCACCATATTCGCCCGAGTTTGATGCCGCGGTAGCGCGCGTGCTCGCCGACGAGGGCGGGACTGAAAGCGCTCCCGGCGATCCGGGCGGCGTGACCCGCTTCGGAATTTCGGCGCGCGAGTACCCGTCGCTGGATATCGCGCATCTGAGCCGCGCCGAAGCGATTGCGATTTATCATCGCGATTACTGGCGCCGCTACGACCTTGACGCGCTGCCCGGCGCGCTCGCCGCCAAGCTCTTCGATCTGGCGGTCAATATCGGTCCCGCCCACGCGATCGGATGCGTGCAGCGTGCGCTGCGCGCCGCCGGTCATCGCGTCACCGAAGACGATGTCCTCGGCCCTGCAACCGCCGCCGCCGCCCACGCGGCCGAGCCGCTGGCGGCGATGGCGGCGCTGCGCTCGGAAGCCGCGGGCTACTACCGCGTAGTCGCGGCGCTGGCCCGCGGTCCGCGCGCCGACGGCGACCGTGAGTTTCTGACCGGCTGGCTGAGTCGCGCCTACGAATAACGCCCGCGCCTGACGTCCGAATTCCGACGGAGGTTCCCGATGTTTGACGCACTTCAGATGACCGCATTCGCAGCCGCGGCGCTCGCGCTGGCCGGCGGTTTCGCGCTCGGCGCGCTGTTCGGCCGCAAGCTCGTCGCCGACCTGATGGCGATGGTTCAATCGCTGGAATCGCGCCTGAGCTCAGTCGAGTCCGCGGTAACGGTTGCGGGCGCGGCGGCGATTGCGCATCCGGCGGCCGCCGCACAAACGCAGCACGCCGCCGCGATCGAGCATCATGCGCAGGCGACCGAGAAACTCGCCGGCGCGATCGCGGCGAGCGCGGCGCTCGCGAAGCCGGCGGCGAAGTAGGGCGCGATGCCGGCGTTACTTGGATTGTTCGCGGCGAACTGGCGACCGCTCGCGCTGATCGCCGTACTCGGCGCCGCCGCTTTGGGAGCCGTCGTGCTGCTTCACGAGCGCGACTCGGCGCGCAAACAGGCCCAGGCTCTCGAGGCCGAACTGGCCGGCGCCCGCGCTCAGGCCGCCGCCTGCCAGAGCGCGGTCGCGCAGCAGAACGCAGCAGTCGAGGCGATGCGCGCGGCGGCGGCCAGCGCGGCAGGCGCCGCACGGACGCGCGAAGCGAACCTCGCCGTCGCCGCCTCGGCCGCGATGGGAAAGGCGGGGGCGCAGGCCGATCAGATTGCCCACGCGGCGGTCGCGCCCGGATGCGCCGCCGCAATCGCCTGGGGCAACGCGCAGGCGCCGGAGCTGGGCCGATGGTAAGGCGGCGAGGCTTCCGGTTATTCGCAAGCGCGTGGATTGCGGCGGCGATCGGCGGATGCGCCCGCGCGGCGGCGCCGATTGCCGTGCCGATGAAAGTCAGCGTTCCGATTGCCGTGCCGGTGTATTGCGCGGCGACCGCGCCGCCGCGGCCGGCGCTTCAGATCGCGAGTCTGGCCCCGGACTCGGCGCCGGCCGACACGATTCGCGCCTACGCCGCCACGGTCGTGATCCTGAAGGCCGCGGTCGTTGAACGCGACGAGTTGCTGCGCGCCTGCGCCGCTCCGCAACCGCCAGCGCAAGGGAATGCATCGCGGTGAAAATCTTCAGCGACATCCTGACCGGCAAGGACAACCTGACCTACGACGCCGCGCGAGTCGTTGGCGTCCTCGGCGGATTTGCCTACATCGCGTTTTGGTGCATCCAGGTCGCGCTCACGCGGCGCTTCGGCGCGGGCGACGCCGACGCCTACGGGCGCGGCCTGGGCGTGGTGATGCTCGCGATGGCGGGGGCGTGCGCGATCAAGAAAAGCACCGAGCCCGATCCCGCCGCCGAACACCGCGACGAGCGCTTCATCGCCGGGGAGCATCGCGATGGCTCCGTCGATCCGCGCGGCGGTGCGCGATGAGCTGGGACGCGATCGCCGCGTTCCTGATGGCGGGGCTGACGCTGGCGGGACTCAACGTCGGCGCGCTGCGCTGGATTCTTGAACGGCATCAACAGGAGGTTCTGCGCGACTCGGCCCGCTGGGCGGAAATCGAACGCGGACTCTACGAGCTGCGCGCGTCTTTGCCGCTCGAGTACGTGCGGCGCGAGGACTGGATCCGGTTCAGTGCGACGCTCGACGCGAAGCTGGACGCGATGCGTGAAGAGATGCGCCAGGAGATCGCGACTCTGAAGGAAAGATTGTATGGCTGATGGAATCGACCTCGAACAGAAACAGCGCGAAGAAGCCCGCTGGCGGATTCTGCGCGTGGTTGACGCCGGCCGCCCAAGCGTGGTGTCCGAGCAAATTATCTGGCGGGTGCTGGTCGATATCAAGCTTCCGTTTTCGCTCAACGCCGTCCGCCGCGAACTCAGCTACCTGGCCGATCTCGATTTGGCGGAGATCGAGGGTCAGGACACCGGCACCTGGTTCGCGCGCCTGACCGCGCGCGGCGTCGATGTGGTCGAGTACAACCAGGCGGCGCCGGCGGGAATCGCCCGGCCCCGCAAGTACTGGTAAGCGGCGATGGCTACTGAAGGGAAAACCGCGGCCGCAGCGAAGGAGCGCGCCGCCAGCAAAGCGCGCAGCAAGAGGCTGCGCGCGGCGGCGAAAAAGAAATTCGCGCAGCAGCTCGAAGCGGTGCGCCTTGCGGTCGCCGAGGCGCGAGTGATCGCCGAGGAAACCGCCGGTGACGACGACGCGATGCAGCGCGCACTGACCCGCATGGTGCAATCGCAGCTATTTTCGATCATGCAGAAGCTGGTCGAAGGGAAGGATCAGCCCGCGGACGCGCCGCCCGACATCCACGCGATCGCGAAGACGCTTTGCGCGATGAACAAGCAGGAAATCGAGATGAAGCGATGGCGCGCGGAGGCGCTCTCGCGCGTGGGCGCGGGCGTCGATGCTGCCACGGCGCGCGTCGAAGAGGCGCGAGGAGCGGGTCTTACGCCCGACGCGGCCGAAAAGATCCGCAGCGCATTGCTCGAGATCAAGCTCTGATGCGGGCGCGCGCGCATAGCGGCGTGCAGAGGATGCCCCGATGAATGACGATCGAATAGCGCCGCGCCCAATAATGAGCGGACCGCTCGTGTCGTTCGCCGCAGTAACGAAGCGCGTGGGCGCCGCCGCGCGTGCGAGCGCGCGGATTGCGCCGAGTCTGGCGCTGCGCGCGCGGTCCGGCGCTCTCGCGGGCGCGCTGCGAGCGCTTCTGGTTCCGGCCGCATCCACGCGAACCGCCATGAGCGCCACTGGCGCGCGGCTCCAGCTAGAAGCCGACGGCGCTCGCCCGGGTCGAAGAACGAGATCTCTCGCCGCGCTGCTTGCCCCCGGCAGCGCCGGATCTTCAGCAGCCGTGACGCGAAGCGTTACTGAAATTCGCAACCCGCGCTCAGCGCAACGAGAACCAGGCTCCGCGCCGCGCGGTTTCGCGCCGCGGGTTGCGCTCTCGGGCGCGATCGCGATGCCGAGTGCGGCGCGCGCCGCGTTCGGCGCAGTGGCGCAATTTGCGTGGCATGCGAACCTCCACCCCCGCGCAACGGGAAAGGTCGGCGCGCCGCGCGAAGGGGTGGACCCGCGCGAGCTGTCGCGACCGCATCACGTCAGTTTCGCCGCGATAGTCGCGCGGGGCGGCGCCGCGCGTGGCGCCGGTCAAGCGCATCGCGCACCGAGCATGTCGATGGCTCGTGAAGCCAGCGAGGGGACTCCAGAGTATCGCGATACACGCCGCGGGCCGGCCGTGAGCGCGGCAATTCCTGCGCGAATCCGGCGTGCGATCGAACGTTCGCGCGTGGCGGCATCTTCGAGCAGCGCTCAATTGCCGCGCGTCGAGCGCGAGTATTCCTCGAACAGAACCGGGCAGCCGGTCGCGGTGCGCGGGGCGCGCCGGAGTGCGGATGCGTCCGCGCCAATAACGATCAACTCGTCGCCATCGATCACCGTCAATCTTCCGCCGGGAGCTGCCGCGCCCGGCGAGCGCGACATCGCGCAGGCCGTAGCGCAGGCGCTCGAGGAGCACGCCGAGCGCCTCTACGAGCTGATGCGGCGAGTTGGGGCGCTCCGAGAGCGCGCTGAATTTTGAGGGTCGAGTTTGCTTTCGCCCGAAAACGCGCCGGCGATGACGCAGACCGCGGGAGACTGCGATGAAAGACGGGCTATCGATTCTGCTGCCGTATCAGCGCGCATGGATCGCCGATTGCGCGCAGGTGAAGGTGGCCGAGAAATCGCGCCGCGTGGGACTTACCTGGACCGAAGCCGCCGACCGCGCGCTCGGCGCGGCGATCGCGGGACGCGGCGGGATGGACGGCTGGTACATCGGCTACAACAAAGACATGGCGCTCGAGTTCGTCGAGACGGCGGCGATGTGGGCGCGGCGCTTCGACAAGGCGGCGCGCGCGATCGAGGAAATTGCGGTCGGCGACGAATCACGCGACATCCTTGCCTACCGGATTCGGTTCGCGTCGGGTCACAAAATCGTCGCGCTGTCGTCGCGTCCGTCGAATCTGCGCGGCAAGCAGGGTTGCGCAGTAATCGACGAGGCGGCATTTCACGACGATCTGGCCGGGCTTCTGAAAGCCGCGCTCGCGTTTACGATGTGGGGTGGGTTGGTGCGGATCATCTCGACCCACAACGGCGCCACCAACGCCTTCAATCAGCTCGTTTGCGACATCCGCGCCGGACGCCTGCCGTATTCGCTGCATCGCGTGACCTTCGCCGACGCGCTCACCCAGGGGTTGTATCGCAAGATCTGCCAGACGTTGAAGCGCGACTGGTCGGCCGAGCGGGAAACTGCATGGCGCCGCGAAATCTTCGAGCTTTACGCTGACAACGCCGACGAAGAGCTGATGTGCGTTCCGCGCGCGTCGGCGGGGACGTTTCTGAGCGCGCTCGCGATCGAGGCACAAATGCGCGAGGGAATTCCGGTCCTCAGATGGTCGGCCGCCGCCGAATTCGCCGCGAAGCCCGAGGAGATCCGGCGCGCCGAAACCGCGGCGTGGTGCGAGGATCATCTCACGCCCGTTCTGGAAGCGCTCGACAGGGGATCCGCGACCTGCTTTGGCGAGGATTTCGGGCGCTCGGCCGATCTAACCGTCATCTGGGTGATGCAGATCGCGCGGGACCTGACGCGGCGGACCGCGATGGTGGTCGAGCTGCGCAATCTTCCGTTCCGCCAGCAGGAGCAGATTCTATTTCATATCGGCGATCGCCTGCCGAGGTTTATCGGCGGCGCGATGGATGCGCGCGGGAACGGGCAGTACCTGGCCGAGACCGCCGCGCAGCGCTACGGCGCGCGGATTGCGCAGGTGATGCTTTCGGCCGAGTGGTACCGCGAAAATATGCCGCGCTACAAAGCCGCCTTCGAGGACGGGGCAATCGAGCTCCCGCGCGACGCCGACATCCTTGCGGACCATCGCGCGATTGTGCTCGAGCAGGGAATCGCGAAGGTTGGGGATTCGAGGTTCCGCGGCGCGGACGGGATGCCGCGGCACGGGGATTCGGCGGTCGCGGCGGCGCTGGCGTTCGCGGCGTCGCGGATGGAGACGGCAGAGATTGCCTACACGCCGGTCAAAGGCGCCACTCCGGTCAGATTCGGCGTCGGCGCGTGGTGAGCACTAATCAATCATTGCTTTTTGATTCATTCCAGAGTGCATATCAACTGAGGCTCAAATGAGTATTTACTGGGAATGGCGATGCGAGGCGTGCGGGTATCAGTTCGTACTCACCACGATGCGATTGCCCGAACCATGCCATATGTGCGGCGCCGGCTGGTTCCTCAAGGTCGGAGAATCGGACCGTAAAGAAGAGGAGGCGGTATCATGAAGCTCTACGACGCGTACGGCCGCGAGGTCGAGACCGACATGCTGCGCGCCGAGCAGGCGGCGCCGACGATGGCGGGAATTCGCAACATCTTCTCCGTGATGCATCCGTCGGTGGGGCTGACGCCGGAGCGGCTTGCGGTGATTTTGCGCGAGGCGGAATTTGGCGATCCATTCCTCTATCTCGAACTGGCCGAAGAGATGGAGGAGAAAGACCTGCACTACCTCGCCGTGCTCGGGACGCGCAAGCAGGCCGTCGCGGGTCTGGATTTGATCGTGCGCGCGGCTTCGTCGTCGGCCGAAGACCAGCGCGCGGCGGCGATGGTGCGCGAGATTCTGCTCGGCGGCGCGCTGCCGATCGATTCGGCGATTGTCGAGATGCTCGACGCGATCGGAAAGGGCTTTTCAGCGACTGAGATTCTCTGGGATCGATCGGGGCGCGAATGGTTTCCGCGCGAACTCAAGTGGCGCGACCCGCGCTGGTTCATGTTCGACTGGATATCCGGCGATCAACTGCTGGTACGGACGCTGAAAGAGCAGACGATGACTGACGCGCCGCCAAAACTCCGGCCGAGCGGCGGCGGGGCGACACCGCACTTCGGGGGCAACGGTCTATCGGGCGGTCTGCGCGAGGGAATTCAGCCGATGACCGCTCCGCTGGTGCCGTTCAAGTTCATTACTCACTTCTCGAAAGCGAAAGCGGGGTTGCCAATTCGCGGGGGACTGGCGCGCGCGGCGGGATGGTCCTATCTGTTCAAGAACTACATACTCAAGGACTGGGTGACGTTTACCGAGGTCTTTGGACAACCACTTCGAGTCGGCAAGTATCAGCCGGGCGCGACCGAAACCGACAAGCAGACGCTGCTCTCGGCGGTTGCGAATATCGGCACCGACGCGGCGGCGATAATTCCGGAATCGATGGTGATTGAATTCACCGAGGCGCGGCAGGGCGGAAGCGCGGAGCTGTACCGCTCGTTCTGTGAGTACCTTGACGCGCAGGTGTCGAAGGCGGTGCTGGGACAGACGTTGACGACGGAAGTATCGTCGGCCGGCGGGTCACGCGCGGCGGCGGAAGTTCACGACGCGGTGCGGCGCGATATCCTGGCGGCGGACGCGCGCCGGCTCGGCGAGACGCTGGGCCGCGACCTGGTGCGGCCGATCGTCGATCTGAATCTGGGGCCGATGCGCCAGTATCCGAAGCTGATGCTGGGGCTGCCGGACGATCAGGACGCCAAGGAGTTCGCCGATATCGTGGCTGCTCTGGCCGATCGCGGCCTGCGCGTCGCGCAGAAGGCAGTGCTCGACAAGCTGGGTTTGCCCGAGCCGGCGCCAGGCGACGCGGTGTTGAGTCCGGCCGAGAGAAGGACGGCGAGCTAGGAAGAAGAGGAACCGCGGATTACGCGGAGTTCACAGACATACAGAACGATATCTGGAATCTAACTGACAAATCCGTGGAATCCGCGGTCAATGCTTGAACGAATGTTTGAGTTTCGCGCGCAGGGCGCGGCGGCGATGCTTCAGGTTCAGAAAGAAGTCGTCGTAGATTAGTTTGCGCGCGGTGAATGACGCGCCGGCGAGCGCGGCGGAATCGATCGGTCCCTGCGCACGGTAGCGATACACCTGGATGCCGTTCCACCAGGTCGGATGATGATTTTTCGGTGTGCGCAAATTCAGGATCAGCTCGAAGCCCGGAACCTGGCGCGCGATTAGCGCGTCGGCGGAACGCGCGGCGCGCTTGTTGGTATCGTCGATGATGATTAACGAGTCATCGGCGAGATGCGGGAGCGCGTATCGGATTCCGTCGTACTGGTCCGCGAACGAATGGCCGCCGTCGTAGAAGTAGGCGCCGATTTTCGCCGGATGCCACGGCGCGAGCGCCATGAACTCGCGGAAATCAAGATCGTGGAACTCGACCTGTCCCGGACGGGTGAATTGCGCCAGCACGGTGCCGAGCGCTTCGGCGGCGCCGTCGAACTGCGAGAAGTTGTCGCACGCGTAAATCCTCGGTTCAGGATTTCCCGCCGCCGCACCGACCAGGCTCGCACCTTTGTAGCATCCGACTTCGACATAGACTTCGCCGGCGTCGAGCGAGGCCACCGCGCAGTTGAGCAGCTTGAGCTTGTTCTCGGTCGCCATTCCGGAGACGCGGGTCAGGACTCCGGAGAGATCGCGGGTGGCGGGATGGCGCGACTTTTCGAGACGGCTCGAGTCGCCGAACTCGGGCCATTCGGCGCGGCATCGCTGGATAAATCTATCGAAGCGCATTGCGGGTCTGGCGATTAATACATATAGAAGCCGGGACCGACCCATCCCATTCCGCCGTAGGGATTGAACATCTCGGTCTGCAGGTCCATCTGTTCTTCCTGGGTGGCCTCGAGGTTTTCGCGGGCGGCCTCGTTCTCCTTGTGCTGCCATTTTTCCTGCAGGCGCATCTGTTCGTACTTCTGGTAGGATTCCTCGGTGCCGAGGTACAGGCACTTGCAGAACTCGGGATCCGCCATCCAGTAGTGCATTTTGCCTTTGCGCCCGACGTAGTAGGAGACCGTCAGCGGCGGCAGCGTCGAGAGCTGATTCTGACGCTCCGGCGTGTCGGCGGGCAGCATCGCGAATCCCGCGGCCGCGAGCATCGGCTCGAGCTGCTGGGCGCGTTGCTGCGGAGTCGGCTCTTCGGATTGCGACAACGCGGCGCATCCGCCGAGCGCGACGCCCAGCGCGACGATCAGCGCGGCTTTGGCGGCGTGACGTTTCAATCGAGTCTCATTCATCAAGTGATCCTGGCGTATGCGATCCTGGCTGTAGCACTAAGCACCCTCACCCGCGCGTCACGCCGATTGCAAGATAAAGAGCAATCGGCGCGCCGCGCCACCCTCTCCCGGAGGGAGAGGGTATCCTACATACGATTGCGCCGCGCGGCGCGTCGCTCTGCGAAATTTACGGGCGGCCCTGGGTGGCCGCCCGTACGCTCACGGCAAATGGATGCTCAGAATCCGCCGCCCACCGCGTTGCCATTGGAATCGAAGACGGTCAGCGCGCCCGCGCCGTCGGCGTTGAGGGTCAGAGTCGCGCGCGTGGCGCCGTTGGTGCCGAGCAGCGCCAATCCGGGCAGCCCCTGCGGAGTCACGTCGAGCCCGAGCCGGGTGCCGCTGGCGTCGCCCATCCTGAGGGTCGGCGCGCCGTCGGTTCCCACCGCGATCGAGGCGCGTTCGCGGCCTTGATTATCGTCAAGCACCAGCGCGGGTTGGCCGTTCGGGGTCGCGCCAAAGCCGGCGATCGTGCGACCGTCGGGATTGAAGAAACGCAGACGCGAAATGTGATTCGACAGCGCCAGCTCGATCCGCGTCTGGCCGTTCGTGCTGTAGATCGCAAGCCCGGGCGCGCCGTCGTGCGCCACGCCCAGCCCGGCGCGGATGTGATCATGATCGTCGAACAGGGAGATCTGCGCGACGCCCTTTGCGGAGACCTCCAATTTGCCGCGGGTGCGTCCTGCTTCGTCGACCAGGACGAATTTGCGCGCCGTAACCAACTTCGGCGTGCCGGCGGCATTAAGCGTCGCCGCGTTCATTAGATATCCACCGACGGCGCCGCCCATCATCGCGGCGGCAGTCACCGTGGCGAGGATTCCGAGTCGCTCCTTGATGCCCATGTTTGCGGTCTCCTTTCGAGCGCCGAAGCAATTGATTACGCGCACTGTAGCATCGCACCGCCGAGAGGTTCAAAGCCGTAAGCAGAGAATCCAGAGATTGCACGGATTTTCATAGATTCGGCGGCGCTCCGCTTCGCGCCGCCTCACAAGCCTCAGCAGCGCGCGCCAGGAGAGGCAGATGCTCCTGAAAAATCAGTCTGCCAATCGGTGAAATCTGTGGTTCTTCTTCCCTTCTATTTTTACTCCTGATTGTCTATAAAGTGGTATCAATCGCGACTTTGGGCCGACCGGCCGCCTTACGGCCGACGGCGCAATAAAAGGGGTGGCGCTATGCCGGAGTGGGCGCGGACTATTGTCCGGCGCAAATCCTGGTTTGCCTTCGTGGCGATAACCGCCGCAGGCGCGATCGCGGCGCTCGCCGCGAGTGCGGCCGATCAGGGGATTTCGAGCCTGGTCTTCGGCCAAGCCGACTTTTTCAAAAACGCCCCCAACTTTGTCAATGCGTCCGCGATGGCGGCGCCGCGCGCCGTCGCGATCGACATCGCCGCTTCGCCAAATCACGTGTGGGTCGCCGACACCGGCAACAACCGCGTGCTCGGATGGTATGACGCGAGCACGTACGCCAACGGTGCGGCGGCGGATATCGTGATCGGGCAGCCTGATTTCCTGTCGTCGGCGCCGAATCAGGGCGGCGCGCCCGGCGCCGCGACGCTGTACGCTCCGGCGGGGGTCGGGGTGGATGGCGCGGGCAATCTGTACGTTGGCGATAGCGGAAATAATCGTGTGATGGTGTTCAGCACGCCGTTCGCGGGTTTCCCCGGCACGACGATCTCCGGTGAGGCGGCGTCCGCGGTGTTCGGCCAGGGCGGCAACTTTTCGACGAACGCCGGATGCGCTGGCGGCGCGGTCTCGGCGATGACGCTATGCCAGCCCGAGGGAATCGCGCTCGACGCTGCGGGAAATCTGTTCGTCGCCGACGCGGGCGATAATCGCGTGGCGGTTTACTTCGCGCCGTTTGCGGGGCAGACGGGTCCGATAAGTCAGCCGGCGGGTACTTCGGCCAATCTCTGGATTGGGCAGAGCGCCGAGGGCGGATCGGCGTGCAACCAGGGTCTCGCGAGCCCGACCGTCGCGACGCTGTGCTTCGCGGTTGGCGGCGCTCCGTTCGGCGGCGTCGGAATCGCAACCGATGGCGCAGGGAATCTGTTCGTCGCCGACACCGGGAATAATCGCGCGCTCGAATACACCGGACCCTACGGCGCGAGCCAAACCAATTCGACTTCGGCGGCGCTTATATTTTCGGGTGATTATCTGTTCGAGCCCGCCGGTGTCGCGGTCGATGCGGCGGGGAATTTCTATCTCTCGTCTGCTTCGAGCGATCAGATATTCCTATACGAAAGTGCGGTCGCGCAGTCGAATAACCAGACGCCAAATTTCACGATCGGTCCAGGTATCGCGAATCCGAGCAGTTCGAGCGTGCTTAATCCGGACGGTCTCGCGATCGACGCGGGCGGGAATCTCTACGCCGTCGATACCGGAAACAATCGCGTTCTCGAATACAACGAGGGAGTCACGTTGGGTACGGCCCTCGCGAGTCGCGAACTCGGTCAACCCGACTTTGCGCACGGCGCTATTAATCGCGTCGATGGCATCGGTATCGACGCTGCGCACGGCGTCGCGGCCGGAATCGACGGCGCGCGCACGGCGATCTACGTGGCCGACACCGCCAATAATCGCGTGCTTGGATGGATCGGTCCATCGCCTCCGGCCAGCGGCGCGGCGGATATCGTAATCGGGCAGGGCGATTTCATTTCATCACAGGCCAATGCCGGTGGCGCGGAAAGTGACCTGACGCTCGACGCTCCCGATGGTGCGGCGACCGACTCGAGCGGCAATCTGTTCGTTGCCGATTCCGCCAACAACCGCGTCCTCGAGTTCACCGATCCCGCCGCATCGTGCAGTTCGTATCCATGCGTCGATCCGGTGCCGGCGAGCGCGGTGTTCGGCACCTGCGGGAGCTTTGCGGGAAGCAGTTGCGCCGCGAATACGGTCGGCGCTTCGACGCTTTTCGACCCGACCGCGGTCGCGTTCGATCGCGCTGGCGATCTGTTTATCGCGGATTCGGGGAATTCGCGGGTGCTCGAATTCGCGCCGGCATTCGGTGCGGCGCCGGCGGCGGTTCGCGTGTTCGGACAGGGCGGAAGTTTTTCCAACTCCGCATGCAATCTGGGCGGGATCAGCGCGCTCACACTATGCTCGCCCGGCGGTCTGGCGCTCGACAGCGGCGGCGATCTCTTCGTCGCCGATCGCGGGAACAATCGCGCGCTCGAGTTTGCCGCGCCGTTTCCGTCGCCGGCGGCGGCGCCGTCGGCCTCGGTGGTTTTCGGACAAGACGGAAGTTTCACCTCGAACCTCGCGAACCTGAACGGTACCTCGGGCTTGACCCTCGACGCGCCCGAGGCAGTAGCGCTCGACAGCCGCGGCGATCTTTTTGTCGCCGACGCAAACAACAATCGCGTACTCGAGTTCAATCCGCCTTATGGGTCATCGCCGACCGCGCTCGCCGTGTTCGGGCAGAGCGGATTTGGCGCCAACGGCGCCAACGGCGGCGTCGCGCCCGATGATATCGGCGGACTCGGCGCCGACAGTCTTTACGCGCCCACCGCGCTCGCGCTCGATGCCGGGGACGATCTCTATGTCGCCGATACGCTGAACAACCGCGTCCTGATGTACCCGGGCCCGCCGCCGTCGCCGTCATCGACGCCGACCGCGACGGTATCCGCGACGCCGAGCGCAACCATATCCGCGACTCCCAGCGCGACCCTGACTGCAACGCCCGCTCCTACAGCCACCGTCACGGCGACCGCGACCGCCACGATGACTCCGACGGCGACGCCGACAGCGGTGGCACAGCGGCTGACGATCAAGCCGCGGCGGCTCAACTTCGGCAAGGTCAAGATCGGCGCCGTGCGCGTCAAGCACGCGATCGTGATGAACAAGAAGTCGCGGGATGCGGTTGCAGTCGTGATCGAGAGTGTTGATCCTCCACCTTCCGCTTTCACGGTCGATGATCAATGCCCGCGCGCGCTCGCGCCGGGCGCGCGATGCACGATCGCCGTGAGCTTCGCGCCGCAGGCGATCGGCCGCGTCGAGGGTTCGATCGCGATTGAGGACAACACGCAACACTCTCCTCAATCGATAGGACTGACAGGAACTGGCAAGTGATAAACTGGGATTTGTGACGGCACGGTTTCGGAATCATGCAAATTTAGAGATTAGTCGTGAAGATTGACGGTGCATCCTTGCGACAGGTGAAAGTGCATGGTATGACACGCTGAATTAGGCTGCGATTGTCGCATTAACAGGGGCGATTTCTGCGATACGCCGCCGTTAGCTGTTCAGTGCGTAAATAAACTTGTCCGCTGTCCCGGGGGAGGAGATTTCGATGGCCTTCGATTCAGGCACCGGCAGAGCCAAATCCGGAAAGATCACGATCGTGGTTATCGCCGCCGCGCTGATGCTCGGCGCCGCCGCGATCGTCAGCACGACCTCGATAACCTCGACGACGCCGGCGTCGCGCATGCCGCAGATCTCCAAGGCCGACGCGGCGGCGAAGATCGCCGGGATGCCGCTCTACTTCGAAAATAATCACGGGCAGAGCGCGGCCGCGGTGAAGTATCTCGCGCACGCGGGCGACTACACGCTGTTCCTGACCAAGGATGCCGCGGTGTTCTCGATCCTGGGCGGAAACGAGCGCGGAGTGATCGCGCAAGCGCAACTGGGCGGAGTCCAGAAGCGCCGCGAGAACAAGCCCGCGCCAAAGCTCCTCGAGTCGGATCTGCGCATCCGGCTTATCGGCGCGAGGCCCGACGCTACGGTTGCGGGCGCGCAGCCGCTGCCGGGCAAAGTCAATTACCTGATCGGCAACGACGCGAAGCAATGGCATCGCGATATCCCGATCTTTGGCAAGGTTCGCTACAACGGCGTCTATCCGGGAATCGATCTCGTTTTCTACGGCACGCCCGACAAGCTCGAGTATGACCTGATCGCAAAGCCCGGCGCCGACACCAGCAAGATCAAGTTCGCGGTCGAGGGACCCGCAAAGACGACGCTCATGCCCTCGGGCGACTTGCGGATCGCGACTGCGGCCGGAAATCTCGTGATGCGGCAGCCGCGCGTCTATCAGCAGGAGCGCGATGGCACCCAGACGCCGGTCAAAGGCAAGTTCACCGTCGGCAAAGACGGGATCATCCAGGCGGGAATTCCGCGCCGCGAAGTCGGCTTCGATCTTGCCAGCTACGACCGCACGCAGACGCTCGTGATCGATCCTGAAGTTGTGCCCGATATCGTGGTGCCGCAAATTCCCTATTCGAGCTATATCGGCGGGTCGGGCGACAGCGTCGGACCCCTCAACCTGGGTCAGTTTGGGAACCTTCCGGGGGTTGGCAGCCTGACGGTAGCCGACGTCGGCCTCGATGTCGCAGTGGACTCGGCCGGCGACGCCTACACGGGCGGCACCGCGTTTTCGAGTAACTTCCCGACGACAGCCGGGGCGTTCCAGACCTCGAACAACGGCGAGAAGACCGGCAGCTTCGCACCGCCCAACGCAAACCCCAACGCGTGGGTCGCCAAGTTTGACCCGACGCAGAGCGGCGCCGCGTCGCTTGTCTATTCGACCTATATCGGCGGCGCGGGCGACACCACCTCCGCCGACGCTGGCAATGGCGACGGCGATCAGGGCAACGGTATCGCGGTTGATTCGACCGGCGACGCGTACCTGGTCGGACTGACCTACTCGACGAACTTTCCGGGCACCTCGGCGTGCGGAACGTGGGGAAAGACGAGCAACCAGGGCGCGTCGAATATCAACAACGGCTTTATCGCGATTGTGAACGCGGCCGGCAATGGCGTCAGCTCCTGCTATATCAACGGCAGCGATGGCGCGCCCGCGATCCGCTTGGCGCTCAAAGAGCATGATCCCCTCAGTGGCAAGCCGACCGAGATCTTTGTCGTTGGCGCGACCACCAGTACCGACTTTCCCGCGACCAGCGACGCGAATCAGAAGACTAACCCTGATACCCACCGCAACAGCGCCGCGTATTTCCTCGGGACCGACGTCACTCTCATGTCGCTGAAATACGCGACCTACTACGGCGGGAAGGGGACCACCAACGGCGGCGACGCCGCGCTGGCGATCGCGACTGATACGTCGGGCACGCCATGGTTTGCGGGAGTTACCTATTCGTCTGATGACGGCGTATTCCCGTTGGTGGACGCCTTTCAGAGCAACAATAACGCTGTAGGCAACGTCGCCACGAACGCATTCCTGGCGTCATTCGCGAAAGACTCGGCCGGTAACGTCTCGATCTCCTACAGCAGCTTCTTCGGCGGCAGCGGCGTCAAGATCGGTTCAACAGGTTTCGGCGATGTTGCGACCGGTATCGCCGTCGATACCGCTGGTCACGTGTTTGTGAGCGGATTCGCGTTTTCCGCGGGCACGCCCCCTGCGGGCCTCAAGACCAGCGGCGGCAGTCGCACGACGCCCTACCAGGCGGCGAATAACGCCGCCGCCAATGAAGGCGCTAACGTGTTTGTGGTCGAGCTCGATCCGACCCAAACCGGAGACAATCAAGCGCTCTATGAGACTTACCTCGGCGGCGCCGGCACCAACCTCCTCGGATTTGCGCCCGGAGGCGGGGACCTCGCGGTTTCCATGACGATGGATTTATCCGGGGACGTGTACCTGACCGGCACGACGAGCTCGCTGGCTGCGACAGGACCACCAATCATAAAGGGTTATCCGGTCACCACCGGCGCCTGCGGTCAGACCAACAACAGTGCTGGCGTATCTGGAATCCCATTGACGGGATTCGTTACCCAACTCGACCCGGCAATGGGCGCAAGCGGCCTACTCTATTCCACCTATCTAGGCGGCTCGGGGACGGCCGACGTTGGCAGCGGAATCGCGCTTAGTCCGTTCGGCGGAATCTTCGTCAGCGGCGTGACCTACTCGACTGACTTTCCGGTTACGCCCAACGCGTTCCAGCTCGTCAACAATGCGGCCGGTAATAGTTCGACCAATGCGTTCCTGACCGAACTCAACCCAGGTACAGGCCCCTGCCCGACGCCGTTCGCGACTCCGACCGCGACGATCAGCGCAACCCCCACGATCAGTCCGACGCCGACGATCAGTGCAACGCCGACGCCGACGATCAGCGCGACGCCGACGATCAGCGCAACGCCGACGGCGACCACAACCGGAACGCCGACCGCAAGCGCGACGCCGACGGCGACCACAACCGGAACGCCGACGGCGACGGCTACCGCGACCCCGACTGTAACGGCCACCCCCACGGTCACCCCGACCGCAACCGCGACTCAAACGGCGACGCCCACCGCGACGCCGACGCCGGGCGGTCCGTCGATCGACATCAGCACTCCGGGGCTGGACTTCCCGCCGCGCTCGGCGAACCACAGGGCGACGCGCTCGTTCACGATCACCAACGTCGGCGGGTCGGAATTGATCGGTTACGTGACTCCGCTCATCGACACCGGCTTCAGGGTCGCGAAGGGTGGCGGCGATTTCTCGCTGGCGCCCGGAAAGTCGCGCACGGTAGTGGTGGCATTCAAGCCGCCGTACACCGGCACCTTCACCTCGAGCGTGCTGATCGTATCGAATGATCCTGAGCACGGGCAGGAGAGCGTGACGCTGTATGGAGTCGGCAAAGTAGGCAAGTAACGATCACTGACCAGTCATCAGCACTGACTGCGGCTACTCTGTGAGCGAACGGTCCGGGAGCAATCCCGGACCGTCTGCTTTTCAGGAGAGTACGTTCCCGGCGGTCAGATCACGCTTGCAGCCGCGCGATCCACCGCCAGCGCGTAACGTCCTGCCTTGCGCCGCAACCGCACCGCTGCGCCGAAGGCGGCCGACAGCGTCTTCGAGTTGAGCACGCGAGCGCGCGGACCAGCCGCCAGCACGCGGCCCTGGCGCAGCACGATCACGTGCGAGAAGGCGGGTATCAGCTCTTCGACATGATGCGTCACCAGAACCATCGCGGGAGCGCCGCGCCCGCGCGCGAGCCGCGCGATAAATTGCAAAAAGTGCTCGCGCGCGACCGGATCCAGCCCCGCGCACGGCTCGTCGAGGATCAGCAGCCGGGGCGCGGCCATCAGTGCGCGCCCGATCAGCACGCGCTGGCGCTCGCCCTGCGACAGGTAGCCCCACGGGCGCTGCGCGAGCGCGGCGGCCTCGACCCGGCGTAATATCGCGGCGGCGGCGCGGCGGTCGCGCGGCGCAACCTCGCCCCAGTAACCGATCATCGCGAATTTGCCCGAGAGCACGGCGGAGAGCGCGGTTTCGCTGTCGGGCATGAGCTGCTGAATCGACGAGCTGACCATCCCGATCCGCGTGCGCAGCTCGCGCCAATCGGCGCGGCCGAAGGTCTCGCCGAGCACGCGGATCGTGCCGCGGGTGGGCGGCAGATAGCCGGTCAGCGCACGCAGCATCGAGGTCTTCCCCGAGCCATTGGCGCCCAGGATCGCCCAGTTCTGTCCGCGCTCGACGCGCCAGTCGATGCCGCGCAGGATCATCGCGTCGCGCTCGACGACGAGCCCCTCGAGTTCGATTATCGGGTCGGATTTCTTCATTGGAATGGTAACCGCGGATTATAAAAGTCGCACAGATTGGGTGCCCACGCGAGCGGTTTTCGATCAATCATATCAGCGTGATCCGCGATTTCCCGTCATCCTAACACTCGTTAGATTTTTTGCCAGATTTGTTCATGGCTGAACTGTTCAGCCTTATTAAATTTTTTGCTCCGGCGCAAAATGCCTCTCGATGAGCAACCTCCAGACACGCGCCGGTGGTGACCACGGATTGGACGCAGGCAAACTGAACCGTCCGCCCGCGGCCGATACCGCCGGCGCGCCCGCCACTGCCGCGCGTCTCAGCGCGCGGGGCGCGGCGCCCGACTGGATCGAGCTCTTGCCCGCGGGCGTGTTCAACGGACGCGACGGGCGCGGCCCGTTTCGGGTCGAGGACGCGCCCGCAGTGATCGCGGCGACGCGCGCGCTGGCGATGGCGGCCGGGCTGCCGATCGATTACGACCACGCGACCGATTTCGGCGCCCCCGCCGGACGCCCCGCGCCCGCGGCCGGATGGATCGTCGCGTTCGCGGTCCGCGCGGGTGCCGTATGGGGCCGCGTTGAGTGGACTGCGCGTGCCGCGCAGGCGATCGCGGCGCGCGAATATCGCTACGTATCGCCGGTGTTCCAGTTCGATCCCGCAAGCGGACGCGTAACGCGCCTGCTCCGCGCGGGGTTGACCAACAATCCCAATCTTTACCTGACCGCAATCGCCGCGGCCGCGACGTGCGCCGCGACCCCGGAGGAAAGCATGATGGAAGAGTTCCTGGCCAAGCTGAGGGAGATCCTGGGCCTTGCGCCCGACACGGCGCCCGACCAGGTGATAGCCGCCGTGCGCGCGCTTGCCGCGGACGACGACGATGACGGCGCGGGCGCCGGCGACGCGGCCGCGGCCAACGCGCGCGCTTTGGATCCGGCGCGCTTCGTCGCGGTCGCGGAGTTCCAGCAGGCGCTCACCGAACTCAACGCGATGCGCGCCGAGCGCGCCCGCGAGCGCGCCGCGCAGGCGGTGGACGAAGCGATGCGCGGCGGCAAGCTGGTTCCGGCGCAGCGCGAATGGGCAATCGCCTATTGCGCGGCCGATCCCGCGGGCTTCAGCTCCTTCGTTGCGCGCCAACCCGAGATCCTGGGCGCTCAAGCGGGTTTCACTGGTCAGCCGCCGATGGCTCCTGGAGCGGCCAGCGCGCGCACGCCGCTGGGTGCGACCGAACTCGCGATCTGCTCGCAGCTCGGAGTCAGCGCCGCTGATTTCGTCCGGCGCAAAAACGGCCGCGCGGATTTTCTGAGCCTGCTTTCGGCCGGCGGCGACCGCTAACAGCAAGGAGCATGGTGCAGACATGGCTGCATTGAGTAACTCACGCAACACGCCCGAGCTTTCCGACGGCGCCAGAATGCGCGTGTTCGGCGTCGAAGCGAACACCAATATCTATCTGGGCGGGATGCTCGCGCTCGACGCCGCCGGCTACGCGGTGCCCGCCTCGGCCACCACCACCACGGCCAACCCGCTGCGAATAGTCGGACGCGCCGAGAAAGTGGTTAACGGGATTCCGGGCGAGAATGCGCTCAACAATCCCGGCGCCGCCGGCGCGATCTCGATCACGGCGCGCAAGGGTGTCTTCCTTTACGACCAGGATAGTTCGATCACCGCCGCCGACCTCGGGATGATCTGCTTCGCGATCGACGACCACACGGTCACCGCGACCGACCGCGCCAGCGGCGCCGGCGTGCAGCAGTATGCGGCCGCAGGGCAGGTGGTCGCGCTCGATCCGAGCGGCCAGGTGTGGGTCGATTTCTGGCATCAGTCGTCCGCCGCCGCGTAACCGGGCGCACGCCGCGACTTCAAGAGGAATTGCAATCATGGAAATCAGCGCTGCCAATCTGACCGCACTGTTCACCGGCTTCGACGTCGTCTTCCAGCGCGGCTTCGACAAGCCGCCCTCGTATTACGAGCAAATCGCCAGCGTGGTGCGCTCGGGCTCGCGCCAGACCACCTACCCGTGGCTCGGCCGCACGACGCGGTTCCGCGAATGGCTCGGCGACCGCGTTGTGCAGGCGCTCGAGTCGCACACCTACACGATCGTTAACCGCAACTTCGAGGACACCGTCGCTATAGATCGCAACGATATCGAAGACGACACCTACGGCGTCTATGAGCCGATTATCGAGCAGCTCGGCTGGGACACCAAGATGCATCCCGACATGCTGCTGTTCTCGATGCTCAAGGACGCGGTGGCCAATCCCGGCGACGTGATTGGTTTTGACGGGCAGCCCTTCTTCTCGGCCGCGCATCCGGTGGGACTGCAGAATCAGTCGGGCGGCACGACCGCCGCGAATATCAGCACCTCGGGCTCGGGAGCCTATTGGTACCTGGTCGATGCGTCGCGCGCGATCCGTCCGTTCATCTTCCAGATGCGCCGCGAATACGCAGTCACGCGGATGAATACCGTCAACGACGAGGCGGTATTCAACCGGCGCGAGTTCCGCTACGGAGTCGATGGACGTGCGAACACGGGCGTCGGACTGTGGCAGCTCGCATACGCCAGCAACACCGATCTGAGTAATCCGGCGAACTACGGCGCGGTGCGCGCCGCAATGAGATCGTTCAAGACCGACGGCGGCGCCCCGTTCGGCGCGCTCTCGGGCCGCGGCGGCGTGTTCCTGATCGTCCCGCCCTCGCTCGAGGAGGTCGCGCGCCAGTTGCTCAACTCGGAATTCATGGCCGGCGCGGGCGCGAGCGCCAGCGTCGCGACTACCAACATCTGGCGCAACAGCGCGGATCTGATCGTCAGCGAGTATCTGGCGTAAGCGGCGGGGCGGACTATGGCAGTTTTTCCCTGGGCCGGTGCGGCGAACCCTCCTCCCGCCGCACCGGCATCGTTCCCGGCCCCCGCAGGCCTTTTGCCTGGTGCGGAGCTTGCGGGGGCGCTTAAACCGGCGCGAATCAACTAGAGGTATCCGAGAGTGAGTTACGCTGCGCCCCAGGACATTATCAATCGCTACCCGAATCGCGATCTGGTGCAACTGACTAATGAGGATCCAGCCGCGACCACCGTCAACACCGCGGCGCTGACCCAGGCGCTCGGCGACGCGTCGGCGGAAATCGACAGCTACCTGGAAGCGCGCTTCGCACTGCCGCTCGCCGATCCGCCCCAGGTGCTCAACCGGCTCGCCTCGGATATCGCGATGTACCGGCTGCAGGCGCTGCGCCCGCTGCACGATCTCGAGGACGCGCGCCGGCGCTACGACGACGCGGTTGCGATGCTGACCAAAGTGGCGGCGGGCGAACTCACGCTCGGCCTTGCGGCCGACAACGCCGAGCCTCCGGTGGCGGATGCGGCCGAGGAAATCTCCGGCCCCATCCGCGTCTTCAGCCGCGATACGCTTAAGGGGTATTAGGCGATGGCTGCAATGCTGGACGCGCCGTGGGGCGGCGCAAACTTCTCTCCGCCGACCGCGATCGATATCGCGACTATCGAAAGCGCGATCGTCGCGCAGCTCGCGGCGCAAGTGGGCGGAATCGAGGTCGCGCACTTTCCCGACCGTCCTGAATCTTACCGCCTGACGCATCGCGTCGGCGCCGCCCTGGTGCAGTACCTGGGCGCGAAGTATGGCGCGATGCGCGACACAGCCGCGATTATTCAGGAGCGCGTGATGGAATTCGGCGTGACCGTGATGATGCGCGATCTCGGCTGGAATTACGGCGCCGAGCCTGGAGGTCCGAGTCCCGGCGCGTACGCGATACTCGAGGCGGTTCGCGCCGCGCTGACCGGACTGAGAATCCCGGGATGCCGCAAACTCTATCCGCGCGGCGAGAAATTTGTCGAGCGCGACAAGCAGGGCGGCGTCTGGATTTATATGATCACCTTCGCGCTCTCAACGGTCGCGGTCGAGCCGTCGTCCACGCAAAACTTTCCACTCTTCATCCGCGGCGTTGCGATGGAAGAGGGAGGAGAAAGCGAGATCACCCTCGCGCCGGCGCCCTACACCTTCAACTCGGCCGCGGCGATCCAGCTTCCGCACGGCAACCTTTCGGCGGTGGTCGTGACCGCTTCGGGCGGCGCGGTCCTGGTTTTGGGTGTCGATTACTCACTGGACCCGGTGAACGGAGTTATTACCGCGCTGGCGGGCGGCGCGGCCGCCGCGGGGCAAACGGTGCAGGTCGGTTATACCTACGCCGACCAGGTTATCGCGGCGGCGGGTGAGGACGCACCCGCGAACTGACGCAGTCCGGAGGCGGCGAAAGGCCGTGAACGATTCGAGGATATCGCGGGGCTGGTTCCCCGCGCGAGGTAAGAGGACATGCCAGCAAGCTTCCTGCACGGAGTAGAAGTGATCGAGGTTCAAAGCGGGCCAAATCCGGTAAGCGTCGTCAAGTCCGCCGTGATCGGACTGGTCGGCACCGCGCCTTCGTGGGCGGTGAGCGCGCCCGCCGCGGCGCCCGCGCCGAATTCCCCGGCGCTGGTGAGCTCGGCGCTCGACGCGGCGAACTTCGGCCCGCTGGTTCAGGGCTACACGATTCCCTACGCGCTCGCCGCGATTCAGGCGCAGGGCGCGGGACAGGCAATCGTGATCAACGTGTTTGATCCGACGCGGCACTTCACCGCGATCGCGGCGCAAGCGATGAGCTTTCCGGCCTCTGGCGCCCAGGTGTTAAACCTCGGACACATGGGTGTGTCCGGCGTAGTGGTCAAGAACCAGGCGGGCACGACTACCTATTCGAGCGCAACTGACTATTCGCTCGACGCCGTCAACGGGATCATCACCGCGCTCTCCGGGGGAACGCTGACGGCCGGTCAGGCGGTGAGCGTCGCGTTCAACTACGCCGACCCGAGCAAGGTGGCCGGCGCGGATATAATCGGCGCGGTGACGGGCGGCGTGTACACCGGACTTCAGGCGCTGCAAACGACGTACGGCACGATGGGCTTTTTCGCGAAGCTGCTCGTCGCTCCGGGATACTCGCAGAACGCCGATGTCGCGAGCGCGATGGCCGTGATGGCGAACACGATTCGCGCGATGGCGCTGGTCGATTCATCGCCCGCGACGCCGGTGGCGACCGCGATCGCGAATCGCGGTTTGGCGGGCAATGCGTTTGACACCTCCTCGAGCCGGGTCATCCTGTGCTACCCGCAGGAGACGTTTTATGACGCGGGCCTGGTGCCGACCGGCGTGACCGTGAGCGCCGCGGGAACCCCCGTGAGCATCGCGTACTCGGGAACCTCGGTCGGGCCGTACTCGCAATGGGTGGCGGGAGCGATGGCGGCAAAGGATTTTGCCAATGGCTATTGGTGGTCGCCCTCTAACACCGAGATCGCCGGGATTCTCGGTCCGGATGTGGATATCTACGCCTCGATTCTCGATCCGGAATCGGACGTAAACAGCCTGAACGCGCAGGGAATCGCAACCGTGTTCAATGCGTTTGGCACCGGGCTGCGGGTCTGGGGCAATCGCTCGGCCGCCTATCCCTCGAGTACCTCGCCCGCGAACTTTATCAACGTGCGGCGCACGATGGACGTGATCGAGGAGTCGATTCAGCTTTCGATGCTCCAGTTTATCGACCAGCCGATCTCAAATGCGCTGATCACGGCGATTCTCGCAAGCGTCAACGCCTTCATCCGCAGCCTCATCCAGCGCGGCGCCCTGGTTGCCGGCTCGGCCAGCTACAACCCAGCCGAAAACCCGCCAAACCAGGTTGCGGCCGGACAGTTGGTGTTCGACGTTGACGTGATGCCGCCGCCGCCGGCCGAGCGAATCACTTTCCAGAGCTATATCGATTCGAGCCTGCTCGCGCAGCTTGGCCAGACCAGTCCGTTAACCGCGGCCGCCGGCGCAACCGCGTAGGAGTACCCGCGAATGAATATCCAGATCAATTCACTGACTAACGCGAATATCTATATCGACGGAGTCGGGCTGCTCGGCCGCGCCGAGGAGATACAGATCGCGCATCCCCGCCAGAAGATGATCGACTATAAGGGCCTCGGCATGGCCGGGACCGCCGAGCTCTGGGCCGGCGTGGCCAAGCTCGAATCGCGCATCAAGTGGGCGTCCTTCGACGCCGAGGTTCTGGCGTTCGCGGCGAGCCCGTTCCAGGCGCACTACTTCCAGGCGCGCGGAAACCTCGAGCAGTACACGAGCCAGGGACGCAGCGCCGAGCTGCCGGTGGTCTATCTGATGACGGGAGTGTTCAAGGACGCCGGCGCCCCCGAGCTAAAGCAGCATCAGATGGTCGAGACCAGCTCCGCAATCAGCATCTATCACGCGGAACTCTACGTGGCCGGGGTGCAGATCTACCTGTACGACGTGTTCGCCAACTTGTACGTGGTGGGCGGAGTCGATCAGTTGGCCAACTTCCGCAGCAACCTGGGCGGGTGAAGAGTTCCGCGCGAACAAACGACCCTGCTTTCAGGCGAGGTGAAAAATGAGCGACGAGATCCGAGTGAACGGAGTCGCGATCGGAGTCGGGGGCGCCGCGGCGGCCGGCGAGTCGCGCGCGCTCGAGCTGCCTTCGGGCACGCCGGCTGTCGTCCGCAAGGGCTACGGGCGCGATTTGATGCGCGCCCAGCGTGCCGCCCCGATCGACGACCCGAACGCCGTGGTATTCGCCCTGGTTGCCGAGCTCACGGAGATCGCGGGAAGGAAGATCGTCTATGAAGACGTCCTGGCGATGGATCTGGCCGATGTGCTCGCGCTGCAAGCCGAGGTGATTGGCGAAAATTTTCAGCTCCCTCCGCCGCCGGATTCGCGGGACTCGTCCGATTCGGATTTCCACTAGCCGAATTGCGCGCGATGGACTTCGCGGAACTCGAATACTGGACTCGCGCGGTGCGCGACTACGCGCGCGCCGTGGCCGGCGGCGGAGGGGAAGCGGAACTTGCCGTTGAATGACCGCTAGCGACAGGAAGATGGAGTTACGATGAGTGCGCGACTGTTTGTAGGTAATCTGAGTTTCCGCCTGAGCGACGAGGAACTACGCGAAGCGTTCGCCCGCGTGGGCGCGGTCGAGCGCGCCGAAGTGGTGCGTGACCGCTTCGACGGGCGATCGCGCGGGTTTGGATTTGTCGAGATGGCTCGCGCCGAGGACGCCGCGGCCGCGATCGCGGACCTCAACGGCGCCGATCTGGCCGGCAGGCCGATGCGGGTCGAGGCCGCAACCTCCGTCCGCCGCGACAATCACGCTGGCGCGGCAGCCGCGCGTGCGGACTGAATGAGGTATTCGAGCTGAAGCGCCGCGTGCGCACATGTGACTATTCGGAGGAAATGCGTTGTTTGCTGAACTGGGTCCAATCAGGTTTGAGGTAATCGGCTCGCCCGAGGGAATCGAGTCGGAACGCCGCTATATTTACGCCGAGCAGCGCGTGATCGAGGCGCTGCCGCGCCTGCAATGGACCGGAGACAGTCTCGAGCGGCTTTCGTTCGACCTTCTGCTGCACGCGTCATTTACCAATCCCGAGCTCCAGTCCCTCGCCTTGCGCGCGGCGGCCGAATCTCATCAGGCGATGCCGCTGGTGCTCGGCAACGGCTTGTTCCGCGGCTTTTTCGTGATCGAAACGATCGCGACGCGCGCCGCCCAGCTCGACGCCGGCGGCGCGCCTATCGCGCTTCGGCTCCGTCTGGGGCTCAAGGAGTGGGCGCTGGATTCAGTGTTCGATCCGGGAGCGCCGATCCTGCCGACGTTCGCGCCGCTCGGGCTGATGACGGGATCGAGTGTGGCCAGCGCGCCGCCTGCCGCGCTGGCGCCGGCGGGACTCAGTGCGCTGCTTGGAAATCTCGCGCCGTCGGCGCCCGCCACCCCGATCCTGCAGCCGGGCGACGTATCGTCCGCGGCGATCACGCGCAGGGTGGCGCGATGACGGCTCAGCAGTATATCGCGCATCTCACCCGCGCCGGCGAGCGCTGGGACTTGCTCGCGTGGAGCTATTACGGCGACGCGACGCGCTTCAATCCGATCATCATGGCGAATCCGGCGGTTCCGATTGAGCCGGTGTTCGAAGCGGGGATACTCATTCAGGTGCCGGTTCTCAGCGCAAACAATTCGGCGACCGCCGATCTTCCGCCGTGGAAGAGCGCCGCGGTGGCGGGCAACGCGGGGAACCCGTCATGAGCGCCGCAGCATATACGGTGCGGGCGCCGCAATGGATACTCACTTATGCGGGAGTGAATATCTCGGGCGATGTCTCGGCGATGGTCCGCGCAATTAGCTATGTAGATCGGCTGGGCGGCGCCTCGGGAGAACTGTGCGTCGAACTCGAGGATCACGCGCGGCGCTGGCAGGGTCCGTGGTATCCGGCGCTCGGCGACCGGATTGCGGCGTTGCTGGGATATCAGGGCGGCCAGCTGCTGGATTGCGGATCGTTCGAGATCGACGATCTTGAGCTCGGCGGACCGCCCGACGTGTTTCGCCTGCGATGCCTGGCCGCGTATATCACGCCGGCGATGCGGACCCGGAACAGCGCGGCGTACGAGGGGCAGACGCTGCTCGGAATCGCGGCGACGATCGCGGCCAAGTACGGGCTCGCGCTGGTCAGCGCGCCGGACCTCGAGGACGTGGCGTTCGCGCGCGTGACCCAGCGCGATGAAACGGATCTGCAATTCTTGGCGCGCCTGGCCGCCGAATTCGATTACGACTTCACGGTGCGCGGTACGCAGCTCGTATTCTATGCCCGCGCGACGCTCGAGACCGCTCCGGAGATCGCGACAATCGAGCGCAGCAGCCTTGAACGCTTCGAGTTTCGCAATCGCACGCGGCGAATATACTCGATGGCGTCGGCGGCGTATTTCGATCCCGTCGGCAAGCAACTGATCGCGCAGAGCGCATCCGCGGTTCCGGCCGCGCCGAGCGGCGACACGCTCAAGATCATCGCGCGATGCGAGAATGCCACGCAAGCCGGGCTGCGCGCCGCCGCCGGGCTGCATCGTAACAACAGGTTCTTTATCCAGACTCGGCTCACGGGCCCCGGCAATCCCGCGCTCGGGGCGGGATGCAACGTGTTGTTATCGGGATGGGGAATGCTTGACGGCACCTACCTGATCGAAACCGCGCGCCATCAGCTAAGCCGCGCGCGCGGTTACACGACCGAACTCGAGGCGCGCCGCGGCGCGTGAGGTTGCGCGATGTACCATCATGAGGAAGACCGAGCTGCCGCGCCGGGAATGTTTCGCGTTGGTATCGTGCAGGAGCAGGACGCGGGCCGCGCGCGTGTGCGCGTTACGTTTGCCGATTACGATCAATTGCGGAGCTGGTGGCTGCCGGTGGTCGTGCCCAAAACCCAGAACGACAAGGCTTACTGGATTCCGGATCTTGGCGAGCAGGTGGTGTGCCTGATGGACGCGCGAGACGAGGCGGGCGCGGTGCTCGGCGCGATCTATTCATCGGCCGACACGGCGCCGGTGGATAGCGCCGACAAATGGCATCTCGCCTTCAACGACAACGCCTCGTTCGAGTACGACCGCGCGGCGCACGTGCTGAACCTCGAGTTCTCCGACGGCGCGTCGATCAAGTACGACGGCGGGGCGCACGCCCTGACCGTCGCGCTGCCGTCCGGGGCCACGCTGACGCTCGGTGCGGGCGGCGCGACGATCGCGATCGACGCGCTGGGCAACGCGCAGGTAACCTCGCTCGCGCAGATTCGGTTGGGGGCGGGGCAGCTAAAGGGCGTCGCGCGGCTGGGCGACCAGGTCACCTGTCCGGCTGGTCTCGGATCGATCACCAGCGCGAGCCTGATTGTGGAGGCGGAATAGGATGAGCGCGAACGCGGTTACGCTTACCGACATCACGTCGGCGGATTGGTCACTCAAGCTTGGCGCGATCGGCCAGGTCGTGCAGGGCGTTGCCGACGTCGATCAGTGCGTCGCCATAATCCTGACCACGCCGACCGGCAGCGATCCGCTGCGGCCGACCTTCGGCTGCGATATCTGGCGCTACCTCGATCATCCGGTGTCGGAAGCACTGCCCGCGATCGTCCGCGAGTTGACCGCGGCGTTGACGTTGTGGGAACCCCGCATCACCCTATTGAGCATCACCGCCGTGCCCGTCCTCGACACGACTACTCAGTCGGGGGCGCATCTGAATGTGAGCGTGACCTGGCAACTCAAGCTGGCGGGAGCGCCGCCACAAAAGGCGGGCGCCACCGCGACCACGACCGTGACGCTCGCGTCGGCGGGGCTGTGACGCGATGAGCAGCGGCGCGTCCACAAAATTCCGCCCAACCCGAAAAGGATGAACTGATGGCAGCAGGAATCCCGTCACTTCCGCCCCCGGTATTCGTCGATGACGCCGACGGGCTTGATCCGAATCTCGTCCTTGCGGACATGATCGCCGGATTCGAAGCCGCCGCCGGCCGGACACTGCAGCCCGCCCAGGTCGAACGCCTGCTCATCAATCTGTACGCGTATCGCGAGGCGCTGGTCCGAAACGCGATCCAATATGCGGCGCAGCAGAATCTGCTTGCCTTCGCGGTTTTTCCGATGATCGACTACCTGGGGCAACTCGTGGGCGTTACGCGGCTGGCCGCGCAGAGCGCGACCACCGTGCTCGAGTTCACGCTTGCCAGTCCGCTGACCGTCGCGGTCACGATCGCGCAGGGCACGCGGGCCGGCACGAGTGACGGCCAATACTCATTTGCGACCGCCGCTGTGGTGGTCATTGCGGCGGGCGCACTGTCGGCGAGTGTGAGCGCGTCAGCGGTGCAGGCTGGCCCAGGCGCCAATGGCTATCTGGCGGGCCAAGTCGGCGCATTACTCAGTCCAAGCGCGATCATCGCGAGCGTGAGCAACACCACAGTCACGGCGGGCGGCTCAGCACCGGAAACTGACGACCATCTGCGCGCGCGTATTCAGGCGGCGCCGAACCAGTTCAGCGTAGCCGGTCCGGCGGGAGCGTATCGGTTCTTCGCATTGGGGGTGGATCCGTCGATAGTGGATGCCCAGGTAATCAGTCCGGCGCCGGGACAGGTCAACGTGTATATTCTCACCGGTCCGGTTACAGTCCAGCCGCAAAGCGCGCCGAATCCCGCCGGAGTCGCGGGAGCGCCGCTGCTCGAGCGCGTCGCCTCCGCGCTCAGCGCGGACTCCGTGCGTCCTCTCACCGACACCGTCACCGTGCTCGCGATAACCGAGGTTGATTACCAGATCGCCGCGACAGTGACGCTCTTCTCGGACGCGGATCCCGGAGCGACGATGGCGGCGGCGAATACCGCTGCCGCGCAGTATGCCCTCGGACTCGCGGCGAAGATTCAGCGCGATATCGTGCCGAGCCAGGTGATCGCAGCGCTCTCGGTCGCCGGCGTGTATGAGGTCGCGCTCACCGCGCCGGCGTTTACGCAGCTTGCCGCGGGCCAGTGGGCGAACTGCACGGCGATCTCGCTGACTCAGGCGGTAAGTGGGGAGCATAGCTGATTAGGATGCCGCGCCCGCTCGCGCGGCCAGCTGGATGTATATAAGCCGATGGCTGAACTGATTCCATCTCCGTCGATAAACGACGCACGCAGCGAAGCGCTGTTGACCCTGGTCGAAAGGCTTTCGACGCTCGACCTGACGCCACTGTTGGTTTACCGGATCGATTCGGTAGTTGCCGACGCGCTCCCGTTTCTGGGCTGGCAATTCGACATATTGTCTCCATTGTGGCAGCTCATGGCTCCGGCCTCACTGAGTATCGATGCCTTGACCGACATCGATTCGCTCACCGATATAGACACGCTATCGAGCCCGGAGTCGGCAGGGGCGGAGCCCTCGCCCGGCGCCGCGACTGAGCGCGAGCTGCTGAAGCTCGCGATTGCGCTGCATCGCGAACGCGGCACGCCGGCTGCTATCAAGCGCGCACTCGGGTCGCTTGGATGGGCCAATGTCGTAATCATGGAGGGAGAAGCTAACTGGGGCGGGACCGCGTATCCGAGTTCTGAAGGCTGGGCGGTCTTTCGGATTCTCATCGACTTGCCAGATGGCTCGGGTGTGCCGCCGGGCGCGGTGCAGAATGCGATAGCCGCGGTGAATTTCTTTCAACCCGCGCGGGCATGGCTCGACTCGATATGGTTCGTCACGACGCCGACGCGCGACGCGCTGGCGTTGCCGTATGACCGCTTCACCCTGGGTGGGATTGCAGAATACCAAGTTGACGCGGCGCCGCCCGCCTCGGATGCGCAGTTGTCGATCGCGATCACCATCGCTCAGACCGTCGAGGGTTATGGACCGATCGCACCGCTATACGACAGGCACTACGCGCATAGCGGCATTACATATGGAGTGGACGAGCCGAGCGTTGCGGATCGCGCGCTAATCGTAAACGGCGTTGCGACGCTCAATGGAGGTTGAAATGAAACGGCCCCGCGGAATGGTAATGATGGAGATCTTCTCTCGCGGCGAATTAATATACCGCTTGAACGGCGGCAACCTGTTCGTTAACGCGGGACTACCCGCACTGGCGGCCCTGCTCGGCGGTGATACGGCGGGCGAGTTCTGCTCGGTCGTGGGTTTCGGTTCGGGCGCCAACGCGCCCACGATCAACGATACAGGGCTGACCGCTCCGGCGTATTACAAGCCTATCGACGGACATTCCGAAGATGGGAACGGCAGCGTGACGTTCAACTGGAGTCTCGGCACGGCTGACACGGGCGCGCAAAATATGACAATCCAGGAAGTCGCACTGTTCGCGAACCATACTGGCGTCGGCGTCCCTGGCGGAAACGCTCCATCGCCGATGCTGGCGCGCAAGACACTCAGCCCGATTGTCTTCACCGCGGGCATGTCGCTTGCGGGGACCTGGACACTAACATTCTAGATAGCCGGCCGCGGAAGCTGGCGGCGGCATAATCCTGATCACGGTGAAGGAAGGAATGCGTCACACAGAGGACTCACATGGCCACGTTAATAGATAGCCCGGAGTTTACCGCGAACGAGGTTTACCAAATCCAGGCGACGGATGCCGTCGAAGGCGCGGCGGCCGGCGCCAGCTTCGCCGGATTGGGACTGAGCAATCAACCTCATCAGCAGCTTGCAAATCGCACCGCATATCTGTACGGCCGCCAAAACACGAATATCGCCAATATCGGAATCCTGCAGGCGTTTATGGCCGGCTTTACCGGCTCGCTGCAAGCTAATGGCTATCTGACAATCCCAGTCGCGGACGTACGCCGCGGTGCGGTATCGGCGATGATTCAGTGGGGCTATTATCCACTGAGCGATCAGAAAGTATCCAACGACGAGGAGTACAGCGTCACCTGGCCAATAACCTTTCCCAACGCAATCCTGCTTCCGCCGCTGGCCACGAATGTGTATGCGAGCACCAGCGGGTTCAACACCGTTGCCAGCGTAATTACTTATAGCCGCACTGGCGCGACGTTCGTGCTCGACGTGCCGGGCGGTACATCGCTTGGTCCGACCGGCGAACGCAGCAACGGCTTTTCGTGGTTGGCGATAGGATTCTGAGCTAGTGAGGTTATTGATGAAACGGATAGCAGGATCGGCCGCGGGTGCGGTGGCGACGGTTTGTGGCGTCGCGATAGTTGCGATGATTGGCACCGCGCCGTTGCGCGCGCTCGCTCAGAACCTTCCGCCGCCGGGCGCCTATCAGCCGATCCCGGATTACTCGGGCACCAATGCGGGTCTGCTGTTTCGGCAGGCGATCAACAACCGCTTTTCAGGAGCGCAGCCGATCTCACCCGCAATCGTGAGTCTGAGCATTGCGAATCTGCCCACTGAACAAGATGGGACGCTTTTTTATTGCATCGATTGCCAGAAAACCAGTCCCTGCACGAGCGGTGGACCTGGTGCGTGGGCTATGGGCCAGAATGGGGCGTGGAGTTGCGCGACTGGCGGAAGCAGCCTTTCGATGGGCGGCGACGTGACCGGGAATTCCTCGGCGTCAGTGGTCAACACCGTCGAGGGCGGCAAGACTCCGGTGGTGACCAGCGGCGCTAACGCGGCGGCGGGGACTACCACGGCGGCTGCGCTCAACGGGTTCAACGTGGGCGGCGTGATCGATGTGACCAATCCGATCTACGGCGCGGTCTGTTCACCCAACACGATGACTGCGACGGCGACGGCGGGGAGCACGGTGATTCCGGTAAATTCGCTGGCGGATTTCAAGGTCGGGCAGAGCATCGCAATACCGCTTGCCGGTGCTTCGTGCGGGCTAACTACGCCGACTATCACGACGGCGGACCTTGACAGCTACCAGCTTAACCCGTCGCCGGAGCCGCCGATAATTTGGCAGAGTCCTTCCGCGATCTCCAATCTTTGCGAGACCGATACCACTACGTCTCCGTACCACAACGCGGCCTGCACCACGACTTATGGCTATACGATTCGGTCCTCGGGGTTTAACGGGTGCCTGAGCGCGCCGTCCGCGGTTAAGTATGTAACCGGGGGGCCGGCGGTCGTATCTCTGGCGAATGCGATCTTTCTTCAATGGACAACCGACCCGAACGCAGTCGGCTATGTCGTCAACCGCTGCACGGCCGCATCCTGCACGCCCAATTACAACTCAATTTACAAAGTGCTGGCGAATTTCCCGGTCGGGCAGACAGTAGGCGGAACTTATAACTGGGGCGATATCGGTAATCCCTACGGGCACAGCGAGTACACGCTGACCGCTTCCGCGATGGCCGGCATCCTGAACACGACGATCACGGCGGTCAACCCAGCGGCGCCATCGATTACTGTAGCGGTTGCGCCGAGCCAGAACGGCACATTCACGATCTGGCACGACGATGAACCGGCGTGGTCGGCGGCGGAAGTGGCGGCGACTCCCACCGAGGTGACCGCCGGGACCGTCTATGCCCCGCGCTGCAATTCTCCCTACACCTTCGGACAGGCAAACAGTCTGTATGGGTTCAATGGCTTACTTATCGAAGGGGCGGGAAGGAACGGCGGCACGGCAATCGAGTGGCTGGGTCCGATCGGCGGGATCGTGTTCAACATGAACTTCATCGCGATGGCAAAGTTGGAGAACATCGGCGTCCCCGCCGGAGCCTATAACAATACGCCGGGAATCGTATTCGATCTCGACAAATACACAGGCCCCTCCGGGAACACCTATGGGCCAGGCGGAAATCCTGGCGGGTTCTCGCCCGCCGGTGCGACAAATGACCAGTTGGTTAGAGTCGAGTGCGGAGAATCCGGGGTCTGCGTCAACTTTGGTGGTCAGTCTAACGTGGACACCATGACCGTCAGGCATCTGATGTGCGACGAGCCTAATGGCTTCGGCGGCGGAATCTGCGTGCGATCGGCGTCGCAAGAGACCTACAACGAGCGAATCACCGATGGCAGCCAATCCAACGGTCGCGACTACGGGTTCTTCGGAGAATTTGGCTCGCTCTATGTGGATGATTTTGATTTTGAAGGTGACGTGGTGGACGCTGATTTGCAGGTGATGGGCGGTGGATCGATCACTAATTCCCTCACCGAAGGCGCGCAGGCGTTCCTCCAGTTCTCTGGAGCGAATCAGGAACTTCGCCTCGCTTCCAACAGGATAGCTCCGCAGCCGGGACCCGACGGGTATTTTCTGTACGCGACTGGCGCGGTGCTGTTCGAGAGCAACCACGTTGAAACTGGCACAATGCCTATCGCAAACATGGCGCTTCAAGGGAACTATAATCAGGAAAATATACTCATAGGTAATAGTTTTCAGAACGCGCTTGGTTCCCCAAACGCTTCTCCATATCCCGCTACGCCTTATGGTGCTCCCATCACTGACTATGGCGGCGGTCAGCACACGGGCGGTCCCTATGTGGAGATTGGCGATGTGGTCGGCGCGCTCACTACTCCCGTGATGGTTCCGTTGTCTATTGTCGGCGGGACCGCGAGCAACGCGGGCGCGCAGAGAGTGACGCTGACCAACGGCGTGATACAGAATTTCGCTGATACATCCCCGACCGCGAATTACAAGCCGACGGTGGCGAGTTGCGGCACGAGCGCGGCGGCATCCGGGACGAATTTCACGCCCGTCATTACGGTCGGTTCGAGCAATCCAACGACTTCTTGCGCGCTGACCTTCAACACGAATCAGGCATTCGCCAACGCGCCGACCTGCACGTTTCAGGACGTGACGAAGGGCATCGCGATGGCGCAATCGTCGCTCGCAAACACGGGTCTCACGCTGACCGCACCGAGCGGCGTGACTGACATTCATGGAGATACAATTAATGGCACCTGCGTCGGGAATTAGGTTCAAGGTCCTCGCGTTGGTGGGTGCGGTCTGGCTATTTGCTGCGTCCAGTCCGGCCTCGCCGGCGCAATTGTTCTCAGCGGGCTCGCAGGCTTTCACGGTGAGTGGCAACTATTCTTGCCCTGCTGCCGCGACACTCGCATTCTGTACGTTGTTCGGCGCGGGCGGTGGTGGCGGAGGAGGGAGCACTACAGCAGGCGCGGGAGGTGGCGCAACTGGAGCGTTCCTCGCAGGATACCTTCTCTGTGCGAACGGTCCATTCGCAGTCACGATCGGTGCTGGTGGCGCGGCAGGCGCATCGTCGTCCGCGTGTACGGCTGGCGGCAATGGCGGGAGCACCTCGATTTCGCAACAGAGCGGCGCGGATTCGATGACCGTGCTCGGGGGCGGGGGCGCCGTGATTACAACCTGCGCTGGCGGTGCGGCAGCGGGGTTGGATACGGATGGCGGCAGCGTGAATATCGAATACGCCGCCGCCTCATACGCGGGCGCAAATGGTAGCGGTGCGACGGGAGGAGTTGGCGCGTGGTCCAACGCGGCGACTATTTCGGGGACACCAACAGGTATGCCCGGCGGCAACGGCGGCAACTCCGGAGCCGCGGGAACGGCAGGAACAAGTGGGTTCGTTTACTGCGACTTCTATTGAGCTACGGATCGTCGCGGCTCGCGGAACAAGTCAATCAATCGGGCGACGATACGAGTAGCGATGCTGCTGGCGGTAGCGGGGATGCCGGCGATGCTCGCGGCCGCTCCTGGTGCAGTGGTAATTGGTGCGTCGCTGTAAGACTATGGTGACGGGTTGACCAGCGGATTGCACGGGATCGGCGCGCGGCGGAAATTGGCGGGGCGGAATGGAGGAACCAGTCGCGCGCGCCGTTCCCGAACACGCGTATCTGATTTGCGATGGCGCCATTTTGACAGAACTCGCGCCGGTCTATCGGATTGTGAATTATCGACGGGTCTCTCCTTCGAATACGGCGGCTGCGCCGCACGCGGAGCCGCAATGAGCGCCGGACGCCGTTTTGCGCTCGCGATCGCGGGCATCGTGATCATCGTCGCGGCAGGCGCCGCGGGATACATGATTATCGAGGGCTTTTCGCCGATCGACGCGCTCTACATGTCGGTAATCACGGTATCGACGGTCGGGTTCGGCGAGGTTCATCCGCTTGGTCCGGGCGGGCGGATTTTCACGATCATTCTGATCATCACCGGAGTGGGCACCGCGTTCTATCTGCTCGCGACCGCGGCGGAGCTGCTGCTCGAAGGAAAGTTGCGCGAGTTCCTGGGAGAGTCGGCGATGCAACGAAAGATTCATCAACTCGAGAATCACGTGATTATCTGTGGATTCGGACGCTTCGGGCGGGTCGTGGCCGAGGAGATGATTCGCCACTCGGTTCCGCTGGTGGTGATCGATCCGAATCCGGCGCTGGTGACGGAATTCGAGCGCCTCGGCGTGCTGCACGTGAACGCGTCGGCGCTCGAGGACGAGATTCTGGCGGAGGCGGGAATCCGCACCGCGCGCGCAATCGTGGTGGCGACCGGGTCGGATGCCGACAATGTTTACATCACGCTTTCCGCGCGCGAACAGAATCCAACGCTTCGGATTCACGCGCGCGGAGAGTCCGACGCGGGGCTGCGCCGCCTGCGCCAGGCCGGAGCGGATCAGGTGGTTTCCGCGTACCAGCGCGGCGGAATGCGGCTTGCGGCGCAAATTCTGCGTCCTGCGGTGGTTGATTTTCTGGAGCTGGCGACACCGGGCCGCGGCGATGAGATCGATCTCGAGGAAATCCGGGTTGGCGTGACCAGCCGGACGGTTGGCAGGACGGTCGAGGCGATTGAGCGCGAGTCGGCGCGGCTTCGGATAATCGCGATCAAACGCGGCGACGCGCCGATCTCAATTGTTCCGGATCCGAAGATGCTGCTCGAAGCCGGCGATCATCTGGTCGTGATCGGATCGCGCGAGGGCCTTAAAACTCTGGCCGAGGAATTGCTCAAGTAGCGCGTTGCGCGCACGCGCGGCGGCGCCTCAATCGATCGGCAGACCCGCGATCACCCGGTCCATCGCAATTCCGAGCGAGCCTTTGACCAGCAACACGTCGCCGGGTCGGAGGATGGCGCGCACGATTGGCGCGGCGGCGGCGCTGTCGGGCGCGGCGCGCAGATCGCATCGGCCGCGAGCGCCGGCAGAGATTCGTTCGAGCGCCGCGCGCATCTCGGGTCCGACCGCGACGATTACGGCGGCGCCGGAGCCGAGCGCGTGGCCAATCGCTTCATCGTGCGAGACGGGCGCGAGCGCTCCGAGTTCGAGCATGTCGCCGAGCGCCAGGACCAGGCGCGCGCCGCGCGCGGCGGCGATTTCGCGCGCGGTTTCGATCGCGATGTCCATCGAGGGCGGCTGCGCGTTGTAACTGTCGTCGAGGACCAGCGCTCCGCCGATTTCGAGCGGCACCATCCGGCGCGCGATCGGGGCCGCGGCGGCGAACGCCGCGCCCGCGGCTGCGAGTTGAGCGGTGCTGAGCGGCGCCGGGCTGATCGCGGCGACGGCGGCAACAGCGGCGGCGCAATTGAGCGCGGCCGCGGCGCCGAGCAGGCGGATATCGGCGCTCAGAATCGGGTTCGCGCCGGGAGCAAGCAGGCCGGGATCCAGTTCGAACGTGATACGGGAGCGTCCGCCGGGCAACGCGGAGCGGCTCGCCACGCGAACGCCGGCGCCGATGGCGGCGCCGAAGGTAATCGCGCGCAGGCGCTTTGGGAGCCGCTGCGAGAGTATCGCTTCGGCGGCCGGAATGATTGCGGCCCGGCGCGCGGCGGCGAAGATGGCGGCCTCCTCGTCGGCGATTTCCTCGAGCGTGCCCAGCCCCTCGCTATGCTCGATCGCGACGTTCAGCACGGCGGCGGCGTCGGGTTCGACGATTGCGCCGAGCCGCGCGATTTCGCCGCGCGTGTTGGTGCCGCACTCGAGGACCGCCGCGCGATGCTCGGCGGTAAGGGTGAAGATCGTCATCGGCACGCCGATCAGATTATTGAGATTGCCGGGCGTGGCGAGGGTCGCGCCAAAGATCGCGCGCGCGGCGGCGGCGGTCAATTCCTTGGTCGTGGTTTTTCCGGCGGCGCCGCCGATCGTGACGACCGGAAGATTTTGCGCTGCGCGGATGCGACAGAGATGAGCGCGGGCGAGCCGCCCGAGCGCGGCGAGTGTGTCGGCCACCTCGATCGACGGTATCGCGGCCGATGCGCGGCCGGTTTCGACAATCGCGGCGGCGGCGCCGCACTCGGCGGCGCGGGCAAGAAAGGCGTGGCCGTCGGCCGCGCCGCGCAGCGCGACGAACAGGGCGCCGCGCTCGAGCGAGCGCGTGTCGATACTGACACTCGCGGCGCGGCGCGCGGGCTCTGCGCCGCGCAGCACTCCGCCCACGGCGGCGGCGGCTTCGCCGAGAGTAAAGGCGCAGCGATTGGGAGGGATCGGCGTCGCCATGATCGGACAGTTTGCCGGAATCGGCGGCGGAGTCCTATTGGCGCGGCAAAGGCAAATGGACTTGACAGGGACGCGGCGGGCGGCAAGCCTCGCTGCATCGGGAATCGACTACGACTGAGGAGGCTGATATCGAGATGGCAGCGGGGCAATCAGCGCTGGTCGGCGTTGTGCTGGGCAGCAAGAGCGACTGGGAGTTCATGGCGGCGGCGGCCGAGGTCATGACGGAACTTAAAGTGGCGCATGAAGTTCGCGTGCTGTCGGCGCATCGCACGCCCGACCAGACGCTCGCCTACGCGGCCGGCGCGGCGGGACGCGGAATCCGGGTGCTGATCGGCGCGGCGGGCGGGGCGGCGGCGCTGCCCGGAGTGCTGGCGGCGAAAACGATTCTGCCGGTGATCGGGGTGCCGATGCCCGGATGGGCGCTCAACGGAATCGACGCGCTGCTCGCGATCGCGCAGATGCCCATGGGCGTGCCGGTGGCGACGATGGCGATCGGCAAGCCGGGGGCGGCCAACGCGGGGTTGTACGCGGCGCAGATTATCGCGCTCGGCGATCATGCGCTGGCCGCGCGTCTGGTCGCATGGCGCGCGGCGCGCGCGCAGGAAATCCTGGAGCAGAAACTGCCGTAGCTGGCGGGGCTCGCGCGAGGTTCGGCGCACGCCGGCGGCAGTGATAGGATTAGCTTCGATGCGCAAGCGCGATATCGACACTCCAGCGCTGATTCTTGACCTTGACGTGGCCGAGGCGAACATCGCCGCGATGGCGGAGTACTTTCGCGCGCGTCCGCAGAAGCTGCGGCCGCATTTCAAAACTCCCAAGACGCCCGAGATTGCGCGCCGCCAGCTTGCCGCCGGCGCGATCGGTATTACGGTTGCGAAACTCGGCGAGGCCGAGGTGCTGGCGCGCGCGGGGCTGGGGCCGATTCTGCTCGCCAATCAGATTGCGGGAGCGCAAAAGATCGATCGCCTGTTCGGAGTCGCGCGCCAGGTGGAAATTATCGCGACGGTCGAAAGCGAGTTCCACGTGCGCGAGCTCGAGCAGGGCGCGGAGCGCGCCGCCCGCGGCGCCGACGTGATTATCGAAGTCGATACCGGCATGCATCGCTGCGGCACCGAATCGCCTGACGAGACCGTCGAGCTGGCGCGGAGAATCGGGCGCGGACCGCTTCGCTATCGCGGTATCATGGGATACGAAGGGCACGCCGTGTTGATCGCCGACCGCGACACGCGCGAGTCGGCGGCGCGCCAGGCGCTGACTACTCTCAGCCGGCATGTCGCGGCGTTGCGCGCGGCGGGACTTGCGCCCGAGATCGTCAGCGCCGGAGGCACGGGGACTTACGATATCGCCGGCGCGTGGCCCGAGGTCACCGAGGTGCAGGCGGGGTCGTACGTATTTATGGATGGCGCGTACCGGTTTGTGCGGCCGGATCTCGGTCAACCGGCGCTGAGTCTTCTGACCACCGTGATCGCGCGCCGCGGCGATCGCGCGATAATCGACGCCGGGATGAAAGCGCTGACCAACGAATTTGGCGCGCCGCGCGGAAAAGACCTGCCCGTCAAAATCGAGAGCCTGTCCGAAGAGCATGGAAATCTGGCCGCCGGTGCGAGTGAGCTCGCGGCGGGGATGAAGCTCGAACTGATACCGAGCCACAACGACACGACGATCAACCTGCACAGCGAATATTACGTGGTGCGCGGTGACGAGGTGATCGCCATCTGGCCAATCGAAGCGGCGCGGGCTTACCGATAGGAAGGCCGCAATGAAGCTGACGACGGGCAAAATGAGAATGGCGATCGGCGGCGCGGCGATCGTCGCGGCCCTGATGGCTGGCGGGCGGACGCGAGCGATCGCGGCCGACGTGAAGACGCTGGGGCGGCTCGATATCGCGCCCGGTGCGGCGGTGATGGCGGTCTGCACCGACTCGACCGTGCAGAACGTGCTGAGCGGCGATCTCGATGCGCACAAGGGAGGAGGCGCCCCCGTGCTGGTGACGGTGACGGTGAGCGTGCGCGTGCTGTCGCCGAGCGTTTCGCTGCAGGATGTATCGCCGGGAGATCCGTCGGTGGCCGGGATGCTCCGGGACCTGGGCGCCGAGGTTCCGGCGGTCGGCAACGCGGGTGACAGCTCGCCGGATCCGTACGCAATCGAGGCGCGGCGGCAGAATACGACTCCCGACGATCCGATCACGCAGCAGTTTCGCAGCTACCAGGCCTTCAACCAGGGGATGCGCAGCGGACCCGACACCTACGATAATCTGCCCGCGAGCAAGATTTACGATACGGCGATTATCGCGCGCGCGACGGTTTCAGGATCGCAGAGCGAACTCAAGGTCGTCGCCGTGGTGCATCCGGGCGACGATGTCGGCATGGCGAAAAAGCTGGTGGCGGAAGAGATCGCGAATTCGATTTTGCATTGACCGGCGCGCGGCTCCGTTCTAATTCTCGTCGCCGGCTGATGATTCGGGCGACGCCGCCGGCGAGGCGACAGGAGCGGCGGGCGACTGCGGCGTGATGACGGTCTTGAACGGAATTCCCGACGACTCCGCCTGCGGCGCGCCGGCCGCGTCGGCGCCTGAGGCCGCGGAAGAGGGTGAGGCGAGCGGCGAGGCGGTTGCCTCGCCGGAAATCCCGCGAGCGCCATTTATCACCGCGTCGCGGCGCAGGTAAAGCGCCGCGGCAAGGATCGCCAGCGCTACCAGCAGCAACGCGGTCGCAAGCGGGCGGCGGCGCGGGGGCTTGCGCTCGCGCGTGCTGGTGACCATCGAGATCGGCTCGGCGATCCGCGCCGAAGAATTGTTTTCGGAGCGCTGCACGTCACGCACGAAGCGCGAGGCGACGTCTTCGGGATCGAGCCCGACGTAGGTTGCATAGCGGCGCAAAAACGGCAGCAGATAGAGCTCATCGGAGACCGTCGCGTAGTCGTCGGTCTCGATGGCGCGGACGTAATGCGCGGGAATGCGGGTGTCGGCGACGATCTGCTCAGGCGTGAAGCCGCCCGCCTTGCGCGCCGCAGTCAGGTATTGGCCCAGCGTGGGTTCGGCGGCGCGCGGCGGGACCGCGCCGGATGGCTTCGACGAAGATTCGGATTTCTGCTCAGCCACCGCTCACCTGCGCATCCACCTGGTACGATTTCTCCCGAGCGACCATCGCGCGAATCGGACGCGCATCAATTATTAGGCGTCCGGCGCGCGCCAACATAGGGGGCGAACCCGCCGGACTGGACTTTGAGCAGATTCTGGCGCGCGGATTTCACGTAGTCGGGTTCGGGTTTGCCGGCGTAGCCAGCTCCCGCGCTGCCGTATTTGATCGCGTCCTGCCAGTTACTCTGCTGAAACGAGAGCATCCCCATGTAGTCATACGCCATCGCGTAGGTCGGGGAGTAATTTATTGCGCGTTCAAAATCCTGGCTGGCCGAGATCATCTGGCCGTCCTTGTATTCCTTGACGCCGCGCTGGGTGAAGATCTGCGCGGCAAGTTGCTTGAGTGTCGGGTTGTCGGGATCGTGCTCGAGCGCGGCCTGGACATCGTAGGCGGCTTCGTCGTAGCGGCCTTGCGCGTATGCGGATTGCGCCTGATCCTGCGCGACAGGTGCGCACGACGCGGCGGCCGCGGCGAGCGCGCCGACGATCAGGAGGGTCAGCGGATGCTTCATGTTCGGATCCCCGTGTACCTGCCAGACAAATAACTACAGACCGTACGCAGGGAATCCAAGTGCCCCCGATCTGCCGGGTTCCTCGCCCATTGTCTGATTCCTCGCCCTGAAAGGGAGGTGCCACTGGCACGCGGTCCGGTGAGGGTCCGATGCGCGCGCGGCATCGGTTTGCCGTGCGCCTTGGTTTCTGGCGCGCGGGCAGGCAGTTGGCGACGGTCGCGAGCGCGGCTCCAAGGCAGATACTTAATCGCGCGGCGCTTGCGCGCCGCGCTGAATAAGGACCCTCACCTAACCTCTCCCTTACAGGGCGAGGGATCAGACGATTGGGTGCGCGGGGGGCCGTTGTAGAGCGCGAGCTTTTTACCTTCGCAGGCGATCACCGTGGCTTTTGGATTGGGTGGCAAGGTCTTCAGGACGGCGGCGAGGTCTTTTCGGTTTACGACCAGCACGAAGCATCGCGATGACCACATTTCATTCAGGCGCGCAGCGGTGCCGATGAATACGTCGTGCTCCTGTTCAGGATCGGCGAACTCTCCCAGCTCGCCCCAGTACTGCACGGGTCTCTCTCGCGTAGCGGTGTAAAACGGAAGCGCCTGCACATAATGATGATACGAACCGAGGACGCATCCGGGGCCGAGGTAGGGCGTGATCGCGCGCGCGAGTTCGCGGTAGCTGACGGCGGGGGCCGCGTCGCTGCGCGCGTGTTCCGCGAGGCCGATCGTCAGCAGCATCGCGATTGCGATTGGCGCGATCGCGCAGGTGGCTCGAGCGGTCACGCGCGCGACGAGCCATGATCCAATCGCGCCCGCCGCGACTGCGAAGGCGATAAGCGCTCCGTCGAGGGCAAGACCGCTCGGCAGGCGATGCGCCGCGAAATACAGAGCGATAGATGCGGCGAGCGCGGCGCATACGTTGACCGCCGCGAACGATCGCATCCACCAGCGTGCCCGCTCATGCGCAATATCGGACAGCCGGGCAAGGCCGTAGGCGGACAGGATCGCGAGCGGAGGAAGCGCGGGCAGGATATACGAGCCGAGCTTCGAGCGTGGAATCGAAAAGAAAATCACGATCACCGCGGCCCAGATAACGAGAAAATTCGAGCGCGAGCGAATCTCGGGTTCGCCCGTCCGCTTGATTTCAATCCATCCGAGCGGAGCGAAGTAAAGCCACGGCCACGCGCCGCCGATAACGATCGGAATGAAAAACAACGGACCCCATCCATGCTCCTGCGAGCGCGTGAAGCGTTCGAGATGTTCGTGGATGAAAAAGAATTCGAGGAAGCCGGGGTTGCGATGCTCGGCAAGGATGAACCACGGCAGCACGATCGCCAGATAGACGGCCGCGCATGCGATGAACGGGATGCGCCGGATCGCGCGCGCGCGCCGCTCGGTGAGAATCCAGATGAGCGCAATCGCGCCGCCGAGCACGAGCGCGACCGGGCCTTTGCTGAGCGTGCCGAGCGCGAGCATCGCCGCACAAGCCAGCATCCAGCGCCGGCCCGCGCCGGAACCGAAATCGGGCGCGCGGGCGGCGGCCATAAAGGAGCCCATCGCGGCGGTCAGAAAAAAAGCGAGCGCCGGATCGAGCGTCGCAAATCGCGCGAAAGCGAAAACGATCGGCGCCAGCGCCAGTGCCATCGCGGCGAGTATTCCCACCGCCGCGCCGAACATCGCCTCGCCGATCGCGCAGACGATCGCGACCTGCCCGGCGGTGAACAGCGCGGCGGGCAGGCGCACGGCGAACTCGGTCGGTCCAATGATTCGGATCGCCGCGGCTTGCGCCCAATAGACCAGCGGCGGCTTTTCGAAATAGCGGATGTAATCATTGCGCGGCGTGACGAGGTCGCCCGAGATCGCCATCTCGCGCGCGATTTCGCCGTAGCGGCCCTCGTCGGGCTCCCATAGCGCGGGCCGCCCGAGTCCGGGCAGATAAAGGATCGCGGCGAAGATCGCGGCAATCGCAACACGAAGCCATCGGGAGCGCGGCGCCATAACCCTTGCAGTGTTAAGGCGCACCGCCGCTTCGTCAACCGGGTCGAGAGTCGCAAGCCGGGCCGTGCGGCGCCGGGCAAGCGCGCGGCCCTGGCGTCTTTAACCGGGAGCCTGCGTTTGCCACAATGACGCGTATCGAGACCGTCGGCCGCGCGCGCATCTGAACGCCCCGGCGGCACAATTTCCGCTTGAACTCTCCAGGCACAATGACTCCGATTCGCGACACGCCCGCGAGCACCGCGCCGCAAACGGGGATGGTCTCGGTCGTGGTGGCGGTGTTCAACGAGTCGGCCAATCTGGGCGCGCTGTGGGCGCGGCTGCTGCCGGTGCTCGAGGGGCTCGGGCGTCCGTGGGAAGCGATCTTTATCGACGATGGGTCGTCGGATGATTCGCTGGTGATTCTGCGCGAGATCGCCGCCGCGCAAGACGGGCGCGTTCGCGTGGTCGAGCTGGCGCGCAACTTCGGGCAGCATGCGGCGATCCTTGCGGGCTTCCGCCAGGTGCGCGGCGAAGTGATCGTGACGCTGGACGCGGACCTGCAAAATCCGCCCGAGGAAATTCCGCGCCTGCTGGCCGGAATCGATGCGGGCAACGACGTCGTTGGCGGATGGCGCGAGGAGCGGCAGGACGAGAGTTGGCGCAAGTACGCCTCGCGGATGCACAACAAGCTGACCTCGGTGATCGTCGGCGTGCCGATGCACGACTACGGATGCATGTTGCGCGCGTACCGGCGGCATATCGTCGATACGGTGGTCGATTGCGACGAGAAGGCGGCGTTCGTGCCGGCGCTGGCCAACTCGTTCGCCAAGCGCGTCACCGAAATTCGCGTCGCGCACGCCGAGCGCGCCGAAGGCAAATCGAAATACAATCTGCTGCGCCTGGCGACGCTCAGCCTCAATCTGATTACCGGATTTTCGCTGCTGCCGATCCAGGCGCTGAGCCTTGCGGGAATCGGGATCTTCATTCTCGACGCCGCGCTCGTTGCGCTGCTGATCCTGCATCGCTTGATCTTCGGCCCGCAGCAGGAAGGCGCGTTGTGGCTGCTGTTCGCCGTGATGTTCCTGTTCGTGGGATTCATTTTCCTTGCGCTGGGGCTGATCGGCGAATACGTCGGCAGGATTTATATCGAGGTGCGCCGCCGCCCGACCTACATCGTGCGCGGCGTGCATGGCGATCATCAGGATCACAAAAACGACTCGGGCGAACCTCGCGGGTAAGCGGTGAGCGCGAGCGCCGGCCTTTCGATCAAGGACGCGGTGTGCGTCGTGTTCGCCTATCACGAGATGGGGCGCGCGTGCCTGGCGGAGTTGCTCGAGCTGGGCGCGCCGGTCGCCGCGCTATTCTCGCATCGCGACGATCCGCACGAAGAGATCTGGTGGCGCTCGTGCGCCGCGCTGGCGAACCAGCACAATATCGCCGTGCATTATCCCGCCAAAATCGACGCTGAATGGACCGCGAAGATCGCCGCGATGCGTCCGGCGATCATCTATTCGTTTTCCTATCGCAACCTGATTGACGAAGGGGTGCTCGCGCTCGCGCCGCTCGGCGCGTACAACCTGCATCCTTCTCCGCTGCCGCGCTACCGCGGCCGCGCTCCCGTGAACTGGATGCTTGTCAACGGCGAGCGCGAAGCGGGCGTGACGCTGCATCATATGGTCGCGCGGGCGGATGCGGGCGATATCGTCGCGCAGAAAACGGTTGCGATCGATGACGCCGACACGGCGCTGACGCTCTATCGCAAGCTGGTGCCGATCGGCGCGGCGCTCGTGCGCGAGAATCATCCGCGAATCGTCGCGGGAACCGCGCCGCGCGCCGCGCAGGATCTCGCGGCGGGAAGCTACTTCGGGCGGCGGCGGCCCGACGACGGGAAAATCGACTGGCGATGGCCGGCGAGACGAATTTTCAATCTCATCCGCGCCGTGACCCATCCTTATCCCGGCGCATTCTGCTACCTTGGCGATCGCAAGCTGCTGCTCTGGCAGGCGCGAATCGCAAGCGAGAGCGGACCGCGCGGCGAGCCGGGCGAGATTATCGGCGAAGACGCGGGCGGCGCGCTCGAGGTCGCGGCAGGCGAGGGCAGCGTGCTCGTCCTACGCGCCCAGTTCGAGGGCGGCGCGGAGGGTGCGGCGCGCAGCGTGGCGGCGGCGCAATTGCTGAAGGGATCAATCGAATTGCGCTAGCCGCGCAGGTATTCATCCAGCAGGCAGAGGGATCATGCGAGTTCTCATTACCGGCGGCGCGGAGTTTTTGGGCGCACATCTGAGTGTCACGTTGATCGCGCGCGGCGTGTTGGGCGGCTGATTCGCGCGCAGTAGTTGCCGCGGCGGTTTGTGCGATGGAAGTGGCGCTCAAGATCGATGTCGATACGCATCAGGGCCTCGGACTCGGCGTGCCGCGGATGGCGGCGATGCTCGAGCGCGAAGGCGTGGCGGCGAGCTTCTATATCTCGATGGGGCCCGACAACTCGGGGCGCGCGATCGTGCGCGTGCTCAAGAATCGCGGCTTTCTGAAAAAGATGTTCCGGACCAAAGCGGTCTCGATGTACGGCCTGCGAACGGTTCTTTCCGGGACGCTGTTGCCGGCGCGGCCCATCGCACTCGCCTTTCCGGCCGTGATGCGCGATCTGCGCGCGCGCGGCTTCGAAGTCGGCGTGCATGGCTACGATCACGTGCGATGGCAGGATCAGATCGACGCGATCGGAGAAAACGGCGTGCGCGCCGAGTTGCACGACGCGTTCGAGGCCTTCCGCGCGATCATGGGCGAGCCGGCGAAATCGTTCGCCGCGCCCGGATGGCGCACCAACGACGCCGCGTCGCTCGCGCTCGAGGGACTGGGCCTCGACTATCGCAGCGACACGCGCGGGCGGTATCCATTCCGATGCGCGATTGGCGCGCAGATCCTCGCGACGCTGGAGATTCCGACCACGTTGCCGACTCTCGACGAGGTGATGGGCCGCGCAGGGCTGTCCGACGCCGCGGCGGTGACGCGCTATTACCTCGAGCAGATGAAGCCCGGCGCGCTCAACGTGCACACGGTTCACGCCGAGACCGAGGGGATGGCGCATCTCGAGAATTTTTGCGCGATGATTCGCGCGCTCAAGGAGCGCGGCGCGAAGTTCGTTGCGATGCGTGAGGTCGCGGCGCGGATCAATCGCGCCGAGCTGCCGGTGTGCGAGATCGTGCGAATTGAACTGCCGGGGCGCGCCGGATGGGTGGCAGGGCAGGGCCCCGACCGGGCGCCCGAATGATCTGAGAAACCGTCTCTCTGATGAGATCTTTGCGCCGCGCGACGGGCGGCCACGCAGGGCCGCCCCTACATCAGATTTGTTTGCCTTAGTGAGTAGCGGCGGGCGTCCCGCCCGCCATGAACAGATTGCGCGCCGAGGTCATCGCGCTACAGATCGTCGCCGTCGTCGCCGCCGGATTCGATCTCTTCGACCGCTTCGTCGAAGTCTTCTCCGTTGAAGTCTTCGCCCATCTCCTGGCCCATCTTTTTCATCATCCGGGCGACGCTCTTCGGATCGTTCTCGTCGAGACCGCCGAGCTTCGCCGGATCGGCGATCGCGTCGAGCCGCTGCTCCTCGGACTTGGGCATCGCGAATCGCGACATGAGCCTATTCATCTTCTTGCCGCCGCAATGCCTGCACACCGCGCGCACGCGCGCGCTGACGCGGGTGGTGAGCACGCTGGTCCGGCGATGACATCGGGAGCATTCGTATTCGTATATCGGCATGCACTTCATTCTTTCGCTTGATCGGCCGATCCGCAATCGGGCGTCCTTGAATCGCCGCCACGGGTCGGCATACTGGTCAGCGGCACGATGATTTCCGCCGGCCATCACCGCGAGCTTTCCGCCCCTGACGCAGAGGCCGCGCATTCCTCCGTGTACGGCATCCTCTCGATGTGGCGCAACACGCGGATGATCGTGTTGTGCTCGATCTCGGCGGCGCTCTACGCGGCGGTGCTGATCCCGTTCAAGGCGGTGCCGTTTATTCCGGGTGTGACCGAGCTGCGCCCGGCCAACGCGATACCGATCGTGTGCTCGTTTCTGTTCGGACCCGCGGGCGCATGGGGCAGCGCGATCGGCAACACGATCGGCGACTTCTTCGGCGGCGCGTCGCCCTCGGACATTTTCGGCTTTATCGCCAATCTCAGCTACGGATGGATTCCGTACAAAGTTTGGCAGGTGATCGGCGCGGGCGAGGCGCCGATCTCGCGCTCGCCGTGGGCTATCGCCAAGTACGTTTTCACCTGCCTGTCGGCGAGCATGCTGTGCGCGGATATAGTCGGATGGGGCGAAAACCTGCTCGCGTTCCGGCCGTTCGCCGCGCTCGGCAACGTGATTATCTTAAACAACATGACCGCCGCGCTGGTGCTCTCGCCCTTCATCCTGGGCGCGGTCTATCCGCGCGTGCGCAAGGGTCATCTGCTCTATCGCGACGTGATGCCGGAGCTCAAGCCGCGTTCGGCGCCAATCCGATGGCTCGGGTTCGTGATGCTGATAAGCGGCGAAGCGACGGCGTGGGCGCTTGGTAACCTGCTTTCAGTCGGATTGTGGGCGCCGAAATTTCTGCCCGCGATGTGGAACGCCGCGCCCTACGACAAATCGGTCGGGATAATCGTAACTCCGTTTATTTTCCTCGCGCTCGCGGGGTTGGTGCTGATGTGAAACTCGAGCCGCAAGACTCCGCCGGCAATACCGTCGCCGCTGCCGACACCGACGGAACCGCCGAGTGCGCGGTTGAGGCGATCGATCTCGGCTTCACCTACCAGGACGGCACGAAAGCGGCGCTGCGCGCGGTCGGGTTCCGGCAGGCGCGCGGCGAGATGATCGGCGTGATGGGCGCGTCGGGCGCCGGAAAATCGACGCTCGCCAAATGCCTCAACCGGATTATCCCCGAGTTCGAGGGCGGCGAGTTCCGCGGCGCCGTTGCGATCGGCGGACGCCCGCTCGACGGCCTGCGCGTGTGCGACGTCGCCGCCGACGTCGGCATGGTCTTCCAGGATTTCGAGGCGCAGCTCTTCTCGACCAACGTCGCGCATGAAGTCGCGTTCGCGATGGAACAAATCGGGATGGACCGCGCGACGATGAACGCGCGGATGACGCCGGCGCTCGAAGCCGTCGGCCTCGCCGGTTTCGAGCATCGCGATCCAACCTCGCTTTCCGGCGGAGAGAAGCAGCGGCTCGCGATCGCGTCGGTGCTGGCGCTCAGCCCGCGCGTGATCGTGCTCGACGAGCCGACCACCGATCTCGATCCCGAGGGCAAGGCGGAAGTCTTTGCGCTTATCCGCAGCCTGCGCGAGCGCGGTCTCAGCCTGATCGTGATCGAGCATGAAACCGAAGAGCTGCGCCGCGCCGACCGCGTGATCCTGATGCGCGAGGGCGCGGTGATCGCCGAAGGCCCTCCGGCCGCCGTGATGACCCAGCTCGACCTGCTCGAAGCGTCGGGCGTGCATCCCCCGAGCCTCAACCGCGCCCTCGCGATGCTTGGAATCGGCGGCCACGCCGAAAGCGTTGACGACGCCTACGCCGCCATCGTTCGCGCGTACCCCCGGCTCGAGTCGCGCGTGCCGTCCGCGCCGGAGAGCGAGAATCCGGCGGTGGACCGCGTCGCGACACAAACCCAGGTACCGCCGCTCGCGGCCGTCGAGGACGTGAGTTTCAATTACACCGCCGGTCCGCGCGTGCTCGATTCGATTAGCCTCGCGATCGCCCCGGGTGATTTTCTCGCGATTGTCGGCCAGAACGGATCGGGCAAAACCACGCTGGCGAAGCATATCGTCGGACTGCTCAAGCCGCTCGCGGGCCGCGTGCTGCTTGAGGGGCGCGACCGCGCGACGCTGCGCGCCGCAGAAACCGCGCGCGAGGCCGCCTACGTCTTTCAGAACCCGGACCATCAGATTTTCGCCGCGACGGTGTGGGACGAAGTCGCCTTCGGCCCGCGCAACTTCAAGCTCGACGCCGGCGAAGTCGATCGGCGCTGCATCGAGGTCCTTGACGCCGTCGGCCTGCTCGCCGAGCGCGAGAGCGATCCGTTCCTGCTCAGCAAGGGCGAGCGCCAGCGCCTTGCGGTCGCAAGCGTGCTCGCGCTGCGCCCGCGGCTTCTCATCCTCGACGAGCCGACGACAGGGCTCGACTACCGCGAGCAGCGCCGGATGATGCAGTTGGTCACGGACCTCAACCGCGCGGGAATCGCGATCGTGATTATCACGCATACGCCGTGGCTGGTGGCCGAGTACGCTCGCCGCGTCGCGCTGATTCGCAAGGGGCGCAAGCTCTTCGACGGCAGCGTGCGGGAATTTTTCGCCAACGACGAGCTGCTGAAGACCGCTGCGTTTCGCCCGCCCGAAGTGACGCGCCTGGCGCGCAGGTTCGGCACGCTCGCACTCTCACCGGGTGAATTTGCCGACTGGGTCAAGGAGCGCGCCTGATGCCGCTGTACCGGTATATCGAGCGCGACACTTTCGTCCATCGGATGCATCCGACGGTCAAGGTTATCGCGCTGCTCGTGATGTTCTGGTCGGTGTACTGGGTGGACAATCCGCTCGCGCTGTTGCCGCTGGGATTTCTGTTGCTGTTTATCGCGGTGATAACCGGATCGTCGGGAAATTTCTATGCGCTCAGGTGGTTGTTCATCATCCTCATCACCTCGACAACGCTGATGTGGATGGCCACCTACCGGCCGGGGCCCGCGATGGTTCATATGCCGAAGGTGAATATCCGCAAGGCGTCGATCCTGTTCGGACTCGGCAAGGGGATCAAACTCGCGGAATTGCTCGCGGCCTCGGTGCTGTTCATCTCGACGACCAAGGTCGAGGAGTTCACGATCGGGCTGGCGAAGCTGCGGGTGCCGTATCGCGTCGGCTTTGCGGTGTCGCTGTCGTTCCGGCTCGCGCCCCTGTTCGTCGATTCCGCGCTGACGATAGTCGATGCGCAGCGTCTGCGCGGCTACGATTTTGGCGAGGGCGGAATCTTCGCGCGGCTGCGGCGCTATGCGACGGTGGCGATTCCGGTCTTCATGGGTGCGCTGCGCAAGGCGAACAACATGGCGATGGCGCTCGAGGCGCGCGGCTTTGGCCGCCTGGCGCGGCCGACGACTTATGTCGATTATCCCTTTCGCGCCGCCGACATGATCGCCTTCGCGGCGCTGTTCGCAATCGCCGCCGGCTATTTCCTGATCTACTGGACCGGCTACGGCGCTGTCGTCGCATGATCTCTCACGCCGCGCCGGCGCTCGATCGGCGATTGGAAACACGCGCGGGCAATCGCAGGCGGGGACGCCCGCGCCACTGAAGCCCTCGCTCGCGCGCCTAACAGGCGTTAGAAATTTTGCCAGATTTGTTCATGGCTGAACTGTTCAGCCTTACGCGTTTCTTCAATTCGCGCATAATGGATCCGGGAGTATGGATCCGATGAAAGAAAACCCGCGCAGCCCGAAGCCCAAGCCCCACCAGACGACAGCCACGCCCGGGCCCGGTCGCCACGTTGGTTCAATCTTTTTCGCGTCGATGCCGTCAAATATCCCGACCACGTCCGTGCCCCGAAAATCGCATCGGACCCACGCTTTCGACCAAATTCCTGAGGATTTACGCGGACAATGATCTGAGGGCAAGGTAAAAAGTTGCCAAACGAACCCACCGCGGCGCGGCTTGTGACCTGCCACAACGGCGGACCTGCGCGTATCGCTCGGCCTCGTCGCCGCGCTGTTTTTCCGGCGCGCCCGCGCGTGCTAAGTAACTCTCTCCCGGACATGCGGATTTGCCCGCGACTCCGCCTGAGGTTTGCCAGATGCTGTTCGTGATAATCGGCCATGATGGCCCCAATGGCGCCGCGCTGCGGCCGGAGCTGCGCCCCGCGCATCTGGAAAATCTCCGCCCGTTCGTCGCTCGCGGACAGGTCGTGATCGCCGGTCCTTTCACCGACGGCAGCGGCAGCCTGATTCTCGTGGATCTGGAAAACGAGGCGGCGGCGCGCGCCCTTGCCAACAGCGATCCGTACCTGACCGGCGGAGTCTTCGAGCGCGTCGAGGTCAAGCCATTCAAGCAGGTGTTTCCCGAGTAGTTATGAAAACCGAATTTTCCCGAATGGAGTGCCGATGGCAGGCGCATTATCAGATCTGAAAATTGTCGAAGTGGGTGAGCTGGTCTCGGCCCCGTATTGCTCCAAGATGCTGGCGGACATGGGCGCCGAGGTGATCAAGATCGAGCGGCCCGGCGCCGGCGATCGCGCGCGCACGCGCGGACCGTTTCCCAAAGACGAAGCGCATCCGGAAAAGAGTGGGCTCTTTCTCTACCTCAACACCAACAAAAAAGGCATCACGCTCGATATCGCGAAGCCCGAAGGGATGCGGCTGCTCGAGCAACTCGTCAAAGGCGCCGACGTGCTGATTCACAACGTCGCGCCGCCGGAGATGGACCGCGTCGGGCTTACCTGGGATCGCATGCGGCGCGTCAATCCGAACCTGGTGATGACCTCGATCGTGCCGTTCGGCCTGTCGGGTCCGTACCGGAATTTCCGCGCCGAGGATTTGACCGTGTGGGCCGCGGGCGGCGTGTGCGTGCTCAACGGCGGCGGCCCCGAGCACGCCGATCTTCCTCCGCTCAAAACCGCGGGCTCGCAGGCCGGCTACCAGGGCGGCGTCCACGCCGCGGCCGCCACGATGGGCGCGGTCTTCGCCCGCGTCCGCGGCGAGAGCGGGCAGCATGTCGAAGTCTCGGTCCAGGAATCGATTGCCGCGATCCTCGAGATGACCTTCGAGTACTGGCCGTACATGAAGATGATCGCGACGCGCCTGGGCCAGAAGCCTTTGCAGCCGGTCGAGACGATGCGGTGCAAGGACGGCTATATCTACCTGTGCTGCATCGAGGAACATCAGTGGCGCGGGTTTGTCGAGATCATGGGCAATCCCGAATGGGCCAACGAGGAAATTTTCGGCGACCGCTTGAAGCGCGCGCTCAACTGGGACGCACTTAAAGTGTTCCTTGAAGAATGGGTCGGCCAGCAGACCGTGCTCGATCTGTACCGCAAGGCGCAGGCCAAGCGCGTGCCGTTCGCACCCGTCTCGACGATGGGCGATCTGCTGAGCAGCGAGCATCTGCGCGCGCGCGGATTCTTTGTCGAAATCGCGCAGCCGGTCGCGGGCACGCACAAGTATCCCGGCGCTCCGCTGAAGTATCATCGCACGCCCTGGGAAATCCGCACGCCCGCGCCAACCCTAGGTCTGCATAACGATGAGATCTTCGGCAGCCGCCTCGGACTTTCCGCGGCCAATCTCAGCGAACTAAAAAACAAAGGTGTGATCTAACGATGGCCAAGCCGCCGCTTTCCGGAATTAAAATCTGCGACTTCACCTGGGTGTGGGCAGGTCCGTATTGCACCTTGCAGCTCGCGCACATGGGCGCCGACGTGGTCCGAATCGAAACCAAGACCCGGCCCTGCGTGACGCGGATGCTGCCGCCGTGGCCCGACGGCGTGTTCAACGGACTCAACAAGTCGGGTTACTTCAACCAGTACAACCAGGGCAAGAAATCACTCTCGCTGAATTTCAAGCATCCCGAGGCCAAGGAGATCGCGTGGCGGCTGATCAAGGAATCCGACGTCGTGATCAATAATTTCGCCGCCGGCGTGATCGACAAGATGGGTTTCGGTTACGACGAGATCAAAAAGGTCCGTCCCGATATCGTAATGATCTCGCTCTCCGGCTACGGCGACACCGGGCCGTACCGCGAGTACGTCGCCTACGGGCCCGCGCAGGTTCCGCTCTCGGGGCTTTCCTCGCTTACCGGCTACAAAGGATTTCCTCCGATGCACGCCGGGTTCAGCTACGCCGATCCCAATGCCGGAGTGCACGGCGCCTTCGCGATTCTCACCGCGCTCTACCATCGCCACAAAACCGGCGAGGGCCAGTTCATCGACATGAGCCAGTGGGAATGCGCGATGGACGTGCTGGCGGAAGGAATTCTCGAGTACACGATGAACGATCGCGAGCCCGAGCGCAGCGGCAATCGCGATCCGTTCATGGCGCCGCACGGAATTTTCCGCTGCCAGGATTTGCCGGAGAAAATCATGGACGTGACGATCGACCAGTGGGTCTCGATCGTATGCGCCAGCGACGACGAATGGGCGCGCCTGGCGCGCGCGATCGGCCGCCCCGAGCTCGCAGGCGACGCGCGCTTCAAAACGCTCGCCGCGCGCAAGCACAACGAGGACGCGATCGAGGCGATCATCACCGAATGGACCGCCAAGCGCCGCGTCGCCTACGTCGTCGATACCCTCCAGTCCGCCGGTGTCGCCGCGGGCGCTTGCGCCGACAACAAATATCTCTGCGAGGATCCGCATCTCGCCGAACGCAAATACTGGGTCGAACTCGAGCATCCGGAGGTCGGCGTCAGGCGCCACTGCGGAATCCCGTGGCGGATGAGCGCGACGCCGTGCGAGGTCAAAGCCCCCGCGCCGTGCCTCGGGCAGCATACCGACCAGGTGCTCGCCGCGCTCGGCTATGGCGAAAACGAAATCGCGGCGCTGCACAAAAAAGGCGCGCTCGACTGAGCGCGGCGCGGATTGCAGGCGATCAGACAGGAGACGGCGATGCGCACGCTGACCACTTTGCTCGAGGGCTTAAGATTCGGCGAAGGACCCCGCTGGCATGACGGAAAACTCTACTTCTCCGACATGCACGCCGACCGCGTGATGACGGTGGAC
>Ga0307372_10000642_pt1 | contig 61775 bp, 57 predicted proteins | sample OX1MG_FD_202533 | JGI IMG/M metagenome (GOLD analysis project Ga0307372, IMG submission 202533) | Soil microbial communities from Risofladan, Vaasa, Finland - OX-1 | ecosystem: Environmental > Terrestrial > Soil > Coastal area > Acid sulfate soil | place: Finland: Risofladan, Vaasa | collected... | reverse complement strand
CCGCATAAGCGAGGCGGAACGCGGTACGACCAACGTGGCTAGCTCATCAAACGGGCCCGCGAGCTGGCCATCGAGGTGAGCGGTCAATAGAAGACCTACGCCGCCGGCAAGCCCGATATAGGATTGTGACGTTTCTATGCACTGCCACCCCGTTGCCACAGATCCGCAGCCACCCTACGCCCTGGCGGGGGACATCGCACGCGCTAGCGGCGACCTGAAGCAGTCGGCCGTCCTGGGTCGGGGACGTCGTCCCGGCCGTCCTGCCGGTGCCAGGACGGCCGTCCTCCCTTTGCGCACCCGTTGCTACCTGTCTCCGCCGCTCTTGTGGCCATGTAATCCGCTCGCGGTTCTGCAGCCGGACAAGCGTCACTCCCGGTTCGCCTCAGACGTACCGCGCGACATGCGCTCTGGAAGGGGAGTGACTGCTGCGCGGGCCGCCCTCCCGCTGCCCTGAACCAGGTGGCGCCCCAGATACCCACGCGCGATCGCGTACGCGCCGCGCCAGTCAACGCTGCGACGATGATGACGACCTGGACGCTTACGTGAAGGAGGTCGTGGACAACCTGCCGCCGCTCACGGAGGCACAACGGGATCTGCTCGCGCTGATCTTCCGCAGCAGGCATAGCACGTAGAGCGCCGGTCAGCGGTCTCCCCGGTTTGCCGTAACAGCGTGGGCGTAACAGCACAGATTGCCGAGGGGCACATGTACCTCCCATCGACCTGCGATGTACCTCCCATCGACCTGGAATGTACCTAGCGGGGACAAGCCGCAGGCAGGCGGCGTATCTGATTTCTCGCCGAGCGGCAACGGGTCACCCGGTGGTAGCGGGCAGGTCGTGCAGGTCGCCCGCGATGGTCTCGCGGCGGAAGTCCTCGATTCGCCCTTCCGGGGCGAGGTCAATCACAGGACCGCCGCAGAGTACATCGAAGGCCAGCGCGAGGACGACGGCAGGTCTATGACTGGTGGTCTGCGAACTGCTCACGCAAGATGGAGTGGACCACCGAGTCCCGCCACGCACCGCGCGTGAACAGGTGCCCGCGGATGGTTCCTTCCTTGATCATCCCGGCCGCCTGCATGGTCCGCGCGGACGCCTGGTTCAGCGGGCTGCGCGCACCCCAGATCCGGTGCAGGCCCAGCTCGGTGAAGCCGAGGCGCTGGATTCAGCTCACGCAGCAGCACTGCTGAGCCCGCGATCTCCACCGGATACATGTCCGGAGTGGTCAATGCGTGCTGTGAGCGGCGAGCGGCTTGACCAGCACGTCGAACAGCGGTGACCCGGGCAGCGGGTTGCGTTTCTGGGCGACCTTGCGCCAGCCCCACTTACGGTATGCGGCCTGGGCGGGACCGGCTGCTGGCAGGGCCGTCAGCATCGCTCGTTCCTCGCGCCGGTCGTTCAGGAGCAGATCGTGCATGGCCTGGGCGATGCCCTGCCGCCGCCAATGCGCCCGGACCAGGAATTCAACCAGGGCAAAGGTGCGTCCGGGGCGCTCAGCGGTGACCTCCGCCGGCAGGGTCGTGGTGAGGTTCTGCCACCAGCCGGACGACGGCTGGACAGTCACGCCGAAGGCGATGCCAGCAAGGTCGGAGCCGTCGCGGGCTTCGACTAGGGAGAAGCCGTCCGAAGCGGTAGAGCAGGTGGTCTCGGAATTGGTGGCCAATTCTGTTGCGGCGGCCAGGGCCATGCCGCAGATTGGCCCGGTGCGCCTGTGGCTGCTGTCCGATAGGAGGAAGGTTCTTGTTCTGGTATGGGATGCCAACCCGCAGCCACCGGCCTTAATCGAGGCCGGCGACTACGCCGAAAGCGGCCGGGGGCTGTTCCTGGTCGCAGCGTTCAGCGAACGCTGGGGATCGTACCCAACGCCGCAGACAGGCGGCAAGGTGGTCTGGGCGCTGTGCGGCATGAACACCAGCCAGTTAGCCAATCCCGCGTAAGGAGGCCCGGTGCCTGACGATCCTGTCCCTGTTCCCGCGATGGTCCGCCACTACGCCGCCTTCTTCCGGACCTGGGCGCATGCCACACCGGAAACCAGCGTGACCGGCAACCGGGCGGAACTACACCTGAGCTTCGGCAGCAAGGTGCTCGTGGCGGTGTTCGGCTGCCGCAAGAAGAACTGGTCGCTGCGCAGCATCGAGGTCTGCCGCGGTGAGCAGACCGCCAACTTCACCCGGGGCGAGCTGGCGAAGGCGATGGCCGCGTTACTCGGGCACGAGCCGCTGGCACCCACGCCACAGGCGATCAACGCCACCTCGGGACCGCGAACCGACACCGCGCTCCGCGAGCGACGTACTACGGTGATCCGGGTATGAGTTGCAAATAGATACTGACCAGAATGCGAGCGCAATGAAGAACTCTGGTGGCCAAGGTGTCATCGCGGATCTCAGGTCCGAGGCAGTCGCCCCCTTGAATCCTCTCGTTCGCCAGGCGCTGGCGGCTGCCCCAGATGGCAGCGATTCATACGACGAGGATGCTGCCGTGCTGGACCTGGAGGAACGCTTAAAGGCGATGTTCGGGATGCGTACCGCACTTTTTGTCCCGACGGGGCGGCTAGCCAATACTCTGGCCGTAGGGATTCTCGGCGGCCTCAACAGCGAGATTCTTTGCGAACTCAACGCGCATATGGTCCGGTCCGAGTATGGTCTGTCGGCGCGCCTGTGGGGAATACAGACGCGAACTTTCTCATCCGATCACGGCAGAGTGGCGCCGGAAAACGTGCTGCCATTGCTCCGCCAGTTGGAAAATACGACAGTGCGTACCACACTTGTCTGTGTTGAGGACACGCATACTATGGAAGGTGGCGCGGCGCAGGACACTGACGCCCTCCGCGCCGTGGCCACGTTGCTAAAGGAGCGGAGGATTCAGTTCTACTGCGATGGCGCAAGACTCTGGTACGCGAACGTACGTCACCGTGTTCCCTGGACGTTTTACGGCGAAATATACGACGGCATATCAGTCTCACTAGTTAAAGGCGTAGGCGCCCCGGTCGGGGCCGCGCTCCTTCTGCGCGAGAACAGGAGGTCTGAACTGCGCGACCTGCGGCGCATGGCCGGGGGCGCCTGGATACGTCCCGGCCCTCTTGCTTCTGCGGCACTCTGCGCTCTTGACGCGAACCGGGACGACGCCCGCACTGACTGCGCCAACGCGGCCCTTCTCGCAGATCACATCCGCTCCGGGTGCCCTGGCCTGGAAGTCAGGCAGGAGACGAACATGGTCATGTTCGATGTCCCGGACGCCAGCGACTACTTCGAGAGGTGCCGTGCGGCAGGCGTGATGGTTTTCAGGTTCACGCCCAGCAGGATTCGCGCTGTAACGCACCGCGGAATCAGCCGCGACGATATCGACCGGGCCGCCAAGCTCATGTGCGCTGTTTACCGAGAAGTGTCGTAAAAGGACCAGCACCTTGATGCCTTACAATGCAACATCTCAAGAATCATTCCGTATCGCCGTGCAGGATATGCTCTGCACCTCAGATGAAGCGGCCGGGTTGCGCGCTAAGGCGGCCCCCTTCATTGAGCGCCTGCGCACGAAACCGCAGGTAACCGGAATCGGCTTGCTCGGCGGCCTTGCCCGCACCGGAATACGCCACTTTGCCGACTGTTATTCAGACATCGACATAACCATTTTGCTAACATGCGATCTTCCCGCTGAGCTTCTCGACCTGCCAGTGCAGGCCCTCATGGCTGAGGCGCAACCATTTCTCCCTGGCTGGCTGCCGAATTTCAAGTTCGTTGAGCCGCACTCTGGGACTGAGTTCAATGTACATCAGCACCTGCTAGAGTATGAGTTGCAGCCATCCGTGGTATGGGACAACGAAAAGTGCGGTGCCTACGCCGACACGCTGGAGATTATCCATGACCCGCATAGGAATCTGCGATCACTGGTGGCCAGCAAGACTGCATGCAGGCAAGAGCGCGCTTTTGAGGCGGCGCTGAGGCTGCTTTCGCGCAGTTACATACTCGCCTCACATGACGTTATCACATGCCTGAAACGCGGCCGGATTGACGTAGCACGCGACATCATAGTCCGAGTCACTTACGAGGCCATCGACGTGCTGCTGTTTCTCAGCGGAATCTGGCCGCCCGGCTACAAATGGCGCCTCCTGGCACTGCAAGCATTACTCGACCAGGCCATGGTCCTTAATGACTGGAGCTACGCACGGGTCTTGCGGCTTACCCGCTTGGACATAGCGAACCAGCGCCAGTGCGAGGATCTCCAGCGCGAGCTAGTTCTGCTGCTTGAAGAAATCGCGGCGCTGGCGGCGCAGAAGTTCCCCCACTGGCCCGCAGACGTGTACGCCTACACGACAACCCGCATATTCACCGACAAGCAACTCATGACGAAAACGGCGGCCGATACCCGCAGCGGGCAAGGTCTCGATTACGCGATAAGAATTCTTGACGCTGAATGGAACAGGATAAATCTCTACCTAGAGGATCCCGCAAAGTAGCACGACCCGGCGGCCCTGCACGCTGATAGCGATGGAGTAACGTGATGTCTATCATCCTGGTAAACCCGCCTTCCCTGTATCACATGCCCAAGTTCGGGCTGAGCGGCAAGCTCGCCTACTTTGAACTCAGCCGCCGCCAGGTAGGCCAGAATGGTTTCTGGTCACTGCCTGGCGAGCACCTCGGCCTCCGGTCGCTCCAGGCGTCGTGCGCTAAGCGCGGAATCCCGGTTGACGTGGTCAACGGGCAGGTACTATTCCACCGGTCGGTCAGCGAGACATGGGACGCTATCCGCGCGTCCGCGCGTAAGAATGGCGTACCGATTCTCATAGGGTTTTCCGGGCCATGCCAGGTATTCTCCGAAAACCTTCAACTCGCGGGACTCGCGAAGAAAACGTGGCCGGGCTGCGTGACTGTCCTGGGACACGACTTCGCTACACTGAACCATCAGCGGATTCTGGCTACGCACCCGGAGTTCGACGTGATCTGCGCCGGGGAAGGCGAGCGCTCCTTCCCCGAACTCGCCCTGGCGGTCCTGGAGGAACGTGATCCCGCTGGAATCCCTGGCGTCATTACCCGCAACTCAGGACTGATCCCGGGCACTCCGCTGGATCTCGATCAGCTGCCATGGCCAGCGCGGGGCGATCTCGCACCCGTGCTGGCGGCTGGTCTCAGTGCCGCGATCTTCACCAGCCGTGGGTGCCCCTACCGCTGTACTTTCTGCACCACTGGCGAGACGGCTTCGCGGCTCCCTGGTCCGGGCCGGCACCGGCTCAAATCCCTTGATAATGTTCTCGCGGAGATAGAAGCACTCGCCGCCCAGGGCGTTAAGCACATCACAATCACAGATGACCTTTTCCTGACCAGGGCGCCGGCCTCACTGGAGCGGGCGGCGGAGTTCGGCCGGCGGCTGATCAGTGCACAACACGGAATCAGCTTGATGCTCGACTGCCGCGTGGATTCCATTGACGGAGACGTGTTCCGCCTTCTGCGGCAGGCTGGGCTCGCCCGCGTATTCGTCGGAGTCGAGACCGTGAACCCCCAGCAGCTCAATATCTACAATAAGCGCTACACGCCATCCAGCGAACGGCGGGCATATATCGCCAGGCAGCTTATAGTGCTGCGAGACCTCGGAATAGACGTCGTCCCGGGCATCATCACCTACCACGCCGAGATGATGCCCTCTGAACTCTGGGACGCACTGGACCTGATCGACGCCTGCGACATCGAGAGCGCCTTCTTCTTCCTCAACAGGCTGATCACTTACCCAGGAACCGCTGTTTACAGGCGATATGCGGAACGGGGATTGCTGACCGCCGACTGGCCCGTGCCAAGGTGGGAATTCAGTAATCCGCTCATCGCCCATATTGAGCGCACGATACTTGATGCCGAAAAGGGAGGAAGGTCATTCGCTGAGCTGCGGGCGCTGTTCATCTCGCTACTTCGCGAAATCGCGCCGGAAAGGGTGGACGGGAAGACCTGCGCATTGGCGGATAGCTGAGCTGCCATCGCAGGCAAGACAGCCAGCGGCCCCCGCTCACCGCGATGTGGTGGCCGCGAGGCTCCAGCGCGGGCCGTCCTGGGTGTCGGTGACCTGAACACCGAGACTGGCCAGTTCCTCCCGCAACTGGTCTGCCGCTGCCCAGTCCCGGCCCTTCCGGGCTGTCTCCCGGGCCGCGACGAGTTCCTCGATGCGTTCGGCAGGCACCGCAGGCATCGCCACGGCGGTGTCATGCGGGCTCCCAGCCGTCAGGTCGCCCAGGCCAAGCCCCAGGGTCTGGTCTGCCGCAGCGGCGAGGACAGCCTTGTCGCGGGCGCTGAGATCAGTCGCACGAAGCGCGCCCTGGAACTCGGCCAGCGCCCGCGGGGTGCCGAGGTCATCGCTGATCGCCGCATCGAAGCGATCAAGAGCCAGCCTTCCCCGTTCCCCGAGCTGACCACGGGCGTCGTCGTAGTTCCTGACAACGGGTAGCGGGCGGAGCGGTTCGACCCGTGCCAGCAGCCGGCGCAGTGCCGACGACGCGGCCCGCAGCCCATCGTCGGTCAAGTCCTGCTGGCTGCGGTAATGCGCGGTCAGCAGGAAGTACCGGAATGCCATCGCCGGATACCCCGCCTCGGTCAGGTCCCGCAGGGCCGGCATGCGGCCAGCCGACTTGGAAATCTTGGCACCGCCGAGCAACAGGAACTCATTGTGCATCCACAGCGGCACCCAGTCGATGCCATCTGCGAGATATGCCTCGCTCTGCGCGATCTCATTAACATGGTGCAACTCGCGATGGTCAACCCCGCCCGTATGAATGTCGAAATGCCTGCCAAGAAGCTCAATGCTCATCACCGAGCATTCCAGGTGCCATCCCGGCACACCCGGCCCCCAGGGCGAGTCCCACCGCATGATCCGCCGCTGCTGAGGCGGGTCGCTGCGCCAGATAGCGAAGTCAGCAGCCGACCGCTTGCCCTCCGCGCTTACCCTGCCGCCTTCCATCTGCCCGGTCTGCGGCATCATTGCCAGGCGGCCATAGCCCGGGGACTTGCTGGTGTCGAAATACAACCCGGACGGCAGCATGTACGTGTAACCGCCCGCTTCCAGCACCTTAGCGAACTCGATCATCTGCGGCACATAACTGGAGGCACGCGGGTAATGACTGGCAGGCCTCACGTTCAGCGCAGCGAGGTCATCGAAAAACATCCGCGTATAGCGCTCAGTAACCTCCGTGACCGACCGATGCTCGCTGCGCGCCGCAACCTCAACCTTGTCCTCACCCTCGTCCCCGTCACCCACGGCGTGACCGACATCGGTGATATTGATGACGTGCGTGACAGTGCAGCCCTTCCACTCCAGCAGTCGGCGGAGGGTATCACTGAAGACATAGGCACGCAGGTTGCCCAGATGCGGAACCGAATACACGGTCGGACCGCACGAGTACAGCCCGACGTGGCGCGGGACCGCTGGGAAGCCTGTCATCTCGCGTCCCAGGGAATTAAAGAACCGCACCGGCGCGCCCGCGTTCATCGACCCGCTTCCATGTTGCTGCTCCTGCGATATGACCATCGCACCCAACGAAGAGACACCGGCCTGTGCGACTCAGCCCGGCAGACCCCTTCCCCAAGGGTATCGGCCGCGCGTCCACGGCCGGGCTGCTGTTCAGCGTTCCCAGTCCCGCACCGCGAGCAACTCGCGGGTGACACGGCCCAGACACGCGACTGACAGCCTGTGGCGGTGCAGCCCCCCTCGGGGCCGGCCCTCGGGCCGACTCTCGATGGACCTGCCGTGGACCTGGCGGTGACCTCTCATGGACCTGACAGTGACCTGGCCTGCCCTCGTGTATCGGTGTGGTGACTGTTCGCTTGCCCTATGTATGAAACCGGCCGCCTGCGTCGTGTTTGTACCGCAGGTGAGGGCGGAATCAAGCACGTTTCGTGTCCGGACATGACGCGCCGCCGTCACGGTGGCTGGGCGCCGCATGTGGTGTTCGAGCTGGCCTGGGCCGGTCCCCGGCTGACGCTGGGGGTGTGGGTGCCCGGCGGGGTGCCGGCGTTCCAGGTGAAGCGGATCGCGGAGACGTCCTGGCCCGGCGCGGTCGCGGAGATCCGCGCGGCCGGCCCGCCGGTCCTGGCCGGCCCAGTCATGGCCGAGGGCGGGGAGGTTGCCCCGGCCGGGGGGCGGGACTGGCTGCCGCTGCGGGCCGGGGAACGGGCAGACCCGCTGACCGGGGTGTACGCCCACGGCTTGTACCTCGGCGCGCATAACGCGGCGGTGGTGCAGGTCGCTGCCCGCCCGGCCGGGGCGTCCCGGCTGGCCCGTGCGCGTGCTGGCGCGCAAGGGCGCGGCGCAGCCACGGCGGGCGGCGCGCTGGCCGGCGCCGGGCGGGCGCTGGTCCGGTTCGTGCTCGACCTGGTGACCGAGCTGATGCGGCTTGGGCCATCATCGGCGCCGCGCGGGCACTCACCGTATGGGCCGCCGGCGGCCGAGCGGCGTGACCCGATTTGGCAGGCGCAGTCGCGGGCGGCGGTGCGCAAGCTGACCGACGTGCCGCTGTGGGAGGTAGCCGTCCGGTACGCGGCAGCCACCACCCTCAGCGGGGAGCCGGCCCGTAACCGGGTACGCGGCCAGGCGATCGCGCTCTCGTCGGCGTTCGGGGCGTTCTCCGGGGATGTGGAACTGGCCGACCGGCCACTGCGCCACCCCGCTGACGCGGTGGCGCAGCGGGGGCTGCGGCGGGGGTTTGTGGCCAGCACGCCGGAACTGGCCGCGCTGGCCCACCCGCCGTATGCGGTGGCCACGGTGGCCGGGCTGCGCCGCGCCACCGCCCGCCCGGTGCCGCCGCCGCCCGGCGTGCGCCGGCTGCCCGCCATGGGCGGGGGCGCCGATGAGTGGTGAGCAGGCGGTGAAGATCCTCGGCCTGACCGAAGCCGGGGGCCGGTACGCGGCCGGGCTCACCGTGGCCGACGCCCAGTACCACCTGCACGTGCCAGGGGTGACCGGGACCGGGAAAACCACGCTGCTGGCCAGCCTGATCCTGTCCGACGCACGCGCGGGACGGGGCGCCGTGGTGCTGGACCCCAAAGGCGACATGGTGACCGACCTGCTCGACCGGCTCCCCGCCCGGATGGCCGGGCGGCTGGTGCTGATCGACCCCGCCGAGACCGGCGCACCGCCGGCGCTGAACGTGCTGGACGGCGCAGACCCGGAACTGGCCGCTGACCAGGTAGTGACCATCTTCCGCCGCGTGTTCGCCGCCTGGTGGGGGCCGCGCATGGATGACATTCTGCGCTGCGCGTGCCTGACCCTGGGCCGCGTCCCCGGTGCCACGCTGGCCGACATCCCCGCGCTGCTGACCGACCCGGCCGTCCGCGCCCCGCTAGTCCAGGCCGCGGGCGCGGACCCGTTCCTGCGCGGCTTCTGGCGCTGGTACGAGGCGCTGTCGGAGGCCGGTCAGGCGAACGCGGCCGGGCCGGTGCTGTCCAAGCTGCGCGCGGTGCTCACCCGCCGGTTCGCCGCTGATCTGCTCGGCGCCGCGCGGTCCACCTTCGACATGGGCGCCGTGCTGGACGGCGGGCTGCTGCTCGCCCGGCTGCCCAAAGGACTGCTGGGGGAGGAAACCGCCCGGCTGGCCGGGTCGCTGATCATCGCCAAGGTGTGGCAGGCCGCCCTGGCCCGCGCCGGCACACCCGAGCGGCAGCGCCGCGACGCTGCCCTGTACGCCGATGAGTGCCAGAATTTCCTGCACCTGCCGGGCGCGCTGGAGGACATCCTGGCGGAGGCGCGCGGGTACCGGCTGTCGCTGGTGCTGGCCCACCAGCACCTTGACCAGTTGCCGCGTGAGCTGGCCGCCGCGGTGTCCGCGAACGCCCGGAACAAGGTCTGCTTCACCCTCGACCCCGCCGACGCGCGGACCCTGGCCCGTCATCTCGGCCCGGTCCTGGGCGAGGATGACCTGGCGCACCTGGGCCGCTACCAGGCCGCGTGCCGCCTCATCGCGGACGGGGAGGAAACCGGCGGGTTCACCGTGCGGACCCTCCCGCTGCCCGATGCCGTGCCAGGGCGCGGTGAGGCGCTGCGCGCATCGGCGCGGCAGCGGTACGGCCGCACCCGTGAGCAGCGCCGCCGTGATGACCTCCAGCGGCTGCGGCCGGGACGGCTGCGCCCTGGCCACACCACCGGGAAACCCGGCCGCGTCTCGCCTGGCGTTTCCGCTGGCGTCCCGGCTGGCGTTTCCCCCGGCGTCCTACAGACGCCAGGGGAGACGCGACCCCCCGCCCGGCCAGCAGGCCAGCTCAGGCGCGGTTTCGGGCAGCCGGCCGCTGGCCCCGACTCATGGGATAAACCATGACTTCCACCACCCGGGACACCAGGGCCCGCCACGGCGGGCCTGATGCCCTGGACCTGCTTGGCCGGCTCACCGAACGGGACCTGCTCATCCTGGCCACCCTGGCCGACCACCAGGCCCTCACCACTGCCCAGGTCACCGACCTGGCGTTCGGGTCGCTGCGCGCCGCTCAGCAGCGCCTGGCCACGCTGACCCGGCTCGGCGCGGTCGGCCGGTTCCGCCGCACCCTGCCCGCCGGATCGGAACCATGGAAGTACTACCTCGCCCCGGTCGGCGCCGCGCTGATCGCGGCCGGACGCGGCCAGCCGCCGCCAGCGCCGGCCAAGGTGCGGGCGCGGGCGGTCGCGCTGGCCGCCAGCCCGCGGCTCGGCCACCTGCTCGGCGTCAACGGGTTCTTCACCGCCCTGGCCGCTGCCGCCCGCGCCAGCGGCGGCACATGCGCCCTGACGGACTGGTGGTCCGAGCGGCGCTGCGCCGCCGAGTACGGCGACATCGTGCGCCCTGACGGCTACGGCACCTGGACCTGCCACGGGCAGGCCACGGGGTTCTTCCTGGAATACGACAACGCCACCGAGACCACCGCGCGGGCCGCCGCGAAACTCGCCCAGTACGCCGACCTGGCCACCGCCGAAGAGACCCCAGTCCTGGTGCTGTTCTGGCTGCCGTCCCCGGCCCGCGAAGCCGCGCTGCGCCCCGCCCTGGCCCGCGCCGCCACGGGCGCGGTCGCGGTCGCCACCGCCACACCCGCGCACGGCTGCCCCGCCGGCCCGGTATGGCTGGTGCTGCACGCCACGCGACGCCGGCCCCTGGACCAGATCCCGGCCGGGCTCCTGCCCCCCGCCCGCTAGCAGCGAAGGAGACACACCTGCCCGTGAGTGCCGCTCGCCGCCGCGCCGCCGCCGTCCTGGACGCGCTACCGGTGCTCCTGCTCGCCGTGATCGCCGGCGCCGGGTCGTTCACCCACATCCGCGACACCGCCGCCCAGCATGGCCAGCGCGGCCCGATGTCGTGGGCGGTCGCAGTGCGCATCGACCTGACCTGTGTCATGGCCGCCCGCGAACGCCAGCGCGACAAACGCCACCACATCACGGCCCGCCGCCTGTCCTGGCCGACCGTGGTCCTGGCCGCCGGCATCCTGCTCAGCCTGGCCGCCAACCTGGCCCAAGCCCAGCCTGACGCCTGGGGCCAGGTGATGGCCGCGACACCCTCCGGCGCATTCCTGGTCGCGGTGTCCATGCTGGAACGCCGCGCCACCGCCCACCACCACAGCCCCGCCCCTGGCGATTCCGCCCCCGTCCTGCGGGCCGTCCCGGACCAGGACGGCGTCCCGGCTGTCTCGTCCTGGCCAGGACGGCCGTCCCGGACAGACCTGGACGCGCCGCTGGTCGCATCGGCCCGCCGCGCCGCTGCCGACCACCAGGCCAGCCACGGCCAGCCGATCACCCGCGATGCGCTGCGCGGCCGGCTGGGCATCTCCAACCAGCTCGCCTCCGACCTGCTCCACCAGATCCGCACCCCGGAAGGGAGGTGAATGCCCCACGGCCCGTCCCGCCCGCCGCACCGCCAAGCCGCCCGCCTGCACCCCGGCACGGCCGCGCAAGCGCCGCGCCGCCCGCGCCGCGCACCGCGACGACAGCGACCTGGACGCCTACGTCAAGGAAGTAGTCGACGGCCTGCCCCCGCTGACCGAGGACCAGCGTGACCTGCTCGCGCTGATCTTCCGCAGCACCCGCCCCGAGTGACCCCAGCCCAAGAACGAGACAGCGCCCCGCCAGCCGGCGGGGCGCTGTCCGTGTGCCGTGGTCAGGCTGCCTCGGCGGGCACCTGGGCGGGGCCGAAACTCACCCGGTCCCGTACGTTCGGCCGGTACCCGCGCCCGGCGGGCTGGACGGTGACCGTGACCAGCGCCTGGACCACGGCGCGGCGCTGGCCCAGCGGCAGCGCCTCCCACGCAGCCGCGACATCCTCCGCGCCGATCAGCGGGGCCAGCGGGGACACGTCGGTGTGCTCGGCCAGCAGCGCCTCCACCCGTTCCATCTTCGCCCGCCGCCGCGCGGTCTGGGCCAGGAACTGGGCACGGGTGATGTTGTCGTCATCGCGGTCGGCAGCGATCTCCTCCAGCCGCTGCCGGTGCGTCGCCAGCTCTGCCCGCAGCTTCGCCACATCCACGCGCCTGGACGGGGAGGCAATCAGGTCGGCCGCGTCGGGGCGGGACAGTTTCTCTGCCACCACCCGTGCTACCAGGTCATCGATCGGGGCGACCGGCACCGACACATGCCCCTTGCCGGTCTCCTGGCACCGGTACACCGGCCGGCTCGCGTGGTCCCCGGCCTTGTGGACCCGCATCACCGACCCGCACGGGCAGCGGTAGATCCCCGACCCCAGCCACTTCGCCGCCGGGCCGGTGCCGTGGCTGGTGCGCCGCTCGGGGTCGGTCAGCTTGGCCACCACCGACTTCCACAGATCCTCCTCCAGGACCGGCTCCCACGGCGCCTTCCCTGCGATGTCATCCTCGGTGTAGACCTTCCGGCCCCGCACGGCCTCGCGGTGCACCATCAGCCCGGCGTTGCGGGGGCGCAGCAGCACATCCCGCACCCCGGTCGGGGACCACTGCGTCCCGGCCGCGGTCGGCACGCCGAGGGTGCGCAGGTCGCGGGCGATGGCGCGCAGGTGGACCCCGGCCATCACCGCGTTGGCCATGCCGACGATGACGGCCGCCTCCTCGGGGATCACGGTCACCCCGTCGGCCTCGAACCCGTAGGGGCGCCGGCCGCCGCCGAACTTGCCCTGGCGGGCTTGGCGCTCGCGGGCGACGGCGACCCGCTCGGCGCGGTGCTCGGATTCATACCGGGCGATCGTGCACAGGTTCCGCGCCACCATCCGCCCGATGGGGGTGTTCAGGTCGATCATCCCGGCCGTGACGGTCTCGGTGGTGACCTCGCGGGGCTCCACCACGTTGATGTAGTCCTCAAGCTCGGCGTTGGAGCGGTGCAGCCGGTCGGTGTGCCAGCACAGCAGCACATCCGCGCCCCCGCCGCGCAGGAACTCCAGCATCTTCAGGTACTGCGGCCGTGGCTTCCCCGTGTAGGCGGACACGTCGTTGTCGCAGAACACCGCGACCACCAGGTAGCCCAGCCGCGCGGCCAGCGCCCGGCACTGCTCTTCCTGGTCGGCCACGCCCAGGCCCTCATCCAGGCTGCCCCGGCGCTTGTCCCGGCTGATCCGGACGTAGATCACGGCCCGCCTGGCCAGCTTGCTCATCATGTCCTCCGGTATGCCCTGGTTACTTCCATCTACAACCAGTTTGCGGGATAGAAGTGTCAAAGTCCAGGGTTGGGGAAGACCACCACGATACGCTTGCTGCTCGGCTTTCTGCGGGCGAGCGCCGGGCGGGCGGAGATCTTCGGGGTGGACTGCCAGTCCGACCCCGTGAATGCTCATCGCCGGGTGGCGTACGTCCCCGGCGAGGCGAGCTTGTGGCCGTCACTGACCGGCGCCGAGACGCTGCACCTGCTGGGCCGGGCGCACGCCGGCCGTGTTGGCTGGGCCGAGCTACGCCGGCCGGGACGGGTCGCCGGCCGGGCTGGCAGCCGGGTCGTTGAAGACCCGGCTGGCCCGCACGTCGGTGTCGCTGATCTCCATCAGGTCAGCCCGGCCGATCGCGCCGCCGGCGGCGACCAGCCGGCGGGCCTGGCGCAGCCGCAGCCGGTCGATGGCGTTGCGGATGCTGCGCGCGTTCGAGAAGCGCGGCTGCCGCATCCGGAGCGCGACGTATTCGCGGAACGCGACCTGCGCCGATGCGGACAGCCGGTACTGCTCGCGGTCCAGCATCAGCTCCGCGATCTGCATCAGCTCGTCCAGCGAGAAGTCAGGGAAGTCGATGTGGTGTGCGATGCGCGAGGCCATGCCCGGGTTGGAGCGGAAGAACACGTCCATCCGGTCGGCGTAACCGGCCAGGATCACCACCAGATCCTCGCGGTTCGCCTCCATGAACTGCAGCAGTATCTCAATGGCCTCCTGGCCGTAGTCGCGCTCGTTCTCCGGCCGGTAGAGGTAGTAGGCCTCGTCGATGAGCAGCACGCCGCCCATCGCCCGCTTGAGCACTTCCTTGGTCTTGGGTGCGGTGTGCCCCACGTACTGGCCGACCAGGTCATCGCGGGTCACGCTGACCAGCTGCCCCTTGCGCAGGTAGCCGAGCTCGCGCAGCAGCGCGCCCATGTGCATGGCGACCGTCGTCTTGCCGGTGCCCGGGCTGCCGGTGAAGCACATGTGCAGGCTGGGCCGCGAAGACGTCAGGCCATAGCGCTGGCGGAGCCGGTCCACCAGCAGCAGCGCGGCGATTTCGCGGACCCGGTCCTTGACCGGGGCCAGGCCGATGAACTCACGGTCGAACTGGTCCAGCATCTGCGAGATGCGCTGCGCCTGATGCTCTTCGCGCAGTTCCACGGTGGCGTCCGCGGGCAGGGCTTCCGCGGCCGGGGCCTCCGGCCCGGTCGGCTCCGGCTCAGCCGGGCCGGCGGAACCGGCGCCGTTCGTCGTCGGCCGCGGCATGGCGAAACCGCGTGGCGGCTCTGCTGGCCCGCTCACGCGCCGCGGTGGCTCGGGGGCTGGGCTGTTCATGACCCGTGACTGGCGCCGTTCCTGGCGTAACGCGCACCGGACGGCTGGTCGGCCGCGTAGGCGTGCAGCGAGTACCGGATCCGACGGTCGGAACCTTCCTGCCGGTCCAGCCGGAAGCCCGGCTCGCTGGCGGGCCGGTTCACGATGAAACTCAGCGCGGTGGTCTGCCGGCCGAGGCTCGCGTCGTAGGCCGACACCCGGATGTAGTGATCGGGATAGGCGGCCCGGCACGCGGTGACCTCGTGCATGCCGGCGGCCGCGTCCGCGATGTCGAACATCGGCAGGCCCCACATCTCCCACAGCACGTTCCGCGGGTGCGGGTCGTCGGTGAATTCCACCGCCACCGCCCAGCCCCGGTCCACGGCGTACTGGATCTGCGCGGCGATCTCGTCATCAGTCAGGTCGGGCAGGTAGGAGAACGTGCCCTGGGTTATCCGCATGGAGGCTCCTGGTGGTTCGGTGGCGGCCGGGTCAGGCGGCCAGGTTCAGGCGGTAGGCGTGACGACAACGTCCGGCGTGTCGGTGGACTCGTAGTTGAAGGTGATGTCGCCCCAGGTGTCCAGGGCGGTCTGCAGCGGCTGGCAGTGCTTGGCGGCCTCGGCGAGGATCTGCTCGCCCTCGCGGACGAAGTCCCTGCCCTCGTTGCGCGCCTTGATCATCGCCTCAACGGCCACCCGGTTGGCGGTGGCGCCCGCCGCGATGCCCATCGGGTGGCCGATGGTGCCGCCGCCGAACTGCAGCACGACGTCCTCACCCAGGTAGCCGAGCAACTGGTGCATCTGGCCGGCGTGAATCCCGCCGGAGGCGACCGGCATGGTGGCCGGCATGGACCCCCAGTCCTGCTCGAAGTAGATCCCGTGACTGAGGTCGAGCGGCACGGTCGCCAGGCGCAGCGTGTCGTAGTAGCCGCGCACCATGGACGGGTCGCCCTCCAGCTTGCCGACCACGGTCCCGGCGTGGATGTGGTCCACGCCGATCAGCCGGCACCACTTCGAGATGACCCGGAAGCTCACGCCGTGCGTCTTCTGCCGGGTATAGGTGCCATGACCGGCCCGGTGCAGGTGCAGGATGACCCCGTTGTTGCGCGCCCAGCGCGAGATCGACTGCAGCGCGGTGTACCCGACCGTCAGGTCGGCCATGATGACCACGCTGCCGAGTTCCTTCGCGAAATCGGCGCGCTCGTACATGTCCTCCATGGTCGCCGCGGTCACGTTCAGGTAATGTCCCTTGATCTCGCCGGTCCGCTCGGCGGCGCGGTTGACGGCCTCCATCGTGAACAGGAACCGGTCCCGCCAGCGCATGAACGGCTGGGAGTTGATGTTCTCGTCGTCCTTGGTGAAGTCCAGCCCGCCGCGCAGCGCCTCATAGACGACCCGCCCGTAGCTGCGGGCGGACAGGCCCAGCTTGGGCTTGGTCGTCGCGCCGAGCAACGGCCTGCCGTACTTGTTCAGGTACTCGCGTTCCATCACGATGCCGTGTGGCGGCCCCTGGAAGGTCTTCACGTAGGCCAGCGGGATCCGCATGTCCTCCAGCCGCAGCGCGCGCAGCGCCTTGAAGCCGAACACGTTGCCGATGATGGACGAGGTGAGGTTCGCGATCGAACCCTCCTCGAACAGGTCGATGTCGTAGGCGATGTAGGCGATGTACTCGCCCTCGCGGCCGGGCACCGGGTCGACCCGGTAGCACTTGGCCTGGTAGTGCTCGTAGGCGCTGAGCCGGTCGGTCCACACCACGGTCCAGGTGGCCGTCGACGACTCGCCAGCGACCGCCGCGCCCGCCTCCTCCGGCGGGACCCCGGGCTGCGGGGAGATCCGGAACGCCGCCAGCACGTCGGTGTCCTTCGGCACGTAGCCAGGCTCGTAGTAGCCCATCTGCGCATACGGGATCACGCCCGCGTTCCAGCGGTCCTGCCCTGCGGTCATGACTGCCTCCGGTGAGTGGCGTCCCCTGAGCCTTTTGCGATTGAGCCTCTTGCGATGCTGCATCTGACGATGCCAGCCCAAAGCTTGACTGTCTATTGAGAGTTTGGCGTCCACTGTCAAGGCAAAACTTAACTATCTGGCAACTGGAAACCGCCGTAGCTGAGCACGTGGGCGAGCAGGCGCTCAGCGGCTGGTGGCAGGCTTCCCGGATGGCCCACCAGGTACCAGTCACGGTGCAGCGGGGTGCCCGGCACCGGAAGCTCGGCCAGGCGGCCGGCGGCGAGTTCGGCGGCCACCGCGTCGCGGGAGATCAGGGTCACCCCCAGGCCCACGGTGGCTGACTCGCGGATCGCCCCGTTGGAGCCCACCATGAGGGTGAGCGGCGTGATGTCCAGGTCGGCCAGCAGGGCTCCGGTGCTGGCCCGGGTGCCTGAACCGGGCTCGCGCAGCAGCCAAGCTTGGCGGGCCAGCCAGGGCACCAGCCTGCTGCCCGCCGGACCGGCGGCGTTGCTGTTGCCTGCCGCTTCGGCGGCGAGGCTGGGGGCCGCCACGACCACGAGCTGGTGCGGGCGGACGGCAAGGACCCGGACGTCCCAGCCCGGTTCGGGCCGGCCACCGAGCACCAGGTCCACCTGATGCCGGTCGAGCAGGGCCCGGACCCGGTCCCTGTTCCCGGCCTCCAGCCGGATCCCCATCTGCGGATGGCGCGACCGGAAGCCGCTGAGCAGCCCGGGCACGATCTGCTCGGCCGCGGTGGTGACCGCCGCGATGCGCAGTTCGCCGCGCTCCGGGTCCGCCGCCGCGGCGGCGGCCAGCCCTGCCTCGTCGAGGAGGCCGAGGATGCGCCGGACGTAGCCGGCGTACGCCTGGCCCGCCTCGGTCAGCCGCAGGCCCCGGCCATCCGGTTGCAGCAGCGCCACGCCGAGGGATTTCTGCAGCGCCGCGAGCGATGCGGACACCGCGGCCTGGGTCACCACGAGTTCCTGGGCCGCGGCGCGGACCGAGCCGCTTTCCGCCACGGCCAGGAAGGTGCGCAACTGGTTCAGCGTCACCGGTGCTGCCCCACAGTGCGGTTCACTGGGCGGTTCACTGTGCGGCTCACTGCGTCCATCAGCATGGGACCTCCGTGCGGCTCACAGCCTGCGGCCACCGGTGGGGCTCACTGCCCGTAGATTCACTGCCGTGATCCACTGTGTGGCCCATCGGCCTGCTCATTATCAATCTAGAAGTTATCAGTTAATAGATATCCTAAAGTCTCGGCCAGACGAACGCCGACTCCGGCGGGCCTGGATCGAGGCGGTATCGAGTGACACACGCTGAGCCCGCCGGGCCGCGCCGGATCGAGGTGGCGCCGGAGCGCTTCACCGGCTGGATCGAGGCCTTCGGCGGACGGCACGGGGCGCTCTCGGCCGAGCCCGGCCCGGAGGTCGTGGTGGTCCGCGCGGCGGACGGGGCAGTCGCTGTCTGCCACCCGCCCTTCCCGCCGCTGGCCGCCGATCCCGGCACGGACGCAGCGAGCCTGGCGGCCCTGCTCGCGGCGCACGCGGCTGCCGACCGGACCGTCGGCGTCCTGCTGGTCCGGCTTGGCGGCTACGCGGCCGGGGTGTTCACCGGCGCCCCGCCGCAGCTGGCCGCCTCCAAGGTGGGCGCCCGCCTGGTGCACGGCCGCAGCGCCGCGGGCGGGCAGTCGCAGCAGCGCTTCGCCCGGCGCCGGGAGAAGCAGGCAGCCGAGGCGCTCGGCGCGGCAGCGGACACCGCGGTCGCGGTGTTCGGCCGCTATGGCAGCCCGCTGGATGCTGTCGTGCTGGGCGGGGACCGGCGGGCGGTAGCCGCCTTGCGGGAGGACCCCCGGCTGAGCCGCTACTTCGGCATCGCGGTGGAACGGTTCCTCACCGTGCCCGACCCCCGGCTCGCCGTGCTGCGGCAAACCCCCCGGATGTTCCGCTCCATCCGGATCCAGCTGACCGAGCCGGGTTAACCACTGGACTGGCAGGTACCCTGGAAAGTGCGCCCGCGGCAACGCCGCTTCTTCCCCTGATTTTGTTTGGAGTGGTTTCTGGTGATCGCCGCGACCGGCCTGGAGCTTCGCGCGGGCGCGCAGCTACTGCTGGCGGATGCGAGCCTCCAGATCGCCCCCGGTGACAAGATCGGCCTGGTGGGCCGGAACGGCGCCGGCAAGACGACCCTGGCCCGGGTGCTGGCGGGCGAGGGCCTGCCCGCAGCGGGCACGGTGCGCCGCGGCTCGTCCATCGGGTACCTGCCGCAGGACACCCGGGTCGGTGACCTGAGCGGCGTGGCCATGGACCGGGTGCTGTCCGCGCGAGGCCTTGACGAGGTGCGCGCGGGGATGCGCAAGGCCGAGAAGCAGATGGCCGACAACGATCCACGGCGGCGGGACGCAGCCGTGCAGCGTTACGGCCAACTCGAGGAGCGCCTGCACACGCTTGGCGGGTACGCGGCCGAGGCCGAGGCGTCGTCCATCGCCTCCAGCCTCGGCCTGCCGGACCGGGCCCTCGGCCAGCCGCTGTCCACCCTGTCCGGCGGGCAGCGGCGCCGGGTGGAGTTGGCGCGGATCCTGTTCTCGGATGCGCGGACGCTGCTGCTCGACGAGCCGACCAACCACCTGGACGCGGACTCGGTGGCGTGGCTCCGCGATCACCTGGGCTCATTCCGCGGTGGCCTCGTGGTGATCAGCCACGATACCGACCTGCTCGACACGGTGGTCAACAAGGTGTTCCACCTGGACGCGGAGACCGCCACGCTCGACATCTACAACCTGGGCTGGAAGGCGTACCTGCTGCAGCGGGAGACCGACGCCCGCCGGCACAAGCGGGAGCGGGCGAACGCGCAGCGCGAGGCGGCCTCCCTGCAGGCGCAGGCAGACAAGATGCGGGCCAAGGCGACCAAGGCGAAGGCCGCCCAGGGCATGCAGCGGCGAGCGGAACGGCTGCTGGCCGGGGTCGCCGCCGAGCGTGGCCCGCAGCGGGTGGCCCGGCTGCGCTTCCCGGACCCCGCGCCGTGCGGGCGGACCCCGCTGACCGCTGCCGACCTGTCCAAGTCCTATGGCTCGCTCGAGGTCTTCGCCGGTGTCGATGTGGCGGTGGACCGGGGCAGCAGGATCGTGGTGCTCGGCCTCAACGGAGCGGGCAAGACGACGCTGCTGCGCCTGCTGGCCGGCCTGGAAACGCCCGACACCGGTCAGGTCAGGCCCGGACACGGCCTGCGGCTCGGCTACTACGCACAGGAGCACGAGACGCTGGACGGCGGTCGCACCGTGCTGGAGAACATGCGCACGGCCGCGCCCGGCCTGATGGACGCCGAGCAGCGGCGCATCCTCGGCTCGTTCCTGTTCTCCGGCGACGCGGTGGACAAGCCGGCCGCGGTGCTCTCCGGCGGGGAGAAGACCCGGCTCGCGCTCGCCCTGCTCGTCGTCTCGGGGGCCAACGTGCTGCTGCTCGACGAGCCGACCAACAACCTGGACCCAGCGAGCCGGGACGAGATCCTGGCCGCACTGCGGCGCTATCAGGGCGCGATAGTCCTGGTCACGCACGATGAGGGCGCTGTGGAGGCACTGGCGCCGGAACGGGTGATCCTGCTCCCCGACGGCGTGGAGGACACCTGGAACGAGGCCCTCGCCGACCTGGTGGCCCTAGCGTGATGCGCAACCCAGGGCTGGGCGAAAAAGAAGTGATCACTTACCTGGATGTAGGTAGCCGATCCCGTCCTGATGCGTGATCATGGCGAGAGACGTAACGCAGCGGTCACTTCAGTTCACGGGAGGTACGCGTGGCAGAGACCACCCTCAAGAAAGGCACCAGGGTCACCGGTGCCGACCGCACCAAGCTGGCGTCGGACCTGAAGAAGAGGTATGACGCGGGGGAGAGCATCCGGTCACTCGCCGCCTCGACCGGCAGGTCGTACGGATTCGTGCATCGCATCCTGTCCGAGAACGGCGTCTCGCTGCGTGGCCGCGGCGGCGCGACCCGGGGTAAGGCACGGGCGAAGCGCTGAGGAGCAGATGACCGCCGGGCTGCCCGACCTCGCCCGCGCCGGGCTGCGCTTCGACGTCGACGCTCCTGCCCGGGGAGCGGCCACGATCACCCTTGACAACGCGGCGCGGCGCAACGCCATGACCCCCTCGCTGTGGCACGGGCTCGCCGCGATCGGCGCCGTGCTGCCGTCCCAGGTGCGGGTGGTGGTGGTGGGCGGTGCGGGCCCCTCGTTCTCCGCCGGGATCGATCTGCGCCTGTTCACGCCGGAGGGCGTGCCCGGCGAGGACCCGCTGCCCAATGCGGGCGATCCGGGTTTCGACGAGTGGATCGCCTCGTGCCAGGCCGGGTTCAGCTGGCTGCGCAACCCGGCCATCGTGAGCGTGGCCGCCGTCCGCGGGCACGCCATCGGCGGCGGATTCCAGCTCGCGCTGGCCTGTGACATCCGGGTGCTGGCGGACGATGCGCAGTTGTGCATGAAGGAGCCAGCGCTCGGCCTGGTTCCCGATCTGACCGGGACGAAGCCACTGGTGGATATCGTCGGCCTGCCGCGGGCCATCGAACTGTGCCTCACCGGGCGCAGCGTGGGGGCCGCCGAGGCCGCCGGTCTCCGGCTGGCCGAACTGGTGGTGCCCGGAGCTGAGCTGGACGCTACGGTCGGTGACCTGGTGGCCGCGCTGCTCGCGGTGGATCCCGCGGTGGCGCGGGCGACCAAGGAGTTGCTGCAGCAGGCGCCGGCCAACACCGCGGACCAGCAGGCCGCGGCGGAACGCCGGGTGCAGACCGCGCTGCAGCGGGCGCGCCTCGCGCTGTTAGCCCGGGGGGGCGACCCCCCGGGACCCCCCGCGAGTCGCCAGTTCGCCCTCAGCGGACCCGGGAAGATCCTGGCCCGGAAGGAGGTTGCTCCGCTCATGTACGCAGCGAACTGGCACGCTATGCGCGGGTTCTCGCGGGACAGTTCCGTGACCCACCAGCGGATCAAGCCGGGCACGGTGCGCAGGATCATGTCCTACGCCAAGCCTTACCGCAGGGAGCTTGCCCTCTTCCTGGGCATGACCGCGTTGTCCGCGGTGGCTGTGGTGGCTGTCCCGCTGCTCCTGAGGACCATCGTCAACGGTGTCCTGGCCAGTGATACAGCCCTGGTCATCGGGGTGGCGGGCGTCGTCGCGGGCCTCGCACTGGTCAGCGCGCTGCTCGCCGTGGCGCAGCGCTGGTATTCGGCGAGAATCGGTGAGGGGCTGATCTACGACCTGCGGACCCAGGTGTTCCGGCACGTTCAACAGCAGCCGATCGCCTTCTTCACCCGGGCGCAGACGGGGTCTTTGGTCAGCAGGCTGAACAGCGACGTGATCGGCGCGCAGCAGGCACTCACCTCCACGCTTTCCTCGGTGGTGTCCAACGCACTGACCCTGATGCTGGTGCTGGTCGCCATGTTCAGCCTGTCCTGGCTGGTCACCGTGGTCGCCCTGGTGCTGCTGCCGGCTTTTGTCATCCCGGCGCGGCTGATCGGGCGCCGGCTGCAGCGTTACACGAGGGAATCGATGCAACTGGACGCGGCGATGGGCTCCACCATGACCGAGCGGTTCAACGTCGCGGGCGCGATGCTGGTGAAGCTTTTCGGCAAGCCGGAGCAGGAGAGCGAGGTGTTCGCCGGGCGGGCCGCCCGGGTCAGGGACATCGGCGTGGTCACCGCCATGTACGGCGGGACGCTCTTCATCGCGCTGACCTTGCTGGCCTCGATGGCCACCGCGGTGGTCTACGGGCTGGGCGGAACGCTGGTCATCCACCACGCCTTCCAGCTCGGCACGCTCGTCGCGCTCACCGCGCTGCTGGCCCGGCTCTACGGCCCGATCACCGCGCTGTCCAATGTCCAGGTCGACGTGATGACCGCGCTGGTCAGCTTCGACCGGGTCTTCGAGGTGCTGGACCTGGAGCCGCTGATCCAGGAGAAGCCCGGCGCGGTCCCGCTGCGCAGTGCTCCTTCCACTGGGGCTCCGTCCGGTAACGGCCTGCCCAGCGCCGCCCCGGCCGTCGACTTCGACCACGTCTCGTTCCACTATCCCGCGGCCAGCGAGGTGTCACTGGCCTCGCTCGAGTCGATCGCGCTGCCCGTGCCCGAGCAGGCCGGGCCAGCGCAACCCGTGCTGCGCGAGGTCTCCTTCACCGCGCCCCCCGGGCAGCTGACCGCGCTGGTCGGGCCCTCCGGCGCCGGCAAGACCACGATCACCCACCTGGTGTCCCGGCTCTACGATCCCGACCAGGGCGCGGTGCGCATCGGCAGTCAGGACCTGCGCGACGTCACCCTCGACTCGCTGCACGACGCGGTGGGGGTGGTCACCCAGGACGCGCACATGTTCCACGACACGATCCGGGCCAACCTCAGCTACGCGCGGCCCGGGGCCACCGAGGCCGAACTCGTCGCGGCGTGCCGGGCAGCACAGATCTGGGAGCTCATTGCCGCATTGCCGGACGGCCTCGACACCGTGGTCGGGGACCGCGGGTACCGGCTGTCCGGGGGCGAGAAGCAGCGGCTGGCCATCGCCCGGCTGCTGCTCAAGGCGCCCTCGGTGGTGGTCCTCGACGAGGCGACCGCGCACCTGGACTCGGAGTCCGAGGCCGCGGTGCAGGCCGCGCTGAAGACCGCGCTGACCGGGCGGACGTCGCTGGTCATCGCGCACCGGCTGTCCACGATCCGGGAGGCGGACCAGATCCTCGTCGTGGACGAGGGCCAGGTCCGGGAGCGCGGCTCGCACCTGGAGTTGCTGGCGGCGGACGGGCTCTACGCGGAGCTGTACCACACCCAGTTCGCCGGCCAGGAGCCCGCCCCAGCGCCCTGACGTCACGGCATTGACGTCCAGCGCCTGACGGTCCAGCGCCCTGACGGTCAGAAGACGCGCAGCGCGCCGCCGTCCACCGGGATCATGGCCCCGGTCAGGTAGCCGGCGGCGGGGGAGAGGACGAACGCCGCGATCCGGCCGAACTCCGGCGGCTCCCCGTAGCGGCGCAGCGGGATGCTGGCCGTCGCGGTGGCCTCGACCTGGGCCGGGTCGCCCTGGCGGGCATCGCGTTCGCGGAGCCGGTCGGTGGCTATCTTGCCCGGGAGCAGCCCGTTGACCCGGATCCCGCGCGGTCCAAGCTCGTCGGAGAGAGTCTTGGCGACCCCGGCGAGGCCGGGCCGCAGGCCGTTGGAGATGGCCAGCGAGTCGATCGGGGACCGCACGGATGAGGAGAGCACGAACGCGATCGAGCCGCCGTCGGCGAGCTCACTGCCCAGTGTCCGGGCCAGCCGCACCGCGCCGAGGAAGACGCTCTCGAACGCGGCACGCCAGGCCTCGTCCGTGGTGTCCGCGGCCGTGCTGCCGGGCGGCCCGCCGACGCTGATCAGCGCGCCGTCGAGCCTGCCGAACGCCGCCCTGGCCGCGGCGACCAGGCGCGCCGGCGCGGCCGGATCCGCGTTGTCGGCGGGGACCCCCACCGCCTGCCCGCTGCCGAGGGCCTCGGCTGCCCGCGCCGTCTGCTCCGGGTCGCGGGCGCTGAGCAGCACCCGGGCGCCGTCGGCGACAAGGGCCGCCGCGGTGGCGTAGCCAAGGCCGCGGCTGCCGCCGGTCACCAGGTAGGCACGGTCACGCAGGCCAAGATCCATGCGAGTTCCCCCTTCAGCCGCCGTATCCCACGCGGCGGAGTTCCTCGCCGGCGATGGCCTCGATCTCCCCGGCCTGCGCCGGAACGAGCAGCCGGCGCCAGGAACCTGGCTCGGCCAGTGACGGGCGGCCGGGAAGGGGCGGCTCGAGGATGTGCACCGCAGTGCCGAGGAAGTCGGAGACGGCCGCCGCGGCGTCGGCGGGCTGGCGGATCACGTCCTCGTAGCGGAAGGTGATCAGCTGCCCGGGGGGCAGCCGGGCGCGCAGCCGCGCCATCTGGCGCACGGTGCCCCGCCAGCGCATCGCGCACTTGGCTGTCGGGGACAGCCCGGGCCACGCGGCCCGGTCGGCTTCGGCCTCCAGGCCCAGCAGCGGATGCGGGAACTCGGCGGCGATGTCCACGAAGCCCGGCCGGAACCAGCCGAGCACCGCAGGGTCGGCCAGCATCCCCGCCACCGCGTCACGGCCGTCCCGGATGATCTGGATGACCCGTGCGTCCGGGAACGCGTCGAGCAGCGCGTCGGCGCAGTACATCAGGTCGGGGCTGGCGTCCCCGTACCGGGTGACGGCCCGCTGGCTCACGCACGGGCCGACGCCGTCAATGCGGCCGGCCTCGCGGCACTGCTGGGTGCAGCCCAGGCAGCAGTCGGCGGTGACCTGCCAGGCCTGGGCGAAGGCGTCCCGCAACACGGTGGCGGCGGCCTCTGGCCGGCCACGGGAGATCGACGGCCTCCTGGCGAAGGCCTGCACCACGGGGATGACCCAGCGCTGGCCCAGGGTGAAGTGGAAGCCGGCCGACCGCTTCAGTGACCGGGCCAGCAGCCCGGTACCCGAGCACGGGGCGCCGATGACGAAGACCGGCTGACGCACCTTACGCCCGTTGACGACCAGGATGTGCGGGCGCGGCGATTGCGCGGACGCCCTGGCGGGGCTGGGTGACACGGCGCCCGGCGGGGCCTGGCGGTGACCGCCCGGATCGGCGGCGGGGCGGGGGGCCGCTGTCACGGCCCGCCGTGCCGCAGGTCGGCCGGCGTGTCCCCGGCCGCTGAACGGCAGTGCGCGCCGGTGTGCCGGTCCAGGTTGAGCGCGGTCTGGATGAGTGGCACATGGCTGAACGCCTGGGGCGTGTTGCCCACCTGCCGCTTGTACCTGGGATCGTATTCCTCGCTGAGCAGGCCCAGGTCGTTGCGCAGCGCCAGCAGCCGTTCGAAGAGCTCGCCTGCTTCGTCCGTACGGCCGATCATCTGCAGCGCGTTGGCGAGCCAGAAGCTGCAGGCCAGGAAGGCGCCCTCGCTCCCGGGCAGGCCGTCCGGGCTGGCCTGGCCACCCGTCGCCTCGGCCAGCTGGTATCTGCGCACCAGCCCGTCGCTCATCAGCTCGCGCTGGATGACCTGCACGGTGGAGACGACCCGTGGGTCATCGGGGGGGAGGAAGCCGACCTCGGGGATCAGCAGGACCGCGGCGTCCAGTTGCCGCGAGCCGTAGTACTGGGTGAACGCGCCGCGGTCCGGGTCGTATCCCTTCGCGCAGATCTCGCGGCCGATCTCGTTGCGGATGGCCTGCCACCGGGCCGCCGGGCCGGGCAGGCCGGCCGACGCTACTGCGGCCGCGCGGTCGAAGGCGACCCACGCCATCACCTTGGAGTGCACGAAGTGCCGCCGCGGGCCGCGGACCTCCCAGATCCCCTCGTCCGGCTCAGCCCAGTGCTTCTCCAGGAAGCCGAGGAGAGCGCGCTGCACTGACCAGGCATGCCGGTCAACCGCGATGCCGGACGTGCGGCCCAGCGTGAGCGCGTCGATCACTTCCCCGTACACGTCAAGCTGGCGCTGGTTCACCGCCGCGTTGCCGATCCGCACCGGCGCCGAGTTCTCGTACCCGGGCAGCCAGTCCGCCTCCCACTCGGCGAGCCTGCGCTCGCCGGCCACCCCGTACATGATCTGGACGTCCCGCGGGTCCCCGGCCACCGCCCTGGCCAGCCACGCCCGCCAGGCGAAGGCCTCCTCGGTGTACCCGGTGCGCAGCAGGGCTTCCAGGGTGATGGTGGCGTCCCGGAGCCAGCAGTACCGGTAGTCCCAGTTGCGCACCCCGCCGAGATCCTCCGGCAGCGACGTGGTCGCCGCGGCGACGATGCCCCCGGTGGGCTGGTACGTGAGCGCCTTCAGCGTGATCAGGGAGCGGATGACGGCCTCGCGGTAGCTGCCCTGGTAGGTGCAGCGGGATACCCAGTCGTCCCAGAACCGCTTGGTGGCGACCTCTGCCTGGTGCGGGTCGGTCACCTCCGGGGCGCCCTTATGCGAGGGCATCCAGCTCAGCACGAAAGGAACGCGCTCACCGGCCTCGACCGTGAACGTGGCCTGGTGCGCGAAGCTGTGCCCGGTCAGCGTGACCGGAGTGGCCAGCCAGAGCGCGTCCGGGCCGGCCACGCCCAGCACGTTGCCGTCCAGTCGGCGCATCCAGGGCACCACCTGGCCGTAGCCGAACCGCACCCGGAACACGACGTCCATGTCGACGGATCCGGCCAGGCCCTCGACGATGCGCACCAGCGTCGGCGTCTTGCCGTCGCGGGGCGGCATGAAGTCGGTGACCCGGACGGTGCCCGTCGGGGTGCGCCACTCGGTGTCCAGGATCAGCGTGTCCCCCCGGTAGCTGCGGGTGACGCGGATCCCGCTGTCCCGCTGCCGGCTCGCAGGCTCCTGACCAGGCCCATCGGCGGCACCGGCCGGCGCGATCCGCCACCGCCCGTTGCGCTCGGTGCCGAGCAGCGCGGCGAAGCAGGCGGGTGAATCGAACCGGGGCAGGCACAGCCAGTCCACCGAGCCGTCGCGGCTGACCAGGGCCGCCGACTGCATGTCGCCAATGAGCGCATAATCCTCGATCATGGCTGGCACGGTACCTCCCGGTGGGGGCCGCATTCCCGGCGGCGCGGCTGGCAGCGGCACCAGTGGCCCGCCCGCATGCTTCCTCCTGCCCGTACCGTACTCGGATCCCGCGGGCGCCCGCTGCCAGTGACCGATCGTAAGCTGTCCACCGTGCACCCACTTCGCAGGCATTATCCCGGCGCCAGGCGCCGTGCGCCGCGCGCGGCGGCCATTACGGTGGCCGCCATCGCCGCGCTGACAGCCGTCGGCGGGTGCGCCAAGTTCAACGCCGCGCTCGGCCGGCAGGAGGCGGTTGTCCAGTTCAAGACCGGCACGACCGACGCCACCCGGCTGAAGGTACGGGCAGCCTGCTCGCACATACCCGCGGCGAAGCCGGAAGCGCTGCCGACCGATCACCTGGCTTCAGACATTCTGTACGACGTCCGCTACCGGGTGGACAACGCGACCAACGCCGAGATGGCCCAGCTTGAGCAGTGCCTGCAAAAGTACCCCTCGGTGGTCGGAGTTGACATTCAAACACCTGGTGATAGCTGACGCCTGCTGCCCGGCTGGCATATTCTCCTGCGGGTGCTGGCTCTTTTCCGGACCCGCCCGGCCCGCCCTGCCCGCCCGTTGAGACACGGGGCGGCAGCGTGCGCGGCCCTGGCCGTGCTGGGCCTTGCCGGGTGCGCAAGAACAGCCCCGCAGGCCGCCGGGGACAGCCCGTCCAGTAGAGCCGCCGCGGCGATCGCGGCGCCGTCGCCCACGGTCAGCGCCACGCCGTCACCGACGGTGTCGCAGCAGCCCTGCGTCGCGCCGGACGGCTTCTCCTGCGCGATGGCGAGCCGGATCGCCGAGGTACAGCAGTATCTCGCCGGGCGCCCGGGACAGATCGGCATCGTGCTGCATGACCGCCAGACCGGTGCCACCTGGCGGAACGGGGCCGCGTACACCGACCTTCCTGCCGCGTCCACGATCAAGCTCGCGATCGTGACCGACCTGCTGCTGCGCAACGGGTCCGGTGCGATCCAGCTGACCGGCGGAGACTGGAGCCTGATCCACAACGCGCTGCACGAGAGCTCGGACACCGCGGCCGACGCGTTGTGGCAGTCCTTCGAGGACGGCAGCTTCCTGCAGCGCATCCGGGCTTTCGGCATGCGCAACGCGTACTTCACCACGCCGAGCGCGCCCTACTGGGGCTTCATGTACTGCTCGGCCAGCGACCTGGACCACCTGATGAACTACGTGCTGGACAGCATCCCGACCGGTGCGCGGCTGTACATCACCCGGCAGATCCAGCATGTCGCGCCGATCCAGCAGTGGGGGGTCTGGGGTGCCGGGCCGCAGAACCAGCCGGGCAACAAGGACGGCTGGGAAGATGACGGCGGTACCTGGATCACCAACACCGTCGGGTTCGCCGGCCCGGACGCCCGGTACACCCTGGCGATCATGTACGACACCGCGGGCAGCCGGGGCTTCCACTACGGCAGCACCACGCTGAGCCAGGTGGCGTCGCTGCTCTTCCAGGGCCACCTGGGGCCCGCGCCCACCGCCGAGGCCACGCCCTGAGCCGGGCGGCCTGGTTCGCGGCCAGCGGCGCCCTGGCGGTCATCCTGCTGGCCGGCTGCGGGCTGGCCGGCGGGCAGGGCGGCGCCACGCCCGCCGCGCGGTCCGCCACGGCGCTGTCCTCGACGGCGCAGGCATCCGCGGCGGGCGGCGCCAGCCCCGCCGCCGGGCCGTCCGCCCAGCCCGCGGATTCCCGCTGCCAGCGCGGCGGCCCGGGCAGGTACCGCGGGTTCTCGTGCCCGATGCGGGAACGGATCGCCGCGGTGGAGCGGTTCCTGCGCAGCAGGCCCGGCATGATCGGGATCGTGCTCCGGGACCGGACGACCGGGGCGGTATGGCGGAACAAATACGCCGGCAGCCAGATCTACCTGGCGTCCACCAGCAAGCTCGGCATCGCCGTGACACTGCTCATGCAGGACCGGGCGGGCGTCATTCACCTGTCCGGTGCCGACCGGGCGGAGCTGCAGGAGATGCTGCACGTGAGCTCGGACACGGCCGCCGACGATCTGTGGTTCAAGTACGGGGCGTCCTTCTACACCAGCTTCTTCCCCCGGATCGGGCTCACCACCGTGCACTACCTGCCGATGCAGGGGGTGACCGGGCCGTACTGGGGCGAGGTGACCGGCACGCCCGATGACCTGGACCGGCTGATCAACTATGTGCTCGGCGCGATGCCCGGGCCGCTGCGCGGCTACCTGGTCGGCCAGCTCCGCCATGTCGGCACCGTCCAGCACTTCGGAGTCTGGGGGGCCGGCCCGGCCAATCAGCCGGGCAACAAGGACGGGTGGTCGGTGGAGCAGCCCGGCTGGATCATCGACTCGGTCGGCTTCGCCGGCCCCGGTGCCCGGTACACGCTGACGATGATGAACAGCCTCGAGGGGCAGGGAAACTACACCGACGGCACCGACACCGTGACCCAGGTGGCGGCCATCCTCTTCCAGGGGCATCAGATCCCGGCGCCCACGTTGCGTGCTACTCCGTAACCGCGTCCCGGGAGGCGGGTGATCGGCGAATTCGGGGTCGATTTCGGGCGCCCGCGCGGGATGGACTCCGCGCAGACCGTGGAACTGGCCATCAAGATCAAGGACCGGCTGCGCGAGGAGGTGATCCGCCATGGCAGCTGACACCTCGGCAGCTGACACCTCGGCGACCGGGGCCGGCGCATCGCCACCCGGGCCCGCTGGCACGCCGGACGCCGCGCTCGCCGCCCTGGACAACCTGGACCTGGTACCGCGGCAATCCCCGCGGCGGATCGGCGAGAAGATCTGGAGTGCTGCCTCAGGATCAAGCCGCTGCGCGCGGCGGTCGGCTCACTGATCACGGCGCTGCAGACGCTGCCGTCCATCGTCTGGGTCCCGTTCGCTGGGCCTTTGCCTGGCACGGCCTGATGGCGGGGGAGATCGTCGTGATCATCCTTGGCCAGCCGTCGCTCGGCGTGCTGCTGAGCAACGACCAGGATCAGGCGGACATGGCCGGGGCCATCTCGATCATCATCGTGATCCTGGTGATCGGCATCGCGGTGGATCTGCTGTTCAACGTCGTGAACGGCCGGATCCGGCGCCGCTGGGGGGTCGCCGACAACAGCAGCAGCAGCAACGCGTAACGGCGTCAGCCGGGCCTGGCCGCGAGCCGGTGCGGCGCGGTGTAGACGTTCATCGACGAGCCGCGCAGGAAGCCGACCAGCGTCATGCCGGACTCCTCGGCGAGTTCGGCGGCGAGCGACGACGGCGCCGACACGGCGGCCAGCATGGGCAGCCCGGCCATCAGGGCCTTCTGGGTGAGCTCGAACGAGGCGCGGCCACTCACCAGCAGGACGCAACCCGTCAGCGGCAGCCGTTGCCCGCGCAGCGCCCAGCCGATCACCTTGTCCACGGCGTTGTGCCTGCCCACGTCCTCACGCAGGGCCAGCAGGGTCCCGTCCGCGGTGAAGATCCCGGCGGCGTGCAGCCCGCCCGTGCTGGCGAACACCCGCTGCGCGTCGCGCAGCCGCCCCGGCAGGCCGGCCAGCACGCCGGGCGCGACCCGCACCTGGTCGGCGGACACGTCGTAGCAGGCGCGGACCCGGATCGCCTCGATGCTCTCCTTGCCGCACACCCCGCACGCGCTGGTGGTGATGAAGTTCCGCCGCATCCGCTCGCCCGGCGGGCTGGCCCCCGGGGCGAGGGTCACGTCGGCCACGTGGTCGTCGCACATCTTGATCTGGGACAGATCGTCGGGCGAGCGGACCAGGCCCTCGGTGGCCAGGAAGCCGGCGGTCAGGTCGATGTCGTCACCAGGGGTGCGCATGGTCACGGTGAGCGGCTGCCCGCCGACCCGGATCTCCAGCGGCTCCTCCACGGCGAGCAGGTCGGCGCGCGGGCCCGTGCTCTGGCTGCCCGTGCTCTGGCTGCCCGGCACTGAGATCCGCAGCACCCGCCGTCTGGCCGTCCGCCCGGTCATGCCGCCTCCCGCAACGTGGTAGCCCTGGCCTGAGGCTACGTTGCTTCGCGGGCTTCGTCGCTGCGCGGGCCCGGGTTGACCGCTGTGACCGCCGGCACCGGGCGGCCGCGATCAGCAGACCTGCGAAGAGGACCAGGCCGGCCAGGACGTAGAGGTTGCCCGCGATCAGGTCGGCTCCCTGCCAGGAGTACTCCGGGTGGCGGCCGCTGGCCGACAGGCCGGACGTGGTCCCGGGTGGGTACCAGATCAGCCCCCAGGGGACGAGCGCGGCGCCACGGTTCCAGATGGCCGGCCAGCCGCCGAAGGCGAGCGCCAGCACGCCGGAGAACACCCATTCCGCCCACCTGAGCACACCGCGGGCGCGGACCGCGGTATCGGCGAGCAGGGCGAGCGCGGGCGCGATCCACACCCAGTGGTGGTCCCAGCTGATCGGGGACACCAGCAGCCCGGTGAGGGCGCAGGTGACCCAGCCCTGCACCGGCCGGCCAGCGGAGTGCAGCAGTGCGGCGGCGAGCAGCCCGGCGACGGCGGTCGCCGCGGCCAGGGCGAGCCAGCCGGGCGTGGCCGCGTTCACGCCGCCGGCGAGGCGGGTGAGCAGGCCGCGCAGCGACTGGTTCGCCTGGAAGCCGATGAAGCCGGTCCGGTCGGCGGCCAGGAAGTCCGGGCCGAGCCACCACTGCGCGGACGCCTGCGGCAGCGCGGCCCAGCCGATGGCCACTGTGCCGGCGAACACCGCGCTGGCGACGGCGGCCTGCCGGAATCTGCGGGTGAGCAGCAGGTAGGGGATGAAGATGAGCGGTACCAGCTTCACCCCGGCGGCCAGGCCGATGCCCGCGCCCTGCCACCGCCGGCCGCCGGGCCGGCCCAGGTCCCACACGACGAGGGCCATCAGCAGCAGTTCGACCTGGCCGACGTGCAGCGTGCGCTGGACCGGCTCGGTCCACAGCGCCGCGGCGGTGACCGCGCAGGCCAGGCCGAGCCGCCGCCTGCCATACCAGCCGAGCTGGCCGGCCGTCATCCAGACCGTGGCCAGCAGGGCCAGCAGGCTGGATACCGCCATCAGCCACATCGCCGCCGGCCAGGGGAACACCGTGGCCACGGCGAAGAGCAGCGCGGCGAACGGGGTGTAGGTGAACCGCGCGCCGGGCACCAGTTGCCAGCTGTACAGGCTGCTGGCATCGTGCAGCGCCACCAGCCCCGCGCCCCGGTACACCCGGAGGTCGAACCCGGCCAGCATCAGGCCGAGCGGGTGCGTCACGATGGTCGCCACGTACAGGCCGAACGCCGCGGCGAGGGCTAGCAGGCCGCCGAGCATCAGGACCCGGTTGCGGCGCTTGCGGGCCGCGGGTCCCGCGGGTCCCGCGGGTTGCTGCCCGGTGACCGTGCGCTCGGCGAGTGCCACGAAGCGTTTCCTCCCGGGGGCCAGGCGCTAGGGAGTGCTAACGCGGAGAACACTCATGATAACGATGAGTGACCAATCTAGGTGCCCGCAGCGGCCTGATCCCGCCTCCCCGCGCCCGTGCGCCAAGAAACCGTCAGCGCGGTGCTTTTAGCTCACCGGCGGATCAAAAAGCACCGCGCTGACAAAGCACCGCGCTGGCTAGCGGAGGATGACGGTGTGCGCGGCGCGCGGGACTAGTTCGCCGATCACTGGCGCGCCAGGGATCTCACCGGCGATCAGCAGGCCGCCCGATGTCTGGGCGTCCGCGAGGAGCAGCAGGTCCTCCTCGCTGAGGCCGCCGGTGTCGGTATGCGGTGCGACCCAGTCCAGGTTGCGCCTGGTGCCGCCGGGCACGTACCCCGCGCGCACCGCGTCGCGTGCGCCCTCGATCAGCGGTACCGCGGTGTGGTCAAGCACGGCCGACACGCCGCTCGCCCGGGCCAGCTTGAACAGGTGGCCGAGCAGCCCGAAGCCGGTCACGTCCGTGGCACAACGCACCCCGGCGGCCAGCGCCGCCCGGCTGGCCTCAGCGTTGAGCGTGGTCATTACAGAGATGGCCTGCTGCTGCACCTCGCCGGTCGCCTTGTGCCGTGAATTGAGCACCCCGCTGCCGATCGGCTTGGTCAGGCTGAGCGGAACGCCGGCCTGGCCAGCGTCGATGCGCAGCAGCGCGTCCGGAGCGGCCAGCCCGGTCACCGCCATGCCGTACTTCGGCTCGGGGTCGTCGATGCTGTGCCCGCCTGCCAGCAGGCAGCCGGCCTGGCGGGTGGCGTCCAGGCCGCCGCGCAGCACCTCGCCCGCGAGTTCGGCGGGAAGCTTGGCCCGCGGCCAGCCGAGCAGGTTCAGCGCGATCAGTGGCTCACCGCCGACCGCGTAGATGTCGGACAGCGCGTTGGTCCCGGCGATCCGGCCGAACGTGTAGGCGTCGTCCACCACCGGGCCGAAAAAGTCGGCGGTGGCCACGATCGCCCGGCCGTCGCTGATCCGCACCACGGCCGCGTCGTCCCCGTGGTCGAGGCCGATGAGCAGGTCGCCCGTGCTGCCGGGGGTGCCAGTGCTGCTGGGGACGCCAGTGCTGCCCAGGCCGGCCGGCCCGGCCAGCATCGCCGCGACCACTTCCTCCAGTTCGCCTGGCGGGATCTTGCATGCGCAGCCCCCGCCGGTCGCGTACTGGGTCAGCCGGACTCCCGCGGAAACGGTCATGCACGCACTCTAATCGGCCGCCACCTTGCGGCGCCGGCGAGGACGTGGTGGCATTCCAGGGAGCCATTCAGGAGTTGAGCCCGGCGGGGCCACACCAAGCGGAGGTTAGCCGTGACCACAGAGGTTCTCCGGCAGCGGGCTGAGATCGAGGAATCGATCAAGGGCAGGACCATCTGCGACCAGTTCCGGCTGACCGCTGAGCAGTCCGGGGACGCGCCCGCCCTGTCCGACGGGAGCCAGGGCGGCTGGCAGACCATCACCTGGGCGCAGGCCCGGCAGCAGGCCATGGAACTTGCGGCCGGCTTCATCGCGCTGGGCCTGGCGGCCGGTGACCGGGTCGCGATCATGATGCCCAACCGGATCGAGCACGTGCTGGCGGATCTGGGTGCCGTGCACGCCGGGGGAGTCCCGGTCACCTTTTATGCCACGCTTGCCGCCGAGCAGGTCGGCTTCGTGGCGGGGGACTGCGCGGCCCGGATCGCGATCCTGGACGGCGCGGACCAACTGGGCCGCTGGGAGCCGGTCATGGCCAGCCTGCCCGGGCTGGAGAAGGTCATCGTCCGGGACGCCGCCGCCTGCCCGTCCGGCGAGCAGTACCTGACCTGGGCCGACTTCACAGCGCTGGGCCGCGAGCGGCTGGCTGCCGCCGCGGACCTGGTCACCGAGCGGCTGGCCGCGATCACTCCCGACGATCCGGTGACCCTGCTGTACACCTCCGGGACGACCGGCAACCCCAAGGGGGTCTTGCTCACCCACCGCGGTGCGCTCTACGAGGTGGCCGCGGGAGAGCAGCGCGGGAGCATCACGCCGGGTGTCCGCTGGGTTTCCTATCTGCCGATGGCGCATATCGCGGAGCGCATGTTCAGCATCTACATTCCGCTCAGCACCGCCGGCCACGTGCACTTCTGCCCGGACGTCAAGGAACTGGTCAAGGTGGTCGGCGAGGTCCGCCCCACGGCCTTCTTCGGCGTGCCCAGGGTCTGGGAGAAGATCCGGGCCGGAATCGAGGCGCTGCTCGCCGCCGAGCCGGACGAGGGCAGGCGAACCTCCATCGCGCAGGCCATGGACGTCGGGCGCAGGTACGTGGAGAGCTGCCAGTTCGGCCGCACGACGCCCGCCGGGCTGGCCGCCGCGTTCGGCCAGGCGGACGAGAAAGTGCTGGCGCCCATCCGCTCGCTGCTCGGCCTCGGTGAGGCGGCAGTGGTGTCCAGCGCGGCTGCCCCGCTGCCTCCCGACGTGGCAGCCTTTTTCGCCGGGCTCGGCATGAAGATCCTCGATATTTACGGGATGACCGAGACCACCGGGGCGTTCGCCTTCAATACGGAGGCGGAGTTCAAGCTCGGCACGGTGGGGCGGCCGCTCCCCGGCATCGAGGTCATCATCGCCCCGGACGGGGAGATCCTGACCCGCGGGCCGCTCAACACCCCCGGCTACCTGAACCGGCCCGACCTGACGGCCGACCTGATCGACGCCGACGGCTGGCTGCACACCGGCGACATCGGCAGCCTGGACGACGAGGGTTTCCTGTCCGTGGTGGACCGCAAGAAGGAACTGATCATCACCGCGGGCGGGGAGAACGTGCCACCGGCCGCCATCGAGAGCCTGCTGGTGGCGCATCCGCTGATCGGCCAGGCCCTCGCCTACGGCGACCACCGGCCCTACGTGGTCGCGCTGCTCACGCCGGACGCGGAGGTGGCGCCCGCCTGGGCCAAGGCCCGCGGCATCGAGGCGGATTCGCTGGCGGCACTCGCCCAGAATCCGGCGGTGCTGGCCGAGGTCGGCGAGGCCGTGGCGGCCGCGAACGAGCAGCTTGCCAGGGTCCAGCAGGTCAAGCGGTGGCGGCTGCTGCCGGTGGAATGGACGGCGGAAAGCGAGGAACTGACCCCGACGCTCAAGCTCAAGCGCCGCGTGGTGCACGCGAAGTACTCCGACGACATCGACACCCTCTACGCGGGATAGGGTCATCACCGGAGGCGTCCGGGTGCCTGGTGGCCCTCCCGGTCTTCAAAACCGGTGGGCGGCGCACAGCGTCGCCGGCGGGTTCGATTCCCGTCCGCCTCCGCCACCTGCGTGAGTTCCGCTCCGGAGCAGCCCGGCCCAGCCGCTGTGGACGCTGTTTCCATGATCGAAATGCCCGGATGTGGCTTCTGAACCTGGCCGGCCGAGCGGTCCCCTCAGCAATTCGCCGCGTTTGGGCCAAATGGCGTTGAGGAAGTGACCATGGCCCTCTGGGCTTCCGGCGGCAGCAGACCCAACCATAAGTCTCAATGCGGCCGGGCGGCCTCCTGCGGATGACGTCATGGCCGCAGCTTCGCGGCCCCCGCTGCCTCCGGTGAAACCCGGGTTCTCCGCCCGGCGTACAGACATGCTTCCGCTCTGGAAAGGCCAGCGCGGATTGAGGGGGAACGAATGAACATCAGAATGCGAATCGCCGCAATGGCGATCGCAGGAGTCGGAGCCCTTGGGCTCGGCGTGGGGATGGCGCGCACTGCGCTTGCTGGCACCGGCCCAGGCACGGTCACCGCGGTCACCCATGCGGCTGATCACCCGGACACGACCAACGTCTCTGGCTCGGCGACCATCAATGACCCGAGCCGGGGGCCAGTCTGGGCCTTCGACAACCTGTCCGTCAGGTTCACCGTGACACCTGGGTCTACGGGTGCAGATGGCGGCAACTACTCCGTGCTCATCACCGACAACGGCAGCTTCGCAGGCTTCGCCAACCCGAGGACGGGGGACGCCTTGGTCAGCAACGGCTCGGTTCAGGGCACCATCCAGTACGACGTGTCCTCCGCCTCCGCGCCCGACCCGTCGCTCCTGCTCGCGCAGCAGCCTGGTGACAGCACGCACGACCAGGCTGGCCTCGCCGGCGCAACCACCACCGGCCACATGCTCAGCCAGCTGTTCGGCGGGAACGGGAACATCGTCGGTGGCGGCCACTACCGCTTCACCTACAGGCTGGTTGACGGCAGCGTGTACGTGCAGACCGGCTGAGACAGGAGGACGACCTGCCCGCCTGAGGGTTCTGCCGCCCAAGGATGAGTTCTGTCCTTGGGCGGCAGAACCATTCAGGAAGGAATAACGCGGCCGGGGTGGCGCTCACGGCGTGCCCGCCCGCCGCATCTGGAGGGAACGACTGAACCTGGCCGGGATAGCGGTCACATCCAGCGATCAGCGACCGGGGCGGGATGCCCGTGGTCCCCGGCCCGGTCGGTCAGGTCAGCGGAACCTGATGTGAATCACCGGATGCAGCTCGATGTCGTTCGGCGCCGCGCCGGTCACGTTGTGCTCCTCATCGAAGAAGCCGAGCCCGCGGATATTGATGCTCCGGTAGATGTAGTGCCAGGAGTAGAGGCTCACCCAGTACCGGCTCGTGACGGCGTACCGGGCGGACTTGATGCCGGTCTTCCACAGGGACGCCGAGCTTACGCAGCGCGGCCGGGGGATCTCCGCGATCATGCGCTTGCCCGTGGAACTGCGCAGCCGCAGATGCAGGTCGCCATCGTCTTCAAGCTTGACCGCGACCAGGGTCACCCGGTCGATCTGCCAGGTGTGGAACTCGGGCCACTTGATCCGGTGATTGCGCGCGTAGGATCCGAAGGAGGACGGCGGCGTCAGGTGATCCAAGTAGCCGACCGACGTGTAGGTGGTGGTCTGGGACACGCGGTAGCGGGTGGCGTCGGAGCCGGTCTTCACCGGCCAGCGCCAGACGCCGCAGGTGGTCGATGCCTGCGCGGGCTGCGCCTGGCTAATCCCGACCGCGAGCCCGGCTGCGGTAAGCCCGGCTGCCGCCAGCGCTGCGGTGGTCTTGTTCTTGATCCTGCTCTTCATGCTGGTCCTTTCCTCTGGTGTGATGACGCGGGCCAGGACCATACGGGTTACCCGGTCAGCGGCGTACATGACCACGACCGTGCGGCGGCGGCTTTCGCCGAGCTGCGGCACCGAGTTCGTCGTCACCAGGCCAGGCGGCCGGCCAACGGCCGTCGCGACGTGCGAGCACTGGGCGGGCACGCCCGGGTCGCTGGAGCTGACCTGGGGCGCGTCACGCAGATTCCGGCTCACTCCGCTGATCGCGGGCCCGGATGTGGCGGGCCGCCCGCCCGGTGCGGTTGGCGGATCGCGCCGATGGCGGGCTTGTCGCCCGTCGCCTACCTGGAGCTGATGCCCGTGCTGCCCGCCGAGCGCAGCGACTTGGTCAGGACCCAGCTGAGGAATCCGGCCGCCCCCAGCGGGAGCAAGCCGAGGATCAGCGCGTCCCAGGCGCTGCGGAACACCCGGCGGCGGTAATAGGACCATGGTGGCCAGCGCGGTCAGGATGTAGAAAACGGAGAACAGCAGCCCGGTCACCGCGATCACGTCGGAGAACGCGTTCTGGACCGAGGCGGAGGTGTGCCCGGCTGGCTCGGGCGGGGCTGAAGGATCAGCGTGCCCGGCCTCGATGCGCACGGTGTGACGCTCAGGTTGCCCACCGCGAGATCATAGCGGGCATTTCTGGGCCTTAAGCGATAGCTCCTGGCCGGTAATTTCCTACTTCGTCATGGGTTGTCGCGCCATGTTAACCGGCCATTTCGCATGCCGAACAAATCACGATAATCCCGGCATTATTACCGGACGCGTGAGGTGGCGCTCTGGCCGCCGCGCAGCCTGGGGCGGCTGGCGGCGAGTAGTGTCATGCCGTGGCGCAGATCTCCGGTGACCCTGGCCGCTGGCCGGATCTCCCCCCGGCGCCGCCGCCGCACGGCACCTTCCTCGCGTGGTACCAGGGTTGCCGCTGTGACCAGTGCGAGGCGAGCGGAGAGGGTTTCCTGCGTGAGTTGGCCCGGCGCAACGCCCAGCGGCGGGATCGGGCCGGGCCGGCCGCGGCGCGGTTGAGCGCTGACGAACGCGCCCACCTGGAGCCGGCTGTCCGTGCCCGGGGCTGCCCGTTCTGCGGTGCCCTGCGCTATCACCGCTGTCGTGATCCGCATTTCCCGCTGCACTTCACCGCGACCCATCCCGAGCGCGGTTCTGCCTGAGCGCCTGTTCTGCCTGAGCGCGGTTCAGCCTGGGGCCCGCGCTGGTGAGCGCTGGCGGCCCGGTGCGATCACCGGGGCGGCGCTACTTTCCGGTATTCGCGGAGCCGCGCCTCCAGGGCAGTGAGGTTCGGCGCCCATACATCGTCTAATCTGGCGGAGCCGTGCCGGCGGGCGGTGAAGCCGGTTCCCTTGCCGGGGCCCACGGGCCGGATCGACCAGAGCGGCCACCGGGTGCGGGTCGCCGCGAGTTCGGCGGCTGGCGTTGTGCTCATGCGTCCCCCCTGCTGATCACTTCTCTGACAAGAAGTCCTCGCTTACCTGTTCTCATTCCCGAGTCTGGCCACGCAAATTCCCGGACACAGGCGGAGGCTCTCCGCTCGTGTCGGCCCGCGCGGCCCGGCTCGCCGGTCAGCTAGCGCCGACCCGCGCCGGCCTGGCCCGCCTGCGCCACCCGATCCGCGCCAATGCACGCGGATGGGCCCGGCACGCGGGAGCATCCGCGTGCCGGGCCCATCATGCATGCCGGCGGCCTGAGCAGCCAGGACCGCGCCGCATAGGTCCTCCGTGGCGGGGCCTTGCTGCCTGGGTCTGGGCTGCCTGGGTCTGGGCTGCCTACTACCCTCGCGTCTGGCCGATAGGCAATGTGTGCCGGAGCAACTCCGCCAAAAGGCATGACAATTGGTGTCATGCACGATCTGGGCCAGCCACTGCGCCGTCGGGCTGCCGCCCGCCTCGTCGCACCGCGGCGGTGCGGGTAAGGTCACGCTCGTGGATGGCCGCCGGTTCGTTCCGCGCACCGATACGGTGCTGGCCGATCCACGGCTCGCCGCGGCCATACCGCGGCTCGGCCGGGCTCGGGTCAAGGCGTCGGTAGCGCGGGCACAGCAGCAGGCACGTTCGGGACAGATCAGCCCGGACGCGGTCGCGGACGTGGCGGTGGCCGGGCTGCCCCGGAACGCCACGTCCCTCGCGCCGGTGCTCAACGCGACCGGGGTGATACTGCACACCAATCTCGGCCGTGCGCCGCTGTCTGACGCGGCCGTCCAGGCCATGGCGGCCGCGGCCGGATACACCGACCTGGAGTTCGACCTGGCCGCCGGCACCCGGGGCCGCCGGGGAAGGGGCGCCCTGGCGGCACTGGCGGCCGCGGCGCCCGCAGCGCAGGCGGTGCATGTGGTGAACAACAATGCGGCAGCCCTGGTGCTGGCCGCGACCGCGCTGGCAGCGGGCCGGGAGATTATTGTCAGCCGCGGCGAGATGATCGAGATCGGCGACGGTTTCCGGCTGCCCGATCTGCTCGAGTCAACTGGTGCCCGGATCCGCGAGGTGGGTACCACCAACCGCACCACGCCGGCCGACTACGCCGGGGCGTGCGGGCCGGACACCGGTTTCGTGCTCAAAGTACATCCGTCCAACTTCCGCGTTGCCGGCTTTACCGCGCAGGCCAGCGTCGCCGAACTGGCCCGGCTAGACGTCCCGGTGGTCGCGGATATCGGCTCCGGCTTGCTTTCCCGGCATCCGCTGCTGCCTGACGAGCCCGATGCCGGCTCGTGGCTCCAGGCAGGCGCCGCGCTGGTCACTGCGAGCGGGGACAAGCTGCTCGGCGGACCGCAGGCCGGCCTGATTCTCGGCCGCAGCGACCTGGTGCGGCAGCTGGCCAGGCACCCGCTGGCCCGGGCGCTGCGGGTGGACAAGATGACGCTCGCGGCACTCGAGGCAAGCCTGACCGGGCCGCCGGTTCCGCTGGCGGCGGCGCTGGCCGCGGACGAGAAATCCCTCACCAGGCGGGCGCAGCAACTCGCGGCGCGGCTCGCTGGCGCCGGGCTCGACGCCCTGGCCGTGCCGAGCAAGGCGGCGGTAGGCGGCGGCGGTGCCCCGGGCGTGGAGTTGCCCAGCGCGGCGGTCAGCCTGCCTGCCGCGCTCGCGGCCGGGGCGCGCGACGGCGAATCGGTGCGGAGCGGGGACTTCCCGGCTGTCATCGGCAGGACGGAGGGCGGTCGCCTGCTGCTCGACTTGAAGGCTGTGCGGCCGGACGAGGACGACATCCTGGCCAGTGCCGTCATCGCCGCGGCCCGGCCCGCGGCCCAGCCTTACCGCGGTGCCGAGCCCCTGGTCGCGCCAGCGGTGCCCATGCCCGCGGAGACGGCACCTGCCGGGACGGCGCCCGCGGGGACCGCGGTGACCACGCCGGCAGTCACCGCTCCAGCGGTCGCGCCGCCCGTGGCCGAGTATCCGGCGGTTGCCTATCCACCGATGGGCAGCCCCGCGGTCGCCGGGCGCAGCGGCAACGGCACGGTGCCGACCGGGACTGCGCCGGCCGGGCCTGGTCCAACCCTGCTCGGGGCGCACGTGCCTCGGCTGCCCGGGCCCGGACCGGACGGGAACGGCGGCCCGGCCGTAGCTGGGCCGCCCGGCAACGGCGGCCCGGCCCCGGGCACGTGGTCCAGGGCCTGACGGCATGCAGGTCATCGCGACCGCCGGGCACGTCGACCACGGCAAATCCACCCTTGTCCGCGCGCTGACCGGGATGGAGCCGGACCGCTGGGCGGAGGAGCGGCGCCGCGGCATGACGATCGACCTGGGTTTCGCGTGGCTGACGCTGCCCTCGGGCGAGCAGGTCGCGTTCGTCGACGTACCGGGGCATGAGCGCTTCGTGCCCAACATGCTGGCCGGGGTCGGCGCGGTGCCCGCCGTGCTGTTCACCGTGGCGGCGGATGAGGGCTGGATGCCGCAGTCGGAGGAACACCTCGCCGCGGTGGACGCGCTCGGCATCACGCACGGCCTGCTGGTGGTGACCCGGGCGGACATGGCCTACCCGGGTGACGCACTGCACCAGGCGCTCGGCCGGATCGCCGCGACGAGCCTGGGCCAGGTGGAGGCCGTCGCGGTCAGTGCGGTCACCGGCCAGGGACTTCCGGAACTACTCACAGCACTGGACCGGCTGGCAGGCAGCCTGCCCGTGCCGGATCCGGATGCCCCCGTCCGGATGTGGGTGGACCGGGCGTTCAGCATCCGGGGGAGCGGAACGGTAGTGACCGGGACGCTGCCTGCCGGCACCATCGGCGGTCGGCAGGAACTGCTGCTCACCCCCTCTATGGAGGCTGTGCGGGTGCGCGGCATCGAGTCGCTGAAGCAACCGGTGCAGCGGGTCAGCGGGGTCGCGCGGGTCGCGCTCAACCTGCGCGGTGCGGACCGGGTGGGCCCCTCCCGCGGGATGGCACTGGTCGAGCCGCAGCGATGGACGCTCACCTCCGTGGTGGACGTACGGCTCGCCGCGGCGGCGCAGCGCCCACCGCAGCAGCTCACCGTGCACATTGGCTCAGCTCGGGTGACCGCGCGGCTGCGCCTGCTGGACGGCCGGTTCGCCCGGCTGGCGCTGCACCAGGCGCTGCCGCTGCACGTCGGCGACCGGCTGTTGCTGCGCGACCCGGGCTCCGCCGCCATCGCTGCCTCCCGCCAGGCTGCCTCCCGCCAGGCTGCCTCCCGCCAGGCTGTGTCGCCTCAGGGCGCGTCCGCACATGCCGCGCAACGGCAGGGGTGGCCGGCGCTGCTCGGGGTCACCGTGCTGGACGTCTCCCCGCCCGACTTCGGCCGGCGTGGTGCCGCTGCCACCGCAGCCCGCGAGCTGGCAGCCTGGCCGGCCGTACCGGCCGCGGCTGACCTGCTGCGGCGGCACGGACTGCTCCGGGCCAGTGCGCTGCGGGCGATGGGGATAGCTGACCTGCCGGCCCCGGTCGCCGGTGAGTGGCTGGCCGATCCCGAGCACTGGGCGGCACTTCGCCGCCGCCTGACGGGCTCCGTCCGGGCGCATGCGGCACGTGAGCCGCTCTCGCCCGGCCTGCCACTGGAAGCTGCCCGGGCCGAGCTCGGGCTGCCGGCCCGGCGGCTGGTGGAGGCCCTGGCCGAGTCCCCGCTGACAGTGCGGGAGGGCTGCGTGCGAGTGGAACGCGCGGGCGCTGATCAGGGTCCGGCACTGCCGGAACGGGTCCAGGCGGCGGTCCGCGCGCTCCGCGACGACCTGGCGCGGCAGCCGTTCGCCGCGCCCGACGCGGCGCGCCTGCGCGAACTCGGGCTGGATACCAGGGCGATAGCCGCGGCAGCGCGGGCCGGGCTGCTGTTGCGGATCAGTGAGCAGGTCGTGCTGGCGCCTGGTGCTGACGCCGAGGCGGCCCGCCTTCTCGCCCGGCTGCCCGGGCCTTTCACCGCAGCCGAGGCGCGGCAGGTGCTGGGCACCACGCGACGGGTCGCGATTCCGCTACTGGAATACCTGGACCGCAGGGGCACTACCAAGCGGTTGCCCGATGACCGGCGGACGCTGAACGGGACACCTTGACCGGCGGGGGCGCAGCGGCGGCCTGGCACCGCGGGAGCGGCGGTAGGCCGGAACGCGTTGAATATCCCAAGCTCTCAGCGGCCGTGCAGGCCGCGGCCGGCGAACCTGTCGCTGCTCCAGGCGGGTGCCTCGGCCGGGGGCTGATCGGAGCTGATCCACCGGGCGATCGTCTGCGCGGTCACCGGGGCGAGCAGGATGCCGGTGCGGTAGTGCCCTGAGGTCAGCCACGCGTTGCTCAGCCCAGGAATGCGATCGATGACCGGGAGCCCGTCGGGATGGCGCGGCCGGAAACAGAACCACTGGTAGGCAGCGCGCAGCCCGCGCAGTCGCGGGAGAGTCGTGTAGAGCCCGGCGAGGATGGCATCGATCACGTCCTGCCGCACCACCGGGCTCTCGTCCCCCGTGTCGAACGTCCCGCCGACCAGCAGCCGTCCGTCCTCCAGCTGGGTGGCCACCGGAGCCACGATGCCCGGCAGCCGCAGTGGCGCGGGCTCGGTGACCAGCAGGTGGCCCTTGACCCGCTCCCAGGGCACATCCAGATCCAGGCCGTCCAGCACGGGCGGCAGCCCGGTGGCGAAGACGACGGCGCCTGGCTGCACCTCGCCGGCGGTGGTATCGACCGAGACGATCCGGCCGCCGCGCACCGTGACGCCGGTGGCGGCGACTCCGGTCGCCACGTCGGGCAGTACAGCGGACAGCCGGGCCACCGAGCGCAGCGGGTTGACCCGGCCCTGGTGGTGGATCAGGGCACCCGCCATGGGCAGTGCCAGCCCGGGGATCAGCTCCGCCACGTGGCCGGGATCCAGCCACTCCACCGCGGGTGACTGGTGCGGTGCGAGGCCCCCGGCGTCAGGGGACAATCCGATCCAGTCGACGTCCGTCAGGCCTACCCCGCCAGGCCAGGTCCGCTCCAGCTCGCCCCACTGAGCCAGGCTGGCCCTGGCCAGGTCCACGAACGGCTCAGGATCGCTCCACTCGTGTATCTCCGGGGTGAGCAGGCCCGCGGCGCCGCCGGTCGCTCCAGAGCCCAGGTGGCCAGCCTCGACGAGCAGCACAGAGCCAAGGCCCGCCTGATGGCAGGCGGCTGCGGTGGCAACTCCGGCGATCCCTCCGCCGACGATGAGCAGATCAGGGTGCGGCTGCGGAATCGAACCAGCGCCGCGCCTCAGCTCGGCACGCTCCGCTGCGGTGAGCTGATCGAGCCAGACAGCAGTCTCCACAAGCACGACCCTATCTCTGCAGTCCCGGCTCAAGCATAACTCCCTACTTTAACAATCTTCTATCAAGACAATTTTCTCAACGGCGACGGGGCCGGGCGGCAAAGCTCCCCTCTACCAGTACAAGCGGCGTGCTGTCATGATCCGAGGAGGTGCCGCGGCGGCCACTCCGCAGCCGGCCGGCTGTCGGGCGCGTGATCGGCCGATCGGCGGGCAGCTGAGGTGGGACATAGGCTGGGGAACCATGCTGGTGTCCTGTCTGGCAGATGAAGGAGGTGATGTCCCGTTCTCGCCGACTCCTACGGACGCGTTGCGACCGACCTCCGGATATCCCTGACCGACCGGTGCAACCTGCGCTGCGCCTACTGCATGCCGCCGGAAGGCCTGGACTGGCTGCCGAACCCCGCGCTGCTCTCCGACGACGAGATCGTGCGGCTGGCCCGGATAGGGGTGGGCCACCTCGGCATCACGGAGATCCGCTATACCGGCGGTGAGCCGCTGCTGCGCCGTGGCCTGCCGGATATCGTCGCCCGAACCGCCGACCTGCGGCCACGCCCGGAGATCTCACTGACCACCAACGGGATCGGGCTGGCCCGGCTCGCCGAGCCGCTGCAGGCCGCCGGGCTCGACCGGATCAACGTGTCACTCGACACGCTCCGGCCGGAGACATTCCGGAAGCTGGCCAGGCGGGACCGGCTCGGTGACGTGCTGGACGGGCTGGCCGCGGCCGCCGCCGCGGGCCTGACCCCGGTCAAGGTCAACTCGGTGCTGATGCGCGGGCTGAACGACGATGAGGCTCCGGACATGCTCCGCTACTGCCTGGACCGAGGATATGAGTTGCGCTTCATCGAGCAGATGCCGCTCGACGCCCAGCACGGCTGGCGCCGCGAGAACATGGTGACGGCCGGCGAGATCCTCGACGCGCTGCGGCCTCATTTCAAGCTGACCGCGGCCGACCCGGCGGAGCGTGGCTCCGCGCCCGCCGAGACGTTCCTGGTGGATGACGGTCCCGCGCGGGTCGGCGTGATCGGTTCGGTCACCCGCCCGTTCTGCGGCACCTGCGACCGGGTCAGGCTGACCGCCGACGGGCAGATCCGCAACTGCCTGTTCGCCCGCGATGAGAGCGACCTGCGCGACCCGTTGCGCAACGGCGCCACCGATGCGGAACTCGCCGCGATCTGGCGGCAGGCTGTGGCGGTCAAACTGCCTGGGCACGGCATCAATGATCCGGGATTCCTGCAGCCAGCCAGGCCGATGTCCGCCATCGGCGGCTGAGCAGGAGGACCGGTGCCGCCGCCCCCGCTCATCTTCGACGCGATCGTCCTGGCCGGCGGCCATGCCTCGCGGCTGGGCGGCGTGGACAAGCCGGGGCTGGTCGTGGGCGCGCGGACGCTGCTCGCCTCGGTGGTGTCAGCCGCGACGGCGGCGGGCGCCGGGCGGGTCGTCGTGGTCGGCCCCCAGCGTCCAGGCACGGAGCGTCTAGGCACGGAGCGTCCAGGCACGGAGCGCCCCGGCGAGCAGGCCGCGGAGGGGCACGTGCCGGGCCCCGGCGGGGCGGTCAGGTATGTCCGCGAGGAGCCGCCCGGGGCAGGACCCGTTGCGGCGTTGTCCCGTGGCCTGGCCGACGTGTCCGCCCCGGTGGTGGCGGTGCTTGCCGCGGACCTTCCCTTCCTGCGGGCGGCCCACCTGGGGCTGCTGCTGAGCGCGTTGGATGCCCGCGTGGGGCGGCCCGGCCCGCAGCCACGTGGCGCGGGCGTGGTGCTGGTCGATGATCGAGGCCGGGCGCAGTGGCTGACCAGCTGCTGGCGAACGGCGGTGCTGGCTGGCGCGGCGGGTGACTACCGCGGTAACTCACTGCACGGACTGCTGGGGCCGCTCGATCCGGCGGGCGTCCGCTACGCTCTGGCGGCTGATGAGCCGCCGCCATGGCTCGACTGCGACACCGCGGAGGACCTGCGCCGGGCCCGCGCCTGGAGCGAGCAGCAGGCGAGCCGCTGAGATCCGAGGAAGGTAGTGCCATCAACACCCTGGAAAGCTGGACAGCGCAGACCTGCGCAGAACTCGGCATTGACCCGGCGTCGGTCGACGCCACGGTGGTGCTCGACCTCGCCCGTGACGTGGCACACGGTGTCGCCAGGCCGGCCGCGCCGCTGACCGCCTACCTGCTGGGGGTGGCCGTGGGGCAGGGCAGGCCGCTGGCGGAGACGGCGACGCGAGTCACCGAGATGGCGGCGCAGTGGGCGGAAACGCCGGAGGAGAGCCGGTGACGTGACCGGCTTCGCACCGCCATGGGACATCCACCGGGTGCGCGATCGCGGTGCCGGCGTGGTGCTCTCGCTGCACGTCTATGGCGCTGACATCTCCCGCCTGGGCTCCAGCGTCCGGCGGATCTACGACCTCCCGGTTCGCCGCCCCGGCTCGCTGCGCGCCAGCTGAACCCAGCCCAGTGCCGGTAGCCGCTCACCGCGCTCCCCGGCTTCCTGCTGCGGTGCATTCCATCGGTGCGGTGCGTTGTGTGTCACCGGCGAGCCCAAAAGCACCGCGCTGACAGAACGCACCGCGTTGGCAACCCCTTCCGTGCACAGGGATTTGCTCAGCGATGTATGCCGATATATCGTTGAGCTAACTAGTAAGGCAGGGAGCATCCGGAGAATTCTCCCTGCCTTACTCAGAGCGAAGGAAGTGCAGGACAGATGCGTCACAGCGAAGCCTGGCAAGGTCCAGGCGACGAAGAGGAAGAAGAAGTCTGGCGGCACCGGTACGCGCACGGCAGGGGCCGTGGCCGTGGTCCCGGCGGGCCGGGCGGACGCGGCTGGGGATTTCCCGGGCCGGGCGGACCTGGATTCGCCGACTCCGGGCCGTGGTTCGGCGGCCCCAGGTTCCGGGGGCCGCGCGTCAAGCGCGGCGACGTGCGGGCAGCGGCCATCGCGCTGCTGGCCGAGGGGCCGCGCAACGGCTACCAGATCATCCAGGAAATCGGTGAGCGCAGCGGGGGAGTCTGGCGGCCCAGCCCTGGCTCGGTGTACCCGGCGCTCCAGCAACTGGAGGACGAGGGCCTGATCGCGGCGACCACGGGCGACGGCGGCCGCCGGGCGTATGAGCTCACCGATGAGGGGCGTTCCTATGTGGCGGCGCACCCGGATGAACTGCAGGCGCCCTGGGACGTGGTGGCCAGGTCCGTCGGTGGCGACGCGATCGAGTTGCGCCGCCTGTTCGGGACGGTCGCGATGGCCGCGATGCAGGTGGTCCGGGTGGGCAACGCTGCCCAGGTCGCCCAGGCCCAGCAGATCCTCACCGATGCCCGCAGGAAGCTCTACCAGATCCTGGCCGCCGGCGATGAGGAGCAGCCAGCCGGGGAGCAGGCAGCCGGGGAGCAGGCAGCCGGGGAGCAGGCGAGCGGGGAGCAGGCGAGCGGGGAGCAGGCGAGCGGGGAGCAGGCAGCCGAATAGGCACGCCGCCGAGCGCTAGCCGCGGTGAGCCGGGAGGCCATCGCGGCTAGGCGCGGCTGGACTGGGTTGGAGGCTAGAGAGTGGCTACACAGACAGGCCCGGGTGCGGATGGGGCGGCCAGTGCGTCATCGGCCCTGGCCGAGGCCGGGGACCGGCCCGCGCCGAGGCCGCCGGCTGTTGTCGCGTCCGGGCTGACCAAGAGCTACGGGGACATCGAGGCGGTGCGCGGGGTCGATTTCGAGATCGCGGCCGGGGAGACATTCGGCTTCCTGGGCCCCAACGGGGCCGGCAAGTCAACGACGATCAAGATCTTGTGCACGCTCGCCAAGCCGACCGCGGGACGTGCCCTGGTGGCTGGGCACGACGTGGTCAGCGAGCGGGACTCGGTCCGGCGCAATATCGGCCTGGTGTTCCAGGACACCACGCTGGACAGCTACCTCACCGGGGCGCAGAACCTCCGCTTCCACGCGGAGTTGTACGCGGTTCCGCCCGCGGTGGTCGAACCGCGCATCCGGCAGGTACTCGACATGGTGGGCTTGTGGGACCGCAGGGACAGCCTGGTGGCCACCTACTCCGGCGGCATGCAGCGGCGCCTGGAGATCGCCCGCGGCCTGCTGCACGCACCGCACGTGCTGTTCCTGGACGAGCCCACGGTCGGCCTGGACCCGCAGACCCGCTCGTCCATCTGGGAGTACATCAACCAGCTGAAGACCCGTGAGGACATCACGATCTTCCTGACCACGCACTACATGGACGAGGCAGAGCACTGCGACCGGATCGCCATCATCGACCACGGGAAGATCGTGGCCATCGACACGCCGGAGGCCCTCAAGGCCAGCGTCGGCAAGGACAGGGTGCAGATTCACACCGCCGATGACGCCGCCGCGATCGGGGAACTGGCCGGAGTCTTCGGCATCGAAGCCGCGATCCACGAGGGCGCCGTCACGTTCTCGGTGGAGTCGGGTGAGGAATTCGTCCCGCGGCTCTTCGCCCGGCTGGGCGTGCCGATCCGCTCGGTCAGCGTGTCGCGGCCGTCCCTCGACGACGTCTTCATGTCCTACACCGGGACCACGATCCGGGACGCCGAAGCGTCGGCGACTGACCACATGCGGCAGGTCGCCGCCCGCTTCAGAGGAAGGCGGTGAGCATGGCAACGCAGACCGCACGGCCGGGCGGGGTCGCTACCGAATCAGCCGCGCTGGCCGGCGAGATCAGGGTCGCGGTTCCCGAGCGCAGCCTGCGCGCTGATGTGCGTGCGGTGAGCATCGTCTGGCGCCGGGAACTGATCAGGTTCCGCCGGGACCGGCTGCGCGCCATCACGTCGCTCATCCAGCCCGTGCTGTTTCTTTTCGTCCTTGGCACCGGGCTGTCCGCGCTGGCCAGCCACGGGATGCCAGCGGGACTGAACTTCAAAACCTTCATCTACCCCGGCGTTGTCGCAATGTCGGTGCTGTTCACCGCTATCTTTTCGGCAGCTTCGATCGTGTGGGACCGCGAGTTCGGATTCCTCCGCGAGATGCTGGTCGCGCCGGTGAGTCGTTCATCCATAGTCATCGGCAAGATCCTGGGCGGCGCGACCATCGCGACCCTGCAGGGCGTCGTGATGCTCGCCCTGGCCGGGATGGCGGATGTGCCGTACGACCCGTTGCTGCTGCTCACGCTGGTTGGTGAACTGCTGTTGCTGGCCTTTACCCTCACCGCCTTCGGCATGATGATGGCGGCCCGGATCAAGCAGTTCCAGGCGTTCATGGCACTCACCCAGATGCTGGTGATGCCGCTGTTCTTCCTTTCCGGCGCGCTGTATCCGCTCACCAACCTGCCGACCTGGCTCAGCGTGCTCACCCGGCTGGACCCGCTGGCATATGTGATCGGCCCGATGCGGCACGCGGTGCTCACCCACCTGGCCATCAGCCCGGCCGCGGAGCATGTGCTCTCGCCCAGCATCACCTGGAACGGGTGGCCGGTGCCGTGGTGGCTCTCGCTGGGGATGGTGGCCGCCATGGGCCTGGGCATGATGACCGTGGCGATCATCGAGTTCAGCAAGACCGAGTAGCGCAGCCCGGGCGGGCACGTCCCAGGCCGGGTCCGGGCCAGCAGCGGGCCGGGTCCGGGCCAGCAGCGACCGGAGCCAGCGACGCTGGGGTAAATGCGGGGGAAATTAAGGGCGACGCCGGGTGGCTACGGGGGCAAACCACCCGGCGTCGCATTCATCGGCGTTCCGACGGGGGCCCGGAACGCCGGCAGGTGCTCCGACGGGGGACCAGAGCACCGCTATGCATGTTACACCGAAACCCCCCCTTGTGCGTCAAGACCGGATTACGAGCAGATCTGGTCACCCGCACGCGCGCTTGGCTGCCGTTCAGCCGTTCCCAGGCTGCTTTTCAGGCCCTGTTTCCTGGCTGAACGCCTGTGACCGCTGGGACGTGCGGGGCGGCGCTTCCGGCTGCGGCCGATCTGCTGATCGCTCGGCTGCCGGGGGAGGGACGTACCGGACGGGCAAGCGTGGCTCGTAGGCCTGAAAACCGCGGGTGCTGGCTGGCTCGCGGCCGCCGTTGGCCATCACCACGGCGAAATAGGGGATTGTGATGGCGCCCACAGCCGGAATCGCGGCGAGCCAGCCGACGCCAGCCGCGAACAGTGCAACCGTCGCCACAAAGCAGGCGATCCGGATTCCCATCATGATCAGGTAGCGGCGTTGCCGGGCGGCAATGTCCGCCGACAGCGGGGGCTGTGCCTCCGTGACGAGATGCGGCCGGTTGCGACGGGGCCTGGTGACGGATTTCACACTTCCAACGTATGCCGCCCGAGGCAGCCGGCCAACGCCCGGGTCGCCGGCGGATCAGTGCCGTCCCCGGGGCGGCGCGACCGCGACCGGGGTACGCAGGCGCACCTGACCGGGCAGCAGCACGCTGGTGTCCACGGCTGAGACGTCACGCAGCACCCGCGGCAGGAACCGGACCCGCCGCCAGGCTTTCCGGTTGGCCCGCAGGGTCGCCTCGCGCCCGGATCCGCCGGCGTAGTAGTCATAGACCTCGGGGCGCAGCAGCCCCCGAGCCAGCCGTTCAAGCTCGGAAACGTCAGGAGTCACACCAACAAACCTGCCGCAGCGCCGGGCGCCGCGGAAGTCGCGGCGTCGCCAGTCCCGGCGACCGGGACAGTTCCTCTGGAGGAGCAATGACCGAACGTACCTACCGCGTGACCGAGATCGTCGGCACTTCGCCGGACGGCATCGAGCCCGCGATCCGCAACGCGCTGCACCGGGCCGCGCAGACCCTGCGCCACCTGGACTGGTTCGAGATCACCCAGGTCCGCGGCCAGATCACCGACGGTGCGGTGGCGCAATTCCAGGTCGGGCTGAAAGTGGGCTTCCGCCTCGAAGACAGCTGATCTGGCTATCGCGCTACGGCGCGATAGCTGGCCCCGCGTCGGTTAGCCCTGCCTAGTTAGCGGCCCCGCCGGCAAGCCGGCGGGGCCGCTAACTAGCCTGGCTCACCGAGGACATGTTGAATCCGTCGACCCGTACCGGCGGCATCGCGCAGCGGGTGAAGTAGTCGCCCCACTCGCGGGGCAGCGCCGGGACGGTGCCGCCAACCTCGGTGAGCCGGCCCAGCATGGCGACCGGGCTCTCATTGAACCTGAAATTGTTCACCGCGCCGGTGACCTCCCCGTTCTCCACCAGGTAGATACCGTCCCGGGTGAGCCCGGTGAGCAGCAGGGTCTGCGGGTCCACTTCGCGGATGTACCACAGGCAGGTGATCAGGAGCCCACGGCTGGTGCTGGCCACCATGTCGTCGAGGGACGCCACGCTGCCCGGCGGCCCGTCGAGGGCGAGGTTGTCGATGGCGGGGGTGACCGGCAGCCCGGAAAGCTCGGCGGTATACCGGGTCTGGATCAGCGCGGCGAGTTCACCGTCGCGGATCCACGCGGTCGGCTGCAGCCCCAGCCCGTTGTCGAAGACCGAGGTGCCGCGCCGCGAGGCGTGCGCGATGACGAACGGCGCACAGCCCAGCCCGGGCATGCCGGGGTCGCTGCGCAGCGTCAGCGGGAGGTCGGCCAGCCGCTCACCGACCCGGGTGCCGCCGCCCGGCTTGCTGAACACGCTCCGCCCGTCCAGCGCGTCCTTGGCCTCCGACGACCAGAACATGTAGACGAGCAGGTCGGCGACGGCACCCGGCGGGAGCAGGGTCTCGTACCGGCCCGCGGGCAGCTCGATCTTCCGCCGCGCCCAGTCCAGCCGCTGCTGCAGCCCGGCGTCGAGCGCGGCCACGTCGACGTCGGTGAAGTCCCGGGTGCCGCAGCCCGCCCAGGCCGAGCGGGTCAGGTCCGCCGACTTGGCGTTCAGGTCGACCCTGCCGGTGGGCTGGTCGTGGCGGAGCCGCAAACCGGTCGAGGTGCCGAGGAACGTGGTGTTCAGCGAGTGCTCGGCGTAACCGTAGAGCTTCCGGCCGCCCGCCTGCGCGGCACCGAACGCGGTCCCGAGATCGTCGGCGAACCGGCTGAAGACCCCGATCTCGGTGCCCGCCACCGGATCGTCCCAGCCCGGGTGGCCGGTCCCCGGCTTTTCTCCAACGAGCAGCGCGGCATCGCCAGGTCCCACCAGCGGGCGGGCGTCCTCCGCGGGGGAGCCCTCGGCCGCGGCTTTCTCGGCCTCCCGGACCACATCCTCGATCTGGTCGTCACGGACGCCCGCCCTGGACACCACGCCGGCCGAGGCGCCCTCGGCGCGGCGGCTGATCGCGATCACGGTCAGCTGACGGGACCGCGAGACGCCGTTCGTGGTGAGCGTGTTGCCCGCCCAGCGCAGGTTCGCGGTGGACATCTCATCGGCGATCACCACGCAGTCGTCGCACTTGGCCGCCGCCAGCGCCCGCTCGACCATGTGCTGCGGCAGCGTGCCTCCTGCCCCGCTGCCCGTGTGCTGCGGCAGCGTGCCTCCTGCCCCGCTGCCCGTGTGCTGCGGCAGCGTGCCTCCTGCCCCGCTGCCCGTGTGCTGCGGCAGCGTGCCTCCTGCCCCGCTGCCCGTGTGCTGCGGCAGCGTGCCTCCTGCCCCGGCGCCCGCGCGGCCCGTGTCCTGCGACGTCATGACCCCTCCTCGGCGGTGTTGAGGACCCGCACCCCTCGCAGCAGCGCGGCCGGGCACCCATGGCTGACCGGGGCGACCTGCCCCGGCTGGCCTTTACCGCAGTTGAAGGCGCCCCCGAGCAGGTAGGTTTGCGGTCCGCCCACCGCTTCCATCGAGTTCCAGAACTCGGTCGTGGTCGCCTGGTAGGCGACATCCCGGAGCATGCCGTCCAGCCGGCCATTCGTGATCTTGTAAAAGCGCTGCCCGGTGAACTGGAAGTTGTATCGCTGCATGTCGATCGACCAGCTCTTGTCACCTTCGATGTAGATGCCGTTGGTAACCCCGGCGATCAGCTCGTCGGTACCCGGCCCGGACTCGGCCGGCTGCAGCGAGACGTTGGGCATCCGCTGGATGGGCATGTGGCCGGGGGAATCGGCGAAGGCGCAGCCATTGGACCGGCCGAACCCGCCTCGCTGGGCGATGCGCCGGTCGAGCTGGTAGCCGGTGAGCACGCCGCCGGTGATCAGGTCCCAGGACTGGCCGGCCACTCCTTCATCGTCGTAACCGACGGTGGACAGGCCATGCTGGACCGTCCGGTCACCGGTGACATGCATCAGCGCCGAGCCGTACTGCAGGCTGCCCAGCTTGTCCAGGGTGGCGAAGGAGGTGCCCGCGTACGCCGCCTCGTAGCCGAGCACCCGGTCGAGTTCCGTCGCATGGCCGATCGACTCGTGAATGACCAGCCACAGGTTGGACGGGTGGATGACCAGGTCGTACCGGCCGGCCTGGACCGCCGGGGCGGCCAGTTTCGCGGCGAGCAGCTCAGGCATCCGGGCCAGCTCAGCGTCGAAATCCCAGGCGGTGCCGGTCAGGTACTCGTAGCCGCGGCCGGCCGGCGGGGCGAGCGTGCGCATGGTCTCGAATCTGCCGCTGTCTTCCACCGCGACCGCGGTGACCACCGGGTGGACGCGCACTCGTTGCTGGGTGGCGGTTGTCCTGCCATCCGAGAAGAACTTGCACTCCCTGACCTGCATCAGCGACGCGTCGACGTGGTCGATCCCCGGGCTGCCCAGCAGCCGCGCGCTCCAGTCCCCGAGCAGCGCCAGCTTGTCCGCGACGCTGATCTCCAGGGGGTCGCGGGAGTAGGAGGAGATCCAGCTGACGTCGCCGTAGCCGGGCTCAGCGGCCAGTTCGATGCGTTCGGTGTTCATCGCGGCGGCGACCTTGGCGACGTCGACGGCTTCTTCCGCCGCGTGCACCGCCGCCTCGGTGGTCAGGTCCACCGCTGCCGCGAAGCCCCAGGTCCCGTCCAGCACGACGCGCACCGCCAGGCCCAGCTCATCAGCGTCGACCAGCGTCTCGAGGTGGCCGTCGGAGAGCCCGATCTCCTGGCCCCTGATGCGCTCGGCGCGGAAGTCCGCGTGCTCCGCGCCCAATTCCCCGGCCCGCTGCAGCGCGGCGGCGGCCAGTTCGCGCAACGGGTAGGCGGTGAACTCAGGATCGATGAGATGCCCGTCCCGGGTGCCGCTGCTGCCGGATGCGCCGTCGCCTGCCCGGTCGTCATGAGTACTGTGCTCCACGAGTGGCAACCTATCCCACGGCCGGCTGGCCGGGCCGGGTACGCTCGCGGAGGCCGCGCACGTCGCTATTCCCGCATCCTGGAGGTACCCGCGCAGATGAGTCGATCCGTCCTTGTCACCGGGGGGAACCGGGGCATCGGGCTCGCCATCGCCCGCAGGCTCGCGGCGGCCGGTGATCAGGTCACCGTGACCTCGCGTTCCGGGGACGCTGTTGCCGGGCTGGCCACGGTGGCCTGTGACGTCCGGGACGCCGCCGCCGTGGACGGGGCCTTCGCCAAGGTCGAGGCTGACCAGGGGCCGGTTGAGGTGCTGGTGGCCAACGCGGGCATCACGCACGACCAGTTGCTCGCGCTGATGAGCGAGGACGACTTCACGTCGGTGATCGACACCAACCTGACCGGCGCGTACCGGGTGGCCAGGCGTGCGGTACGCGGCATGATGAAGCTCCGCCGCGGCCGGATGGTGTTCATCTCCTCGGTGGTCGGCCTGCTGGGCTCGGCGGGCCAGGCCAACTACGCGGCGTCCAAGGCTGGCCTGGTCGGCCTGGCCCGCTCGCTGGCCAGGGAACTGGGCAGCCGGAACATCACCGCCAACGTGGTCGCGCCGGGCTTCGTGGACACCGACATGACGGCCGTGCTGCCGGAGGACCGCAAGGCGGCGATCCTGGCGCAGGTGCCGCTCGGCCGCCTGGCCGCGGCGGAGGAGGTCGCCGCGGCGGTGGCGTTCCTGGCGGGGGAGGACGCGGCGTACATCACCGGCGCGGTCATCCCGGTCGACGGTGGCCTCGGTATGGGGCACTGAGGTTTGCGGCACTGAGGGGATCGAGATGGGAATCCTGGACGGCAAGCGCATCCTGGTGACCGGCGTGCTCACCGATGCCTCGATCGCGTTCCACGTGGCGCGGATCGCGCAGCAGGAGGGCGCGAAGTTGGTGCTGACCGGCTTCGGGCGGCTCAGCCTGGTGGAACGCATCGCCAAGCGGCTGCCCGACCCGGTGCCGGTCATCGAACTGGACGTGACCGACGCCGGGCACCTCGCCTCGCTCGCGGAGCGGGTGGGCGGGCACCTGGACGGGCTGGACGGGGTGGTGCACGCGGTGGCGTTTGCCCCGCAGGGCGCGCTCGGTGGCAACTTCCTGCACACGGACTGGGCCGACGTGGCCACCGCGGTGCAGGTGTCGACCTTCTCGCTCAAGGCGCTCGCGGTCGCCGTGCTCCCGCTGATGGGCGCGGGAGGCTCGATCGTGGGCCTGGACTTCGACGCGTCCGTGGCCTGGCCGGCCTATGACTGGATGGGCGTGGCCAAGGCGGGCCTTGAGTCGTGTGCGCGGTACCTGGCCAAGGAACTCGGGCCGTCCGGGATCCGGGTGAACCTGGTGGCAGCGGGCCCGTTGCGGACGATGGCAGCCAAGAGCATTCCAGGGTTCAAGGCCTTCGAGGACATGTGGGACGGGCGCGCCCCGCTCGGCTGGGACATCACCGATCCAGGGCCGGCCGCCCGGTCGTGTGTCGCGTTGCTCTCCGACTGGCTTCCCGCGACCACGGGCGAGATCGTGCACGCCGATGGCGGCGTCCATGCGGTCGGCGGCTGACCAGGGCGGCCCGGAGGCCCCGGGCTCCAGGCAGTTCGTGCTCACCCTGTCCTGCCCGGACCGGCCGGGGATCGTCCACGCGGTGGCCGCCTACCTGCATGGCTCGGGCTGCAACATCCTGGAAAGCCAGCAGTTCGCCGACCTGACGATGAACCGCTTCTTCATGCGGGTCCAGGTGGAGACGCTGGGCGGCGCCGGTGTTGACGGCCCGGCGCTGCGCGCCGGTTTTGCCCCGATCGCGGGCGAGTTCGGGATGGACTGGGATCTGCATGACCTGGCCGTCCGCCCGCGCGTGCTGATCATGGTGTCCAGGGAGGGGCACTGCCTCAACGACCTGCTCTACCGCCGGGAGGCCGAAGCGCTGGCCATCTCTGTACCGCTGGTGGTCGGCAACCATCCCGATCTTGCCCGGCTCGCGGCGGGGCACGGGGTGCCCTTCGAGCACGTGCCGGTCGGCACGGGCCCGGCCGCTCGCGTGGAGGCGGAGGAGCGGCTGCTCGGCCTCGTCGCCGCGCACCGCATCGACTTCGTGGTGCTGGCCAGGTACATGCGGATCCTGTCCCCGGAGGTGTGCGCCAAGCTGGCCGGCCGGATCATCAACATCCATCACTCGTTCCTGCCCAGCTTCCGCGGAGCCCGGCCGTACCAGCAGGCTTACGAGTACGGCGTGAAGTTGATCGGCGCGACCGCGCACTACGTGACGGCAGACCTGGACGAGGGCCCGGTCATCGAGCAGGAGGTGGCGCGGGTGGAGCACACCGCCTCGCCCACCCAGCTGGCCGCCCTCGGCCGGGACGCCGAGCGGGTCGCGCTGGCCCGGGCGGTGCGCTGGCACGCCGAGCACCGCATCCTGCTGCACGGCCGCCGCACGGTAATTTTCAAGTAACCACGGGGATCTTCAAGCAAGCAGGGTGCCGAGCCTGGTCACCCTGGGCCGCTCGCCGATGGTGGCCACCGCGCGGGCCAGCGCGGGGCCGGCCCCGTGCACCACGGACAGGTGATGCTGCGCGCGGGTCAGCGCTGTGTAGACCAGTGGCCGGGACAGCATCCCGGTCGCTTCCGCCGGGAAGACCGCCACCACCGCGGGCCACTCCGAGCCTTGCGCGCGGTGCACGGTGATGGCCCAGCCGTGCCGCAAGTCCCCGAGGAGCTTGTCCGGCACGCACACCGGGCCGCCCGGGAAGGCGATCAGCATGCCTCCGTCGCCGGGGCCGGTGACGGTGCCTACCTCGCCGTTGGTGAATCCCGCGTCAGCGTGGTTGGCGATGGACACCACCCGGTCGCCGGGGTCGAAACCGCCGCGGCTGCCGCCGCTCGATCCCGGGCCGGGATTGAGCCGCTGCTTGAGGGAGCGGTTCAGCTCGATGGTGCCCGCTGCGCCCTTGTGCACGGGCGTGATCACCTGGATGTCGGCGGCGGGGATGCCCAGCGCGCGCGGAATCGAGTCGGTGACCAGCTGGATCACCCGCCGGGCCGCGTCGGCGCTGCTGCGCACCCCCAGCACGACTACTTCCCGGTCCGCTGAGTCCACCGGGGGCAGCGTGCCGCCGCGTACCGCGGTGGCGAGGCGGGCGATGACCCCGCCGTCCCGCTGCCGGTAGAGCCGGGTCAGCTCGGTCACCGGGACGGCCCCGGAGTCGATGATGTCCGCCAGCACCCGCCCGGGACCGATGGACGGGAGCTGTGCCGGGTCGCCGACGAGCAGCATCCTGGTGCCGTCGGCGCAGGCTTCGACCAGTGCCGCGGCGAGTTCCACGTCGAGCATGGACACCTCGTCGACCACGACCAGGTCCGCGTCCAGGGGCCAGTCCTCGTTGCGGGTGAAGACCCAGGCAGCCTCGCCGCCGGCGGCTGGCTCGGTGGTGCCGGCTGGCTCGGTGGCGGCCTGCGACCGGCCCTGGGCGCCGAGCAACCGGTGCACGGTGGTGGCCGGGGCAGCCGCGAGTTCCTCCAGGCGCTTGGCCGCCCGCCCGGTGGGCGCGGCGAGCGCCACCCGCAGCCCGCGCGCCGTGGCCATGGCTACCACCGCCGCAACGGTGCGGCTCTTGCCGGTGCCCGGACCGCCGCTCAGCACGGACACGCCATGCTGCTCGACCGCGCGCACCGCGGCGCGCTGTGCCGCGTCTAGCTCGCTGTCCGGGGGCATCGGAGCCGGGCCGGCGGGCTGGGCAGCTGTCCCGGCGAGCGGCTCGGCCAGGGCGGCGAGGCGCTGCAGGCCTTCCGCGACCGCCTCCTCGGCCATGGCATACCGGGCCAGCGCCAGCACGATGCCGTCGGCGGCCTGGTCGTCCGGCCCGCCGCCGTCACCGGCCTGGTCGTCCGGCCTGTCCTGCGCCTGGCCGGCGGCTTGGCTGTCCGGCCCGTCTTCGGCCGGGCCGGGTGAGGTGCCCGGCACGTCGAACGGCAGCACGCCGCCCTCGTCCACGGCCGCGGCGATGGCCGCCGCCGGGTCGGCGATGCGGAACCTGGCCAGGGTGGTGGCGATCACCCGGGCCGGGACCGCGGTGTGGCCGTCTCTTGCCGCGCGGGCCAGCAAGTGGTCGACCAGCGCCCGGCCACGCCGGGGATCTTGTGGGTGCGCCTCGTCGCGGAGCACCTGGCGGGCGAACCAGTCTGCCTGGTCCGGCCGTATCTGGGGCAGCGAGAGCAGCCGCCACGGGTCCTCGCGCAGTTGCCGCTGCGCGGTGCCGCCGAGCCGGGCTACCGCCGGGCCGGCGAACCGGGCAGGCACCCGGCAGGCGACGAGAAGCTGAGCTGTCTCATAACAGGGACGGGCGGCCTCGAACGCGGCGGCGAGCCGCTGCGCCCGCTTGCTTCCTATCCCCTCGACGAGTTCCAGCCGGGCCGCGTTGACCAGCCCCGGCCCAGTGATCCCGGCACCCGCCAGCCGCGCGGCCAGGCCAGCGCCGAGCCCGGGCCAGAGGCCTGCCGCGCAGAACTCGGCGAACACGTCGGGGAGGCCATCGGGCGGCGGCGAGCTGCCGGCCTGTGGTACCGCGGACATCGAGCCCACCCTAGCCCGGCCGTACGTCAATTCTTCGCGGGCTCGACGGGGGCACGGAATGTCGCTGCCGGGTCCGGGCATGGGTACCGGTGCGGGACGGTGACCTGGTCAGTTTCGGCGCGGTCACCTTCGTTGTGGGCAGGCCGGGCAGCGGCCAGGGGCTGTCGGAGGCTGGCGGCCAGACCAGCGGGTGAGCATCTGGTAGCTGGCCGGGCAAGGCCGCCACGCCCTTTTCCGACCAGGACCGCGGACCCCTTAGAGTCATTGCGTGACATTGGTTTTGCTGGTGCGGCATGGGCTGACGGCGGGGACGGGAAACGTGCTCACCGGACGCACGCCCGGCATCCCGCTGGATGACCGTGGTCGCGGCCAGGCCGCGGCCCTGGCCGCGCGGCTGGCCGACGTCCCGCTGGACGCGATCGTCACCAGCCCGCTGGACCGCTGCCGGCAGACCGCGGACGCGATCGCGGCTGCCCGTAATGGCAATCCGGTCGCTGTCACCGAGGATGAGCGATTCGCCGAGGTGAAGTATGGCGACTGGACCGGCAAGCCGCTCAAGCGGCTGGCCAAGGATCCGCTATGGCGCGTCGTCCAGGCGCACCCGAGCGCGGTGCGCTTCCCCGGGAAAGACGCGGAGTCCATGCCCGAAGTGCAGCATCGCGCGGTTAACGCGGTACGGGAGTGGAATGCGCGGCTCGGCAAGGACGCCGTCTACCTGATCTGCTCGCACGGCGACGTGATCAAGTCGGTCATCGCGGACAGCCTCGGCCTGCACCTCGACCTGAGCCAGCGCATTCAGGTCGATCCATGCTCGCTGAGCGTGATCCGGTACACCCCGCTACGCCCGTTCCTGGTACGAATGAATGACACTGGCCGCGCTGCCGCCGGGCTGGCCAGGCCTGATCACCCTGGTGCGGGCACGGGGGCGGCCGCGAACGGCGCAGCCGCACCGAAGGCATCCGCTGGGGCGGTTTCCCGGTCTCCGCTCGGGGAGGGCGACGCAGCCATCGGTGGGGGAGCGGGAGGATAAGGATCATGCCTGTCTACTCCTATGATCCGCCGGACCGGTTCGTGGCCGGGACGGTCGGGCAACCCGGGGAGCGCACGTTCTACCTGCAGGCCAGCGCCAGCGGCCGGGTGACAAGCGTGGCCCTGGAGAAGTTCCAGGTGAGCCTGCTCGCCGAGCGGCTCGAGGAACTCCTTGACGAGGTATTGCGGCGCACCGGCGGGCTCACCTCCGTGCCGGCCGGCACGCCCGCGGACCTCACCGACGACGAGCCGCTCGACCTGCCGCTGATGGAGGACTTCCGGGTGGGCGCCATCGCCCTGGCCTGGGACGGCGAGGACGAGCGGGTGGTCATCGAGGCGCAGGAGGAGTCCGAGACGCCGGTCGAGCCACTGGCGGACGAGATCCCCGAGAACGGCCCGGGGGTGCTGCGGGTCCGCATCACAGCGGCTACCGCGCGTGCCTTCTCCCAGCGGGCACTGCGGATCCTCGGTCAGGGCCGCCCGCCCTGCCCGCTCTGCGGCCTTCCGCTGGACACCGACGGGCACATCTGCCCGCGGCAGAACGGCCACCGGGTCGCCAATGGCTGACAAGCCGCCCGCCAGGCGGCTGTCCCGGCCGTCGCGCCCGCAGCGGGCGCCCGGGCAGCCGCCGGACGACCACGCGGCCGCGCTCGAGCTGCTCAGCGAGGGCGAGCTGGGAGTGGAAGGGCGGCTGATCGTCGCCTCGAACGCCACGTTGTACTGCACCATCCGGCAGGGCTCCACGGAAGCCGCGTGCGTCTACAAGCCGATCGCCGGCGAGCGGCCGTTGTGGGACTTCCCGCACGGCACCCTGGCCGGCCGGGAGGTCGCCGCGTACGCGGTATCCCGTGCCGCCGGCTGGAACCTGGTCCCGCCCACCGTGTACCGGGACGGCCCGTTCGGCCCTGGCATGTGCCAGCTGTGGATAGACGCCGACGCCACGGTGGACCTGGTGGCGCTGGCCCGCAGGTCCGATCACCAGGCGCTGCGGGACATGGCCGTCTTCGACGCCGTGGTGAACAACGCCGATCGCAAGATCGGCCACCTGCTCCCGGTCAGCGACGGGCGGCTGTACGGATGTGACCACGGGGTCTGCTTCGGTGAGGAGTACAAGCTCCGCACCGTGCTCTGGCAGTGGCGCGGCCGGAAACTGCCCGCGCGCGCCATCGAGGCGCTGGTCAGGCTCAAGGCGGAACTGGGGAACGGGAAGCTTGCCGACGAGCTGCCGGAGCGGCTCAGCCAGAGCGAGGTGGAGGCCACCAGGCAACGGGTGGATCTGCTGCTCGAGGAGAGGGTGCATCCCTACCCGCCCGAGGACTGGCCCGCGGTGCCATGGCCGCCTATCTAGCTTCGCCCGGGGGGGCGACCCCCCGGAACCCCCCGCGGGTCGCTGGCTCGGGGGGACACGCCTGCGGCGCGCCCCGCCTCGCTGTGTTAGCCCGGGAGGGCGACCCCCCGGAACCCCCCGCGGGTCGCTGGCTCGGGGGGACACGCCTGCGGCGCGCCCCGCCTCGCTGTGTTAGCCCGGGAGGGCGACCCCCCGG